>ERZ1066122.269-NODE-269-length-56376-cov-10.436303_pt1 | contig 56376 bp, 55 predicted proteins | sample MGYA00382769_ERZ1066122 | MGnify/ENA primary metagenome ERZ1066122 (study PRJEB33369, sample SAMEA5778352) | biofilm metagenome | biome: Industrial cooling water; feature: Water cooling tower basin; material: Biofilm | place: United Arab Emirates | collected... | reverse complement strand
CCGGCGCGACGCAAGGCAATCTGCACGCTTTCCAGTTCGGACAGTGCGGCCAGTGGCAGATCGGCCACACGCTCGCCGCCAAAGCGCGCCAAGGCCATGGCCGCAGCCGGGGTGGCAGCCAGCGCCGGCTGTGCGGTGAAGCCCAGCCGCGCCAGCCGGGTGACGGCATCGGCGACCAGGCTCGCCTCCCCGCCGAACAGATGGGCGCAGCCGGTGATGTCGATCAGCAGGCCATGGGGATGGCCGGCGCGGACCAGTGGCGACCAGCGGGTGGCCCCGCGCGCCAGCCAATCCAGGCAGGCGGCATCGCCATCGGGATCAAAGGGCACCACCGCCACATCGGGCACCGCAGCGCGGGCATCGGCCAGCGCCAGGCCGGGAGCCAGCCCTTGCGCCAGCGCGGCGGCATTGGCGGCGCGGACGATCTGCCTGCCGCGATCACTGGCCACCAGCAGCAGCGGGGCCTCCGGGTCAGGCCGCGACAGCCTTTGCGTGGACAGCAACGGCAGCGCCAGCGCCAGGATGCGGCGGCGCGTGGTGTGCGTGGCGCTGACGGGCAAAGGCGGGGCCGATGGGGATGGGCTGGCCGGCGCTCTGGCCGGCCGCGACAAAGCGGCGTCGGTCACGGTTCCACTCCAGCAGCTGGGACATATCGGCCGGCCCGCCGCGCTGGCGCGCGAGGGTGATCGCCAGACGCGGCGGACCGGGGGCATCGGCCGCCAGCCGGCGCGCGGGCGCCGCTGTGGCCTGCCATCGGGTGAGCGCAGCCGAAGGCCGGGGGGCACCGCCGCGCAGCAAAAGGGTGAACACGCCGTGGCCGGCGGCCGCCAGTTGCAGCCGGCGCGTCACTGTCAGGTCGATGGCGCGGGCCTCGCCATGGCTTTCCAGCACCACGGCGGCCAGCGCCGGGCAGGCCTGCGCTTCGCTGGCGGCGCGCAGCATCGGCACCACGCCGCCCGCTGCCACCAGCCACAGCCGCGCCGGATCGCCGCCCAGTTCGGCGATGCCATCGCCATGGAGCCGGCCATCCTCACCGCGCCCCCCATTGTGCCCATCGCTGATCCACAAAATCGGGCCGGGGCGCGGGCAGGCCAGCACCAGCATCAGGGCAAAGGCCGTGGCCGCCGGGCCATAAAGCTCATGACAGCCAGCCAGCAGCAGCCCGCCATTCAGCGCCGCGTCCAGCCGCCCGCCATCAACGGCGAGACGGGGCAGCGGCACGCGCGCGCCCGGCCCCACCGGGCGGGCAAGTGGGCGCGAAGGGGGCAGCGCAAGGGCGGCGGCAACAGGCAATCGGGCGACTCGCAGACGATAGATGTTCTATGTTTGTTCTAATTGCCGCCGCCGCGCCGCCAGAGTCAAGCGCGCCTGTTTGCCGCCACTGCAAAGCCGAACGGGCCACCGAACCGCGCCACGCAGTGCCAGGCCTGCTTGAGCTGCTGCGGATCGTGTGGTGCCTGCCGGGCCAGGCCGATCTGCTTCGGCGTCACCACCCCCGCCACCGCCAGCCGGGCAAGGATCGCTGCCACCGCCGGGCTGCGATAGGCCGCACAGTCCGCCAGCCGGTCAACCGCCAATCGAAAACCGTCATGCCACTCGATCGGGCAGGGCAATGCCCGCGCCGCAGCTTCGATTGGCGTGCCCCGATAGCAGGGATCGAGCACCACGGCCGCGACATCGGCCGCCATGTCGATCGGGCCATGGACATGGGCCTCCACATAATCATCAAGCACATCCAGCCCGGCAGCGTTCGCATCAGCCAGGGCGACCAGATTCATCCGGTCCGCCACGCCGAAATCCTGCGGTTCCAGATGGCTGTCGGGATAGCAGAAGCTCGTCCGGTCCAGCACATGATCGTGCAGCCGCAGATGCGCCGAACCAAAGCGCGGCGAGCCACCAATTGGCCAGTGCCGGTGGTTGAGCGCCCCATAGCGGGGGCGCAGGGCCGGATCGGCATTGTCATACACACCGCCGAACATGCGGCTTTCCCAGCGCCAGCGCTCGCCACCGGGATGCGCCGTCAGCCCGCCGTTGCTGGTGCCGGTTTCAAACTGCGAGCGATAGATGCCATCACGGGCCAGCGCGACGATCATCAGATCAGACCCCAGCAGCGCATCCGGGTGGAAGTTCAGCGTCACGGCCGCGCCCGCCGGCAGCCGCGGTCCGGCCGACCGGGCCGCAACGACGGCGATGGCCTGCGAAACCAGCGCCGCGTTCACACGTCCGCCGGTCACACCCGCGCCGCCAGTCTTGCCATCGCCTCGCGCACCAGGATGATGCGGTCCTGCCCGAAATACATGTCGTCCCCGCCGACATAGAAGGTGGGTGTGCCAAAGCCGCCGCGGGCGATCAGTTCATCGGTATTGGCGCGCAGCTGCGCCTTGCGGTCCGGCGAATCCGCTTCGGCCAGGGTGGCGGCGGCATCCAGCCCGGCGGCGACGCAGGCTTCGGCCAGCACATCGGGCTGCGAAATGTCGCGATCCTCGCCCCAGTAGAGCTGGAACACCCGCCGCGCCAAGGCTTCGCACGCCCCCGCCTCGGCCGCCACCAGGCAGGCGCGCATCGCCCGCGCGCTGTTCACCGGGAAGATGCTGGGCGTCCACCTGATGGCGAGGCCGGAACGCTTGATCCAGTCGTGCAGATCCTTGGTGAAATAACGCGCCTTGGGCACCACCGGCTTCGATCGCATCTCATACACGCTGGGGTTCACCGTGTTGAACACGCCGCCCACCAGGAAGGGCCGGAAGCACACGCCAAAGCCATCCTCGCGCGCGGCTGCACACAAGGCTTCAAAGCCCAGGTAGGTCCAGGGCGACGAACAATCGAAGAAGAATTCCACCTGCGTGCTCATGCCCCTCTCCCCAAACGCGGCTTTGCCGTTACTGTGGGCTGATGATGGCTCGTTTCAAACCGCATTTTTTGCTGGCCCCGCTGGCGGCGTTGCTGGTGGCCGCAGCGCCGGCTGGCAACAGCGCGCCCCCGGCCCGCGCAGACCGGCTGGCCCAGGCCGCCGCGCTGGTGGACAATGGCAAGTCGGCCGAGGCGCTCGCCATCCTCGATGCGCTGCTCGCCGAAGCCGATCTGCCGGCCGACAAGGGCCAGGTGGAGGCGCTGCGCAGCTTTGCCCTCGCGCGCCAGGGCAAGTTTGCCGAGGCCCGCACCGCCATCGAGTTCGCCGTCGATGCCACGATGAACCCGTCCATCCTGCTGCTGCGGCAGCTGTTCGTGCTGCGCGCGCTGGGCGGCGATGTGCCGGCGGCGGCGCAGACCCTGCAGCTGGTGGCGGTGTCCAACCCGAAATGGCTGGCCGAACTGCCGTCCGAACTGGTCAGCGACGTGCTGCGCGCGCTGTCGGGGGACCGCGAGCGCCGCTTCGATCTCGCCTTCACCCTGGTCACCGCCGGCTTTGCGCCCGCCGATCAGACGGTGGGCGATGGCGACGAACTGAAGCGCGAGGTGATCGCCGGGCTGGTGGCGCGCGGCCGGCTCGAGGAGGCGCGGCCGGTGGTGGCGGCGCTGGTCAACCCGGTGAGCCTGGTGCGGATCGGCGTCGACAAGCGCACCCAGGCGCTGTGGCCGGAGATGGAAAAGCGATTGGGCCCCGGCGCCGATGTTGCCGATGCCGCCTTCATCGCCGCGGCGGAGCAGCGGCTGGCAGCGCAGCCGCAGTCGATCATCGCCCGCACCGGCGTTGCAGAAGCGCTCAACATCGCCAGCCGCGAGGCGGACGCACTGGCCCGCATCCGCGATATCGGCGAAGGCGAGGCACTGGCCCGCCTGTCAACCCGCGAGCAATGGGCGATCAACCTGAAGGCGCGGCTGCTCGCCGATGGCGGTGAGATCGACAAGGCGCTGGCGGCGCTGGACAGCGTGGCGGCGCTGCCGGCCGACAAGGCGCCCAACGCGCTGGCCTTCCGCATCATCGCCGCCGATCTGGCCGAGGAGGCTGGCCGCCATGCCGAGGCGCTGAAACGCGTGGACGCGGTGCAAACTGGCGAGCTCAACGACTGGGGCCGGCAGGCGCTCGCCGCCATCAGGGTGTGTGCATTGGCCCGGTCCGGCCAGGCCGCCGAGGCGGCGAAGGCTGCCGCCCCGCTGCCGGCCGGCTGGACGAAGGAGGGCAACAATCGCGCCATACAGGCCGCCAACAGCTGCCTGAAGCGGGCAGACGCGGCGGCCGCCGTGCTGATCAAGCGGCTGGACGATGAGGACAGCCGCGACGAGGCGCTGTTCGATCTGCAGCCCTTCCTGATCGCCGATCGCCCCAATGCGCCCGATCGCGCCACCAAGGCCGATCTGCGCGCACTGAAGGCGCGGCCCGACGTGAAGGCTGCCTTCCTCAAATATGGCCGCGATCTGCCGGCGGCGGTGTCCCCGCCCCGCTGATCCCCCACGCCGAGTTCAGCGCCGGAAGCGGTCGCGCAGTTCGAACTTCAGCACCTTGCCGGCCGGGTTGCGCGGCAGCGCGGTCACGATCTCCAGCCGGCTCGGCAGCTTGTAGCGGGCCAGCCGCTCGGTGGCCCAGGCGCGCAGGGTTTCGATGTCGAGGCTGGTGCCGGGCTTCAGCGCCGCCACCGCAGTGACGCTTTCACCCCATTTCTCGTTCGGCTCGCCGAAGATCGCCACTTCGGCGATGGCGGGATGATCATAGAGCACGGCTTCGACTTCGGCCGGATAGATATTCTCGCCGCCGCTGATGATCATGTCCTTCAGCCGGTCGCAGATGGTGAGGAAGCCCTCGTCGTCCAGGTAGCCGATGTCGCCTGAATGGAACCAGCCCTCGGCATCGATGGCCGCCGCTGTCGCTTCGGGCTTGTTCCAGTATCCGCGCATGATGTTGGGGCCGCGCATCAGCACTTCGCCGCGCTCATGCGGCCCCAGCGGCGTGCGGCCATCCTCGCCCACCACCTTCAGATCGACGAAGAACATCGGCTTGCCGGCCGAACCCAGCTTGGCCAGCGCGAAATCCGGCCCGAGATAGGTGCCCGACGGCGCGGTTTCGGTGAGGCCATAGCCCTGGTTCAGCGGGATGTCGCGCGCCGCATAGAGGCGCAGCAAGGGTTCGGGCACCGGCGCGCCACCGCACATGATGACGCGCAGGCTCGACAGGTCGGCGCTGGCGAAATCGGCGTGCTGGCTGATGAACAGCAGCATGGCCGGCACCGCAAAGCTGGTGGTGACACGATAGCCTGCGACATCAGCAAGGAAGCGCCCAGGATCGAAGCTGCGGTGCAGCAGCACATGGCCGCCCTTCTGCCAGCAGGACAGCGGCGTGACGTTGAGTCCGCCGATGTGGAACAGCGGCGCCATCACCAGCGACACGTCCTTCTCGGAAACGTCGGCGCCGAGCGCGCCGTTGATGTTGGCCCACCAGAAATTGCCGTGGGTGAGCATGGCGCCCTTGGGCCGGCCGGTGGTGCCGGACGTGTACATGATCACCGCGACATCATCATCGGCGGTGGGCTCGCCTTGCCCGAGCGGCGCTGAATCGCCGACAAACTGCGCCACCGTCTGCCAGCCGTCGGCCGGCGCATCGGCGGACAGGAAGCGGCGGCAGCACAGGCCGCTGCGGATGCCATCGATGATCGGCCGGTGCGGCGCGTCCACCACCAGCGTGTGCACGCCGGCATCGTTGATGATGTAGTCCAGTTCCGGCCCGGTGAGGCGGAAGTTCAGCGGCACGAAGATGGCGCCCAGCCGGGCCGCGGCGAACAGCAGGTCGAAATAGACCGGCTGGTTGACCCCGAGGAAGGCTACGCGGTCGCCCCGGCACACCCCGCCGGCACGCAGGGCCGTGGCCAGCCGGTCGATGGCATTGCCCATCTCGCGATAGCTGCGGGTGGCGCCCTCGAAGGTCAGCGCCGGCCGGTCGGGTGTCTGCATCACCCGCCGCGTGAACCAGTTGCCCAGCCCGATATCCGCCCTCGCCATGCCGTGTCCTCCCCGATTGCGGGGCGGACTTTGGTGAGCGCAATCAGTCGCGTCAATCCGCGCCGAACACCCGGGCGAAGATCGTTTCCACGTGCTTGAAATGGTAGCCCAGGTCGAACAGCGCTTCGAGCTGGGCGGCGGACAGGCTGGCCGTCACCTCCGCATCGGCCCTCAGCAGATCGAGCAGGTTCAGCGCGCCATCGGCTTCCCACACCTTCATCGCGTTGCGCTGCACCAGTCGATAGGCCTCGTCGCGGGTGCGGCCAGCCTGGGTGAGGGCCAGCAGCACGCGCTGCGAATGGATGAGGCCACCCATCTTGTTGAGATTCTTCTCCATCCGCTCCGGATAGATCACCAGCTTGTCGATGACGCCGGTCAGGCGGGCCAGCGCGAAGTCCAGCGTGATGGTGGCATCGGGGCCGATGTAGCGCTCAACGCTGCTGTGACTGATGTCGCGCTCGTGCCAGAGCGCGACATTCTCCAGCGCCGGGGTGACGGCGGAACGGACCATGCGGGCAAGGCCGGTCAGATTCTCGGTCAGCACCGGGTTGCGCTTGTGCGGCATGGCGCTGGAACCCTTCTGGCCGGGCGAGAAATACTCCTCGGCCTCCAGCACTTCGGTGCGCTGCAGGTGGCGCACCTCGATGGCCAGCCGCTCGATGCTGCTGGCGATCACGCCCAGCGTGGCGAAGAACATGGCGTGGCGATCGCGCGGGATGACCTGGGTGGAGACCGGCTCGATCGACAGGCCCAGCTGCCCGGCGACATGGGCCTCCACACGCGGATCGACATTGGCGAAGGTGCCGACCGCGCCGGAAATCGCGCAGGTCGCCACGTCTGCCCGCGCTGCCACCAGCCGGGCGCGGCAACGGTCGAACTCGGCATAGGCCTGGGCGAGCTTGAGGCCGAAGCTGGTCGGCTCGGCGTGGATGCCGTGGCTGCGGCCCATGGTGGGGGTGAATTTGTGTTCCATGGCGCGGCGCTTGATGGCGGCGAGCAGGGCGTCAAGGTCGGCCAGCAGGAGATCGGAGGCGCGGGCGAGTTGCACGGCAAGGCAGGTGTCGAGCACGTCCGAACTGGTCATGCCCTGGTGCATGAAGCGCGCTTCGGGGCCAACTTCGCTCGCCACCCAGTCGAGGAAGGCGATGACATCATGCTTGGTCACCGCCTCGATGGCGTCGATGGCGGCGACATCGATGACGGGCTTCGTCGCCCACCAGTCCCACAGCGCCTTGGCGGCGCTTTGCGGCACGACACCGAGATCAGCGAGCTTCTGGGTGGCATGCGCCTCGATCTCGAACCAGATGCGGTAGCGGCTTTCCGGTTCCCAGATGGCAACCATGTCGGGGCGGGCGTAGCGGGGGATCATGCGGCGCGCCTAGCATGGGGCGGCGGACTTGCCTATCTGTTGGATGGTGAACCGCGTCCGCATCATTCCCTTCCAGCACGGGCTGGGGCCACTGGATTATGCCGTGCCGGCCGGGATGGCGCTCAGCCCCGGCGACGCCGTTGAGGTGCCATTGGGCCCGCGCTGCATCATCGGCGTGGTGTGGGATGAAGAGCGGCTGGCCGCGCCCGATGTGCCGGATGCGAAGTTGCGGCCGGTTGCGGCCCGGCTCGACATGCCGCCGCTGGCCACGCAGCTCAGGCGCCTGATCGAATGGACCGCCGATTATTATGTCGCGCCAATCCAGCAAGTCGTGCGCATGGCCTGGCCGTCGGTCGCCTTCCTCAACCCGCGCGAGTTCACCGAATATCGCCTCGGCGGCCCGCTGCCGAAGCGACTCACGCCGGAGCGCGCGCAGGCCATCGACAAGCTTGAAAGCCGGCAGGGAACAGCGCGCGATCTGGCGCGCATGGCCGGCGTGTCGGAAGCGGTGATCCGGGGCCTGGTCACCACCGGCACACTGCTGCCGGAAAAGGTGTCGGGCGATGCCAGCCCCCCCGAGCCTGATCCCGATCATGCCCCGCCACTCCTGTCGGCCGAACAGCGGCAGGTGGCCGACACGCTGGTGGCGGCGGTGGACGCCGGCACATTCGCGCCCTTCCTCCTGGAAGGCGTGACCGGGTCGGGCAAGACCGAGGTCTATTTCGAAGCGGTGGCACAGGCGATCCGGCAAAGCGGACAGGCGCTGGTGATGGTGCCGGAAATCGCGCTCACCGCGCCCTGGCTGGAGCGCTTCCAGCGCCGCTTCGGCTGCCAGCCGGTGGCCTGGCATTCAGACCTCAAGACCAGCGAGCGCCGCGCCGCCTGGGCCGCGATTGCCGATGGCCGGGCGAAGGTGGTGGTGGGCGCGCGCTCGGCGCTGTTCCTGCCCTATGCGAACCTGAAAACCATCATCGTCGATGAAGCCCACGAGGCCAGCTTCAAGCAGGAAGAAGGCGTGCATTATCACGCCCGCGACGTTGCCGTGATGCGCGGCCGCATGGAAGGCCTGCCGGTGGTGCTGGCCACCGCCACCCCGGCCATCGAGACTCAGGTTCTGGCGCAGCGCGGCACCTACACGCGCCTCGCCCTGCCCGCCCGCTATGGCGGCGCGGAGCTGCCGGAGGTGACGTTGGTGGACATGACCCGCCATCCGCCAACGCGCGGCAGCTTCCTGTCACCCGTGCTGATTGCCGTGCTCACCGACACACTGGCGAAGGGCGAGCAATCGCTGCTGTTCCTCAACCGGCGCGGCTATGCCCCGCTCACGCTGTGCCGGGCCTGCGGCCATCGCATCCAGTGCCCCAACTGCACGGCCTGGATGGTGGAGCATCGCCTGTCGCGCCGACTGGCCTGCCACCATTGTGGCCACCAGATGCCGGTGCCGGAAGCCTGCCCGGAGTGCGGCGAGCCCGATCACCTCGTCGCCTGCGGGCCGGGCGTCGAGCGCATCGCCGAGGAAGTGCGGCGCCTGTTTCCCGCCGCGCGCACTGCCATCGTTACCAGCGATACCATCACCAGCCCGGCCCGCGCCGCTGCACTTGTCACCGCCGTGGAGGCCGGCGAGCTGGACATCATCATCGGCACCCAGATGGTCACCAAGGGCTATCATTTCCCCGATCTCACGCTGGTCGGCGTGGTCGATGCCGATCTCGGGCTGGCCGGCGGCGACCTGCGCGCCGGCGAGCGCACCTGGCAGCAGATCGTGCAGGCCGCCGGGCGTGCGGGGCGCGGGGAAAAGCCGGGCCGCGTGCTGATCCAGACGCACCAGCCAGGCGCGGCGCTGATGCAGGCGCTCGGCAAGGGCGATGCCGAAGGCTTCTTTGCTGCCGAGATCGCCGCCCGGCGCGACCTTGGGCTGCCGCCGTTCGGCCGGCTCGCGGCGCTGATCGTCAGCTCGGAAGACGCGGCAGCCGCGAAATCTGCCGCCGATGCACTGGGCGCCACCGCGCCGCGCAGCGAGGGCCTGATGGTGCTGGGCCCGGCGCCCGCCCCGCTGGCCATGCTGCGCGGCCGCCACCGCCACCGGCTGCTGGTGCAGGCCCGCCGGGACATCGCTCTGCCCGCGATACTGCGCGACTGGCTGGGCCGCGTGCCACTGCCCGCCGCCGTGCGCGTGGTGGTGGATGTCGATCCCTACAGCTTCGTGTGAAGCCAACCGGCGGCGCGCACGCCGGGCAGGAAGCTTTCGCTCACCGGCTGTTCCGAGCCGTCTGCCAGCATCAGCATCCAGCGCCGGCCGTCGCGCCGCGCCCCTGTCACGAAGCGCCGCGCCACCCAGGCGCTGCGATGCACCTGCCGGCCATCGAGCGCCGCCAGCTCGGGCAGCGCATCGCCCAGCCGGAACAAGATCAATGGCTGGCGGCCGTGATCCAGAACCAGTCGCAGATAATGATCCTCCGCGGCCACCAGCAGCACATCTGCCAAATCAGGCAGGCCTGCGCGCTGCGCCCGCAGCGATGGCGCAGGCACCAAAGCCGGCGCCGGAGCCGGCGGTGCAGAGCGCCCGCCGAGCACCGCAACCAGCCCCGACACCGAACCGCCGATCAGCAGCGCGGTGAGATACAGCCCCAGCCAGGGCAGCGCCAGCGGCTGGCCAACGGCGCGGAACATCAGGTCGATCTCCAGCGGCAACAGCGCATTCAGCAGCAGGGTGCCAGCCACCGCCAGCAGCAGCGGCCCATGCTTCCCGCCGGCGCGCGGCCCCACCCACGCATACCACAGCCACCATTTCACGCTGTTCCAGCCGATCAGCACCAGCCAGAACACCAGCCGGCTGGGGAGCGGCAGCGCCGCGGTGCCGAACGGGCCGGCAATTGTGCAGACCAGCACGGCAAAGACCGTGCCGGCCAGCATCGGGCGCAGCGGCGGCGCATAGTCGCGCGAGAGGGCGAGTGTCGATTCCACGCAGCGTGACTCCGCATCCTGCAGCGTTGACGAAGTGACTGGCATGATAGGCGAAAGCGGCGTTGCGGCAAGCGGCGGCGGCTTGCCACACGCCGGGCATCGTCAGGAACGGAGCCCGCCCATGCTTGCCAATCTCTCGCCCCTGCTCATCGCCCATCTGGCGGCGGCCTGCCTCGCCATGCCGCTCGGCCTCTATCAGCTGGTCGCCCGGCAGGGCACGCCGGGCCATGCCCTGGCCGGGCGACTTTACGTGCCAGCGATGCTGGTCTGCAACATCGGTGCGCTCGCCAGCTTCCGGCCCGATACGCTGTTCCTGCCCTTCCACATCCTGGCGCTGATCAGCCTCTATTCGCTCGCCAGCGGCATGTGGGGACTCAGGAAATGGCTGCGGGCGGGCAATCCTGATGATCTGAAGACCCACAAGATCCAGATGGCCTACAGCTGGCTGGGGCTGATGATGGCCGGCATCAGCCAGATCATCACCAACAACCGCTTCGGGATCGCCGAAGGCTTCGAGCCGCTGCGCTTCTGGACGCTGGTGATCGTCGTCAACCTCGCCCTCTACGCTGTGGGCAGCTGGTGGATCTTTGGCCGGCTGCTGAAGCGCCAGCTTGGCTGAACCGCTTGCCAGCCGCTGAAGGATTGCACGTACCGCAGGGTTTGCAGTGAAAGGGCCGCAGCCTCACAGCATGGAGGCATCGGCCGGCAGGCCGAGCAGCACGCGCCCGGCCAGTTCCAGCGTCGGCGGCGCCACCATCACATGCTGGGTGGCCACATGCGCATCGCGGAAGCGGCGGTTCAGCGGATGGCTGGCATAGACAGACGTTCCGCCGGCCAGTTCGTGCATCTTCGCCGCCACCCGTGCCGCCACCTGGGTGAGCCGGGTCGCCGCCAGTCGCAGCCGGGCGCGCGCCTGCGGATCAAGGGCATCGCCAGCCACCACGCGCTCCCACGCAGCGGCGATCTGGGCCTGCACCAGCGCGCGGGCGGCTTCGAGATCGGCATGGGCCGCCGCATAATCGGCCTGCACCACGCCGCGTTCGGCCAGCGTGCGGCTGCTGCCCTGCCCCTTCTTGGCGGTGGCCAGCGCCTTCAGATCGTCCAGTGCGCCCAGCGCATTGCCGCTGGCCACCGCCGCGATCCCCAGCGCCAGCAGGCCGAAGGGGGCGAAGCGGTAGAGCGGGCCGGTTTCGCGCGGCGTGTCGGTGATGAATGACACGCTGCGCCCCTGCGGCACGCGCACGCCCGACGCCGCCATGTCGCCCGAGCCGGTGCCGCGCATGCCGAGCGCGTCCCAGGTATCGATCAGCTCCACCTCCGCGCGCCGCATCACCATCATGCGGTGATCGGGCGCGCCGCCGGGGAGCCGCCGCATCTCGCCATTCTCCAGGATCACCGCGCCGCCCAGCAGCCAGGCGCAATTGGCGCTGCCCGACGCCCAGGCCCAGCGGCCACTCACCACATAATCATCGCCGTCGGGCACCGCCCTGCCCATCGGCGCAAACACGCCGCCGGTGATGACGGCGGGGTCGCTCCAGATCTCCCGCGCGTGCGCCTCTGGCAGCCAGGCGGAGATCAGCGCCGTCGTCCCGCCGATCATCACGCACCAGCCAGTGGCGGCATCGGCGCGGCCCAGCTGCTCCAGCGTGGTGAACAGCGTGGCGACGTCCAATTCCGACCCGCCCAGGGTGCGCGGCACCAGCATCCGGAACAGGCCGGCGGCGGCCAGTTCCGCGGCCAGATCAGCCGGCAGGCGGCGCTGGCTTTCCGTGTCGGCAGCACGGGCGGCGATGGTCTCCAGCAGGGCGGCAGAGACAGCCATCACAGCTTCCACAGGCTGGCGAGATTGTTCTTCTGCATGTCCGATGATCCGCCGACGATCGGCATGCCGAGCAGGTCGCGCACGTGGCGCTCCATGTCGAACGCATCGGACAGGGCATAGGCGCCCATCACCTGCTGGCAGGCGAGCGCGATCTCCACGCCCACATCGGCCACGAACAGCTTGGCCATGCTGGTCTCGGCGCTGCACGGGCGGCCTTCATTGGCCAGCCATGCCGCATGATAGAGCATGTGCCGCGCTGCCTGCAGCTTGGTGCGCGCCACTACCAATTTGTGGCGGATGGCCTGGTGCTGGCTGATCGCCTTGCCGAACTGCACACGTTCCTGCGCATAGGCCCAGGCCTCATCCAGCGCGGCGCGGGCGATGCCGAAGGCGACCGCGCTGATCTCCAGCTTCTCCACGTCGAGCGCGCGGCCGGCCAGCAGCGTCCAGCCCTGGTTCCACATCTGCGGGCCGCCGACGATGTTGCTGGCTTGCACCCGCACGCTGTCGAAATACACGTCCTGGCTGGCGGTGTAGCGCAGGTTGGCGTGGTGGATGTCCTGCATCCGCACGCCTGGCGCGTCGGTGGGGATGAGCACGAAGCTGAGGTTGCGGTAACGGTCCTCCGCCGGGCCGGAGCGCACCAGCGTGTAGATATAATGGCACCAGTCCGCGCCCGTGCACCAGCGCTTGGCACCGTCGATCACCACCTCGTCCCCCTCCAGCCGCGCACGGGTGGTGACGCTGGCGAGATCGCCGCCGACATCGGGTTCGGAGAGGCCATAGGCGAAGAACAGCTCGCCGCTCGCCAGCGCGGGGAGGAAGCGCGCCTTCTGCGCTTCGCTGCCGTTTTCACTGAGGTTCATGCCACCATAGAAGGCGGTGTGAATGAAGGGCCCGGCCAGGCACGGGCCGGCCTGCGCCAGTTCCTCGATCACCGCGATGGCGGCGACCAGATCCTGACCGGCACCACCATATTGCTCCGGCACCGTGAGCGCGGTGAGGCCGAGCTTGTTCAGTTCAGCATAGACATCGCGGGGCCAGCGATGGTCACGATCCCACTGGATGCGGGCCTCGCGCGGCGCATGGGTGGCGACAAAGCGGCGGATCGTGTCCCGCAGCTGGCCGACATGGGCCGGCTCGTCGGCGAAGGTGACGTGCGGCAGCGGGGATGCCATGCTCACTCGCCAGTCAGTTTCGGCGGCCGGCGTTCGCGGAAGGCGCGCACCGCCTCGGCCCGGTCGGCCGCGAGGTTGGACAGCGTCTCATAGGGGATGGAGGCATCCATCAGCTGCTGGGCCAGCACCCGCAGCGGCTGGTTGGCGACCACCTTGGACCAGCGCACGGCATATTTGGGGTTGCCCATCAACTTGGCCACCAGCTCGGCCACTTTGGCATCGAGCTGGTCGGTGGGCACCGCATAGTTGATCAGCCCCATCGCCTCGGCGCGCGGCGCCTTGATGAGATCGCCGGTCATCAGGAATTCCTTGGCGCGGGCATAGCCGATCAGCTGCGGCCAGATCACCGCGCCGCCATCGCCGGCCACCAGCCCCACCTTCACGTGCGGATCGCCGATCACGGCGTTCTCATCGGCCACGATGATGTCGCACAAAAGGGCGATGGTGGCGCCCAGGCCAGCGGCGGCGCCGTTCATCCGGCAGATCACCGGCTTCTCGATGTCGAGCAGGCTGGTGACGATGCGCTTGGCATCCCAGCCGATGTCGCGGAACTGGTTCGGATTGGCGATCTGCTCCTCGAACCAGTCGAAATCGCCGCCGGCGCAGAAGGCGCGCCCGGCGCCGGTCAGCACGATGATGTCGCTGTCCCGGTCCTGCTGGAGGTCGGTGAACACCCGCGCCAGTTCGTGGTGCATCTGTTCATCGACACCATTCACCGGATTGTTGCCGGTGATGGTGGCGGTGAGCACGCGTTCATGGCCAAACTGGCCGCGCGTGAAACTGAACCGCTGATAGCCTTCCAGCAGCGCCATGTGCTGCATCCTCCCCGATTTTCGGCCAGCGTGGCGGAAGCCGGGCAACCGGTCAATCAGGGAAGCTTCAGCGCCGCCTTCACCTTGCCCCAGCCCAGCAGCTTGAAATTCTGGGCCGGCTGGTTCTCGCCATCCTGCACCACCATCAGGCCACCCGGAAACCCTGCGCCGAAATCACCGGTCATCACCTCGATGCCATCGGTCTCCTGAGTGCCGCCCAGCTTGCCGTCCGCGATGCGGAAACGGCCCACGAACCGCTCGTCGGAAAGCCGCCACAGCGCATAGGCGTTGTCGCCCTGGCTGGAGGCAACGAGCCAGCCGCCGTTGCCGGCGCCCTCGGCCGCGATCGCCAGGCCTTCGACATCGTCGAACAGCCGCGCCTTGTCGATGCCGGCGATCTTCACCGGTCGGGTGCTGGCCTGCGGACGCGCATCGAAGCGCCAGATGCCGACATCTTCTTCCGCCACATAGAGCCGGGCGGTGCGCGGATCGACCACACAGCCTTCCGACTGGGTGCCCAGCTTCAGGCTGCGCACCAGGCGGCCCGTGGCGCGGGCGGGATCGAGTTCCAGCTGGCGGATCGTGCCATCCTTGATGACGATGAAGGCGGTCAACGCACCCGGAGTAGCCCAAAGGCACATCCCATAGGCTTCCCCCGGCCCCGCTGGCACGCGGCCCAAGGGCTCCAGCCTGGCGGAGGCGGTGTTCAGCCGGAACAGCGCGATGTGCGCATTGTCGTTGTCAGTGCGGTCACTCGCCGCCACGATCACGCCGTTGGGCGTTTCGGCCAGATCGACATTGTTGACCCGCCCGGCATCGAGGAAGTGCCGCATCTGGCCATCAAGGCCATAGACATGGAGCCCGGCCTGCTTGTCCGTGCCGACGATCAGGCTGGCCGCCGGGTTGGCGGCATTGCGCCAGATCGCCGGATCATCGGCGGCATCATCGCCATTCTTCACCGCCACGGTCTCGGCATCAGCGGTCACGCTGGCGGTCTCCACGCCGGGCGAGATGGCCGGCGGCGCGCAGGCGGCGAGCAGCAACAGGAGGGCAAGGCTGCGCATCAGAAGGTGACGCGGGCGCCGGCCTGGAAGCGGCGGCCGAACTTCTCGAACTCCAGCGTGCGCACCTTGTTGCCGACATAGCGCCGGCCGGGCCCGTTCAGCAGGTTGCCGCCTTCGGCATAGAGTTCGAAGTTCGGGGTGACGGCGAAGCGGATCGAGGCATCGAGCTCGCCATCGGTATCCCAGAACAGGTCGCCGCCAGTGCTGCCGTCGCCCAGTTCCGACAGCCATTCGGTGCGCTTCTGATAGACGACGCGCGCCGACACGCCATATTTCTCGAAATAGGGGCCGACGTTATAGACCCAGCGCGAGGTGCCGGGGAAAGCGATGCGGCGGCCGTCGGGTGTTGTCACCTGGCTCTTGTTGTACGTCACGTTGGCGATGATGCCGAAGCCGCCCAGGAAGCCGTGATCGCCGCCGAAATTGTCCAGCTGCAGCTGCAGCGCGCCTTCGAAGCCCCAGATATAGCCATCGCCGCCGTTGACCGTGGTGCTGTAGTCATACTGGCTGCGCTGCAGGGTGGGCGTGTCGAAGCGGGTGTCGCCGAACTGGCGGCTGGCGGCGAACAGGGCGCGGGACACATCCTTGTAGAAGGCGCCGACACTGGCGAAGCCGCCACCCCGGCCATACCATTCCCAGTAGAGATCAACGCCCCGCGCGCGTTCCGGCACCGCGAACGGGTTGCCGCCAGAGATCGCCTCGTTGCCATCATTGATGCTGAAGCTGGGGTTGGCCACGGTGTAATCGGGCCGCGCCGCACCGGTGGTGAAGCCCAGCCGCAGCTTGTGCTCGCTCGTGACGTTCCAGTTCAGATGGGCGCTGGGGAACACCAGGGTGGTGTTGGTGTCCACCGTGGTCAGCACCGGCGGATCGTTGTTGATGAACACGAAGGCGGTGCCGCTGTTGCGGATATGCTCCACACGGGCGCCATAGACGATGTTGCCCCAATCAAAGCGCGACGTGGCCATGGCATAGCCGGAGATCACGCTTTCCTTGACGCGGTAGAAATTGTTGTTGTTGGGCTGATAGCTCGTCACGCCCTGCGCCGCGGTGAGGATACGGGTGCCCAGCACATCGTCGAACAGCGGGAAGCTGTAGCCGGGCCGCAGCGTCTGGCGATAGAACTCGTTCGACAGGATGCTGGCCGCCGTGTTGGTCAGGCCCTGGGCGGCCAGCGCATTGGCCAGCGGGGTGCCAGTGGCGCCGGAAATGGCGAAGCGGGTTTCGCGGGCGGTCTTGACGCGATTGTCATACTGGCCGCCGAAGCGGAACAGCGTGTCGCCGAACAGCCCGGTCTTCCAGAACAGCTCCAGCCTGGCGGTATAGGCATCGGTGACATCGCGGCCATCGACGCTTTCGATGGTGGTCAGGCTGTTGGGCAGTTCAAGATAGCTGCCCAGCGGGCCGCCCTTCGACAGCACACCATTGGCATTGCGCAGGGTGCGGAACAGCGCCACCTGGCTGTTGAAGGGGTTGGTGAGATCATAATCCACCGTCACCCGGTTCACCGCGCCCGATCCGCCAGAGCCGAAAGCCGGCGACTGATAGGTGATCACATAGGGCGCGTTGCGGGTATCGACCGAGCGCGTGTAGTTGCCGCGCCACCTGAGCGAGATCGTATCCGACAACGTGTGATCGCCGCCGATCGTGTTGGTCAGGATCGACTGGCGCGGCTGGTTGCGGCGATAGCGGGCATCATAATCGACGCCATAGACTGTGCCCTTGAGCGGCGTGTTGCCGGTGCAGACATCGGCATAGCCGGTGGTGCCGGCCGCCGGCAGTTGCGGCGTGCTGCCCGTGCAGGCTGCGGACGGCACATTGGCCTGCCGGTCATCGGCATCGACACGGAAATTGTCGCGCAGTTCGTCATCAAGGAAGATCGAATAGATGGAATAGACGAACAGCTTGTTGTCGGCATCGGGCTGCCAGTCGAGGCGACCGGTGAGCGACCAGTTCTGGCGGGTGAGGCGATAGAATTTGTTCTCGATCTCGCGCGCCCACACGCGCTGCGGGCCGCTGCCGCCGTTGAACAGCGTGTTCGGATTGTCACCGCTGCCAACCGGGCGGCCATCCTGGCTCACGGTTTCCCAGTCGATCTCGAAATTGTCGGTGCCCATGCGGCGCTGGTAGAAGCTGCCCGAAACCAGCACGCCGATATCGCCGATGCCGGTTTCCCAGCGGTTCGACAGCACGCCGGAGATTTCATACTCCATGCCGCCGCCCAGATCATTATAGCCAAGCCCAGCCTTGGACTGGAAGTGCAGGCCCTTGTAATCAAAGGCCGATCGCGTGACGATATTGACATTGCCAGCGATGGTTTCGCCGTTGAGATCCGCCGTCACCGCCTTGTTGACGATGACCTGGCTGGCAATCGCCGAGGGCAGCGAGTCAAAGCGCGCGTCGCGCCCTTCCGGGCTGATCACGTAGATGCCGTCGAAGCTCAGCGTGGTCCACTGCAGCGGCGCGCCGCGGATGTTGACGAAACGGGCCTGGCCCTGGTCACGCTGCACCGACAGGCCGGGCAGGCGGCTGATGGCCTGGGCGATGTTCTGATCGGGCAGGCGGCCGATGCTGTCCGCGGCCAGCACGCTCACCAGGCTGTCGCTGTTCTTCTGCACGGCCAGCGCGGCGGCCAGCGATTCGGCAATCGGCCGGCTGCCGACCACGACGATCTCGCCATCGTCGGCGGTGGTGGTGTCACCGGCGCTGGCGTTGGTGGGGGCGTTGGTGGGGGCCGGCTGCTGCTCATCCGCCGTCACCACATCGGCAGTGGCAATTTCGGCGGCGGCCAGGCTCTGCGCCATGGCCGGCGTGCCGGCAAGGCTGGCGAGCAAGGCAAGACGAACAGCGGCGGTACGCGTCGGCAGCGTTTGGATCATGTGCGGGCCCCGTTTCCCCGGGCTGGATGCCCAGGGGATCAGCGACGGCCCCTAGTGAAGTCGCATGACAGCGACGTTGCGCGATGATGACGAAGGCATGTCGTTATTGTTGCGAAGACATGACGTTGCCTTTGGGCAACATGAGCCCGTGGGCGCCTGCCGCGTCAGGCGATCGGCAGGTGGCGCCAGGCCCATACCGCCATGCCGGCTGCGATGGCCACGGCATAGGGCAGATCGGCGCCCACCCGCACCAGCCGCGGCGCACCCTCGCCGGTGATGCCGGCAAAGGCCAGGCTGCGCCGCACCAGCATCAGCAGCAGCGCCAGGCCGCCGCCGGCAATCGCCACCATGATCTGCTGTTCGATCAGCGTGCCCAGCGTGGCCCAGCAGGCGCAGCCGGTCATGATCTTCACGTCGCCGCCGCCCAGCCAGCCGCGCGTGAACGCCAGGAGGCCAAAGGCGAAGAAGGCGCCGCCGGCGGCGGCATGGCTGGCCCAGTCGAAGCCGGGCGTGCCAAAGCCGAACAGCAGCGCGCCGCCGATGATGGTGATGGTCAGCGTGTCGGGAATCTCGAACTTCCAGAGGTCGAAACCAGCCGCCGCAATCAGCGACAGCGCCAGCACGATCAGGCCGGCATCGGCCAGGGTCATCGCGCTTGCCTCACTTCTGCTGCTGGGCCGCGCTCTTCAGCGTGGCGAGATATTGCAGATTGGCCCAGGCGGCGCGATCGAACTGCGGGTTCAGCGACAGGGCGCGGTTGAGATAGGCTTCGGCCACCGCCAGATCGCCGCGCATCATCGCGGCATAGCCCACGGTGTTGAGATCGGTCGCCAGCGTCTTCTTGTCCGAAAGCCGGAAGGCATCCTCATAGCGGCCCTGCATGGCCCGGGCCAGCGCCAGGTTGGTGCGGGCCTGGGCGAGGCCCGGCGCCATGGCCAGGGCGCGCGCCAGATCCTGCTCCGCCGCCACCGGATGGCCGCGCAGCAGCATGGACCAGCCGCGATTGGCGATCATGCGGGCATCGCCCGGCGCGGCCGCAATCGCCCTGGCATAGGCGGCGTCCGCAGCCGGCCAGTCGCGCGCCTTGTCGGCCATCACGCCCAGCGCGTTCCATGCCCGGGCCTGCGTCGCATCCAGCGCCACGGCCTGTTCCAGTTCCGCCCTGGCTTCGACGGCGCGGCCCTGCCGGAACCGGGTGATCCCCAGTCCCTGCCGGGCCGCGGCCGCCAGGGGCCCGTCCACCAGCCCCGAAAAGCCTTCCGCTGCTTCCGGCAGCGAACCGGACGCCAGCGCCAGTTCGGCATTGCGCAGCATCACCTCGGGCGCGCCGCTGGACCACATCGGCGCCAGCATCTGGCGCGCATCATCGAGCCGGCCATCGGCGATGGCAGCATCCAGCAAAGCCAGCGCCGCCGGCGTGGGTGTGGGCGTGGGCGGCGCCACCGCTGTCACCGGCACCGCTGGCACAACAGGCTTGCGCTTGCCGGCGAGCGCCGGGCTGGCCAGCACCAGCACCAGCGCCACCAGCAGCGCCGCAAAGGCGATATGCTGCACGCGGGCCACCATGGTGTTGCGGCGCGGCGGTGCGGCCGGCGGCGGTGCCATCAACTCTTCCACCAGGCCAGCTTCAAGCTCGCTCAGCAGGGTGCGCGCGGTGTCGTTGCCCTCAGGCACTCATGATCTCCATGCTCATCGCCCGGATGCGCGCCACCAGCGCTTCCAGGCGACCAATCGCCATCCGCACCGCCTGCGGATCCACCGCGTCGGCCAGATCGGCCTGCACTGAAAGCGCATCCATCAGCCGCTTGTACGCCGGGCGATCGGCTTCCGGTGCAAGATGATCGATATCGGTGCCGGCCAGCCAGTCGACGGCGAGGCGCGGCGGTGCCAGCAGCGGCAGCGGCTGCACCGGTGTGGCGGTGGCCAGCAGGGGCAGCGCCGCCAGATCAAGCAGACGCAGCGGCGGCGCCACCGGATCGGCCCATTCGGGGACATCGGCATCCGTTGCCAGTGCGGGGCGCAGATCGGCAAAATCGGGCGGGGCATCGCCCAGGCGGATGATCTTTGGCAGCGCCGCTTCACGCGCAATCGCTCGCGCCGGGATGGCCCGCGCTTCGCTGGCCCCCGCTTCGCTAGCCGGTGCCACAGCGACGGCCGGAGAAACGAGTTCTGGCGTCGGCGCCGGGCTGGCGGCGACCGGCAACGGCGCAGCCAGCGGGATGGCCAGCGCGGCCAGCGCGCCCAGCCGCCCGTTCAAAACCTCGCGCACGGCAGCCGGCTGCCGGGCTGGTTGCACCGGCGGCGGTGACAGGGTTGCAGGCGCCGCCTCGGCCAGCTTCATGGGCGCGGCGGCTTCACTGGCAGGCTCTGGCACGTCCAGATCGGGCAGCGCGACATCGAGCGCCGCCACATCCACCGCGCTGGCCGGCAGCGACGCAGTGATCACCCGCTCCACGGGCACAGACAGCGCCAGCACCGGCGCCTTGGCGACGGGATGCGGCACGGCGCCCGGCAGCACCAGCACGGCCTCGCCGGTGCTGGCCATGTCGATCCGGGCGCTGGCCACGCGCACGGGGGCGGCATCGTCGGCAGCAATCACCGGGGCGATGGCGGTGCCGCTGGCTTCGGCTTCCAGCCTGGCGGCAATCAGCGCCAGCACCCGGCGGGCGGCGGCGGCCGCACGGCCATCATTGCCGCCCGAGGCGCGCTGCAGCCACGGCACCGCGGCGCGATGTTCGCCGGCAAGGTGAAGAGACCAACCCAGGTTGTAGGCGATATCGGCGGCTTCGGGTTCGATCGCCAGCGCCATCTCGAAGTGGCGGCGGGCGAGATCGCTGCGGCCCAGCCGATCGTAGGCGATGCCCAGGCCGTTGAGCGCCGCCACCGAGCCACTGTCGGCCGCCAGCGCCAGCCGGAAGGCGGAGATCGCCTGCACGGCATTGTTGGCCGCCAGATAGGCGCGGCCCTCGGCCAGGGCAGCTTCGGCGCCATCGGCGTTGGCGATGGCCGCCAGCAGCGCGGTGTTGCCGGCATCCGGCAGCAGCCGAGGTTCGGGAACGGGCTCCCGCGCCACCGCCGGAGCGGCAGACGCGAGCGCCAGGACAAGGCCGGCCTGCTGCTTCATCAGTCCACCTGTTCCATCTGGTTCTTCATGTTGATGGCGGCCGGCAGCATCAGCACCGCGATCATCGTGGGCAGCATGAAGCAGACCAGCGGGATCGACAGCAGCACCGGGATGCGGGCGGCCTTTTCCTCAGCACGCATCCGGCGCGCCTCGCGCATTTCGGCGGCATAGACGCGCAGCGCCTGCGCCACCGAGGCGCCCAGCTTGTCGGACTGGATGATGAGCGTGGTGAAGGCGGTGATTTCCGAAACGCCGCTCTTCTTGGCCATCAGGCGCAAGGCAACTTCACGGCTGCGGCCGGCGCGCAGTTCGAGGCTGACCTGCGCGAACAGCCGCGCCAGCAGGGGGTGAGAAGTGGTGATCTCGGCACCCACCCGGCTGAAGGCGGCATCGATGCCAAGGCCGGCTTCGAGGCAGACCAGCAACAGATCGAGCGTGTCGGGAAAGCCGTTGAGGATTTCCTTGCCGCGATTTTCGGCGCGCGACGACACGATGATGCCGGGCAGATAGAGGCCAGCGAGCACCGATCCCAAGAGGATCATGTAGAGCTTCTGCACCGGCGGCCAATTGCCGGTCACCGTCATGAACAGCAGCGTGCCGGCCGGCAGCAGCAGCGTGCCGGCCGCGCGCGCCAGCGTGAAGGCGCGCTGGGCATAGGGCTGATCGAAACCCGCCAGCGCCAGCTTGTCGGCGATCTTGTTGGAGGCATCGTCGGTGAGGTTGAGGCCGCGCGATTCGATCTCGCGCAGCATGCGGGCCCACACACCGTCACCCTGATCGGTGCGAATGGTGCCGGGGCCGGCATCAACGGCGGCACCACCGCCCTGCGCCGCCAGTCGATCCTTGATGCCGGCGCGCCCCAGCACCGTGGGCGCCAGGGCCATGACCACCAGCACCACGGCAACGAACACCAGGCCCATCACCACATAATTGGCAAGCTCGGCACTGACCATGACGCTACACCTTGATCGCGATCATGCGCCGCATCGTCACGACGCCAACCGTGTACATGAACAACACGCCCAGCACCGCGGGCATGAACAGCGGATCATCTGACACCGACAGGTAGAATTCCGGGCTGTCGGCGAACACGCCGGCAAAGGTGATGATCGGCATGGCAGTCAGCACGGCGCCGGTCATCTTGCCTTCCGAAGCGAGCGCCCGCACCTTCAGCACCATGGCGGCGCGATCGCGGATCACCTTGGACAGGCCATCGAGGATATCCGCCAGGCTGCCGCCGGTTTCGGTCTGGATGGCGACCGACACCACGAACATGGCGACATCCTGTGTCTGCACCCGCTTGGAGAAATTCTCCAGCGCATCGCGCAGCGGATAGCCGTAGTTCATCTCGGCCACCACGAGGCCCAGTTCAGAGGCCAGCGGGTCCGGCATTTCCTTGACCACCAGCTCCATCGCGCTGGTCACCGGGTAACCGGCGCGCAGGCCGCGCACCAGCACGTCCAGCGCCACCGGGAACTGCGCCTCGATCTTCTTCAGGCGGCTGGCGGCCTTCCAGTTGATCCACAGCACCGGCAGCACGATGCCGACGCCAATGGCGAACAGCACCAGCACCAGCACCGCGCCCGTTGTCTTGACCTGCCCGGCGATGCCGCCGAGCAGCGGGAACAGGAAGCCGATCAGCAGCGTGCCGCCGGCCATCAGGCTCAGCATGCGCTGCGCGCTCATCCGGATACCGGCCTGGTTCATGCGGCTGTCGAGATACTTGATCGCCGCCGGCAGCAGCGTGCGCGACATGTCGGTGGTCTGCCGGCGCAGCGCGGTGATGATTTCCTCGCTGCTGGCTCCGGCTTCCACCATGGCCATGCGCTTGCTCACCCGGCGCTTGCTGCCATAGGTGTCCTGATACCAGAGGAAGCTGCCTTCCAGCAGCAGCACGACGGCCAGGAATATCACGCCATAGAACAGCGTTTCACCGTTGATGAAGGATGGCAGCGTCATGGCTGGCCCTCCTTCTTGCGGAACGGATCGAACATGGTGGCGGGCAGATCATAGCCGCGCGCCTTCAGCACTTCCATGAACTTGGGCCGGATGCCCATCGGGCGCATCTCGCCGATCACCTTGCCATTCTCGTCCACGCCCTCGCGCACGAACTTGAAGATCTCCTGGATCAGGATGATGTCGCCTTCCATGCCGGTGATCTCGGCAACGGAGGTGACGCGGCGGCTGCCATCCTGCAGGCGTTCGAGCTGGAGCACCACGTTGATGGCCGAAGCGATCTGGGCGCGCGCCGATTTCGGGCTGATGTCGATGCCCGACATGCCGATCATCTGTTCCAGACGCGACAGCGCATCGCGCGGCGTGTTGGCGTGCAGCGTCGTCATCGAGCCATCGTGGCCGGTGTTCATCGCCTGCAGCATGTCGAAGGCTTCGCCCGAGCGGATTTCGCCCAGGATCACGCGATCGGGCCGCATGCGCAGCGCATTCTTCACCAGATCGCGCTGGTTGACCTCGCCGCGGCCTTCGATATTGGCTGGGCGGGTTTCCAGCCGCACGACATGGCTTTGCTGCAGCTGCAGTTCCGCCGAATCCTCGATGGTCACCACGCGCTCGTGGGCGCCGATCGAGGCGGACAGCGCATTGAGCATGGTGGTCTTGCCCGAACCAGTGCCGCCCGACACGATGACATTGCGGCGGCTGGCCACCACGGCTTTCAGCATGGTGGCGCAATCGGCGGTCATCGAGCCATAGTCTACCAGCTTGTCGATGCTGGTGCGGCTGGGCGGAAACTTGCGGATCGACAGGCAGGGGCCATCGATGGCCAGCGGCGGGATGATGGCGTTGATGCGGCTGCCATCGGGCAGACGGGCATCGACCATCGGCGAGCTTTCATCGACACGGCGGCCGACGTTGGAGACGATTTTCCCGATAATGCGCAACAGGTGCTGATCGTTGGCGAAGCGGGTGCCCACCTCGACGATCCGGCCGCCGCGCTCCACGAACACCTTGGTGGCGCTGTTGACCATGATGTCCGAGATGGACGGGTCCTTCAGCAGCGGCTCCAGCGGCCCGAGGCCGAGCAGCTCGTCGAGGATGTCCTCCACCAGCTGCTTGCGCTCGGCGGCATTGAGCGCCTGGTTGTTCTCCTTCAGCATCTCCTGGACGATGTCGCCGATGTCCCGCTGCATCTGATCGCGCGTCATGGTTTCCAGCGCGGCCAGGTTGATGCGGTCGATCAGCTGCTGGTGCAGGGAGACCTTCAGTTCGGTGTAATCATCGCGGCGCTTGTCGCGCAGGCTCACAACCGGTGCCGGCGCCGGCGCAGCGGCGGGCTGCACGGCCTGGCCTGGTGCGGCTTCGGCCGGCGCCCCGGCGGGCTTGGCGGCACGGCGGGTCGGGAAGATCATGCCCCGGCCCCCGTCGCCATGTTGGCGGCCGCCATGTCTTCGGACATCGCGTCGACCATGGTGCGCAGATCCTTGTCGATCCGCGCCTTCATCTTCACCTTCTTCAGCGGCGTGCCTTCATCCAGCGCCGCCGCCACAGTGGGATAATCGTTGCTGATCGGGAAATGCACCGGGAAGCGCAGCACGCTGGCGGCTTCTTCGGTGTCATACTTGCCGAACAGGCCAGGCACCATGCGGTTCATCACCACCCGCACCCGTTCGCCCAGGCCATTGGCCTCCATCACATCAAGCTGGCGGCGCGCCTGCTGCACGCCCGACACCGTCATCTGGGTGACCAGCGCGATGATGTCGGCCTTCTGCATGACCAGCGCCGTCCAGTCCATCCACACGCCCGGCATGTCGAGCACGACCAGATCATAATTCTGCGCCGCCAGGGTGAGCAGGCGATCGATGAACTCCGGCGTGATGGCATCCAGCCCGGTCATGTCGCCGGGCGCGGCGATCACCGACAGGCCAGACTGGTGGCGTTCGGCCACCATCTTGAGGAATTCCATGTCGAGGCGATCATCGGCTTCGATCAGATCGCCGATGGTCAGCCGCGGCTTGAGGTTCAGATAGAGCGCCGTGGTGCCGCGCTGCAGATCAAGATCGATCACCAGCACCTGCTTGCCTTCCGCCCAGATCTGGGCGGACTGGGCCACCAGCATGCTGGTGCCGATGCCGCCCAGCGCGCCGTGGAAGGCCACGATGCTGGCCATGCGGCCGCCGCCATCGCTGCTGCCCAGCTTGGACAGCCGCTCGCGGGCAGAATCCACCGCCTGGCCCAGTTCCTCGTGAGAGAAGGGCAGCGGCAGCACATCGGCAATGCTGGAGCGCAGCAGGCGCCGCGTCGAGGCGATGGTGAGATCGCGGGCCGCGGCCACCACGGCCATGCGGCTGCCCGGCCCGGCGGCAAACGCCTCCAGCGCGGCCAGCGCCGCACCGTCTTCCGGATCCAGTTCCACCACCAGCATGTCGGTGCGGCGCATCAAGGGCGCGTTGGCGGCAAAGCCCGCCAGCCCGGCATCGAGGCTGCGGATCTCGCAGTTGGGCAGCGCGATCCGCGACACGTCGGCCGCAGCAGCGGTTTCGGGCGCCAGCAACATGGTGACCCGCACCAGCGCCGCATCGCCGCTTGGCGTTTCGCCAGCTTCAGGCGCGTTGCGCCCGGCCAGCGCACTGAGACGGGCCAGCAGAGCCATCAGCGCGGCCCTCCCGCCTGGGTGGCCTGCGCCGCCGTGCCGGTGGCCGCTGCGGAACCGGTTTCAGAGGCCTTGCCCGACAGCGGCAACAGCGGCTTCACCCGGCCATTGCGATAGCGGTTGACCGCGCCGTCGGCGCCTGTGCCGTTGGTGCCTTCCATTTTCACCCCGGCATAACTGGGGGTGAGGTCCACCGCCATGGCGACGATGTTGGCCTGGACGGAGGTGCCCAGCGCCCGATCAATGGCAGAGGCGGGCGCTGCGGCAACCGCTGCGATCACGCCGATGGTCAGCACGGCAAGGCTCAGGTTACGCATGACTCACCTCACGATATGGCCGTGGTCGACAGCAACGCCGCCCGGCTTGTTCACTGCACTGGCTGGTCCTGGCAACGGCAGCGCCGGCGCGACCTTGCCGCGGCCTTCTGCCTTGCCCATCAGGAAGAAATCGGTGTCACTGGGTTCCAGCACGCGATCGGTGGGCATCTGCAGCGCCGAACCGGCAGCAACCGGCCGCACGATGCGCGGCGTCACCAGGATCACCAGTTCGGTTTCACGCCGCTCGAAGCTCTGCGAACGGAACAGCGCGCCGATGATCGGGATCTTGCTGAGCAGCGGCACCCCGTTCACCGTGTCGCGGAAGTCGTTCTGGATCAGGCCGGCGAGCGCGAAGGTCTGGCCATCGCGCAGTTCCAGCGTGGTGCGGGCGCGGCGTACGCGCAGGCCGGGCACGCGCAGGCCGCCGATATCGATGCCGGCCGCCGGATCGAGCGCCGAGACTTCCGGCGCCACCAGCAGGTTGATCAGCCCATCCTCCAGCAGGGTGGGCGTGAACGAGAGGCCGACGCCGAACTGCTTGAACTCGATCGACACCTGGCCGTTGAGCTGCACGCCGGTGGGCACCGGGAATTCGCCGCCGGCCAGGAAGTTCGCCGTCTCGCCCGACAGCGCGATGATGTTCGGCTGCGCCAGCGTGCGCACCAGGCCCTGCTGTTCCAGCGCTTGCAGGCGCAGGCCAAGACCCGGGAAATTGAGATTGGCGCCAAAGCTGCCGACACCGCCCAGGCCGGTGCCCGGCGAGGAGATGGTGCCGCCGGCGCTGGCAGTCGAGCCCACCAAGTTGTTGCCATAGGTGACAGACGAAATGCCCAGCGCCTTCACGGTGCCGCGCTGCATTTCGGCAAAGCGCACTTCCAGCAGGATCTGCTGGGCAGTGCCAACCCCCATCGAGTTGATCACCTTCTTGGGCGCATAAGCTTCCGCGATGCTCATGGCGCGTTCCACCGCCACCGCGCTCGACAGCGTGCCCGACAGGATCACCATGTCGTTGGCCACCTGCACGCCCACGCTTTCGGTGGGCAGCACTTCGGCCAGCTTCTGCTTCAGGCCCATGGCATCGGGGCCCACCACCACATCGACGACCGCGATCACCGCCCCGGCGCGATCATAGAGCGTCAGGTTGGTGGCGCCGATCTTGCGGCCCAGCAGATAGGCGGCGGCGCTGGTCACCGGCTGCACATCGGCGATCTCGGGATTGCCGATGGCGATCCGGGCGAAGGGCCGCGGCACCCTCAGCGTCTGCGACTTGTTCACCGCCAGGGTGAGCGTGGCGCCAGTGCGGGCCTCGAGCGTCGACTGCGCGGCGACCGGCAGGCCGGCGCCCGACAGCGCGGCGACAGCGACCGAGGCGGCAAGGAGAGCGGTTCTGATCATTGGCCAATCACCGGCTGGATGGTGGTTTCGGTTCCGCGCATCACGGTCACGCCCTTGCCGGGCGGGATGGCAGGGCCGCCGCCGGCACGGGGCGCCGCGCCCGGCTCGGCCGGGGCGCCGCCACCAGCGGTGGGCTTGCGCACCAGGCGGGTGATGGTGCCGTCGTTCAGATCGGTGACCTGCACCGTCTGCAGGCGGACGCGGGTATCATCGCTGAAGTGGCGCACGGCCAGGTTCAGCTGGCCGGTGGCCACCGCCAGCGTGATCTTCTGCGCCTGCAGCGGCGTCACCTCGATGGTGGCGGCCTTGACCACTTCCGGCTTGTCCTTGCCGACATTCATGTCGACACCAACGGCCAGCACGCGGGCGCCCTGGGCGAGCAGTTCGGAATAGGGCAGCGCCTCTTCCGGCTGGCGGCTGAAATACACGTCGACGCGGTCACCCGGATAGATCAGGCCTGACACGCCGGTGGTTTCGCTCACCGGCACCGATACGGCGCGCATGTTGGGGTTGAGCAGCTGCGAGGTGGAAAGGCGGGTGTTGCCTTCCGACAGCGACTTCGCGGTGAGGATCTCGTTGGCGGTGATCGGCCGCATGGCGGCGCGGCCCTGGCCGGTCACCAGCTCGTCCACGCGCTGGAACGTGCCCTGGGGCAGCGTGTCCGCCGGCCAGTCCACCACTTTCAGCTTGTCGGGGGTGAGCTTCTCGCCGAAGCCGATGTCGGCTGCGGCCACCACGGTCGGCACGGTGCGCACCGCGCCCTGCCCGCCGGCAATGGAGCCGACACTGCCGCCGCCGTTCATGACGGTGCGCGAGAGCAGCACGGCCACCAGGCCCAGCGCTACCGCGGCAATCAGCATGATGATCGAGGACTTGCGCATCAGAACGCTCCCCGCAGCGCGCCAACGGCCACCGGCCCTGGCGGAATCATCATGTGGATGGAAGGATCGGTGTGCACTGCTCGCCCCTTTTGCAACTGGACGTCCCGACGATTGACGGCCGGAACGCCGCATTGCTTGACAGCCACGCCAGTACGCCACTCTTACTGACGGTCCCTGGCAGTACGCCCCAGGACACCGCGCGCGTCGAACTCACCAGCTACTTCGGTCGAGATCTTCGCAATTCACACAAGCATTATAGGCAAGATAGTTGATATATCGCTAAAATCTGGTTTTCGGATTATTGCTGGCACAATTCCCTGATCATCACACAGCATCGAGCGGTGCCTTGCCGGTGGTGAAGACGTCGGAGATGCCGGTGCCGACCAGCTGCGCGCCCGACAGGGTGATCCCGCCCAGCACGGCCAGGATCAGCGCATATTCGGCGGCGGAGGCACCCTTGCGATCGGTGCGGATCATCTTGAGACTGGTACGCATGACGTCGGCTCCTGCCCGGACGAACGTCTGGAACCCGGGCCATCACAGCCGCCCGGGGGCAGCCTTGGCTGGCCGGGTCACACCCGGCCAGCCTCAGCTTGCGATCAACCCCGTCGCTTAGGCGGCGTCGAGATCGGCCTTGCCGTCAGAGAAGGCGTTGTTGATGCCGGTGCCCACCAGCTGCGCGCCGGTCAGGGTGATGCCGCCCAGGACGGCGAGGATCAGGGCGTATTCGGCAGCCGAGGCGCCCGACTTGTTGCTCTTCAGAGCCTTCAGGATCTTCATCATGACACTACTTCCCACTGTTTGCGGCCGCAGCCGGTTGATAATTCCCGCGCCCCCATACATCCGGGGAACGAGAGGGATCACCGTTGATGCCGATCGGATGAAAACCACTGCTCCCTCCGGCCAGTATCCCGGTATCTGGATATACGTCCGCATCGATCAGAACAATATCGATTTCGGAGCTGATCTGTGGCGAGTATTTCGGTAAGTTTCATTAACGTTAGCGAATATTAGCATGTATTTCGAGGTGTTTTAGAACTGTATTCGGTTTTTCGGACAATCACTTACGCGCGCCCGGAAACATTCCGGAAACACCTGTTTCGATGCGGTAACCCGTGATAAAATTGCGCATTTTCAGTGGGTTGAAGTATTGTCGACAAGATTGTGTAAATGACTTCTGGGGCGGAAAGCTTTGCGCAACACTTGCTACGGGATCGGCCCGATCGGCTGCTGCGAAGCTGCAAAAAAAATTTTCACGGCGCCTTGCAGAAGCAGAAAAAACGCCTTCCATGCCGCCGGATGGCCCGAATCGGAGGCGATTTCAGAGGAGAATCGGGCCCATCCGCCCGGCCAAATCCCCCGAAATGGACGCGAATCCGGGCAGATTCGGCGCTTCGGGGCCGACCCGATTCGGAACCCGGGCTCAGCGATCGCGCAGCTGCCAGCGAATTCGCCCGCGATAACTCCATTCCATCGGGCTGCCATCCACCCCACGCGCCGGCACGAAGCGCGCCCGCCGCCCCACCAGGTCGCAGGTGCCCTTGTCGAGCGCGGCATGGCCGCTGCTTTCGACAATGTCGCAGCGCTCCACCCGCCCCTGGGCATCGACCAGCAGGCGATAGCCAACGGCGCCGCTCTGCCCCAGCGCCAGCGCGGCGGCCGGATATTCGCCGTCCTGCACCCATTGTTCGGGCATGCACGGTTCCGCCACCATCGGGCCGGTGCCGCCATCCCCCACCCCATTGCAGCTGATCACCGGTTCGGGCAGGCGGATGGGGGCGGGCGCCGTGGGCGCATAGCTGCTGGTTGGCGATGGCCTGCTGCCCTGCTGCACCGTCCAGCCGCCTGACAGGCGCAGTTCACTGGCCATCCTGTTGCCCTTCCCATCCCTGGCGGGGGCATAGCGGCCGTTGCGCTTGAGGTCCGGGCAGATCGCCTGGTCGAGCGGCACGTGGCCGCTGGGCTGATCCAGCACGCAGCGCGCCACGGTGCCAGTGGCACTGATGCGCAGCGTCACCTTGTAGCGATAGGCGCCGGCCGGCGCGCCCTTGAGCAGGGCGGGCCCGTCGATCCAGTCAGCCGCCTGCCCCAGCGGCTGTGCCGCCACGGCGGGCCGCGGCGCCGGCACATCCAGCCGCTTGTCCACCGGGGTGGCGATGATCACCATCTGGATCATGGCCATCAGCACGATCATCGGCACAACCTGCATCCCGCCCGAGGCGAGGCGGAAGCCGATCAGCAGCAGCGTGAGCGCCAGTGGCAGCAGCGCCAGCGCGCGCGGCACCAGCGCAGCGGAGTCGGCCGGCAGCGTGAGCATCAGCCAGCCCGCGCCGACCAGCAGCGCGGCAAGCCCCGTCGTCGCCCCCACCGCCCAGCGGCCGGCCAGCCGCTGCGCCAGCCAGGAAAGCTCGTCACCGCCCTGCCACCAGATGATCATCATGCCAGCCATCAACAGGTTCAGCACTGGCCCTGCCCAGCCGGGCAGCGCGGCGCTCAGCATCATCACCCACAGCAGCGCCCAGGCCGGCCAGGCGCGGATGAGGCCGATCATCAGGGTCTTGGGCGCATCTGGCAGCAGCCGCTGCACCGAGACGAGGGTGAGCGCCACCACGGACGTGACGATGAGCAGCCACAGCGGCCCAAGCTCGGCAAAGGGCGGCCATGCCGCAGCCAGCAGCGGCAGCGCCGGCACCGCATGGAACCAGGCGCGATACTGCCACTCAGGCCGCTGCCAATCGGCGAGGAAGCGCTGCCGGAAGCCCAGCAGCCACAGCAGGCCGAACGGCGCCGCATAGGCCATAAAGCCAAACACGGCCTTCACGCCGTCCGGCCAGCCTGTCGGCTCCATCACCGCCACCAGTGCCACCGCCGCCAGCGGGAACATGGTGAGGATCATCCACAGCCGCAGCCGCGGTTTCGACAGCCAGTCGCGCCAGAAGGCCATGGCGTCCCCGTTCAGCCAGTCGGCAATGCCGGGCAGCGGGCCATCGGCCAGCGCCAGGATCTGCCGCACCTCGCCCGGCACCGAACCGCCAAACAGCGCCGACACGCGCATCAGCCAGCGCCGCCCCGGCGGCCGCGACAACGCCTTGTAGCCCTGGTTCAGATCGGCGTGCGGCCGGGCAATGCGGGCAACAAACTCGCCTTCCTCGCGCCGCTGCAGCAGCGTTGCCACATCCGGGTTGGCGGCCGCCGCACCGATCTCGCCCCAGCCGAACAGGTTGATCGCCGTCACCACCAGCGGATCGCTGGCCGGCAGGCGGCGACTGAGCGTCGCGGCGAGCCAGCGTTCGATGCGCTCGCGAGCGGTGATGGCTTCCAGCGCCGGCGCCGCCAGCAGATGATCGAGCGCCGCCTGCTGCCCTTCCGGGCCATCGGCAATGGCATCGATCAGCGCCTGTTGCCGGGCGGCGAGATCCGCCTGTTCGGCAGCGCGTGCCAGCGCTGCGGGATCGGGTGCGGGCGGCGGCGGTGGATCGGCCGGCACTGTCGGACCAGTGCCATACGGGCCATCAGGCGGCGGACCAACCCAGACATCGTCGTCCGCGTCGGCCAGCGCATCGCCGTCCGATTCCTCGGTTTCCGGCCACTGCTGTCGCCATTTCAGCTGCGCCAGCGCCGCATCATGCGCCTCTCGCAGCCGCATGAAGCCTGCCGGATCATCCTCCGGGTTCACGCCCTTCAGCTTCTTCGCATAGGCGCGGCGAATGGTGTCGCGGTCGCTGCCGGCCTTGATGCCCAGGATCTTCCAGGGCGAACTCATGGGTGCGAGCTCACAGCCAGGCAGGACCCTCAAGCCGGTCGAGCTGTTCGGCCAGCTCCTCGCGGGCCTTGTCGGCGGTGCGCGGGTCCTGCGTGGCCAGCGCTGCCTGGAACATCTGGATCAGCCGGCCGATCTCGTCGCGCTCATAACCCAGCGCATTCTCCCACAGCCGCTCGGCGCGGGCCAGCACGGCGCGATTGGGTTCGGCATCGCGCGGATGCTGCTTCAGTGCGGCGAGTGCGGCGCGGCGCCGTTCCAGCTCCTTCGGGCTCACCTCATCCTCGGGGTCGGCGATCACCAGATTGTGCGCCTCGCCGGTGCCAATCACCTTCACATCCACTTCCAGCAGGCCGTTGATGTCATAGGAGAAGCGCACCTCGATCGGCTGGCCCGCCGGCCCGCGCGGCATCGGCACCTTCAATTCGCCGATGCGCACATTGTCGGCCACCCGCCGCGCCTCGCCCTGGTAGATGCCAAGCTTTATCTCGCGCTGGTTCGCCTCCATCGTCTCATAGATGTTGACGCGGCTCACCGGCACCGTGGTGTTGCGTTCGATGATCGGCGAGAAGATGCCGCTCTCGATGGCGCCGCCGGGCAGGCGCTCGGCAATGTCGATGCCCAGCGAATAGGGGCAGACATCGGTGAGCACCACTTCCTTCAGCGCCGCATCGCGGGCCTTCAGCCCGGCCTGCACGGCAGCGCCCAGCGCCACCGCCTCATCGGGATTGATTTGGCTGTTGGGGAAGCGGCCGAACATGCGCGCCACGGTGCGGCGCACCACCGGCATGCGGGTGGAACCGCCAATCAGGATGATTTCGGCCAGCGAATCCGGGCGGATGTCGGCATCGCGCAGGGCGCGCAGCACCGGCGTCTTCAGCCGGTCGAGCAGGGGTGCGGCCGCCGCCTCGAAGCCCTCGGCGGTCACCTCGCGGCGCAGCATCTCGCCCTGCCATTGCAGCTCCATCACCGCATTGCTGGCCGATGTGAGGGCGCGGCGGGCACGTTCGGCGGCTTCATTGAGCTTGGCGGCAAGCTGGCGATCATCGCGCGCCCGTGTCGCGAGCGCCTTGTCCCCGTCCAGCATCAGGCCGGCCAGCACGGCGTTGAAATCCTCGCCGCCCAGCCGGTTGTCCCCGGTGGAGGCCCGCACCTCGATGACGCCTTCGAAGATCTCCAGCACCGACACATCGAAGGTGCCGCCGCCCAGATCGAACACCAGGAAGCGGGTTTCGCTGTCGAGATTGTGGATGCCATAGGCCAGCGCCGCCGCTGTCGGCTCGTTGATCAGCCGCTCGACGCGAAAGCCCGCCAGTTCACCGGCGCGCTTGGTGGCTTTCCTTTGCTTGTCGTTGAAATAGGCCGGCACGGTGATCACCGCCTCGGTGACGGCTTCGCCCAGGTGCGCCTCGGCATCTTCCTTCAGGCTTTTCAGCACCAGCGCCGACAGTTCCTCGGCGCCATAGTCTTGTCTGCCCAGCGCGATCCTGTGCTGCGTGCCCATGTAGCGCTTGAAGGCGGTGGCGGTGAGCGCGGCATGGCTGCCCATGCGCTCCCGCGCCGGGCGGCCGACCAGCAGGCTGCCATCATCATCAAGCCCCACCGCCGACGGGGTGAGCAGCTCGCCCAGCCGGTTGGGGATGAGCCGGGGTTGATCGTCGGCCCAATAGGCTGCGGCGCTGTTGGTGGTGCCAAGATCGATGCCGATGATCATGGCGTTGCGATAGCCCGGCCAGGCGCGGCTGCCAAATGGCGATTGGCGTAAATCGCTATTGCGACAGTGTCTTGACTGCGGCAGCGGCAGCGGACGCGCGGTTCTCGATGCCCATCTTCTCGAAAATCTGTTCCAGGTGCTTGTTCACGGTGCGCGGGGAAATGCCGAGAATCTCGGAAATCTCGCGGTTGGCCTTGCCGCGGCTGATCCACACCAGCACCTCCGCCTCGCGGTCGGTGAGACCGTGGCGCTGGGCCAGCAATTTCTCCTCGGCGCCGTCCAGCGCTTCGGTGATGCGGAAGTGCCGTTCCTCGCCGCGCGTGGCCACGGCGGCGAACTCCACCTTGCCGCCGGGAAAATCATGGCGCACCCGGCCCTCGCCCAGCCGCATCAACTGCCCGGTGAGCGCTGGCGGCAGTGCATCGCCCACGCCGGCCCCAAAACGCCGTGTAAGAATGGCGGCGCTCTTCGGGGTCGTCCAGGCGATGCGGCCCTCACCATCAAGCGCCACCAGCGGCCGGTTGCTGGCATCCAGCGCACCCTGTGCGCCGGCCGCGATGCGGGCATTGCCCAGGTGCACCCTCAGCCGCGCCAGCAGTTCAGGCAGCACGATCGGCTTCTTCACATAATCGACCCCGCCGGCCGCCAGTCCGTCCACCACATTCTCGGTTTCGGTGAGGCCGGTCATGAAGATCACCGGGACACCCGCCAGCGCCGGATCGGCCTTGATGCGGCGCGTGGTCTCGAACCCGTCGATGCCGGGCATTACCGCATCCATCAGCACCAGATCGGGCAATTCGGCGGCCAGGCTGGCCAGCGCCGTCTCGCCATCGCGGGCGATGCGCACCGCATAGCCTTCGCCTTCCAGCGTATCGGTGAGGAAGCGCAGCGAATCAGGCGCGTCATCCACCACCAGGATGGTTGCCCTATTCGGTTCGGTCATGGCTCCTGCTCCCCGTTCACGCCGCCGGGCTGCTGTTCGTGCAGCAGCTTCTGAAACGCCACCAGATCATAATCATCCAGCGCGCCCGTCAAGCGTTCAACCAGCGGCGCCGATTGCGGCACGGCGTTCGCCAGCCCCGCCAGCGCCGCGGTGAGGCCCCGCACATGGCCGGTGCGTGCCAGCCGCGCAAGTTCATCGAGATGGGTGCGCGCGGCTTCAGGCAGGGTGAAATCCAGCGTTTCGGGCGGCGGCAGGCCTTCATAATGCCAGGCCAGCCCCAGCTGCCGGCCCAGCGTATCGAACAGCAGGGCCTGATCGACCGGTTTCAGCACGAAGCCATCGTGCAGCCCCTCGCTGCCCACCAGCTCGGCCGCGTTGCCCGAGGCCATGATGATGCGGATATCCCGCCCGAAGCGGGCACGCAGCCGCTCCGCCACTTCCCAGCCGTTGAGGCCGGGCATGGACACATCGAGCAGCACCAGATCGGGCTTGCCCAGCTCGGCCAGCGACAGGCCGGCATTGCCGGAACCGGCAACGAACAGGTTGAAGCCGATCGGGCGCAGCAGCTCCTGCCACAGGGCGAGCTGACCGGGATCATCATCGATGGCGAGGATGGTGCGGCGGCGACCATCATAGCCGATGGGGAGCCCGCGCGCTTCCATGTCGGGCGCGGCGTTGGGCTGCGGCAGCAGCAGCTTCAGCACGAAGCGGCTGCCCTGCCCGGGCTCGCTTTTCAGCGAGATCTCGCCGCCCATGATCTGCGCGAGCATGCGCGACAGCGACAGGCCGAGCCCGATGCCCGGCGCCACGCCGCTGGCGCGCCCGCCGCCGCGATCGAACGGCATGAAGATGCGCTCCCGGTCTTCCGGCGCGATGCCGATACCGGTATCGGCAATTTCGAATTCGGCCACCATCGAACGATAGCGCACCGTGAGGCTGACACTGCCGGTTTCGGTATACTTGATCGCGTTCGACAACAGGTTGATCAGCACCTGGCGCAGCCGCCGCTCATCGGCCAGCACCCAGCCTGGCAGCGTCGGCGCCGGGCGATAGTCGAAATCCAGCCCCTTGTTGGCCGCCTCCACCCGAAACATCGCGGCGACCTGTTCCAGCAGCGCGCGCAGGCCGATGGTCTCGCGGTTCAGCCTGAGCACCCCGGCCTCGATGCGGCTGATGTCGAGCAGGCCTTCGACCAGATCGGCGAGATGCTCAGACGAGCGCCGGATGATGCGCCCGGCTTCGGCCGGAGCAATCGCCGCCCCACGCTCCAGCAGCTGGGCATAGCCATGGATGGCATTCAGCGGCGTGCGGATTTCGTGGGACAGGCCCATCAGGAAGCGTGTCTTGGCGAGATTGGCGGCTTCGGCGGCATCGCGCGCCTGGGTGAGCGCCGCCACCTCGGCATCACGCGCGGCCCCTGCAGGCGCAAGTTCAGGTGCAGGGGTTGGCGGCAGGCTCATGCCCGCGCCCATTCCTGCCGCTTCGTGCGCGTCATCGCCGTCAACGTCACTGTCACGCATCCCCGCTGGATCCACCCGCCCGTCCAGTTGCAAATCATCCCCGGTGAGGCAAGAGGATGCCAGTGACGCTTTGTTCAACCAGCAGCAGGGGGCAATCCGCAATGCGAACCATGGCCATCCTTGGCACCAGCCTGTGGGCCAGCGCCGCCCTGGCGCAATCCGCGCCGCCCATCGGCGTGGCGGAGGCCAACACAATGGCCGCCATCGCCCGGATCGAGGCGTTGAACCCGAAGCTCAACGCCGTAATCGCCCTTGATCCCACCGCGCTTGATCAGGCCCGGGCGCTTGATCGCCAGAAGAAGGTGCGCGGGCCCCTCTATGGCCTGCCGATCCTGGTGAAGGACAATGTGGACATGGCCGGCCCGCTGCCCACCACCGCCGGCAGCCTGGCCCTGAAAGACAATGTGACCGGCCGCGACGCGCCGTTCCTGGCGCGGCTGCGGGGCGCCGGCGCCGTGCTGCTGGGCAAGACCAATCTTTCGGAATGGGCCAACATCCGTTCCGACGCCTCGATTTCCGGCTGGAGCGCGGTGGGCGGGCAGACGCGCAACCCGCACGCGCTCACCCGCAACACCTGCGGTTCCTCGTCCGGCAGTGGCGCTGCGGTGGCGGCGCAGATGGTGGATGCGGCGATCGGGACCGAAACCGATGGCAGCATCACCTGCCCGGCGGCGGTGAACGGCATCGTGGGCCTGAAGCCCACCGTGGGCCTGGTCAGCCGCACGCATGTCGTTCCGATCAGCCACAGCCAGGACACCGCCGGGCCGATGACCCGCGATGTCGAGACCGCCGCCCGCCTGCTCAGCGTGATCGCCGGCAGCGATCCGGCCGATCCGGCGACGAAGGAGGCAGACGCGCGCAAGGCCGATTATGTCGCCGCCCTGAAGACAGCGACGCTCAAGGGCGCGCGCATCGGCGTGGCGCGCGCGGCCACCGGCTGGCACGCCGGGGTGGACGCGCGCTTCGAGGCCGCGCTGGCCGTGCTGAAGCGCGAAGGCGCCGTGCTGGTCGACATCAGCAAGGGTGCCGAACGCCGCGCCATCGGCGAAGCGGAGGGCATCGTGCTGTTCACCGAGCTGAAGGCCGATCTCAACGCCTATCTCGCCAGCACGCCGGCCACGGTGAAAACCCGGACGCTGGCCGACCTCATCGCCTTCAACAAGGCCAATGCAGGCGCGGAGATGGGCCTGTTCGGGCAGGACGGCTTCGAGCGCGCCGAGGCCACCAAGGGCCTTTCCGATCCCGAATATCTGAAGGCCCGCGAGACCTCGCTGCGGCTGGCCGGCAAGGAGAGTATCGACCGGCTGCTGGCCGAGCACAAGGTGGAGGCGATCATCGCGCCGACCGCACCGCCCGCCTGGTTCATCGATCCGGTCAATGCCGATCAGGCACCGTTCGGCGGCATCGGCGGGCTGGCGGCCGTGGCCGGCTATCCGCACCTCACCGTGCCGATGGGCGCCGTCAGGGGCCTGCCGGTGGGCCTGTCGTTCATCGGCCCGGCCTGGAGCGAGGCGAAGCTGCTGGCGCTGGGCCATGCCTTTGAAAAGGCGACACCCGGCCTGAAGCCGATCCCCGCCTTCATCGACCGGGTGGAAGACAGCGCCGAGGTGCAGCGGCTGTTCGCCCCGGCCAGACCCGCATTCTGATGGAATCAGAGTGCGGGTCTGGCTACTTGTTTTCGTGCATCTTGATGCGGAAAACCGGAGCCCACTTTTCCGCGATGCACTCTAGGCGCTGAATCAGCGCGCCCGCTTCACGCAGCGAAAGCCGATGTGGGTGGTCGAGGTGTCGATCATCTCCGGGTGGCGGGCGGCCGGGCGGAAGCGCTGGCAATGGTTGAGCGCGCACAGGTGCGAACCACCCTTCAGCACCTTGCGGCCGATCTTCACCTTCGGCTGGGCGGGGTCATAGCTGCTCCACTGGCTGCCGCCGCGCGGATTGTCGATGGTGCAGCAGGCCTCCGGGCGCTTCTTGCGGGCAGGGCGCGGGCGCTCTTCCCACCAGTCCTGCGTCCATTCCCATACATTGCCGATCATGTCGTAGAGGCCATGGCCGTTGGGCGGGAAGCTCTTCACCGGTGATGTGCGTTCCCAGCCGTCCTCCGCCGTGTTGTGGTGCGGGAAGATGCCCTGCCAGTAATTGGCCAGCATGTTGCCATCGGGCGCCAGTTCGTCGCCCCAGGCATAGGCCTTGCCGTCAAGCCCGCCGCGGGCTGCAAATTCATGCTCCGCCTCGGTGGGCAGCGCCTTGCCGGCCCAGCGGGCATAGGCCGCCGCATCGGCCCAGGCCACCTGCACCACCGGGTGATCCCACAGGCCGAGCGCATCGAGATCGCGATCGGGGCCATAGGGGTGCCGCCAGTCGGCCCCCGGCACGAACCGCCACCACAGGTCATAGCGATCCAGCGGCACCGGCCCGGGCGGCGGCGTGAACACCAGCGCGCCCGGCACCGCCAGCTCGGGCTGCATGCCGGGATAATCCTTGGGATCAGGCGCGATCTCGGCCAGGGTGACATGGCCGGTGGCTGCGACGAAGCGGGCAAACTCGCGGTTGGTCACCGGCGTTTCGTCGATCCAGAAGCCATCGACCCGCACGGCCCGCGGCGGCGCCTCTTCGGGATACCAGCCACTGGCGCCCATGGTGAAGCGCCCGCCGGCAATCCACACCATGCCCGCCGGCTCGTCCTGATGCTGCCCGGAAGCGCCGCTTGTCATCGCAGCCGCCATCACTGCGCGGTCACGGCACGGATGGCAATGGCACGCCGCACCGGCCTGGCCACTGGCCGTGATGGTGGCCGGCCCATAGCGCCTGCCTATGCACTCGATGGTGACGAAGCATTGTCCGGCGATGGCGCAGGGGCGTATCGGAGATCATGGCCCGCACGGATAAATGGGAACCCATGCCCCGGCCAGGCCCGGTGGTTGATCCGGTCTGGCACGCACGGGCAGACCGGCTGCTGGCCCGTCTGTTGCCGCTGGGCTGCGGACAGACCGCACCGCGGGCAGGACAGCGTTTTCCCGATCTGGTTCTGCCGGACTGGCAGGGGCGGCTCACGCAGTTGTCGGAGCTCTGCCGGGATGGCCCGATTGTCCTGAGCTTCCATCGCGGCCTGTGGTGCCCCTGGTGCCGGGATGAACTGGCAAGCTGGCAAGCCGCACGTGCCGTATTGCGCGAGGCCGGATGCCGGCTGGTGGCGGTGACGCCGGAAACCGGTGGTCGGGCCGCTGCCATGGCGCACATGACCGGGCCAGAAGCGCATGTGCTGTGCGATGTCGATTTCGGTGCCAGCGCGGCACTCGGGCTGGCATTCTTCCTGGGCGTCGATCTGGTGCGCGAATTTGGCGAAGCCGGGCTCGATCTGGTCGCCCATTATGGCGCGGCCAGCGGCATTCTGCCGGTCCCGGCGACCTTTGTGATCGAAGTGGGGCTGCGGGTGCGCTTTGCGCATGTCGACGCCGATTTCCGCCGCCGCGCCGATCCAGCCGCCGTGCTGGCCTCATTGCGCAGTTGAGGCAGCAAAGCACTGGCCATCGGCGGCGATGCTGACCGGGCCCGCATAGCTGCGCGCAATCGCCGCCAGCCCTTCATCCTGCCGATCAAGCGCGCGCTTCATGTTGTGGGCCAGCACCAGGCGTGCCGCCCCCAGACGGGCCGCCGCCTCACCGATCTGGGCCGGCGGCCGGTGCAGGCCGCGCGGCTGGCCGGGGCCTTCGGGGATGGCATGGTGCATGATCAGCAGGCCGGGCCGTCTGGCTGCCAGCGCGGCTTCGAAACCGGCGGAAAATTCACTCTGGTCGCCGGCCAGCACCGCCATCTGGCCCTGGCTCCGCACGACGAAGGCCAGCGCCGGCACCACACCATGATGCACGGCAATGGCGGAAAGTCGGTACTCGGGCTGATCGCGCAGCAGGATCTCCCGCGGCATGTCTGTATCAGCGCTCGGCACCTCGGTGATGGTCAGCCGTGGTTGCGGACCTGCCAGCCAGTCAGCAAGATAGCGAAAGCTGCCGCGCTTTGGATCCAGCAGCGCCCGCACATGCTGGCGTGTGCCCGGAAACAGGCCGCGCCCATCCGGTCCGAACAGCGCAAGCCGGGCCGGCGGTTCGGCGAAATTCGCCGATTTCAGGATGGCGGGCAGATCGCCGGCATGATCGACATGCAGGTGCGACACGGCGATGGCATCGAGCGCTTCGGGTGCCACACCGGCTTCACCCAGCCGCAGCAGCGCGCCCGGCCCCGCATCGATCAGCAGGCGCGGCGTGCCATTGAAATGGACAAGATAGGACGGGCCCGCCCGCCCTTCGGCGATGGGTCCACCGGAGCCCAGCACGGCCACGGAAAGGCCTGTGGCCGGGCAGGCCAGGGCGCCAGCCAGCAACAGGACGAGCATCAGGCCTGCGCCGACACCAGCGGGCGGGTGCGCTCCAGCCCCAGCAGATGATCGAGCGACAGTGCACCCGGACCGCGCGCGATGATGGGCAGCAGGATGGCTGTCCAGCTCAGGTGGGTGGGCCACGCATCGGGGTAGACAAAGATCTGGATCGTGGCCGTCATGCCCAGCAGGCCCAGCGCGCCGGCGCGGGTGAACAGGCCCAGCGCCAGCAGGATCGGAAAGCCATGTTCGGCATAGGTGGCGGCATGGGCCGCGATGTCGGGCGGCACCAGCGGCAACGCATATTCATATTCGAACAGCGTGTAGGTGCTGTCCTTCAGGGTGAGCAGCCCATCGACCTTGGTGCGGCCCGACAGGAAGAAGATCGCGCCAATGCCGAGCCGGCAGGCCAGCAACCACAGGGCTTCCGGGATGCGCGACAGCAGCGCGGCCAGCAGGGCATAGAGGTTCATCATGCGTCTCCAAAGGCAGGGACAAGCGCGCCAGCGCCGGCCAGTGCCGGCAGATGGCGGAGCATCGCCGCATCCAGGCTGGCGAGCGGCATGCGCTGGCGCAGCGCCTCCAGCAGGGGCAGGGCGCCAGGCGGCAGCGCGCTCACCACAACGCCGCCATCGCCGCGGGTGATCAGCGCCAGCTCGCCATGGCGCGGGACATCATCGGGCCAGGTGGCACCGGGCTGATGCGCCTGCCACAGGCTGGCGATTGGCCAGTCTGACAACAGCCAGCCTGTGGCCGGTGTCAGCGGCCAGCTGCGCCCGGCCGTCAGACGGCGGCGGCGGGTGGGCGGATCGGCGGCGAACAGCGCTTCCACCACCAGCCATTCCACACGCGCGATATCGGCGAGCCAGGGCCAGGTGGCGAGTTCGCTGGCGCTCGCCAGCGAGCATGCCAGGTGACGGCCATACAGGCACAGGCGCGGATCGGCCGGCGGATCGGCCATGGCATGGCGCAGGGCCAGGGCGGCAAAGGCCTCTTCCCCCAGCATCCTGCACAGCACGGGGAAATTGCTGGCCAGGGCATCACAGGCCGCCGCCAGCGCAGTGTTGGCATGCACGGCCACCGCCCGACGCAATGCTGGCGCCGCCGCCACCGCCTCCCCCAGCAGCAAACGGGCAAACCAGGCCTCAAACCGGGCCGGGGAGCGCAGCAGGCCCGCAGGCGATTCAGGGCGCATCGACGGACTCCAGCAGCGCGGCGCCAACCCGGACCTCGGCCAGCAGATCGGCCAGCGGCGGCAGTTCGGCATCGCGTTCCAGCAGCAGCGGGCGCGGCCCGGTGCGAGCCAGCAGCCGCGCCGCCAGCGCCCAAACGCTGGCTGTCACGGGCGCATCATGGCTGTCGATCAGCAGCGGGCTGCCGCCATCCGGGCGATGGCCGGCGACATGGATCTCGCCGATCGCGCTCACCGGCAGCTGATCGAGCAGCCACGCGGCATCAAGCCCAAGATTATGGGCAGAGACATGGATGTTGTTCACGTCCACCAGCAGGCCGCTGCCGGTGGCATGGGCCAGTTCCGCCAGGAACGCATGTTCCGGCATCTCGTGCCCGCCCACATCGGCATAATGGGACGGGTTCTCGATCAGCAGCCGCCGGCCCAGCGCATCCTGGGTGCGCGCCACATTGTCGATCGTTTTGGCAAGCGCCGCGCGTGTGCGCGGAAACGGCAGGAAATCCGGCACATGCCAGGGCGCGCCAGCCTGATCGACCCGCTGCCAGGCCAGGTGATCCGACAGCAGCACGGGCGAGACCAGGTCGCACAGCCGCCGCAGGCGCTGCACATGGGCGCGGGGCGCCATGCGGGCACCGGCGAGGGCGAGGCCAACGCCATGCAGCGAGATCGGGTGGCAGCGGGCGACCGCGATCAGCGCTGCAAGTCGCGGCCCGCCAGCCACCATGAAATTTTCGGCATGGACTTCAAACCACAGGCCCGGCGGCAAATCAGGGTGGTCACCATCAGCAGCGGCCAGTTCGGCCAGGTGCGGCAGGCGCAGGCCAAGCCCTGCGCCCAGCCGCACTGGCCGGTTTCGATGCAAGGTCCCGTGCATCGGCGTCGGATCAGGCCGGAGTCAGCGATCCGCTGCCCTTGGGCGTCTTGATCCTCGTGCAGGTGCCGGCCGGCACCAGCTTCCAGGCATTCTTCTGATAATCCACCTTGGAAGTGCCGGCGCAGCTGGTACCGGCCCCGGCGGCACAGTCATTCTGGCCAGCCTTGGCGACGCCGAAGCATTTTTCCATCTTCGGCTTGTCTGCGGCCGTTGCGGCGCTTGCTGCCAGCGCTGCCAGCACAGCCGCGCCCAACATCGTCTTGCTGTTCATCTTCGCCTCCACCCGCCGCCCCCACAAAGCGGGGCGGCTGCCCCGTTCGGGGTCTGATCGGGGCAGCCGCGCCGGTGCCAGCGGGGGAGGCGGATGCAGGTCGCCGGCACTAGCCTTTCATTCGGGCGGTTCCGGGCCGCGGTTACATCGCCCTGCCCTGTAACCTTCCGGCACGCCGGATCGGACCTGCAGATGTCGCCACCATGGGGAGGCGGCATCCGGCGCGACGGAACAGCCGCGCGCGCCCAGCAATGGAGATGAACATGCTCGCTACCCGTATCTCGCTCGCGACAGCCGCTGCCGTGGTCGCCGTCACCGGCGCTGCCGTGACCCAGGCGGCGGCCAAGGCCGATGAAAAGCTGGTGCATTGCTATGGCATCAACACCTGCAAGGGCTCTTCCGACTGCGCGACCGCCAACAGCGCCTGCAAGGGCCAGAACGCCTGCAAGGGCCAGGGCTTCAAGGCGCTCACCGTGAAGGCCTGCAAGGCGGCCGGCGGCCGGCTCACCGAGAAGTGAGCCGGTACGGGGCCGGCCACCCACCCCCCGGCCGGCCCCAACCCGCCTGATCATGCCCCACCCGGATTTTGCCCCCGAGCCCGGCCGATGATCGCGCCACTGACCCACAGCCGCTATGGCCTTGGCCTGCGGCGGCCGCACCACGAGGCCTTTCTGACCGGCACGGTGCCGGTCGACTTCGTTGAGGTGATCTCGGAGAATTTCATGGTCGATGGCGGCCGGCCCGCCGATGTGCTGCGCCGCGTGCGGCACCATCATGATGTCGTGCTGCATGGCGTCTCGATGAGCCTGGGCACCGCCACCGGGCTGGATGCCGCCTATCTGGCCCGCTTGCGCCAGCTTGCCGATGTCATCGAACCGCTGTGGGTGTCAGACCATCTGGCCTGGACCGGCATCGATGGCGTCAACAGCCATGATCTGCTGCCACTGCCCTATACCGAGGAAGCCCTCGCCGTCGTCGTGCGCAACATCGATCAGGCGCAGGCGGCACTGGGCCGCCCGCTGCTGGTGGAAAACCCGTCCACCTATCTTGATTTCCATGCCAGCCAGATGGCCGAATGGGAGTTTCTGACGGCCCTGGTCGAGCGCACCGGCTGCGCCCTGCTGCTCGATGTCAACAATATCCATGTTTCGGCCCACAATCATGGTCGCGACCCGTCCGACTGGCTTGATGGCATCCCCTGGCATGCGGTGCGGCAGCTGCACCTGGCCGGCCCCAGCGAAGGGGCCGAGGGCCTGCTGATCGACACGCACGACACGCCGGTGCCCGACCGCGTCTGGGCGCTTTATGCCGAGGTGCGGCGCCGCGCCGGATCGGTGGCCGTGATGATCGAGCGCGACGACGACATTCCACCGTTAAGCGATCTCCTCGCCGAACTTGACCGGGCGCGGCTGGCCGAACCGCAGCGGGTGGCGCAATGAGGGGGCTTGCCGGGTTCCAGCGCCAGTTTCAGGCCGGCCTGATCGCCGGCGATCTTGGCGAAATCGCCGACGCCGTGGCCCGCCCGGCCGGCCTTGCCGTGCACACCCATGCCGCCAGGGCCATGCTGGTTGAAGGCCTGGCCGACAATTTCGCCAAGACCCTGCACTGGCTTGGCGGCGATGCCTTCACCGCGCTCGCCCTCGACTATATTGCCATCACCCCATCAAGCAGCTGGACGCTGGCCGACTATGGCCATGATTTTCCGGATTTCCTGCGCCGCCAGCTGCCCGGCGATCCGGAAGTGGCCGAACTGGCCGCACTGGATTGGGCCTTGCGCGGCGCGTTCGGGGCCGCCGATCCACAGCCGGCGGACTGGGCGCAGTCGCCCGGCATCGACTGGGAGGCGCTGCGCCTGAAACTGGCGCCAGGCGCGGCCTTGCTGGCCTTTGCCACCAACGCCGATGCCATCTGGTCAGCCATTCCGGCGAGCCCGATCCAGCCGGTTCCGGCACCCGGCTGGATCCTGGTGTGGCGTGATCGGCTGGAACCCCGCTTCCGCCGCGCAGAAAATGGGGAAGGCGCGTTGCTGGCAGCCCTGGCGGCCGGGCAACGCTTCGGCCCGGCCTGCGATGCCCGCGGTGCCACCAGCCAGGCCATTGGCGGTTGGCTGCGCGCGTGGCTCAGCGCGGCGCTGGTGGTGCCGCGGGACTGACCTGCCCCACCGCCGCCAGGGCCAGGATGGTGAGGTTCATCACGACAAAGGCGACAATGGCACTGATGGCGCCTGCCGGTGCCGCGCCCAGCAACAGCGCATCATTGCCGCCGGGGATCAGGCCAACCCCCAGCATCATCAGCGTGCCACCGATGACACTGCGGGCGACCGCCTGCCAGCCGCGCCAAGTGAAGTGAAGCTGCCCTGTCATCCAGCCGGATGCCAGCGCGCCGGCCAGTGTCGCCAGCGTGGCGCGCAGTCCCGCATTGACCCCTGCTGGTTGGCCATCGGCCAGCGCGCGCGCCTGTTCGCTCACCACGTCGGCCCAGGCCCAGCCCGGCAGGGCCACGCACAACAGGCTTCCGGCAGCGCCCATCGCCGCCATCAGGCCGGCAAGCCGTGCCGCGCGCGGGCCGATCCGGCCCAGCCAGCGCCAGGCCAGGGCCAGCAGGAGCGCCCCCATCGCCACCACCAGCCATCCCGCACCATCGGGATGGGCAAAGCGGCTGGGCGGCAGCGCCACGCGCCACCCCCACAGCCGCCCCAGCATGTCGCCAGCGACGATGCCGACCGGCAGGCCGACAAGATGCGCCTCACCATTGCCCAGCCGCCACAGCGATCCCACGAAGCAGGCGCCGTTCACCACGGCGCCGGCGCCCAGCAGCGCGGCGCCCAGCAGCAACGGCGCGCCAAGGCTGGCGCTGCCGGGCAGGGCCTCGCCCCGCCCCAGCAGCCAGGCCAGCGGCAGGCACACCAGCGTGGCGGCCCCCGCAGCCACGCCAAAGCCCACCAGATATTGCGCATCACGCTGTTCCAGCCAGCGTCGCACGGCCACCACGCCGCACGTGCCGCCCTGATGCGCGGCAAAACCGACGATGGCAGCCGCCATCACGCAGACCAGCATCAGCATCATGGCACGTCATTCCCCTGCTGGGTGATCAGCCGGGCCGACATATCGAAGGTGAGATAGCGCCAGAGCCAGTTGGCCCCCACCACCAGCCGATTGCGGAAGCCGGCAAGGAACCACAGATGCACCGTGCACCAGAGCAGCCACGCCAGCCCGCCCGAAAGCCGCAGCCAGCCCAGATCGGCGACGGCCCGCGATCGGCCGATGGTGGCCATGCTTCCGGGGTGACGATAGTCGAACGGCGGCACGGGCTGGCCGTGCCGCAGCGCCAGGATGGCGTGGGCGGCATGCCGCCCCATCTGCTTGGCGGCCGTGGCCAGGCCCGGCACCGGGTCACCGCCGCGGCTGGTGGCAGCAGCCGTGTCGCCCACGATGAAGATGCCGGGATCATCGGGCAGCGCCAGCGCCGGCCCCACGATCACCCGGCCGCTGCCGTCGGCGGCGGCACCCAGCCACTGCGCGGCTGGCGAGGCGGCAACCCCGGCCGCCCAGACGGTGACGCAGGCGACAATGCTGTCCTCGCCGATCATGATGCGACCCGGTTCCAGCGCCGTCACCCTGGCCTGCAAGCGCACCTCGACGCCAAGGCCGGCCAGCGCCATGGCCGCGGTGGCGGACAAGGCGGGCGGAAAGGCCTTGAGCAGCCGATCACCACTGTCCACCAGCATCACCCGCACGCAACTGCGGGTGATATGGGGAAATTCGCGTTCAGCCGTGTGGCGGGCGAGCTCGGCGATCGCGCCAGCCAGTTCGACACCGGTGGGCCCGCCGCCCACCACCACGAAGGTGAGATGTTCAGCGCGGGTCTCGCGCTGCTCGGCGCGCATGGTCTCGGCCCGCTCCAGGGCGAGCAGCAGGTCTCGCCGCACGCGAATGGCATCGTCGATGGTCTTGATGCCAGGCGCATGGGCGGCCCAGCCGGGGTTGCGGAAATAGCCATGGCGGGCGCCACTGGCCACGATCAGCTGCGAGAAGGGCTGGCTGCCGCCGCTGGCCAGCTGCACCATGCGTGCGGAACGGTCGATGCCCACCACTGTGTCCATCAGCACGCTCACCGATGGCCAGTCACGCAGGATGGAGCGGATCGGTGCGGCGATGTCGGCCGCAGACAGGCCGGCGGTGGCCACCTGATACAGAAGCGGCTGGAACAGGTGATGGTTCTGCCGATCGATCACCACGGTGGCGATGCCGGCGCCGCCCAGCACGCGCGCCGCCGTCAGCCCGGCAAAGCCGGCACCGATGATCACCACCGGGGCAGTGCCTGACTGGTCTGTGAGGGCCATGTCCGGAAGTTCGGCGAGGCCGGCGACTGCGTTACAGGCGGCACTGGCGCTGCCCGGCGTCTGCCGTCTATCACCAGGTGATGACGCCCATTGCGCCCGCCTTGCAGGCCGAAACGGATCGGCTGAGTGCCTATGCCGACGCCTATGATGCGCTGGTGGCGAAGCTGGTGAAGGCAGGCGCCGGCCGCCGGGCGCCGCGTGTGGGCCAGCGCTTTGCCGGCTTTGCCCTGCCGGATGCCCAGGGCCGCTTTCACACGCTGGCGCAGCTTCTGGGTGAGGGGCAGCCGCTGGTGATCAGCTTCCATCGCGGCCTGTGGTGCCCCTGGTGCCGGGTGGAGAGCGCCGGCTGGGGCGATGCCGCCCATGAACTTGCGGCCGCTGGCGCCCGGCTGGTGACGATCTCGGCCGAAGTCGACGGCGGTGCCGCCGCCCTGGGGCAGCGCGCCGGCGGGCTTGCCCTGGTGGATGTCGATCTGGGTCTCTGCCTCGCCCTGGGCCTGGTGATCAGCATTCCCGCCGCACTGGCTGATGCCTATCGCGAGGGCGGCGATGATCTGGCGGCGCTGCTGGGTGGCAGCGGCCGGCTGCTGCCGATCCCGGCGACCTTCCTGCTGGATGGCAAGGGGATCGTGCGCTTCGCCTTCGTCGATCCCGATTTTCGCCAGCGCGCCGAACCGGCTGTCGTGCTGGCGGCGAGTGGTTCAGGCTGACGGCGCGTCCCAGCGGCGCGCCCGGCTGGCCCGCACGAAGCTTTCGGCGGCCAGGCTGCGCCGGCGGCCCTGGATGCTGGCCAGCACAACATCGGCGCTGATCGCCGCCCCCGCCACCGGCACGGCGCACATGGCGGGATCGCGTGGATCAGGCATGAAGCCGGTGCCCAGGCCGGCGGCAATCAGCCGTTTCAACTGGCCGACATCGTGGGCGGCATGGCGCAGGTTCAGTGTAAGGCCCACCACGTCCGCGCGGGCCCGCAGGGCCGCCATGCCGGCGCAGGCGTGATCGATCAGCGGTTCGGCGGCAAGATCGGCCAACGCCACCTCGGGCTGGTTTGATGCCGGGTGGTCGCGGCGAACGACCATCTGATAATCATGGCTGAACAGGCGCCAGGCCTCGAACCGCTCGGGCGCATCCTCCGGTGCCTCGATGATCATCAGGTCGAGCTGCCCGGCCAGCGCCTGGCTCAGCAGATCCGGGCTTGCGCCGCCGACGATCTTCAGCTGCAGGCCGGGCATGGCGGCGCCCAGCTCGGCCAGGACCGCATCGAGCGTGGCGGACTCGACCAGCGAACTCACGCCCAGCACCAGCGGGGCCACCTGGCCCTTGCCAAACCCCCTGGCGAGCGCCTTTGCATCCTCGGCGGCGCGAAAGGTGCGCTCGAGATGAGGGAGCATCAGCCGGCCGAGCTCGGTGAGATGGGTCCGCGCCCGCTCGCGCCGGAACAGCGCGCCGCCCAGTTCGTCTTCAAGCTTCTGGATGGCACGGGTAAGTGACGGCTGGGCCACATGGCATTCTTCGGCAGCACGCGTGAAGTTGAGCAGGCGGGCGGCCGAGAGGAAATAGCGGATCTGATGCATTTCCATATTGTTAGTTACCCTAACATGTCGGCAATCCCGCGCAAGCAGCGTCTGCACCCATAGCCTGATGGCATCAAACCCATACACAGCTCATGCCTGTGCCTGAGGCCCTCCACCGACGACAGTAAAGCCGGAGATTGGAAGGCAGTCCATGACCACTCAGGTAAACGCGGTCCTGGCGTCAGCACGCCCCGGCCCGCACGACATGACCGCACACTGGTCGGATCTGATGGCGCGCGGCAGGGCTGGCGATCGCCGCGCCTATGATGCGTTGCTGAACGAGGCCAATCTCTGGCTGGTCCGCTATTTCCGGCGGCGCCTGCCGGCAGCCCATGTCGAGGATGCCGTGCAGGAAACGCTGATCGCGCTGCATCATCGGCGGCATGATTTCGATTGCGAACAGCCGCTGCGGCCCTGGCTGGCGGCCATCGCCCGCTTCAAATGGGTCGACCGCTTGCGCCTGATGGAACGCGATGCTGCGGCACCGCCCATGGAAACCATTGCCGCGAGCCACGAGATTGATGTCGTGTCGTGCCACGCCGTCCGCGGGCTGCTCAGCCAGCTGCGTCCGGCGCAGGCCGAAGCGATCCGGATGGTGAAGCTGGATGGGCTGTCCATTCTGGAAGCGTCCGAACGCAGCGGCCAATCCCAGTCGCTGGTCAAGATCAACATCCACCGCGGGCTCAAGCGCCTGGCGGCCAGCTGCGCCTGACGGCTGGCCCCGACGCGCCGCAGCGCGATGGCGCACCCGACAGGATTCGAACCTGTGACCTCTGCCTTCGGAGGACTTGCCCCGGCCCTGCCGATGACGGTCTCTCCGTGGTGAACAAGGCCGAAAAAGGCCCTTTGTTCTGCATTTGCGCCGTTGTAGCGCGGACGTTGTTCGGGCATATAGGACATTCCTTTTCTTCGTCGGGAAGGTTGAAGCGGGGCGGCTGGCAGGCTTGGCCCCGCTTCGTTTTTATCGTCGGCTCATCGCGGCCCTCGCTTCGTTCATGTGGTCCGGGTGGTGGTGGGCATAGAGGGCGGTTGTGCGGGCGTCAGAATGGCCCAGCCATCCCCCAACCTGCCAAAGCGGCACGCCTTTCTGAGCAAGCCAAGTGCCGGCCGTGTGGCGCAATGTGTGCGGCGTCACGTCCTCGATCTCAGCGCGCTGAAGAGCCGAATCCAGAGAGCCTCCCAAATCCTTCAGCGCCTTGCCGGCGCGGTTAAGCACCGGCCCCAGGTCGCTGCCATGCTTGGCCTTGGCGCGAAGCATCATTGCACGGATCTTCGCATTCATGGGGATGCGCGCCCGGCCCTTGGACGTGCGGGCGCGGCCAGGCGGGTTGAAGTCGATCACGCCATGCTCGCCTTGATCGAACAGCACCTGAGGCCAGCGCAATTGCAGCAGCGCACCCGGCCGGGCACCCGTGTAGAGTGCGAGCCGAATATACAGGGTGAGATAAGGCCGGGTGTCGCTCTTGGCCTCTCTGGCGTGCCACAGCAGGCGAGCTGCCTCGTTGCGCGTCAACCAGCGTTCCCGGCCAGGCGGCGCGTCTGGCAACTGGATAAAGGGCGCGTCCTTCAATCGCTCATGCTTCACCGCATGATTGAGCGCGGCCCTCAGAATGCCCAGCTCGCGCCGCAGCGTGCCATCTTTGACGCCGCTGGCCTTGGCGTATTCCTTCACCTTGGCCGGCGTGATTTCGTTCACGAATCGCTCGCCCCAAAAGTCGAGCATCTTCAGGACGCGGCCGGCAACGGTGGCAGGCTGTGACTGTTCATTGCCGCAGTCTTCGAGATAATCGGCCAGCACGTCCGCTATCCGCACTTCCCGGCGCTCTGGCGGCCCCGTGCGGGCAGCGTGGCGACGTTCGGCAAGGATTTGCCCGAGGAATGCTTCAGCCTCATGCAGGTCTGCCGTGCCCGCGCTGAGCTCGCGGCGCCCTCCGAGCTCGTTGATATGGACATACCAGCACCCGCGTTTGGCTTTCCAGGCGAGATAGGGACCGCGTGATTTACGGGGCATGGCTTCACCTCGTTGGCTGCGATGTATTCGGCCCAATGCGACTGGCGATAGCGGACGCCCTTCGGCAACCGGATATAGCCGATCATGCCGCGCGCTCGGAGATTGACCAGCGTTGTTTTGCTGATACCCCAAAGCTCGGCGGCCTGTGCCTCAGTGAGCGTTGCCAGGTCGAGGGCGTCCGCCATCAGGGCTGCCCCGACAGTTTGCGAAGGGCGCGGAAGAAAACTCTCTTCAGGTCGCGCCCCATTGTGCGCTCGATCAACTGGCGCGTGCGGCCGGCGACCATGTCATACTTGCCGGGCAGAATTGCGCCGATGCGGCGGCCCTTCCGCTTGCCCCTCATGATGAACTCGCTGCGGCCGAACTCGAGCCAGCGAGCGAAGAAGAAGCGACGGCGCAGCGCCTTGGTAAGGAAGCCCACGGCGAAGCGGTTTGTCTTGGGATAAACCTTGGCCGTGATGGCATTGCGCAGGCGGCCGGTGCCGGGCGCTTCCGATCTGGCGTGTTGCAAGACGGTGTTCTCATGCGCCCTGTAAACGTCGATGATTTCCTTATCGACGGTGTCAGGCATGCGCTGCAGCAGTTTGCGCGTGCGCTGGATATCCCGGCGGAAAAGCCTCATGTTTTGGCTGTTCATGGATCTGTTGCGGCTCATCACGCCACCCCCACCGTTGCCGCGCGGCGCGGGTTGAACCCCTCGATCTCGCGGACTTCATCGGCGTCGAGAATGCCGGCATCGACGGCAATCTTGTGCGCCGCCCACCGGGTTTGCGGATCGCCTCGCAGGAAGCTGGAAAGGTCGAGCTCGATCTCCAGGCCGCTGCCCTCAGGGAACAGCGCCCGGCTGAAAGCGGCCTCGATCTTGCGCGCCATCGGCCCGAGGGTGAATTGCGCAAACCAGCGCCCGGCCGCTTCCGAATTGGTGAAGGTGTTGTGACTGTAATCCTGCACCAGCGGCGGCGGCACCTGAAAGAGGCGGCAAACCTCTTCGACGCTGAATTTCCGGCTGCCCAGCAATTCGGCATCCTCCGGGCTGATCTGGAACGGCGTGAAGGTGAGGCCGTCGCTCAGCACCAGCACCTTGCCCGCCTTGCCGGCCCCGGCGTGGCGGTCGTCAAATTGCTGGCGAAGCGCCGTCATCGTGTCGGGCGAGATGGTCTGATCAGAGGTGATGGCACCAGACGGTTGCGCGCCGTTGGCCAGGAAGGCTTGCGCGAACTCATTGCCCTGCAATGCGGCGGCGATGGTCGAAGGCGAGCGGGACAGGCGCGAACGGCCTAGAATGCCATCATCGCTGCGGTCTCGCAGGTGGATCACGTCACCCGACAGCAGGCGGCGGACGCGGCCGGTTGCGCCATACAGGCCCGTTTGCTCCGTCACGTCATAAACCAGCCGGCCAGACGGTGCGAGCATGGGGCTAACCCATGTCCAGGGGATATGGCGCAGCGCCACGATTTCGGCACCCTCGCGCTCGATCTCGATCAGGCCATTGCCGGAAAGCAGGGTGGAGGCGACATTGGCCTCCATCATATCCGGCCAGGTTTGCTTGTCGTTCGGCCCGGCATCGATCAGCCGGCGCAGCGGGTGGTCGAAGACCTCCACCCGGCCAGCATCAGTGCGGCGATAGATATTGGCCGGCGCCATGGCCAGCGCCGATGAAACGGCGTTTACACAGGCGGTGACGGTGGCGAAGTTTTCCGCCATGCGCTCGTTCACGGCCGGCCCGGTGCCCAGCGTGGCAGCCAAGGCACCCCAGGACGGCGAAGACGCGGCGGCGCGGCGTTCAAAGCCCATAGCGCGGGCAAGACGGTCAACCAATGGCACGGTTCACCTCCGCAAGAATGATGGCCCGCTGGCGGCGTTCACGCTCGGCAAGGTGCGTCATGGCGCGCAGGGCAAGGCTTGTATCGGGATAGGCTGGCCAGGCTGAAACGACGCTGATCTCGCGCAGGTCCACCCGGCTCAGGGTGCGGCTTTCGCCATCCCAGCGTTCGCCACCGGCCGGCACGATGAACCCGAACGACATGCCACCCAGGTCGCCACGCTCGGCCAGCGCCAGCACGTCGCGGCCGGCTTGCGTGTCTGGCAGGTCCAGGTCGAAGGCCAGCCCTCTGCTATCCTCAGATAGGCGCAGCGAGCCGCTACGGGTGCGGCCCAGCACCTTGCCCGGATCATGGTCGAGAAGCGCCAGCACGTCGCAGGAAAGGCTGCCAGAGAAAGCGCCGGGTGCGATTGTCTCGCGCACCCGGCCGATCTCGGCAACAGCCCCAAACGTGGCAGCATAGCCGGCAAGGCGGCGGCCTGAGGCGCGAACCTCAGTAACCGCCGCCCGCCGCTCAACCGGCAAGAGGGGATGATTGCCGGGTGCAGTCATTAGGCGATACCCACCGCAGCCGCCAAGACGCCCGTGCCCTTAACGAAGGCAGTCGGGTTGCGCAGCGCAACGTCGCAGGTGGCCATGGCGCGCACCATCACGTTGCCCTTGCTGTAGGCGGTGGTTTCGTAGGGGTTCACCAGCACGTCGAGAGCGGACCAAAGCCCGATCAGCAGCTCGGAGAAGTCGCCATAGATCAGCGCGCTTTCGTTGGTGCCAGCGCCCAGGTTGTCGGGTGCCAGGTTGCTGAAAGCGGTGCGCTCGCCTTGGAAGATGGTCGGCACGCCTACCGGCAACTTGTCGGTGGTTAGCGCCTTCATGGCGATGGTCTGCACCCGTGCGGTCGAGAGGAAGGCGCGGGTTGCACCCACGTTGGCGATATTGGCCTTGCCAACCATTTCGGCGGCGGTGTGGAACAGCGACGTTGCATAGGCCTGCGTCTGCGTTCCAGCGGCGGCCAGGATGCCCACCGGCTGATTGCTGCCACCGCCGTTGATAGCCGCGCGGTCGATCTCGAGCGCGATATCCCGCGCCATCATCTGGCGCAGGATGCCCTCGATAGCCGGGCTCGTCTGCATCAGCATGTTGCGGCTGAACTCGCTCAGGCTGCCGACATGCTTGGGAGCCATCGTCACCTGCCGGAACTGCGGATCAGTGGCAGACAGCGCGGCGTTTTCGGCAATCCAGGCGGTGGTCGGCGCGGCCTTTTCGCCGGGGATTTCCACATTGCCCGACAGGCCCGACAGCGTGCGAGCGCCAAGGCTGGCAATGACGGTCGAGGCGGTCAGGGCGCTGATATATTCGTTGGCGAGGAAGTTGTCGGGAACCAGATTGGAACCCGGCCCGCCACCCGGCGCGGCGGTGGTCAGCACGCGCTTTTCGAAGATTTCGGTGGGCACGGCCACGCCCTTGAACGTGCGGCCGGTGGTGGCGCGCAGCTCGGTGTCGATCTCGCGCTCGCGGCCGGCGTCAATGCCGCCGATGCCAGCACCCCAGGCCAGGGCGCGGGTGAGGCTGTAATCGCGCAGCTCGGTGGCCAGGCGTTCATCGCGCTGGCGCAGCGCGGCGGCGTCCAGGGCATCCAATGCCTTGGCCCGCTCGAGCTTGGCGTCGATCGCGCGAATTTCGGTTTCGGCGGCCTTGAAGGCCTCGCCATTATCAGCGGTGTGCGCTTCCTGCATCTTGTGCAGGGCGGCGGTCCGCTGTTCGATCAGGTCAGCAGTTTTCATTGGTGGTGCCTTTCTGGCTGGCCGGGGGCTTATCCAGCTGCCCCCGGCACTGAGAGAGCGGACGCTTCACAGCGTGCGCGAACTGGTGCGACGTTGCCCGATTGAGCCCTAGCACGTCTAAGCATTCGGCCCCCTCGGGCATCGGGCTTCCGTTATTGGCCGCGTCGCGTCGGCCTCGAAAGGAAGAGGGGGCGAATTGGTGGATCACTCGTCTTCGCCGATGACGGCACGCTCTTCTTCGATGCCGGCGCGCACCAGGTCGCGCACCGTCTCGATGTTGAAAGTCTGAGTGTAGAGCACGGCCATGCCGCCATTGTGTGCACCCGCCACCTCTTGCGGCTTTTCGATGGCGCGCGTCAGAGAGGAGGCAATCGGGCTGAAAACAGTCACTTCACCCGCAGCGGAATCCTTGCGCAGTTGGGTGATGATATTGCTCGCCAGCAGGCCAGCGCGCAGCGGGCGCCAGTCGCGCTCCAAGAGGCGGGCGAAGATGAACAGCGCAATCAGGTCGATCTCGTCAAAAAGACGGCTGCGGCCGGGCACCGTTTCAGGCGCAACGGAATAATCCCCTGAGGAGATCAGCTCATTCAGGCGCTGGCGGTCGATCTGTGCGACGCGGCACGCGGCTTTGGTGGTCAGTCGAAAAGTGGTCATCTGATGGCCCTTGGCTATTGCTATTTCTCATAGGTAGCAGATCCTATGGCGTCGAGCAATAGCTTTTTTCCAGATGTGCCGCCCGGCCGGCAAACCGGGCGCGCTCGATCAGGTGGGCTCAGTCAGCGTAGATATCCAGCCCATGGGCAGACAGCATGTCCACGAACTTGTCATAGCCGGGGTGGTCACAGCTTCCCACGGCGGCGCGAAGGTTGCGCCGTGACAGCCGCAGCAGCCGGTCAACAGTGTCGCGCTGTTGCGCGTCCATGTCGCCCGGCCGGTCGAGATACTGGGCAAACTGGAGGCTATCCAGCACGGCCAGTGCATCCATTGCAGCGGTAACAGCCCCGCAAGCATATTCAAGCATGGCCCGCTCTTTGGCCTCGTTCGTGAGCCGTTCGGCAACGCGAGGATCATCAGGGCTCAAGCCCATCATGTGTGCGGCATCGGCCAGCAAGCTCGGCTCAAATGCGGCTGTTGCCGGGACGGATTCCGGCTGTAGGGTATCGGTAGCCATGGTCGTTCCTCCATTGAACGGTTGTGGTCAGGGGTCGGTTGCGATTGCCGTCGCTTCCGGCCCCGCTCAATACAGTGCACACTGAATAGTGTTAGTCAATCAGGAGCAAATATGCAGCTAGCGGCAAGTCAGAAGCTGAAACAGGAACTGCAGGACTTCCACGGCGGGCTGCATGCCGCAATGGACGCATACTTGCGCGCCGAAAATCCCAAAGAGGGGGAGCGCATTCTCAGACAACTCGATCAGCGGATGGTATGGATCATTCAAAACATTGAAGTTTTCAAGCCAGTGTGAGCCTGAGGTGGCGTGATGCTATCTGGCCCGATCACAGCCACGCGACAGCGCCCGCAAATTGCCGTTTCGGCTGTTCACGCGCTGCCAGCCCGCAAGCCATGATGGCACAAATAACCCCGTCGATCCTGTCCAGGCTCTTCGATTTTGACGGCTTGCGATTGCCAGCCGCGTCCATCTCCACCCGCACGTTGCCGGCCTGCCAGCGCAGCACCGGGTTGCCGTTGTGCTGCATCCGGCGCCCCAGCACGGCCGTTTCGAAGGCGTCCATTGCCGCCGCATAGGTGCGGAACCCCGGCACGAACTCCACCAGCGGCAAGACAATCCCCTCATCGTTGAGCATCTTGGCCAGGTCTTCGAAGCGCCAGCGGTCGAAGGCGATGCCCTGCACGTCCT
>ERZ1066122.267-NODE-267-length-56548-cov-45.483370_pt1 | contig 56548 bp, 54 predicted proteins | sample MGYA00382769_ERZ1066122 | MGnify/ENA primary metagenome ERZ1066122 (study PRJEB33369, sample SAMEA5778352) | biofilm metagenome | biome: Industrial cooling water; feature: Water cooling tower basin; material: Biofilm | place: United Arab Emirates | collected... | reverse complement strand
GCGCGGCGGCCGGACGGATCGGCGGCACGGCGTGGGTGATGCCGATCGGCAGCGACGCCGACCGCGTGGCCCTGCCCGGCGACGGGGTGCCGGCCGGCGTGCCCAGCCTGCTGTACCGGGGCGCCGACGTGGAAGTGCTGCGCTACCAGGACGGCGCCACCACCCGCTGGCTGATCCGCCCGCTGGGCGCGACCGAGTGACTGCGCAGCCCGGGCGCCCGCAGGGGCGTCCGGGCCTAGGCGGCGAAGCTGCTCTCCTGTTCGGCCGAGGGTTCATCCAAGGACTCGGCCAGCAGCAGGCGGATGCCGTCCGGCCCACGGCGCAGCAGCCCACCGTGGGCCTTCACCCGTGCCTCCAGCAGCAGCCATGCGCTCTCGCCGTGCGGGCTGACATGGCGTGCATGCGCTGTGGTGATGTGCGCGGCGATGTACAAGCCGCGTTGCCGACCGCCGTGCCAGACGCGCAGCCGCAGCCGATAGTGCGACGGCTCCCAGTCCGACAGGTGGTCGATGGCGTGGCACAGGCAGCGGTAGGCCGAGACCTGCAGCGCCTCCGACAGGGTGCGCGGGTCGGTACGGCCGAAGTGCATGTCCACCACGGCGCCGCTGGCGCGCGACTCGCGGAACATCTCGGTGTCCAGCAGGCCGAACAGCCCGTCGCGCTCGATGCCGATGGGGTAGACCACCAGCGCCTGCAGCTGGAACAGCTGGCGGTGCTCCACACCGCGGCGGTGGAGTTCCATCGCCGCGTGGGCCTTGCCGTTGGCGCGCAGGTCCTTGGCCAGCAGATCGCGCTCGTCGTCCATCAGCACCTGCATGCTGGCGAGCATGATGAGCTGGTCGCGGACCGCAGGCTCATTGGCAAATATGCTCGCTCGCGAAATCTTGACGGCTTCTTGCTCTGCTAATCCGAGCTTTCTGGCGGTTTCGAAATTTAGTGTGATGCGTCTTCCGAAAAGAAGAAAAATGACCGCACTTAGCGTCAGTCCGATGTGAGATAGGAAGACGGTGTCGTCGTAATAGCGTGGTACACCCGCATACTCCATCGTCTGAGCGATGCTGAGATTAACCATAAGCACGCCGACAGCAGCCCCGTGCCAGCCATGTGAAAGAGTCAGATACGCAGCGGGAAGAATCATCAAAAGAAGTGCTATCTGGTGCGTAATCGATTTTGATTCTGGCTGCAGCTTCACGAACAGAAATAGTGGGGCAATGAGTGCGGCGGCGATGATCGAATCGCGCACTACTTTGCTTCTCTTATATGTTTGCCAGCTCCGCATTCGCCAGATCAAGATCGGCAGCACAAACATTAGGATTCCCAGGAAATTTCCAGTGACGTACTCGACGAAATTCCTTATCCCGTCCGGCTGGCGGGGGCCGCCTAGTGCGTAGTTGAAGATCGCCGAGAAAGCCGCACCCCACAAGCCCATTAGCAACGCCACAAGTGGCATCCAGAAATGCATGTCGTCAGGGTGACGGAGTTTCAGCCTCGCCAGATACGGGGCAATCGCGACTGAGCAGATCAATAGCAGTGGTCCGACGTACACCCAAGTAGCAGCATACTGATCTAGCTTCGGAAGCCGCTGGTAGAACACCGCCGAGGCATCGCCGAGGATCACGAATGGCCAGTATCGATACGGCAAGAACAGCAGACACGCAGCGCGCAGCCCCGCCGGCAGGAACCATTGATTGAACGACACGTAGCGCAGCGCCAGGTAGGCGATGCCGTACAGCAGGGCGAGGGCGACGCCCTTCGCGATGTATGTGCCCCAGCGCTTGCCCACATTCCGCTCCCTGTTCCGTGTGTTGTCGCTGTCCTTGTCCGGTGCCGCAAGGCTGGCCCCACCGGGAGGCCCCGGCCATTCTAGGCCCATCCCGCCCGGTCAAATCCAGCCGATCACGCTGCCGTGGATGCGCAGCTCCGCCAGATCCTCCTCGCTCACGCTCACCCGTTCGATGTCCGCATTGGCCCCGGCCAGCGTCCAGCCGCCGCGCCGCACCAGGATGCGGCGGATGTCCGGCCGGCCCCACAGCGCGCAGGCGTACAGGCCGCCGTCCACCACGTCTTCCGGCCGCCGTGTGGTGATGTCCACCAGCACCAGCGCGTGGCGCTCGATCTCCGGCGCCATCGACTGCGACGGCTGCAGCGTCCAGCGCACGTCCTCGGGCCGGGTCAGCCCCAGCTTGCGCCGGGTGATGGACTCCGGCAGCCAGATGCGCGGCTGGTCGGACGGCCGCCCGAAATCCTCCAGCTCCGACAGCACCACATGCCCCTGCGGCGGCGCATTGCGGCCGGGCGTCGCCTCCGGCAGCAGCGCGCCCGCCTGCAGCAACCGGTCGTAGGACTCGCTGATCTGCTCCGGCAGCAGGCCAAGCAGCCCGGCCACCTTGGGCGCGTGCTCCGCCGGGATGGGCCTGCGGCCCGACCGCCACTGCGCCACGCAGTTGTTGCCCACCTTGCCGACGTGCGCGGCGATCACGACGTTGCTCAGGCCGGTGCGCTTCATGGCATCGAAGAAGGCTTGGGAATACTTGTTCATGGCGTGCGATGGGTGAGCGGGGGTGGCGGATATGCTACAGCAGAACCGTTACCTATTGACATTGACGTTAACGACGTTAACGATGCCTCCCGAGCCGCCGGCATGCCCGGCCACATCGGAGGTGACCCGTGCGGAGCCGGCAGCCGCAGCGGGCCTGGGCTGAGTGGTCGTGAGGGCATGCGGGCCGATCCGGCCGGCGGTGCTGCGGTCGGGGCGCCTTCCTGGCGCGGGACATCCGCGCCGCCACCCCTCTGGAGACCCGCATGACCGCAGAGACCAACCCCGCCTTTTCGCCCGTCATGTGCTGGTGCGGCATGGGCGTGCAGATCACGCTCAACGACGACGGCAGCTTCGGCGTGATGGTGGCGCTGGCCGAGGGCCAGACGCTGCAGACCGCCGACGGCCAGGCCATCGCGCCCGACAGGAAAGAGGACGGCGCGCTGCGGTACACGATGCGGGTGCAGTCCGAGGTTGCACCGCCCGGCAAGGCGAAGACGAGGCGCACCGCAGTGGTGCCGCGCAAGCCCGCCGCGACAGATCGGCACGCAACCTGACCGGCGCTGCGCTGTGACGACCGGTGCTCCCGCCACGCTATGCGCACCCATCCGCGCGTTCCCGCGTGCGCTCACATGCGCACCGCGCACGGCAGACGGCACGTTTCCCCCTGCTCAGGGTGACTTGCTCGATGGGAGGGGCGTGAGCGGCGCCAGACCACGGCGCGCGTTGTCCAGTTGGTTCTGCGCGCGGATGGCGTTCACGCAGTTGGGGGTGGCCTCCAGCTCGCCGGGGTTGGCGCGGCATTTGGCGACCATCGCCTGCCGCTCAGGTGCATGGTCCTTGTACCAGTCGACCGTCTGCACGGGTTCGGGTGTGCTGCAGCCGGCCAGGGCGATACAGGCGGCGAGAGCGATCTTCATGTTCATCGGCGGGGCTCCATCGGGTCGTGGTGGTCTGTCAAATGCTCAGCATCGGGCCGTCAGAGTGGATGCCGCGCATGGTCGCGGCAAGTATGGTGCGCGCCGTCGCGCGATGCGGCCCAACGCAAGCAGACGCACGCACTGCGGCAGAACGTCGCCCAGGGCAGGTCAGATGTATCCTATTGCGTGTTGTGATAACGCACAACATTTGCTATCTATGCGCCATCGCAGCGCAGGGACGAGCATCTGGTCACCGTGGAGTGCAGGGCCGGCGAACGGCTCCGGGTGGCGGATGCCATCGACATCGTGCCGTTGGGCTGGAGCGGGCAGCGGAAAGGCAGGCGCACCCTCGCGCTGTGCATCGAAGCCCCGGAAGGCTGCGCCATTGCGGGCGCGGGCGCACCTGAGCGCCTGCTTGCGTCGGCGATGGGCAGGCGGCTCCTGCTGTTGCGGCTGCAGGACGGCGAGGTGTTTGGCGTGGGCGGATACCGGATAAGCGTGAACAGGCTGCGCGCGCAGAGCGGCACGGTGCCCCTGCGCGACACCGCGCTCACCGTACACGCGCCTGAAGGCGCCACCGTCACACGCGAGCCACGCGGCACCGCGCGCCGTCGTGTTGTAGCGAAAGCACCATGAGAGGCAACCGCAATGCCGACAATCCGCCGAGACAGACGACACCGCGCAATCGCGCGCGGCTTGCCCTCCTCTCCCCTCCTGCATCCTGCAGGATTGGAGGCGACATGCTGGTCCTGACCCGACGCGTGGGCGAAAGCGTATTGATCGGCGAATCTGTACTGACGGTGCGCACTCGCCGCTGCGGGATGGTGCTGGTGTCGCTGGAAGTGCCCGCGGAGACCCCCGTCGAGATCGACGGCGCCCAAGCGAAGCCCGCAGGCGTCATGCCGCGTGTGCATAGTCACCTGCACTGGCTGCTGTGCGGTGAGCCCTTGCGAATTGGGGAGGCGGTGGTGCGGATCGGCTCGGCGCAGAAACGTGCAGGTGCGCGTCGGGGCGGACGTGGGCAGATGAGTATTGCAGTCGATGCGCCGCCTGCATTGCGCATCCTGCGAGCGGAGTGCGGCAGCAATTCACCGCGGGACGCGACCGATCCGCATCCGATGACCACGACCGACCGGGAGGCTGCTTGATTGCCTAAGCGCCGAATTGTACGCGGACGCGCACCCTGTCGAACGAATGAGGAAACGCTGATAAATGCGTGCCTGTGGTTGATCGGGCTGCTGATGTACGGCTTCTGTTGAGCCGGCGCAACGGATTGCTCAAGCGTCCAGCGCTCGCCAGCATGCCGCGCCTGATGGTCACTCCCTTAGAATTTCCCCCCAACGCAAAGGACACACCGTATGCGCACCATCCTTCTCCTGCCCTGTCTTCTCGCGGTCACTGCCGCTACGGCATCGCCGCCGACGGTCGGCGATGAACATCTGCCCACGCCGATCCCCCAGGGCTATGTGATCGGGCACCGGCAAGACGTGGGCAGCATGGCGATTACCGAACTGGTGCCCGAGGGCGAAAGCGTCGAGAACTGGACGCAGATGTATACGGTGCTGATCGTCCGCAACATGAAACAGGACGATGCCATCGCCGTGTACCGTGCGGAAATGGAGCGCGGCTGGAAAGCGGCGTGCGAGTCCACCAAAGTGCACTCGATCCGCGAAGGCGTGGAGAACGGGTACCCCTTCTCGCTCTGGCTGCAGTCTTGCGAGTTGAACAAGAGCGTGGGACGGCCGGAGGTCACCTTCTTCAAGGCCATCGGTGGCGCAGACGCTCTGTATGTGGTGCAGAAGGCGTTCCGCTACGACCCATCGAAGGACGACGTGATCGCCGCCACCCAATACCTGCGCGACATCGAGGCCTGCGACCTGAAACGCGAAGGCCACCCTTGCCCGGACTACATGCGGCAGGAGCCGGAGCGGGTGGATGCAGTGCCTGAACCAGCCCCCTTGCCCGCACCCGCAAGCGATGAGGGGTGAATGGCCGGGCGGCACATCCAGGCTCGGATATGATGCTTCGCGTTCCGAAAAAGACCGAATGAAGCAAGATGCCGGTGTCCGAGCGACGCCGCTCTTTCAGATCGCCATAGCGCGACAGGACGAAGCACGATGAATGCGAACCGTAACCGCTCGATCTACATGCTGCTCGCCACGACAAGCACGCTCGTGCTGTCGATGGCCGGCTGCGACCTCACAGGAGTGACCGCGATGACCGACGATGAAGAAGCCACTATCCAGATCAAGGAAAACCCGAACCCGCAGAAGGCCTACCGGCTGACCATGACCATCGAAGACGCGCCTGGCCCGTTCGCGATGGTGGAAGGCTCGGCGCAGTACGACGTGACCAACCACCAGACCTGCGGGCGGGTGATGCCGGTGTCGCGGACGGTATCGCGCATCAACACCAATCCGCCGATCAAGTGGAACAAGGAGTCGGAAAACATGTATACGACGGTCGTTTACACCGACCTGATGGTGGATGAGGACTACTATGGACACGGTCTTTGCAAGTGGGAATTCACAGAGGCGCGCGCGAGAATCAAAGCTACCAGTGCCGACTTCGAGACACGATTTGTCCCGGCAATTTCGTTGCAGGAAGTTCTAGGCGAGGCGCAGGTAAAAATCTATTTTCCAAAGCAGAGATACCCTCATAGCGATTTTCCGGATTTTGCAGATTTTGGCCATCAAGATCCAACCAAGTATCGCGAGGAGGTGAGGCCTTATCTTTTCTCTATAACAATTCGTTCTGAGGAGATATGAGATGACAGTCACCTCACAACAGCACGCCGACTTATCCAGCGATGCATACACTGATCGCACGCCAGGCATAAGAAAGCCCGGAGAAGAGGAAAAAATAACAATCAACGGTACGACCTACAAAATACTTGAGCACGTCAACAATCCACGCAACGGTTATCAAGGCACGATCTATCAGCGAGTAGATACCGGCGACATCGTGGTCGGTCATCGCGGAACAGAGCAGATGTTCCTTGACGGTGCGGTCGCGGATGGCGGCATGGTCACCCGGCGGACCAATCTGCAGGCGCCGGACGCTATCGCGTTGACGGAGCGTGCATTGGAAAGGGCGCGTGAAATCGGCAGATTTGAAGGCAAAACCCCCGAAGTCACCGTCACCGGCCACTCTCTCGGCGGCTGTCTGGCGCAGATCACCGCACACCATTTCGGCCTGCGCGGCGAGACCTTCAACGCCTACGGCGCAGTCAGCCTGGGACTGCGCATCCCCGAAGGCGGGACGGACGTGACCAATCATGTGCTTGCCGGCGATGTGGTGAGCGCTGCGGGAGGGCACTACGGCCGGGTGGTGGTGCACGCGGCACCGTCCGAGATCGAGGTGCTGCGCAAGGCCGGCTACGCGAACGACGACAGCTTCTTCGACCGTCGTGCGATAGACGTAGCCTTGGTGCGCATGCTGCCGTCGCATTCCATGCACCACTTCACCAACGAGAGCGGGGACAAGCCGCCGAGGCCGGACGTGTCCATCCTGTCGGACCCGCAGGCCCGTCCGCGTGCGGAGCAGTATTCGGCGATGATCGAGAAATTCCGCAACGATGTGGGCACCGCACGGGAAGCTGTCACTCTGCTCTCGGGGACTGGACTGGATGCGATCCAGCGCGTCACCGATCGCGCGCGCGGCCCGCTGGCGCCGGGCGAACCGCATGCACGCGAACAAGCCGAACGCGGCAACGGCCCGCGAGAAGCCGGTACGCAACCGCTGCCGTGGCAGGACGAACAGGGCCGGGCGATCCCGCTGTCGGAGCGCGGCCGCCATCAGGCGCCTGCGGTGCCGTTCCGGCCGGATGCCGATGTGCCTGCCGCTGCATCGCATGGCGGCTCGGCGCAGGAGCAGGCGCTGCAGCAGATGCGCGACGCGCTGCCCAAATCCAAACCTGCACCGACCGAGCAGGAGGTGGAGGCCACCATGCGCGACTTCTACCGCAGCATCCCGCGCATCGACGCCCCCGGCCATCCGGACGGACCGATGTTCCGCACCCTGCTGAAAGCGGTGCACGAGGAAGACGAGCGTCGCGGACGCGCGCCGGACGAGGTAAGCACGCGTGTCGCGGCGGGACTGACCGCGGATGCAGCGGAGCGCGATCTGAAACACATCGGTTTCGCCCAATTCATCGACAACGGCCGCAAGGTGGCCATGAGCGATACCGAAGACCCGTCGAAGGAGTGGGCCAGAACCGCGACCGGGGACGTGGCGCGCGCAGCACAGACTCCGGTAGAAGACAACAGCCAACGCCTTGCGGACATCCGCATCGCGCAGGCGCAGACGCTTGAACAGACTCAGGCGCTGGAGCGGACGCGTGGGCCGGACGAGCAGCAGCCGAGGGGGCCGACGGTATAGGCGGTGATGCTGGGACGACTTGGTTTAACGATTCGATTGCAAACGCCAATGTGACTTCCATCGTCCACGCTTAAGTCGTGCTTTGAACCGCACGTTGATCAGCGGGATGCTGCCTTAGGTTCTCCTTGACGCTGTGCTTTTTTAGCCTTTCCCCGAATCGAGAGCAGTTATTGCTGGAAGCTGACCGCAGGCGCGTCAGGATAGGCATCCAGCACGGGGCCGAGCGCCTGCTTCAGCGGCCCGAGCCAGGCCTCGTAGGGCCGCCACTGGTCGAAACCGTCGCGGTTGATCGGCCGGCGCACCTGTTCGGAACTGGCGGTGCGCACCGGGCGGGCGTTCTGGTGGAAACGCAGGCAGGCGTCCTCGAACGGCAGGCCGCAGAACGCCAGCAGGCGCCGCACTTCGGCCTCGGTGTCCTCGACCAGACGCTCGTGGATCACGCGGTGCACCCAGCCGGGCAGCGCCGTGTCGAAATGCGCCATCAGCCCGACGTAGTCGCGGTAATAGCGGCCGATGTCTTCCAGCGAATAACTGAAGTTCTGCCCGCGGGCGAAATGCTGGCGGAAGTTGGAGAAACAGCAGTCCAGCGGGTGCCGGCGCGCGTCGATGATCTTCGCATTGGGCAGGATCAGCCGGATCAGGCCCAGGTGCAGGAAGTTGTTGGGCATCTTGTCCACGAACAGCGGCGCGGCGGTCTTGCGCTGCACGCGGGTGCGTTCGAGATAGTGCCGGCCGAGCGCCTGCAGCGCGTCGGCATCGAGCCTGGCCACCGCCTCGTGATAGCTGCGCGCGCCCTCGCCTCCGCGCTCGGCCTCGCGGCGCAGATCGCGGGCGATGGAGATGATCTCTGGCAGCTCCATCGTGCCTTCCACCTGCGAGTGGCTGGCGAGGATCTGCTCGATCAACGTGGACCCGGCGCGCGGCAGGCCGACGATGAAGATGGGGTCGGGCGCCGGGTCGCCCGCGCCGGCGCGTTCGGCGAAGAACTCGGGCGTGTACAGCTGGCGCGCGCGGCGGATGCGGGCGCTGGTCTCGTCGGCGCTGTAGGGCACGGTGCGCAGGCGCAGGCGGTTGCCCTCGGCGTAGTGCGCGAAGGCCGGGGCGTGTTCGCCGCGTTCGTCCAGCGCCTTGCCGAGCGCGAACTCCAGGTGCAGACGGTCTTCATCGGACAGCGCCGGCGACGCATCCGCCTCGGTCTCGGACTGCTGCACCCGCGCCAGCTGCAGGCGCATCGCGCCGATGTCGGTGTCGTCGAAGCGCACGGTTTTCAGGTTCGCGAGGCTCCACCAGGCCTCGCCGAAGCCCGGCTGCAGGTCGAGGCTGCGGCGGTAGGCCGCCACGGCCTCGGCCTGACGGCCGGCGGTCTTCAGCGCATGGCCGTAGCTCAGCCAGACGCGGGCGTTGTCGTCGCGCGCGGTCAGCAGGCGCTCGTACAGGGCGATGCCGCGCTCGTATTCGCCCAGGCGGCACAGCACCGCGGCCTGCAGGGCCAGATAACCCGGCTGCTCGGGCTCGTCCGCCAGCAGGCGGTCGAGTTCGGCCAGTGCCGCGTCGGGCTGCTGGTCGCGGTGCAGGGTGAGCGCGTAGTGGTGGCGGGCCTCGCGGAAGCCCGGCGCGAGCGCCAGGCAGCGTTCGAACAGCAGCAGCGCTTCCTCGTGCCGGCCGATGCGCACCGCCAGCTCGGCCAGCATGCGGATCGCGGCGACGTCGGTGGGCGCATGCTGCAGACGGCTGCGCAGCGCGACTTCGGCGTCGGGCAGGCGGCCTTCGGCCAGCGCCTGCGCGGCCTGCAGCAGGGCCGGATCGCGCACGCCCTGGCGCACGTGTTCGAGCATGGCGCGCGCGGCGCCGGCCTCGTCGCCCTCGGCGCGCAGCAGGTCGGAGAGCATGCGCCAGGCCTGCGGCAGCTGCGGGTCGATCGCGAGCGCCGCACGCAGGGCGTCGATGGCCTGGGCATGACGGCCCAGGCGATGCCGGGTGAGCGCCAGCTCCAGATGCACGCCCGCCGCCTGCGGCTGCGATGCGGCCAATGCGCGCAGCACCGGCTCGGCCTCGGCCGCCCGGCCGGACAGGCGCAGCGCGGCGCCGCGCAGCAGCAGCGCGGCGGGATGGCCGGGCATCACCCGGAGGATTTCGTCGGCCTGCTCCACCGCCAGCGCGGGGTCTTCGGCCAGCAGCCGGCCGCCGTGGCTGAGCGCCTGCTGCAGCGAGGCCCCGTCCTGCGCGGGCGAGGCGCTCATGCGCGGCCTCCGCGGGCCGGGATGCGGTGGGACGGCCTGCGAGAGACGGGCCTGCCAAAAAGCGGCCTGCGGACGGGACTCGGGACGGCGTGTGCATGGGGCATGAACGAGAATCTAACAGGTTCGCGATGCCAATCGCCGCCCCTGCGGGGGTTTCGACCGGCAGATGCGGCGACGTGGCGTGCGGCCTATGCTTCGGCACTCTCTTATCCACGGTAGACCCGCATGCGACTGTCCCACGCCCCGCTCGCCGCCGCACTGGCGGCCGTGCTCGCCCTTTCCACCGCCGGCTGCGGCGAAGGCCAGACCCCGGCCGCAAAAGACACGCCCACGGCGGCCCAGGGCACGCAGACCGGCGAGTCCGCCGCCGACACCGCCTTCGCTGCGCTCAGCCAGCGCTGGCTGGACGGCTATCTGGCCCTCAATCCGGTGCAGGCCACCCAGCAGGGCGACCACCGTTTCGACACCGAGGTCGACGACCTCAGCGCCGCCGGCCGCGACAAGACACTGGCCTTCGCCAAGGGCATGCTGGGCGAGCTGGATGCGATCGATACCGCCACGCTCTCGCGCGAGAATCAGATCGACGCCGCCATTCTGCGCAACCAGCTGCAGGCGGACGTGTGGGCCACCGAGACCCTGCAGAGCTGGGCCTGGGACCCGCTGCTGTACAACGGCATCGCCTCCGGCGCGATCTACAACACTATGGCGCGCGAATTCGCGCCGCTGCCGGAGCGGCTGAAGTCGGTCACCGTGCGCATGGAAAAGATCCCGCAGGTGTTCGCCCAGGCGCGCGAGAACCTGGACCCGGCGCGGGTTCCGGACGTGCATGCGCGCACGGTGGCCGCGCAGCACAAAGGCCTGGAGGCGCTGCTGCAGGAGTTCATCCTGCCCAACGCCGGCCAGCTGCAGGGCGAGGACCGCGCGCGCCTGGACGCCGCGGTGGCGACGCTGCGCAAGGCCGCGGCCGAACACCAGACGTGGCTGGACACCACCCTGGTCCCGAACGCGAAGGGCGACTTCCGCGTGGGCGCGGAGATCTACGACCGCAAACTGCAGTTCGCGCTGATGTCCTCGCTCTCGCGCGAGGAGATCGCCAGGCGCTCGGAGGCGGAGATCGAGAGCGTGCGCGGCAGGATGTACGAGATCGCGCGCAGCGTGCTGAAGGGCCGCAGCGATGCGCCCGCGCTTCCCGACGCGCCGAGCGCCGACCAGCAGCAGAAGGCGATCGAGGCCGCGCTCGAGCTGGCCTACGCCGACCGCCCGAGCCGCGACAGCGTGGTCGAAGACGCCAAGAAAACCCTGGCGATGGCCACCGAGTTCGTGCGCGCCAAGGACCTGGTCACCGTGCCGGACGACCCGGTCGAAATCATCCTGATGCCGGAGTTCCAGCGCGGCGTGGCGGTGGCCTACTGCGACTCGCCCGGCCCGCTCGACAAGGGGCTGAAGACCTACTACGCGATTTCGCCGATCCCCGACGACTGGGACGACGCGCGGGCCACGTCGTTCCTGCGCGAATACAACACGCGCATGCTGCACCTGCTGAGCATCCACGAGGCGATGCCGGGGCATTACCTGGAAGGCGCGTATTCGGCGCGTTTCCCGTCCACACTGCGCGCGGTGCTGCGCTCGGGCATGTTCGCCGAGGGCTGGGCGGTCTATACCGAGACGGTGATGATGGAAGCCGGGTATCTGGACAACGACCCGCTGTTCCACCTGGTGCGCTACAAGTTCTATCTGCGCGCGGTGGCCAACGCCATCCTCGACCAGGGCGTGCACGTGGAAGGCTGGGACAAGGACAAGGCGATGGACCTGATGGTGCGCCGCACCTTCCAGCAGCAGAGCGAGGCCGAGGGCAAGTGGGTCCGCGCACAGCTCACCAGCGCGCAGCTGCCGACGTATTTCGTGGGCGTGCAGGAGCACTTCGACCTGCGCGACGCTGTGCGCGCCAAGCGCGGCGAGGCCTTCGATCTGAAGACGTACCACGAGCAGGTGCTGTCCTACGGCGCGCCGCCGGTGCGCTTCGTGCGCGCGATGATGCTGGACGAGCCGATTCGCTGAGGCCGATTCGTTGAAGCAGATCCGCTGAGGCCGATCCGCCGGACCCGCACGCCGGGCGCGCCAGGCGTGCGGGACTGGCATGCGGGACTGGCGTGTCGGGCCGCATGTCGCGTGCATCGCGGGCGCGGCACCGGGCGTGTGTCCAGGTTGGCCGCGCCCTCCCGGGGCCCGGCCGACCCGCGTAGGCAAGGTCCCGTGCAGGTCCTATGATGGCTTTCGCGGCCATCCTGCGGTGACCGCGGCACAGGGGAGAATCCGTACAGGGAGTTCGGGCCAACAGCTTGATGCTTGGCGACCGCGCTTCCGGCGGCCGCACGCGCACGGGGACGAACCGGATGGGACTATTCGACGCATTCAAACTCTGGCGCGGTGGACAGCCCACCGGGCCGGCCGCGCCCGCCGCGCCTGCGGGCCCGCGTCCGTCGCAGGCACCGGCCGCTCCGCCCTCCGCTGCCGCGGACGACGACGCGGGCACCGCGCCGGCGGCCTTCCTGCAGCCTGTCGACCCGTCCGGCGTCGGGCCGCTGCCCGAAGCCCCGCTCATCCATGACGACGCCGACCCCGAAGCCCTGCAGCGCGCGCTCGACGAGGACCTGTACGGCGGCCCCGAACGCCGCCGCCGTCCACGGGTGAATGCCCGTGCGGGCACGCGGGTGCTGATCGTGGACGACTCCGTGACCATCGTCGCCGTGCTGCGCAAGATGCTGCAGCAGAACGGCTACGAAACGCTCGAGGCCTACACCGCGGAAAAGGCGCTGGAGCTGATCGAGCAGGAGGCGCCGGAGCTGGTGTTTCTGGACATCGTGCTGCCGGGGATGGACGGCTTCAGCGCGCTGCGCGCGATGCGCCGCCACCCGGCGACCAAGGCCGTGCCGATCATCATGATCAGCGGCAATGCGCAGGCGACCGAGCAGTTCTACGTGCAGCGCATCGGCGCCGACGATTTCATGAAGAAGCCCTTCACCCGCGCCGAAGTCTTCGCGCGGATCGAGCGGCTGCTCGACGACGACGGCGTGCCGCAGCGGCAGACCGCGGCGCCGCGCCCGACCACGCCCTGAGCCGGCGGACCGCGCCCCACGTCAGGTCGCGGTGTCCGCATGTGCGGCGCCCACCCGGCCGATGCGTCGGCCCGGCATCGCAAACGCCGTGCCGGCACCGGATGCCCGTGGCCAGCGGCATACCCGCGGCCAGTACGGCATCGTCGATCCCGCACAGCGCCGGCCGGACGATCACGCACAGGCCTTGATCGACGGGCGGCAGCAGGTCGCCGACCGCAGCGCGTGCAGGCCTCCACACCCCGACACGCAGCGCCCGGCGCGCATCGCCTGCTCCGGCGACCTGCCCCCATGACCGGAACGCATCGCAGCGGACGCCCGACCCGATTCCGCACTACCATGCGCACCGCCGTCGCCCCGCCCCTGCCTTCGCCATGACCCAACACGCCACCGCCCGCGACTGGATCTTCGTGCATGTGTGCGTGGTCCTGTGGGGCTTCACCGCCATCCTCGGCAAGCTGATCACCCTGCCGGCGCTGCCGCTGGTGTGGTGGCGCATGCTGCTGGTCGCCGCGCTGCTGGCGGTGGTGCCGCGGATCTGGCGCGGGCTGCGCGCGATGAGCCCGCGCCTGCGCTGGGCCTATGCCGGCATCGGAGCGCTGGTGGCGATGCACTGGCTGACCTTCTATGCCGCGATCAAGCTCTCCAACGCCTCGGTGGCCGCGACCTGCATGGCCCTGGGCACGGTGTTCACCGCGGTGATCGAACCGCTGCTCACCGGGCGCCGGGTCTCGCTGCGCGAACTGGGCCTGGGGGTGGCGGTCTTGCCGGGCGTGGCCCTGGTGGCCGGCGGGGTGCCCGCAGGCATGCTGGCCGGCGTGGCGGTGGGCACGGTCTCGGCGCTGTTCGTGGCGCTGTTCGGTTCGCTCAACAAACGCCTGGTCGAACACGCCGACCCGCTCAGCGTGACCGCGCTGGAGATGGGGGCGGGGGCGGTCGCACTCACGCTGCTGGCGCCGCTCAGCGGTTTGCTGTGGCCTGCGTTCGGCGGCGACCCCTTCGTACTGCCCTCGCCGGAGGATGCGCTGTGGCTGCTGGCGCTGGCCGTCGCCTGCACGCTGCTGCCGTTCGCGCTGTTCCTGGTGGCACTGCGCCGGATGAGCGCGTTCGCGGCGCAGCTGTCGGTCAATCTGGAACCGGTCTACGCCATCGCGCTGGCGGCCGTGCTGCTCAACGAACAGCAGGAGCTGACGCCGGCGTTCTATCTGGGCGTGGCGATCATTCTCGCGGTGGTGCTGGCCTATCCGCTGCTGCTGCGTCCGCGACGCATCGCCCATCCCGAGCTGGCCGCCACCGGCGAGGCCAAGGCGCTCGGCGAATGAACCGCCGCGCGCGGCCTCGCGGCAGCGCCGGGCGCGCTGTGGCAGTCTAGTCGGCCCCATCCGGCCCCGAGCGCGCACCGCTCGTCCGCAGCCCGCATGTATCTGGAGTTCTACGGCCTCGACCGTCCGCCGTTCAGCATCACCCCGGATCCGCAGTTCGTCTATCTGAGCGAACCGCACCGGGAGGCGCTGGCGCATCTGCTGTACGGGATTCGTCAGGGCGGCGGCGGCGGGTTCGTGCAGCTCACCGGCGAGGTGGGCACCGGCAAGACCACGCTCAGCCGCCTGCTGCTGAGCCAGCTGCCGGAAGGCACCCAGGCGGCGCTGGTGCTCAACCCGCGGCTGGGGCCGGAAGAGCTGCTGCTGGCGATCTGCGAGGAGCTGCGGCTGCCGATCGCCGGCACGGGCATGGCCAGTGGCCCCCAGGCGCAGGCCACGCAGGCGCAGGCCTCCGAGGCGCAGACGTCCACTCAGGCGCCCGCAGCCGCCGCCGACAAGGCCAGCCGCACACAGGCCGGTCACACGCCTGAGGCCAACCCCGACTCCTCGCCCGACTCCTCGCCCGACACCACCGCCGGCCCGGGCGCGCGCGCGAAGCCGTCGCGACGCCGCACCGCCAAGGCGGCTGCAGTCACCGCCAGCGTCGCCGCGCCGCGCGCGCGGCAGCCGCGCGCATCCGCACGCAGCCCCGCACGCACGCCGGCGCGCAAGCCTCCCAGCGGCAAGCAGCTGTTCGACGCCCTGGGCGCGTATCTGCTGCACGCGCATGCCGCCGGCGAACGCGTGGTGCTGATCATCGACGAGGCCCAGAACCTCTCCACCGAGGCGCTGGAACAGGTGCGGCTGCTGACGAATCTGGAAACCGAGACCCAGAAGCTGCTGCAGATCATCCTGATCGGCCAGCCCGAGCTGCGCGACATGCTGGCGCGGCCCGAGCTGCGCCAGCTGGCGCAGCGGATCACCGCGCGCTATCACCTGGTGCCGCTGGATGCCGCCGGCACCGAGGCTTATCTGCGCCATCGCATCAGCAGCGCGGGCGGCGTGCGCTTTCCGTTCGCGGCCGACGGCGTACAGCGACTGCACCGGCGCAGCGGCGGCGTGCCGAGGCTGATCAACATCATCGCCGAGCGCGCGCTGCTGGGCGGCTACGCCCACGACCTGCTGGCCATCGACGCGCGCACGGTCGACCGCGCCGCCGACGAGGCGCTGCCGCCGCAGGGCCTGCTGCGGCCGTGGCGCTCCACCCTCACGCGGGCCACCCTCACGCGCTCCACCCTCATGCGGACCGGCCTCGTGCTCGCCGGGCTGGCGCTGGCCGGCACCGCGCTGTGGCTGTGGCGCGATGGCGGCAGTGTTGGCGCCGCCTCGACCGATGACCGGCCCGGCACCGCATCGCGCCCCGCGCAGGGCGAGACACGCAGTGACCGGCCGACGGACGCTCCCGACGCGCCAGGGTCCACATCCGCCGCGAAGTACGCCGCGCCCGCAGCGAAGACAACCGCGGCCGGCAAGCCCGCCCCCGCGGCTGGCGGCGCCACCGCAGCCGTCGCGCGTGCCGACGCCGGCAGAGTGCCGCTGCTCGACGCCGCGACGATGGCGGCGCTCGCCGCGCGCGATCCCGACGGCGGCGCCGGCCCCTGGGCGGAACTGCGCCGGCGCTGGTCGGCGCCGGCCAGCCTGCCCACCGCTCCGCCCGACTGCGCCGCAGCGCCTGCGCCGGGCTGGGAATGCCTGCGCGGGCGGATCGGCCTGGACGCGCTGGCGCGCATCGGCCGCCCGGTGCTGCTGCGCCTGGAGGCACCTCCAGGCGACGGCAGCGCGCCCGGCGGCAGCACCGCCGCAGGCCCGGGCACCGGCTGGGTGCTGTTGCAGGGGCTCGGCGGCGAGCGCGCGCGGCTGTGGCTGCGCGGGCAGTCCTTCGACCTCGACCGCGCGGCGCTCGCGGCCGTGTGGACCGGCGAAGCGCTGGCGCTGTGGCGCACGCCGCCGGGGCTGGACACGGCGCTGGCCGGCGACGCCGCCGCGCTCACCGCCTGGCTGCGCGCGCGGCCGGTGCCACCCGACGCCACGACCCTCGCCCGTGGCCTGCGCGGTTTCCAGACCGCGCACGGCCTGCGCGCCGACGGCCGCATCGGCGGCAGCACCCGGTTCGCGCTCGCCGCCTACGGCGACGGGCCGCGCCTGGCCGGTCTGGAGTAAGCCGTGTCCTACATCCTCGATGCCCTGCGCAAGTCCGAAGCCGCCCGCCGCAGTCGCGAGGCGCCGGACCTGCTGCGCCAGACCGCGGCTCCGCTGCCGCCGATGCCGGCCGATCGCGCGCCCAAATACGCTGCCCGCCCGGCCTGGGCGGTGGCGGCCCTCGGCCTCTCGGCCCTGGCGGTGGCGCTGTGGCTGCGCTTCGCGCCGGGGGCGCAGGACACGCGGCGCGCCGATCCCGATACGCCCGGGACCTCGCTGCAACCCCCTGCCATCGCAGCCGACCCGACGGTCGATGCGGGCGCGGTCGACGACAGCAGTTTCCGCGACGGCGGCGGCAGTGCCGCTCTCGATTCCGAGCTCCATTCCGCTCCCAGCCTGGACCCCGGCCGCCCGCCCGGCATCATCCCCGGCATGCCCCCCGACATGACACCGGGCATGGCGCCGGCCAACGCACCCGCCGCAGCCCCGGCGCCGCTGCCACGTGCACCGAGCGCGACGGCTCCGGCCGTGGCGGCCCCGGCGCCTGCACCTGTCGACGACGTGCGCGGCATACCCTCGGCGGCGCCCACCGTCTCGGCGCCGTCCCGCGCGCAGCCGACAGCGGATGCCTCGGCATCGGCACTCCCCGCCGACGGCCGCCCGGTCGCGCTCGCCGACATCGCGCCCGATCTGCGCCGTCAGCTGCCGCCGCTGCGGATGAGCATGCATCTGTGGAGCGAAGCGCCCGAACGCCGCCTGCTGGTGCTGGACGGGCAGCGCCTGCGTCAGGGCGACGTGATCGGCGAGGTGGTGGTGGAACGCATCGACCGCGACGGCGCGGTGCTGGCCTGGCGCGGCGCGCGCATTCTGCTGCCGACGGAGTGATGCGCAGCGGCGCATCCGCCGGTTGCGCGCAGCCGCCGGCAGCCCGTCGCGACGCGGCGACGACGGATGGCGCGCCTGCAGACAGCGCGGCTCACTCCCCCAGGCCTTCGCAGGCATACCGGCGCAGCAGATCCGGCAGCGTCCGGCCGGGTTCGTCGCGGAACCTTGCCTCCAGTGTCTGCAGCGCCTCGATCCGGTCAAGCCGGAAGGTGCGGAAATCGCCGCGCAGCTCGCACCAGGTCGCGAGCGTCCAGACCTCGCCCCAGAAGAAACAGCCGAGCGGGCGCACCACGCGCTGCGTGCGCTGTCCGGCCGGGTCGCGATAGTCCAGACGCAGCGTCCGCCGCGACTCGATGGCCTCGCGCATCGGCTCCAGATGGCGCAGCACCGCAGCATCCGGCCCGCTCGGGCCGGCGAACAGGCCGAGCCGCTCCGCGGCCGCACGTTCGGCCGACGGCAGCACGCCCATGATCTTGGCCAGCGCCAGCTCGGCGTGCGCGGCCAGTGTGGCATCGATGCGCGGCAGCGCGATGCGCACACAGGCCACCAGCGCCTGCGCCTCGCGCGAATCGAACATCAGCGGCGGCAGCGTGAATCCGCTGCGCATCCGGTAGCCGACCCCAGCCTCGCCCTCGATCGGCACACCCTGCGCCTGCAGCGCGGCGATGTCGCGATAGATCGAGCGCAGCGACACGCCCATGCGCTCGGCCAGGAACGCGGCCGTCGTCAGGCGACGGCCGCGGATCAGCTGCACGATGCGGAACAGACGGTCGGCGCGGCGCATGATGGTGGCGGTGTAGTTCGGCGACTGTTGTTTGGGCAACGGCGGTTGAGCAACGGCGGTTCGGGACGGTCGGGCCACGGAGCGCGCCTCGCATCCGGGCGACAGCGCGCGGCAGTCCGCGCTCGCACACCACGCGACGCGTCGCGTCCCTTGCCCGGCGTCACTCGCCCATGTAGCAACAGTTGAGCTTGTTGCCGTCGAGGTCGCGGAAATAGCCGGCATAGAAGCCCGGAGAACGCTGCCCCGGCGCACCCTCGTCGGTGCCCCCGAGCTCCAGCGCCCGTGCGTACAGCGCGTCGACCTGCTCGCGGTTGGCGGCCTGCAGCGCCACCATGACGCCGTTGCCCACCGTGGCCGGCTGTTTGTCGAACGGGTAAGTGATGCCCAGTCCGGAGCCACCGCTGCCGTTGTCCCAGGCGATGAAGTAATCCGGCTCCTCCATCATCCGTTTGCCGCCGATCACAGCGAGCACTTCGTCGTAGAAAGCCGCGGCGCGGGCGAGGTCGGCGGTACCGAGTGTGGTGTAGGCGAGCATGGCGGTGTCTCCGTGGGCACAGGTGGGATGGGAAGCCGCAGGGTAGGCGTGCGCTGCTGACAGCGTGTTGTCAGCAGAGGTGCGGCGCATGCCGCGAACCGACCGGGCGCGGGTCCATCCGTCGCGCCCCGATCCACTCACGCATGCCCGCCTGCACTCCCACCTCCGCCGCGCAGTGTCTCCAGGGAAGGTCTGAACAACTCCATCCTGGAGTCGTTCAGACGTCGCGGACTCAGGCCAAGCCTGAGTCCGCTCCCGCAAAATCAACCGCTTTCGCGATTGATTTTCGAGCGCGCCATCCATGGCGCGCGGAACCTCTGAATTGATCAGAGGTTCCCTGGCGCCAGACCGGCGCTCCGCGCAAAGACGGCGGGCATCGCTATGCTACGCCACCCCCCACAGGCCCGGCCGTCGCCATGACCACGCATCGTTTCGCCCTCGACCGCGAACATATCGCCCTCAACGACCTGCTCAAACTGGTCGGTCTCTGCGACAGCGGCGGCGCAGCCAAGCACCTCATCGCCGGGGGCGCCGTGAGTGTCGACGGCGAGGTGGAACTGCGCAAGACCCGCAAACTGCGCGGAGGTGAAGTGGTGGAGTTGGAAGGGGTGCGGATCGAGGTGGTGACCGGGTGAGTCGAACCGCGCGATCCGCATCGATTGCCGCCTGAAAGCGGTCAGCGCACCCGGGTGAAATGATTCGTGCGCATGAACGGATGACCGTCCGCACCGACGTAGGCGACGGTCTCGGTCATCGTGCCGCCGTCGGCGGACACAGTGAACACCCGCGTGGATGCGGGAATGCCGCCCCGGGCCAGCTGCATCACCAGCACGTTCGGCGCAGGCAGCGTGGTGGCCGTCTCGTCGGCCTCCAGGCTGCCGGTCACCTGCGCGGGCGTGCCGTCCAGACGCGTGATGGCGACCGCGGACATGCGCTGGTCCTCGCCGTACACCACCTCCACCCGCGTGTTCATCGCGCCGGCCTCGGCTTCGGCGAACACGATCCGCACGCTCTTGGGCCGTGCCTCGGGCGGCATCGGCAGACGTTCGAGGTCGACCGACCATTCGCCGATCAGCGGCGAGGGCTGCGCGTCGCCCGCATGGACGATGGCGGGCACGGTGGCGACGAACAGCAGGCCCGAGAGACACAGCATGTAAAACACGATGCGCATGGAAGCTCCGTGGAGGGAATGCATGCCGTCATGGTACGCCGACAACGGAATGCCGCAGCGCTCCGTCCGCACGCGATCAGGACCTCATGCCGACGGCGTAGCAGGCCATGAATTCGACCAGCACGCGCAGCTCCGCGATGCGCGCATCCGGGCCGTTGGCCATCACCTGCACGACGCTGGTGCCAGGGTCGATCGCCATGCGCAGCGCGCAGTCGCCGAGTGCGATTTCGCACCACGCATCACGCTCGGCATCGCCGGCATGAATCTCCGCGATGTATGCGTCCAGCTCCTCGGGAGCCAGCTCGTATCCGGAGCGCGCGGCGGCATCATCGATGAAGACGGGCGCGTTGTCGTCCCAGATCCAGCCGAGCGCGATCCAACCAAGCGCGGACCAGCCGAGCGCGGCCCCAGCCGGCGCGCTCATCGTTGGGGAGCTTCGGGCGATCGCGTATCGTCCCGGCCGGCGGCCCTCATCATCGCCTCCCGCGCCGCCCGAAACGGATTGCCCGGGTACCACTGCGGCCAGCGCTCTTCGTAGGACAGCGCCAGGCCGAGTTCGAACAGCGCGGCCAGGTCCTGCACGGTGCCGTCGAGCTTCCAGGTGGCGGCGTCATATTCGTCGCCGGGTTTGTGATAACGGTTGGCGATGTAGTCCTGGCTGGCCGCGTCGCCCGCGGCGGTGCCGCCGTTGAGCAGGTCGCGGCCAGCGCCGACGTACAGCGCCGGCACGCCGGCCTTGGCGAAGTTGAAATGGTCGGAACGGAAGTAATAGCCGGCCGCCAGTGTCGATTCCTCGACCAGCCCCCTGCCCTGGCGTTCGATGATCGGCGCGAGCATGTCCTCCAGTTCGGAATTGCCCTTGCCGACCACGGTCACGTCGCGCGTGCGGCCGACCACGTTCATCGCGTCGATGTTGATCACCGCCACCGTCTTCGCCAGCGGGAAGGCCGGACGCGCCACGTAGTACTGCGAACCGAGCAGGCCCGATTCCTCCAGCGTCACCGCGAGGAACAGCACCGAGCGCCGCGGCTTGGCGCCGGCGGCCAGCGCGCCGGCGATTTCGAGGATGCCGGCCACGCCGGTGGCGTTGTCGACCGCGCCGTTGTAGATGCGGTCTTCATCGGCCGCTCCGGTGGCCGCATCGTGGGTGCCGAGGTGGTCCCAGTGCGCCATGTAGACCACCACCTCGTCGGCGCGGTCGGTGCCCGGCAGCAGGGCGAGCACATTGCGCGATTCCTTTTCGGCGACGGTGCTCTTCAAGGTGGCGGTGGCCGTGGCAGGCAGCGGCACGGGCTTGAAGCCCGGTTTGCCGGCGGCGGCGCGCAGCGCGTCCAGGTCCAGGCCGGCATCGGCGAACAGCGCCTTCGCCTGCTCGCCGGTGATCCAGCCCTGCAGCGGCAGGCGCGGCGCCGGGTCGTCGGCGGGGCGCAGGTCGTACTGTGCGCCGGACCAGGAATTCTTCACCACGTCCCAGCCGTAGGAGGCGCCCTCGGTGTCGTGGATGATCAGCGCGGCGGCGGCGCCCTTGCGTGCGGCTTCCTCGAACTTGTAGGTCCAGCGGCCGTAGTACGTCATCCGCTCGCCATCGAACAGGGTGGCGTCCTTCGCATGGAAGCCCGGGTCGTTGACCAGCATCACCACGGTCTTGCCCTTCACGTCGAGGCCGGCGTAATCGTTCCAGCCGCGCTCGGGCGCATCCACGCCGTAGCCGACGAACACCACCTCGCTGGCCTCCAGCGTCTCCTCCGGCCGGCCGGTGCGGGTGCCGAGCACCATGTCGGCGCCGAAGGCCAGGGTGCGGGTCTTGCCGCCGACCGCGACCGCCAGCGTGGTCGCAGGGTCGGCCGTGGTCTCCTGCATCGGCACGGTCTGCACGTAACTGTCGCCATTGCCCGGCTGCAGGCCCATGCGCTCGAACTGCGCCTGCAGATACTCAACCGTCTTGTCCTCACCGGGCGTGCCCGGCGCGCGCCCGCCGAATTCGTCCGAAGCGAGCACGCGCACATGCTCGGCGAAGTCCGCGGGGTCCAGCGAGGGTTTGAAGGCATGCGCCGGCACGGCGGCGTCATCCGCGGCGGGCGTGGATGACGCCGGAGGCCGGCCGGGCGTGCAGGCCGTCGCCGCAGCGAGCACCAGCAGGACGCAGGCTCGCGGCAGGCGGCGCAGAGACGGGCTGAAGGGCGTGCTGAAGGGCGGGCTGAATAACCGGGAGACACGGGGCAGGTCGGGCATCGGCAGAACTCGGGCTGTCGGTCGGGAAGGCGTGTCGGCGAGTGTACGCCGTGGCTCCGTGCGGGCATGGCCGCGAGCCGCCGCCGCGCCGTGTCCGGGGTGGTCACGGCGCTGGCGGTGGGACGCTGCGCGCGGGACGCGTTCCAGCCCGTGTGGCTCCGTACCGAGGCGTGTGGCAACGCACGATCGACGAACCGCCGTCACGCAGTTTTGCAGCAGGATTCTGTCGTACACTCGATCCGCCTTTCCGATCGTATACGTTCGGGATGGCCGAGGGGGGAAGCCGAGGCCGCGTATCCACCGGCCGCCAGGGGAAGACTTGCGCAAGGACTGCGCGACGGCACTCCGCATCGAATTCTGTGGTTTCGATCTGCGGTGTCGATCCGTGCGTCCGGTCTGTGCGTCCGGTCTGTGTGCTCGATCTGCGGTTCCAATCGGCGATTTATCTTCGGGGAAACGACCATGTCTCGTATCGCAAGGTGGGGCGCCGCGTTCGGCACGCTCTCACTCCTCAGTGTGGCGGCCGCTGCGTATCTGTATCCGGACAGCCCGTCCTCTTCCGTTCCGACCACCGACGCGTCCTTCGCGACGACCGCGTCCGCGACCGCCGGGCAGACCGCCGCGGGCGGTGCCGAGCTCGGTGGCGGCGCCGGACAGGGTGGCACCGGTTCGGCCAGCCCCGACAATGTCCGCGAGGAGCGGAACAGCACCTACATCGTGGTGTTCAAGGAGCCGGCCCTGGCCAGCTACAAGGGCACCCTGCCCGGGCTGCCGCAGCCGGAGCGTTACCGTGACGAACAGGGCACGATGCGCCTGGACAGCGACGGCACCCATGCCGAGCGCTACGTCGATTACCTCGAGCAGCGCCAGGCGCAGATGGAAGCGCGCATGTCGACGATGCTGGGCCGCGACATCGCCCCGCGCGCGACCATGCAGCATGCGCTCAACGGCATGGTGGTGGACCTGAGCGAAGCCGAAGCCGGCGCGATGCGCGCGATGTCGGACGTGCGTCTGGTCGAGGCCTACCGCGAGTACGAACTGGACACCGACACCGGCCCGACGCTGATCGGCGCACCGGCGGTGTGGAACGGGACCAACCCCGGCGCCCCTGCCGCCTACCGCGGCGAAGGCGTGGTGGTCGGCGTCATCGATTCGGGCATCAATTTCGGCAGCCCGTCGTTCTCGGCGGTCGGCCCGGTGGACGGTTATACCCACATCAACCCGCTCGGCTCGGGCAACTACCTCGGCACCTGCGCTCCGGGCGACGTGGATGCCGGCCGCTGCAACGACAAGCTGATCGGCGGCTACGACTTCGTCTGCGGCGCGCCGGTCAACGCCTGCACCAACGCCGCGCTGCGCGAGGAACCGGGTTTCGGCGACACCAACGGTCACGGCAGCCACACCGCCGCCACCGCCGCCGGCAACCTGCGCGACGCCACGTTCAGCGGCAATACCCTGCGCATTTCGGGTGTGGCGCAGCGCGCCAACATCATCGCCTACGACGTGTGCTACACCGAGCTCTCCACTGGCCGCGGCCTGTGCGCCAACAGCGCGACCGTGGCCGCGGTGGACCAGGCGGTGGCCGACGGCATTGTCGACGTCCTCAATTACTCGATCAGCGGCGGGCGCGACCCCTGGAGCGAAGCCACCTCGCTGGCCTTCATGAATGCGGTGGATTCCGGCATCTTCGTCGCCGCCTCCGCGGGCAACAGCGGCCCCGGCCCGAACACCATGGGCCATCACGAGCCGTGGGTCAGTTCGACCGCCGCCGCCAATCATGGCCGCGCCGGCTTCGGCATCGCGATGTCGGTCACCGGCCCGGCGCCGGTGCCGGCCAACCTGGCACCGCTCATCGTCAACCAGGGCAGCGGCGGCGTCCCCTTCAGTGCGACCATCCCCGGGACCACCCCGCTGCGCATCAGCGCCGGCATCAACACCGCCAGCGACGGGTGCGCCGCCTACCCGGCCAACACGTTCGCCGGGTCGATCGCGGTGATCCGCCGCGGCACCTGCTCGTTCGCGATCAAGGTCAACAATGCCTCGGCGGCCGGCGCAGTCGCGGTGGTCATCGCCAACAATGCCGCCGGCGTCATCCTGCCGACGGTGCCGGGCACCACCGTGCCGGTGTTCAGCGTGACCCAGGCCGAAGGCGATGCGCTGCGCAACTTCGGTCAGGCCAACCCGGCCACCGCCACCGCGCAGATCAGCTTCCCCGCGATCCCGCTGCCCAACGTGCCCGACGCGCTGGCCGCCTTCAGCTCGCGCGGCCCGGCCGGCCTCTACAACATCATGAAGCCCGACATCACCGCGCCCGGCGTCGATGTGCTAGCTACGGTGGCCGGCACCACCATCACCGGCTCCGAGAACGCGGTCGACCTGCTCAGCGGAACCTCGATGGCCTCGCCGCACCAGGCGGGCGCCGCTGCGCTGATCCGCCAGGCCCGGCCGAGCTGGACCGCGCCGGAGATCAAGTCCGCGCTGGCGATGACCGCCGACCAGACCGTGCTGCTGGAAGACACCATCACCCCCGCCAATCCCTTCGCGGGCGGCAGCGGTCGCGTGCGGGTGGACCGCGCGATCAACGCCGGGCTGGTGATGGACGAGACGCTCGCCAACTACCAGGCGGCCAACCCGGCCACCGGCGGCGACCCGAGCACGCTCAACCAGCCCAACCTCTACACCCGCAGCTGTGCGCCCATCTGCACCTTCTACCGGACCTTCCGCAACACCCGCGCCACCTCTGCCACCTGGCGGGTCCAGTTGCAGGGCCTGAGCGGTTCGGTGCCGACCTTCATCACGGTGCCCGGCAACGGCACGCTGCGGGCGAAGTTCACCATCTACGGCTTCGCCCTGCCCGCCAACGGCACCACGCAGTTCGGCAGCCTGGTGTTGACCCCGGCCTCCGGCAGCCTGCCGGTGCTGCGCCTGCCGGTGGGTGTGGCCGTGCAGCCGCCGTCGCTGTCGATCCCCAGCTCGCTGTCGCTGTCGGTCGCCAGCAACGGCGTGGGCTCGGTGTACTTCCCGCTGGCCAATACCGGCGGTTCGGGCCTCACCTACGCCTTCAGCAACAGCGGAACTGCCGCACAGCGCGTCGTCGACGCCCCCAACACCGGGGTGGCCAGCGGCTTCCGCAATACCGTGTACACCGACCCGGCCACGGCAGGCTCACAGGCGCAGTTCGCGGCTGACGATTTCGTGCTGGATCAGCCCACCCAGGTGACTTCGCTGCTGGTGAGCGGGTTCGTGGTCAGCAATGTCCCGCTGACCACCGCGGCCACCAATCTCACCTGGAGCCTCTACCCGGATGCCGGCGGGCTGCCGGCAGGCAATCCGCAGACCAACCCGGCTGCGGCGCTGTGGACCTACACCTCCACGCCCACCGGCCCCGGCGTGACCACCGTGGGCGCCAACGAGATCCAGCTCAACCTGGTCGCCGCCGGGCAGAACATCAGCCTGCCGCCTGGCCGCTACTGGCTGCTGGTCAACACCCGCGGCACCTTCGCCAACCGCTTCGCGCAGTACGGGTCGAATACCCAGAGCGGTAATGCCGGCTTCGCTTCACTCACCGTGGCGACCAATGGCACCGGCAACTGGGTCGCCAACCCCAGCTTCCCCGGCCTGACCATGCGCATCCTGGGCAATGTGCCCTGCGGCGCGCCGTGGATCGGCGGCACCTACGCCAGCTCCGGCACGCTCGCCGCCGGGGCCAGCGTCCAGGCGCTGACCGTGGCCTACGCCACCGGGCTGAGTCCGGGCAGCTACCGGGCGAACATCTGCGTGCAGAGCAACGACCCGGTGACGCCGTCGCTGGCAGTGCCGGTCAACCTGACGGTCACGCCGTGAGTTGAACGGCCGATACCTCGCCTCAGACATGAGGTGATCGCGAAGGGCCCGGTCATCCGGGCCCTTCGTTTTTTGGGGAGGCCAGCCGGGGCGTCGGTCGAACCCGGCGGAGTCGCGTCGCGACACGGTGAAATTCGGACCGCCGTTCACGAGCCCTGCGGATGCCGCGATGGCTTCCGCGCGCCCGATCGTTTGTTTGGGACACCCACTTTCCGCGAGGACGTTTGTTTGGGACACCCACTTTCGGATGTTCGGGAAGAGGTTCGGGAAAGATGTTCGGGACACCCACTTTGCGATCAGGCTCGGTGACAAAGTTCCGAGACACGTTCGGGACACCCACTTTTGGCGACGAAGTTCGGCACACCCATCAAATCCGGGACACCCAAATCCGGGACACCCACTCCCCCCACGACCGAACGCTGGGGATGAAATTCGGGTGAAATTCGGGGAAATTCGGGGACACCCACATTCACGGGGAAATTCGGGGACACCCACATTCATGCCGGCATCGGGGACGGGATCGGGAGCAGCCAGAACCTGCCCCCCCCGCCCAGCACGACCACCACAGCCGCCGGATCACGGCCTGCGCATCTCCGCGTGTCATCGGCTTGGCGCTACAGTGTCTGTCCCGGCGCGCAGTCGCCAGCCAACAGGAGCACCACCATGTCCACTCTCACCGACGACCTGATGTCGCAGCTCCAGGGCGCGCCGCTGCAGCAGATCGCCCAGCAGCTCGGCACCGACCCGCAGCAGGCCGCGGGCGCGGTGGGCGCGGCGCTGCCGCTGCTGATGGGCGCGCTGGGCCGCAACGCCAGTCAGCCGCAGGGTGCGGAGGCGCTGCTCGGCGCGCTGCAGCGCAACCACGTCGGCGCGGCCGGCGGCGGCGACCTCGGCGGCCTGCTCGGCATGGTGCTCGGCGGCGGCGGCGGCAAGGCGGCGGATGGCGCCGGCATCCTCGGCCATGTGCTCGGCGGGCGTCAGGACACCGCCGCGCAGCAGCTCGGCGCCGCGACCGGGCTGGGCGGCGACCGTGCCGGGCAGCTGATGAAAATCCTGGCCCCCATCGTGATGGCCTATCTGGCCAAGCGCATGTTCAGCGGCAGCCAAGCCGGCGCCTCGGCGCCCAGCGGCAATGTCACCGCCGACGTGCTCGGCGCGATTCTCGGCCAGGAGCAGCGCCAGGTCCGTCAGCAGGGCGGCCTCGCGGGCGGCCTGCTCGGCGCCGTGCTCGACAAGGACGGCGACGGCGATGTGGACCTGTCCGACATGCTCAAGCTGGGCAGCGGCCTGCTGGGCGGGAAGCGTTGAGCAGGCCCAGCCCCCGCCGCCCGCGGCGGTACCACGGGCCCATAGCGGCCGCAGCGGCGCTGTTGTCGGCGCTGGCGCTCGCCGGCTGCGAGCGCGGGCCCTCGCGTGCGCAGATCCAGAGCGACCTGTCGACGCGATACCCCGACTGCCGCGTGGTCCAGCAGCTCTCCGGCGAAGGCGATGCCGACCAGATCTACTACCTGATCACCCTGGACTGCCGCAGTGCACCGCAGCTGCGTGAAGCCGAGGTGGGATACCGACGGGAACAAGGCAAATGGCAGCTGTTCCATTTCGAGCGGGGATCGGCCCCGAAGCGTTGATGTCCGTCCGTGGCGACATCGCGATGAGGCATGACATGAATACCCCTTCCGGATTGCGACAGCCTTGATGCGACTCCTGATCTTCGGCAACTCCGGCTCCGGCAAGAGCACCCTCGCCGCTGGCCTGTCGGCCCGGCATGCGCTGCCGCATCTGGACCTGGACACCATCGTCTGGGAGCCCGGCCAGGTCGCGGTCGCGCGCGCGCCGGAGGCGGTGCGCGGCGATCTGGAGGCGTTCATGGCGCTGAACACCCGTTGGGTGATCGAGGGCTGCTATGGCGAGCTGGTCGAATGGGCCGCGCCGGCCTGTACCCGGCTGGTGTTCCTCAACCCGGGGCTGGAGGCCTGCCTCGCCAACAACCGGCGGCGGCCCTGGGAACCGCACAAATACGCCTCCGCGGACGCGCAGGACGCCATGCTCGAGCACCTGCAGGCCTGGGTGGCCGGTTATTACGTCCGCGACGATGCATGGTCTTTGGCGGAACATCGCCGCGTGTTCGATGCCCATTCCGGGGAGAAGCGCGAACTGACCCACCTCTGCGATGACCTCGATCCAGCCCTGGATGGCCACCAGGCGGATTGAACCCGGGCGCCCGTGCGGGATGTCCGCTGCGGCAGCCTGGGCCGGGTCCGACGTCCCTGGCATGGCGGGGCCTTGATAGCCTCGGGCTATCAATTCGGTCGAAACAATCGAATTTCCTTGATCGGAGCGCAGGCGTAGGGTGTATGAACGTATCTGCGGCGTGTGCACGTCGCGGCGCTCATCCGACCCCGCCCATCCCAAGGAGACCCGTCATGACCACCGAACCGAAATGCCCCTTCCACGAGATTGTGGCCGTCCACGCCCGCGCCGGGGCCAAGGGCAATGCGCAGTGGTGGCCGGACCAGCTGCGGCTGAACATCCTGCGCCAACATTCGCCGCTGTCCGACCCGATGGGCAACGACTACGACTACGCCAAGGAATTCTCCAAGCTCGATCTCGACGCGGTCATGGCCGACCTCAAGGCGCTGATGACCGACTCCCAGGCCTGGTGGCCGGCCGATTACGGCCACTACGGCCCCTTCATGATCCGCATGGCCTGGCACGCCGCCGGCACCTACCGCGTGGGCGACGGCCGCGGCGGCTCCAGCCGTGGCGCGCAGCGTTTCGCGCCGGAGAACAGCTGGCCGGACAACGGCAACCTCGACAAGGCCCGCCGCCTGCTGTGGCCGATCAAGCGCAAGTACGGCCGCGCGCTGTCCTGGGCCGACCTGCTGATCCTCGCCGGTAATGCGGCGCTGGAATCCATGGGCTTCAAGACTTTCGGCTTCGGCGGCGGCCGCGCCGACATCTACGAGTCGCCGGAAGACATCGACTGGGGCCCGGAGACCGCGTGGCTGGGCGATGAGCGCTACAGCGGCGACCGCGAACTGGCCGGCTCGCTGGCTGCGGTACAGATGGGCCTGATCTACGTGAACCCGGAAGGCCCCAACGGCAATCCCGACCCGCTGGCCTCGGCCCGCGACATCCGCGAGACCTTCGCGCGCATGGCGATGGACGACGCCGAGACCGTCGCCCTGGTCGCCGGCGGCCACACCTTCGGCAAGTGCCACGGCGCCGGCGATGCCGCCCTGGTCGGGCGCGAGCCGGAAGCCGGCGACCTGGAGTCGCTGGGCTTCGGCTGGCTGAGCAAGCACGGCACCGGCCTGGGTGGCGATGCCATCACCAGCGGCATCGAGGGCGCCTGGACGCCCACGCCGACCAAGTGGGACATGAGCTATTTCGAGACCCTGTTCGGCTACGAGTGGGAGCTGACCAAGAGCCCGGCCGGCGCGCACCAGTGGAAGCCCAAGGGCGACGCCGGCGCCGGCACCGTGCCGGACGCCCACGACCCGAACAAGCGCCACCAGCCGATGATGACCACCGCGGACCTGGCGATGCGTTTCGACCCGGCCTACGAGAAGATCTCGCGCGAGTTCATGGCCAATCCGGACAAGTTCGCCGATGCCTTCGCCCGCGCCTGGTTCAAGCTGACCCACCGCGACATGGGCCCGCGCCCGCGCTATCTGGGCAAGCTGGTCCCGAACGAAACCCTCATCTGGCAGGACCCGGTGCCCGCCGTGGATCATCCGCTGGTCGATGCCGCGGACATCGCCGCGCTGAAGGTCAAGCTGCAGGCCTCCGGTCTCACCATCCCGCAGCTGGTCCGCACCGCCTGGGCCTCGGCCGCCAGCTTCCGCGGCAGCGACCGCCGCGGCGGCGCCAACGGCGCGCGCATCCGCCTCGCCCCGCAGAAGGACTGGGCCGCCAACGACCCGGCCGAGCTGGCCAAGGTGCTGGGCGTGCTCGAAGGCATCCAGCGCGACTTCAACGCCTCGGCCTCCGGCGGCAAGAAGATCTCGCTGGCCGACCTCATCGTGCTCGGCGGCTGTGCCGCGGTGGAAGCCGCAGCGAAGAAGGGCGGCGTGGACGTCACCGTGCCTTTCACTCCGGGCCGCACCGACGCCACCGACGCGCACACCGACGCCGAGTCCTTCGCCCCGCTCGAGCCCAAGGCCGACGGCTTCCGCAACTACGCCGCGCCCAGCCACGCCGGCAGCGCCGCGGAGTGGCTGATCGACAAGGCCCAGCTGCTGATGCTCACCGCGCCGGAAATGACCGTGCTGGTCGGCGGCCTGCGCGCGCTGGACGCCAACGCCGGCGGCGCGAAGCACGGCGTGTTCACCGACCGCCCGGGCACCCTCAGCAACGACGTGTTCGTCAACCTGCTCGACATGGGCACCCGCTGGCAGCGTTCGGACGCCGACCGCAACGTGCTGGAAGGCCTGGATCGCCAGACCGGCGAGCGCAAGTGGACCGCCACCGTGGTCGACCTGGTGTTCGGCTCCAACTCGCAGCTGCGCGCCCTGGCCGAGGTCTATGCGGCCGAGGACGCAGGCGAGAAGTTCGTCCACGACTTCGTCGCGGCCTGGACCAAGGTGATGGAGCTGGATCGGTTCGATCTGCACCGCTGAGCCCGATCCACGGCGGCGCAGCATCGCCGTGTGATCGCGACCCGTGCGACAACGCCCCTGTACCAAGGGGCGTTGTCGTTTCTGCGGATCGCAGCGATCGCATTCCGGCCGTGGCCGCTGCCGATGGCCGGTTGCGTTGGCTCGATGAACACCATCGCGACCGTCACGTACACGCACGCCTACACGTACACGCACGCTCGCGCGCACGCGACACCGCAGACCACAACCGCAACAACCGCCATCGCCACACACCGCAGGGAGGCCACTCATGTCCAATGTCCCCAGGGAAAAACCGCGACTGCATTCCGACACACTGCGCGAGATGATCGCACCCTACGCCATCGACGAAACGGCCTATCCGCTGGTGGTGGTCGGCATCCGCGGCTACTACAAGAACTCGATGGGCGCGCCGAACGTCAACGACCGCGGCATCTACGACGACGCCATCTTCATCCTCACGCGACAGGCGATGGTCGCCTTCAACGGCAACACCGACCCCACGCGCTACCGCAAGGGCCATGGCACCGCCGACAGCACCAAGGGCATGGCCTCGCTGATGCCGGGCGCGTGGTTCGCGCACCGCTTCGACCTGCACGCCGGCAAGTACCTGGCGCTGTGCCAGCGCGCAGCGCCGGTGACCGTGATGCGCGACGGCAACCCGCCCTACCCGCACACCGGCATGTTCGGCATCAACATCCACCGCGGCGGCTTCAACACCACGTCCAGCCTCGGCTGCCAGACCATCCACCCGTCGCAGTGGGACGGCTTCATCGGCCTGGCGGTGGATCAGGCCAAGCGCTATTTCGGCGACGCCTGGAAGAAACGGGTCGTCCCTTACGTGCTGCTGGAAGAGTGAGACCCCGAGCCGGGCCGCATCGGCCGGGCCTGCCGACTCACAGCGCGTCGATATCGCCCAGCGCCCGAATCAACCGCCGCGCGCGCTTGTCCGGCTTGGTCTCGGGCGGCTGATAGCCCGCCCGCGCCGCGCGCGCCTGTGCCAGCGCCTCCGCGCGTCGCGCCTGCGAGGCTTCGGACTCGGCATACAGCGTGCGCGCCACGCTCGCCGGCCCGCGCACATCGCTCAGGCCGAGCACGTCGACCTCGAACACTTCCTCCCCGCGCACGATGCGCAGCGCATCGCCCACCCGCACCCCGCGCGAAGCCTTCGCCCGCTGCCCGCCGACCTCGACCTTGCCGGTCTCGATCGCCTGCTTGGCCAGGCTGCGGGTCTTGTAGAAACGCGCGGCCCAGAGCCAGAGGTCGAGGCGGGTGGTGGAGTCTTGCTGGGTCATTCGGGATTCGGGATTCGGGATTCGGGATTCGGGATTCGGGATTCGGGATTCGGGATTCCAGCAGAGCATGAAACAAGGGCTTTGCCGCGCACAAGCCCGCGGGAAATACGCAAGGACGTGCGCCCAGGTACCCGCCAGGATGGAAGATGCGGCCAGCATGCAAATCGACGCGGACGCAAGGCCTGCTGTCGATGCCCGCAAACGCGAACGGCCGCCCGGAGGCGGCCGTTCTGGAGACTGCCATTCACGCCGCGTGCGGGCGTGAACGTCGCGCGATCACTCGGCGGCGGCGGCCTGCGCCTCGGCCTTGGCCTTGGCGACGGCGGACAGGTCTTCCTTGATGCGCGCCTTCTTGCCCTGCAGGCCGCGCAGGTAGTACAGCTTGCCGGCGCGCACGGCGCCGCGGCGCTTGACCTCGACCGACTCGATGGTCGGGCTGTGGCTCTGGAACACGCGCTCCACGCCATAGCCATGGGAAATCTTGCGGACGGTGAACGAGGAGTTCAGGCCGCCGTTCTTCTTGGCGATGACCACGCCTTCGTAGGCCTGGACGCGTTCGCGGTTGCCTTCCTTGACCTTGACGTTGACGACGACAGTGTCGCCGGGGCCGAAGGCGGGCAGCGTGCGCTGCACCTGTTCGGCTTCGAACTGCTGGATCAGCGTGTTGAGCGAGGGCTTGTTCATGGGTCTGGCCTTGTTGTGGGTGCCCGGCCGTCGGTCCGAAGACCGCGTCCGCGGCTGTTGTTGCGCGAGTGCACGTGGACCCGCGTCATGGCATGGGTGGAGCTGGGTGTCGCAAGGTCGGTGTCGCAAACCCGCGGAAAGCGGGGTACAGCAAAGGGTTAGCCGCCTATTGTAGCCGGAGCCGTGGCCGTGATGCCAGCCGGGTGCACCGACGGCTTCGGCCGGCGCGGATCAGGTGCGACGGCCGGGCTCAGGCCTCGTGGCCGGATTCGCCCTGCGGGCCGTGACCCTGACCCGAATCGGGACTCGCTCTTCCCCCAGGCCCGCCCCGGTCCTGCGCCGCATCCGCCGAAACAGCGGCTTGGGCCAGCGCCTGCCCGGCCAGCGTCTGTTCGGCTTGCGCGTGCTCGGCCAGGAAGGCCTCCAGCAGCCTGCGGTCGGCCTTGGACAGCGCCTCGCGGTCGATCAGCTCCGGCCGGCGCAGCCAGGTCCGGCCGAGGGACTGCTGCCTGCGCCATTTCGCGATTTCGGCGTGGTTGCCGGACAGCAGTACCGGCGGCACCTCCCCCAGCGGGTGCGAGACCGGCCGGGTGTAGTGCGGGCAGTCCAGCAGGCCGCCGTCGCCCTCGAAACTGTCCTGCGCAGCGGATTCGGCATCGTTGAGCGCGCCGGGCAGCAGCCGGGCGACGGCATCCACCACCACCGCCGCGGCCAGTTCGCCGCCGGACAGCACGTAGTCGCCGATCGACAGCTCCTCGTCCACTTCGGCCCGCAGCAGGCGCTCGTCCACGCCCTCGTAGCGCCCGCAGAGCAGGATCAGCCGCGGCACATCGGCCAGCGCGCGGGCCTTGGCCTGGGTGAGCGGCGTGCCCTGCGGGCTCATGTAGATGACCCGCGCCGGCTGCGGGTCGGCCGCACGCGCGGCCTGCAGCGCCGCACGCAGCGGGTCGATCAACATCACCATCCCAGGCCCGCCGCCGAACGGCCGGTCATCGACCCGGCGGTAATTGCCCTCGGCATAATCGCGCGGGTTCCACCCGGCAAGCGCCAACAGCCCGCGCTCCTGCGCACGCCCGACCACCCCGTGCCCGGCGATCTGGGCGACGAAGTCGGGGAACAGGCTGATGAGGTCGATGCGCATGGGAGGCTGGGATTCGGGATTGGGGATTGGGGATTGGGGATTGGGGATTGGGGATTGGGGATTGGGGATTGGGGAAAGTCTGCGGCAGGAATTTGCGGATGGATCCACGCTACCGGCAAACAAAATCCTGTCATCCCGAGCGCAGCGAGGGATCTGCTTTGTGCGCAATCGAAAATATCGAAGGCTGCCGAGCGGCTCTGCGCAACTGAGGACATCCAAAAGCAGGTCCCTCGCTACGCTCGGGACGACAACCGTGGAGATGCCGGCGCGTGGCACAAGACAGGTGGATCGATCCAACTCGCAATCACGCATCCCGAATCAGTAACTCAAGGAGCCGGGAACACGCAGCCCCGAATCACAAATCACCAATCACCAGAGACCAACCACGCGCCACGAATCCCGAATCCCGAATCCCGAATCCCGAATCCCGAATCCCGTATCCCGTATCCCGAATCCCGAATCCCGAATCCCGAATCCCGAATCCCGAATCCCGAATCCCGATTCACCAATCCCGGCTCTCAAAAATCCGCATCCCACTCCACCACGATGCGGCCGGCGTCGAAATCCAGTTCGCGGACATAGTCGGGGCGGACGAAGGGGATCAGGCGCTCGCGGTCGCCGCGGGCGATGAGCACGTCGTTGGCACCGTTGGAGAACACGCTGGCGACGGTGCCGAAGTCCACGCCCTCGGTGTTTTCCACCCGCATGCCTTCCAGGTCCACCCAGTAGAACTCGCCGGGCTTCGGCGGCGGCAGCGCGCTGCGGGCGACGTAGACCTCTGTGCCGCGCAGGGCCTCGGCGGCGTCGCGGTCGTCGATGCCGGGCAAGGTGGCGACCAGGCCCTTGCCGCCCGCCCTGCCCTTCGCGCCGGCAAGCTCGCGCTCGCGGCCAAGGGCATCGCGCAGGATCCAGGGCTGGTAGCGGAACACGTTGCCGGCGGGCTCGGTCATCGACTCGAGCTTGATTTCGCCACGCACGCCGAACGCGCCGTGGATCCTGCCGATGAGGATGCGGCGCGTCGGGTCGGTCATTGCAGTGTCCGGGTCCGGGGTGATCGGGTCCGGGTTGATCCGGAAGACGGGCCGCGCGCGGGGCGCGGCCGTCGGGCTCAGGCCGCGGGGGCCTCGGCAGCAGCGGCCTTGGCCGCCTGCTTGTAGAGATTGGCGACCTTGTCGGTCATCTGGGCGCCGTTGTCCACCCAGTACTTCACGCGCTCGACGTTCAGTTCGACCGGCTTGTCGTTGCCGGAAGCGACCGGGTTGTAGAAGCCGACGCGCTCGATATTGCGGCCGTCGCGGGCATTGCGGCTGTCGGTGACGATGATGTGGTAGAAGGGGCGCTTCTTGGCGCCGCCACGGGTAAGGCGGATCTTGACCATGAGTGTCTCGGTGTTGCCCAGCTGCCGGGATGGCAGGGTAAGCCGGAAATTTTGGCGCATCCGTTGCCTCGGCGCAACTCATGGCCGCCCGCAGGCAGCTGGGGCTGCAGCCACCGGGCACGCGGATCGAGGCCCCTCGCCGCTGCGGGCTCCGCCGCGAGAGGCCGCAATATTTTCAATCGAATCAGCGACTTGAGCGGAATTCGCCACGCAGCCGCGACGGCCGCCTAACCCGCAAAGCGGTCCGTCGCCCGGATCAGGGTGTCCACGGTCTCCGGCTCGTAGGCCGAATGCCCGGAGGTGGGGCTGATGGCGAGTTCGGCCTTCGGCCAGGCCTTGTGCAGGTCCCAGGCGTTCTGGACCGGGCAGACCACGTCGTAGCGGCCGTGCACGATCAGGCCGGGGATGTCGGCGATCCGGTGCGCGTCGCGCAGCAGCTGGTCGTCGACTTCGAAGAAGCCGCCGTTGACGAAGTAGTGGTTCTCGATCCGCGCGAAGGCCAGGGCGAAGGCCTCGTCCTCGTGGCCGTCGACGAAATGCGGGTCGACGCGCAGGAAACTGGTGGCGCCTTCCCACACGCTCCAGGCACGGGCCGCGGCCAGACGCACCGCCGGGTCGTCGCTGGTCAGGCGGCGATGGTAGGCCGACATCAGGTCGTGGCGTTCGACCGGCGGAATCGCGGCCAGGTAGCGCTCCCACGGCTCCGGGAACAGGCGCGAGGCACCTTCCTGGTAGAACCATTCCAGCTCCCAGCGGCGCAGCATGAAGATGCCGCGCAGCACCAGCTCGGTGACGCGCTCGGGGTGGGTTTCGGCATAGGCCAGCGCGAGGGTGGAGCCCCAGGAGCCGCCGAACACCTGCCAGCGCGCGATGCCCAGATGCGTGCGCAGGGCCTCGATATCGGCCACCAGATGCCAGGTGGTGTTGTCGACCAGATCCGCATGCGGCGTGGAGCGCCCCGAGCCGCGCTGGTCGAACAGCACGATGCGGTATTTCGCCGGGTCGTGGAAACGGCGCATCTTGTCGCTGCAGCCGGCGCCGGGGCCGCCGTGCAGCAGCACCACCGGTTTGCCGTCCGGGTTGCCGCACTGCTCGTAATAGAGCGCATGGCGGTCGTCGACCTGCAGGCGGCCGGTGTCGTAGGGCGAAATCTCGGGGTAGAAGCTGCGCATGGACGCTCCGGTGTGAGTGGGCGGGCGGCGGAGATGACGAACGCAGGGGAGTCTAACAGCCGCGTCGGGCGGGCCTGGCGCGCGCGATGGCGGATCAGCCCATGCGCGGATTTCTTTGGACGAATCACGCCACCGGGTCGGCACGCCGACCAAGCGTCACTCGATCACGGCCCTCCAGATCGACGTGCGTCGCGACCTCGACGAAACCGGCCTGCGCCAGCAGCCCGCGGATCGCGGCCCCCTGGTCGAAGCCATGCTCCAGCAGCAGCCAGCCGCCGGGCTGCAGATGGGCGGGAGCACCGCTGACGATCGCGCGGATCGCGTCCAGGCCATCGGCGCCGGACGACAGCGCCGTGGCCGGCTCGAAGCGCAGGTCGCCGCGATCCAGATGCGGGTCGCCCGCGGCGATGTAGGGCGGATTGCTGGCGATCAGGTCGCAGCGCGTGCCGGCCAGTGCCGCGGCGAGGGCGCCGAACCAGTCGTCCCAGGCGCCGGCGAGACACTCGACCCGCGCCAGCCCGAGCCGCGCCGCATTCGCCCGCGCCACCGCCAGCGCGCCGGGGCTGGCGTCGGTGGCGCAGACCCGCGCCTGCGGGCGTTCGCTGGCGATGGCCAGCGCAATCGCGCCGCTGCCGGTGCCCAGATCGGCCACGGTCAGCGGGCGGTCGGCGGGCAGACGCTCCAGGGCCAGTTCGACCAGGCGCTCGGTCTCGGGCCGGGGAATGAGCGTGTCGGGGCCGACCTCCAGCTCCAGCGTCCAGAACCCGCGCCGGCCGACCAGATAGGCCACCGGCTCGCCCGCCGCGCGTCTGGCGACGAGTCGCTCGAAGCGCTCGGCGACTTGCGCGGGCACCGCGGCATCGCCCCAGGCGTACAACCAGCTGCGCGACTTGCCCAGTGCGTGGGCCAGCAGGGTTTCGGCCTCGGCGCGGGCATCGGCCTTGTCCGCCGCGGTCGCCGACGGCCCCTCGGCCGACGCCAAACGCAGGGCCGCGGTACGCAGGCAGGCATCGACGCTGGCGCCCCCCGCCGTCCTATCGGTCATACCGCCCCCTGCACGCATGCGCGCCCGACGCTCCAGAACGCCGGCAGACGGCCACAAGCCGTTGCAGCAGCGCGGGAGAACGATCCGAGGCCGCGGTTTTGATTGATGAAAACTATCATAACGATAGACTCAATTATCTTGATTGATTGATAGCCACTGCCTAACATACGCCTCGTTGTGATCGACCCAGGCTTTCGATCACCCTGCCGCTCTGCGGTTTTTCCCTCCCCACACCCAAGGACTCCATCCATGTCGTTGATCAACACCCAGATCCAGCCGTTCAAGGCGACCGCCTACCACGCCGGCGAGTTCGTTCAGCTCACCGACGCATCGCTCAAGGGCAAGTGGTCGGTCCTGATCTTCATGCCCGCCGCCTTCACCTTCAACTGCCCGACCGAAGTCGAAGACGCCGCCAATCACTATGCCGAGTTCCAGAAGGCCGGTGCCGAAGTCTATGTGGTCACCACCGACACCCACTTCGCGCACAAGATCTGGCACGACACCTCGCCGGCCGTCGGCAAGGCCCAGTTCCCGCTGATCGGCGACCCGACCCACCAGCTGACCCGTGCGTTCGGCGTGCACATCGACGAGGAAGGCCTCGCCCTGCGCGGCACCTTCATCATCAACCCGGAAGGCGTCATCAAGACCCTCGAGATCCACGACAACGCCATCGCCCGCGACGTCGGCGAGACCCTGCGTAAGCTCAAGGCCGCGCAGTTCGTCGCCGCCAATCCGGGCCAGGTGTGCCCGGCGAAGTGGAACGAAGGCGCCGACACCCTGAAGCCGTCGCTGGACCTGGTCGGCAAGATCTGACGCCACGGCGCAGATCGCGATCACCGTCGCGCAGGGCGCAGGCGCCGTGCGGGACGTTCACCCGGCGGATGCCTGATACCCGCCGTGGACCGCCGGACGCGGCAGTGCGTCCGGCACTCGACGCGAACCGGGCCCGTGCAGCCGGTTCGCGGTGCACGGCAGGCCATCCACGCAGTCTTTGAACACGCCGTCTTTGACGAGGCTGTCTTTGACGAGTCCGTCTTTGACGAGGTCGTCTTCACGCGCGTACCGGCCTGCCACGCATTCCTGCGTTCCTTTGCTTTGCCTCTGCTTTGCCTCTTGCTTTGCCTCCAATGGGCGACCTCCGCGTCGCGGTATGGGCGGCTCCGCCGCCCCGCCTTCATATCGGCCATCCACTGGCCATTCGCCGGCCATTGCTTCGTATCGCGCCGGCATGTCTTCGCTCCACCGCCGCACACCGTCGCTCCGGGTCGTCCCGCGGGGCCCTGTGCGGCGATCCGGAGCGCCCTCTCCCCGCCACCCCCACGGCAGGACACTCCCATGCTCGATTCCGCACTCAAGACCCAGCTCGACGCCTATCTGCAGAAGCTCGTCCGTCCGGTCGAGATCCATGCCAGCCTCGACCACAGCGCCAAGTCGCAGGAACTGCGCGCGCTGCTCGAAGAGATCGCCGCGCTGTCGCCTAAGCTGTCGCTGCACAGCGAATCCCCGCGCGATGCGCGCGCGCCCTCGTTCGCCCTGCGCACGCCGGGCGAATCCATCGACCTGCGCTTCGCCGGCATCCCGATGGGCCATGAATTCACCTCGCTGGTGCTGGCACTGCTGCAGGTCGGCGGGCACCCGTCGAAACTCGCGCAGGACGTGCTGCAGCGCATTCGCGAACTGGATGCCGGCCCCGACGGCGACTACCGGTTCGAAACCTATTTCTCGCTCAGCTGCCAGAACTGCCCGGACGTGGTCCAGGCGCTGAATCTGATGGCGGTGCTCAACCCGCGCATTCGCCACGTCGCGATCGACGGTGCGCTGTTCCAGGCCGAAGTCGACGCCCGCCAGGTGATGTCGGTGCCCACCGTGTTCCTGAACGGCGAAGTCTTCGGCGCCGGGCGGATGAGCGCCGAGGAAATCCTCGCCAAACTCGACACCGGCTCGGTCGCGCGCGAGGCCGAAAAGCTGGCCGCGAAGGCGCCCTACGACATGCTGATCGTCGGCGGCGGCCCGGCCGGCGCTGCGGCGGCTGTCTACGCCGCACGCAAGGGCATCCGCACCGGCCTGGCCGCCGAGCGTTTCGGTGGACAGGTGCTGGACACCATGGCGATCGAGAACTTCATCTCGGTGCCCGAAACCGAAGGCCCGAAGATGGCGACCGCGCTGGAGCAGCATGTGCGCCAGTACGAGGTCGACATCATGAACCTGCAGCGCGCGGACGCACTACGCAGGCGCGAGGACGGTCTGCTGGAAGTGGCGCTGGCCAACGGCGCCGCGCTGAAGGCGAAGACGGTGGTGATTTCCACCGGCGCGCGCTGGCGGCAGATGGGCGTGCCCGGCGAGGAGCAGTACCGCAACCGCGGCGTGGCCTACTGCCCGCACTGCGACGGCCCGCTGTTCAAGGGCAAGCGCGTGGCGGTGATCGGCGGCGGCAATTCCGGCGTGGAGGCGGCCATCGACCTGGCCGGTATCGTGTCCCACGTCACCCTGATCGAATACGACCACCAGCTGCGTGCCGACGACGTGCTGCAGCGCAAGCTGCGCAGTTTGCCGAACGTGGATATCGTGGTCTCGGCGCAGACCACCGAGGTGCTGGGCGACGGCGCCAGGGTGAACGGCCTGGCGTACCGGGACCGGGTCGGCGGCGATGTGCATCGGCTGGCGCTGGAGGGTGTGTTCGTGCAGATCGGCCTGTTGCCCAATACCGAATGGCTCAAGGGCACGCTGGAGCTGAGTCCGCGCGGCGAGATCGTGATCGACGACCGCTGCCAGACCTCGCTGCCGGGCGTGTTCGCGGCCGGTGATGCGACCACGGTGCCGTACAAGCAGATCGTGATCGCGATGGGTGAAGGTGCGAAGGCGGCGTTGGCGGCGTTCGATCATCTGATCCGCACGAGTGCGCCGGTGGCGGAGGCAGATGAGCTGCACGATATGGAGACTGCGTGAATTCCATGTAGGTTTTTCGTACATGTCGGCATGACAGCAAAGGCTTTCGCTCGCTGTGCGAGCGAGCCACCTTTCTTTGCTTGTGCAAAGAAAGGTGGCCCAAAGAAAGCACATCCCCGCGTCGCGCCCGACGCTTTGCGTCGGGTTCGCGGGTTTCGCGGGGTTTTTCGAAGGGACATCCCTGTCCCATCGAAAAACGCGCGGCTCCTGCCGCGCGCCCTGCGGGCCTGATCCGCGAATCCCGCCGCTCCGAGGGGCTATCAAGATCAAACGCCACTGCAAAAACCAGAAGCACGCGGAAAGGTCGTGCAGGCAGTCGAATAAGCAGTCCACCAATCGAGGTGAGCTCACATGAACCTCCGCGATCTCCGCTATCTCGTCGCGCTCGCCGATCACAAGCATTTCGGTCGGGCGGCGGCGGCGTGTTTCGTCAGTCAGCCTACGCTGTCGACCCAGATCAAGAAGCTGGAGGACGAGTTGGGGGTGGCGCTGGTGGAGCGTGCGCCGCGGCATGTGATGCTCACGCCTGCGGGGCGCGATGCGGCCGAGCGTGCGCGGCGGATCGTGGCCGAGGTGGAGCAGATGAAGGAATCGGCCAGGCGCAGCCAGAACCCGGAAGCGGGCAGCGTGCGCCTGGGCATTTTTCCGACGCTCGGGCCGTATCTGCTGCCGCACGTGGTGCCGGCGATCCGCACGCGGTTTCCGCGGCTGGAACTGCTGCTGGTGGAAGAGAAGACCGACGTGATCCTGCGCCAGCTGCGCGAGGGCCGTCTGGATGCCGGCATCCTCGCGCTGCCGCTGCACGACGAGCAGCTGCACGTGGAGTTCCTGTTCGAGGAGCCCTTCGTGCTGGCGGTGCCGGAGGGCCATGCGCTGTCGCATCGCAGTGCGTTGAGCATGCGCGACCTGGACGGCGAGAGCCTGCTGCTGCTGGAGGACGGCCACTGCATGCGCGACCAGTCGCTGGACGTATGCCATCTGGCCGGCGCCAGCGAGCGCAGCGGCTTCCGCGCGACCTCGCTGGAAACCCTGCGCCAGATGGTCGCCGCGGGGGTGGGCATCACCCTGCTGCCGATGCTGGCGGTGCAGCCTCCGGTCGCGCCGTCGCAGGATGTGCATCTGATCGCCTTTCGCGACCCGGCGCCGCGGCGGCGGATCGCGATGATCTGGCGACGCAGTTCGGCGATGGGCGAGATGCTGGAGAACATGGCGGCGCTGCTCCGCGCCCTGCCGCCGTCGCTGCTGGGCATGCCCGCCGACACGGCGGACTGAGGCCGGCCGCGCATCGCCCGGCCCGGTCGCCGCATCGCATCGCAGGGCGGAATGACGCACCATGGCGGCCCGCCCCGCACACACGCACACGGAGCCGTTCATGTCGTCTCAGGGCATGTCATCTGAAGGCCCGCCATCTGAAGGCCCGCCGTCAAAAGTCCCGCCGCCGCAAGACCTGCCGCTGAAAGGCTCACGCACCGAAGCGCTGCTGCAGCAGGCCTTCGCCAGCGAGGCGCAGGCCAATCGCCGCTATCTGTATTTCGCGCAGACCGCCGACATCGAGGGCCATGTGGATGTGGCCGCGGTGTTCCGCTCCACCGCCGAGGGCGAGACCGGGCATGCGTTCGGGCATCTGGACTATTTGCGCGACAGCGGGGACCCGGTGACCGGGCTGGCGATGGGCAGCACCGCGCAGCATCTGGCCGCGGCCATCGCCGGCGAAACCCACGAATACGCCGACATGTACCCGGGCATGGCGCGGGTGGCGCGCGACGAGGGCTTCGAGGAGATCGCCGACTGGTTCGAGACCCTGGCCAAGGCCGAGCGCTCGCACGCGCACCGTTTCCGCAAGGCGCTGGAGACACTGGAAGCTGCGGAGGGGACAGAACCGGGCTCTGAACCTGCCTCCGACGCTGGCGCAGGCGCCGGCACGCGCGCCGCAGCCGAGGACTGAGCCTGCGCATGCGCCCGCTGCAGCGTGCCGACCTGTTGAGCCTGGAGGCCTACGCCGTCGAACGCCCGGCGTTCCGCGCCCGGGTGCTCGCGCACAAGCGCGCGCGCAGGCTGGCGCTGGGCGCGCATGCGAGCCTGCTGTTCGAAGACCGCCTGACCGCGCACTACCAGGTGCAGGAGATGCTGCGCATCGAGCGCATCTTCGAGCCGGATCGGGTGCAGGACGAACTGGACGCCTACAACCCGCTGATCCCCGACGGCAGCGACCTGCGCGCCACGCTGATGCTCGAATACGCCGATCGGGCCCAGCGCCGCGACGCGCTGCCGCGGCTCGCGGGCATCGAGCGCGCGGTGTTCGCCGAGGTCGCAGGGGCGGGACGGTGCCGGGCGCAGCGGATCGATGACACCGATGCCGCCTCCGCGTCGGCGGACAAGGCCGCCGCACTGTGCCTGCTGCGCTTCGCCTTCCCGGAACCGGCCATCGCCGCACTGCGCGGCGGTGCCGCGCTGGCCTTCGGCATCGACGACCCGCGGATGCCGCTGCGCGTGGAGACGACGGCGGATCAGCGCGCCTCGCTGCTGCGCGATCTGCAATGAAAAACCCGCCGGTGTGGGTCACACCGGCGGGTGCAGAGCGAGCGAGTGGCGCAGTGATCAGCGCGAGGCGGTCTTGCGGCCGACCGGCTCGGGCATGGCCGAGCTGTGGTGATGGACGATCTTCCACTGGCCGTCGATCATTTCGTACACGTAGCTGTAGCGGGCCTGGACCTGGGTGGGCTTGCCGTTCTTGGTCAGGGTGAAGGTGTAGACGCCGGCATCCATCGCGGTGTCGGCATCGATCATCCGCAGCTCGCGGTAGTTGATCGTGCCGGCCGGCTTGGCCTGCAGGAAGTCCACGAAATAGCGGCGGATCGCCTCCGGGCCGACGCGCACTTCGTTGGAGACGGTCGGCAGCAGCACGCCGTTGTGGGCATACAGTTCGGTCACCTTGTCCGGGTTGCCGGTGGCCAGCGCGGCGTTCCAGCGGTCGAACAGGCCGGCGATCTGGCGCAGCTGCGGGTCGGACGGCATCGGCGCGGCGCCCGCGTAGTCGCGTGCGGAGACCGGAGCGGCGAGGACGGCGGCGGTGAGGGCGAGGGCGAGAACACGGGTACGCATGGGAAGGGCTCCTGAAGGATCGTGGACATGTGTTTCGGGCTTGGCGGGACGCCGGGGCTTCCGAACGCGACCAGTGTGCTGTCCGCGACCTGCCGGGACGGCTGCCGGATGGCATATGCTTGGCTCTGCCGATCGGCAGACCACAGACTCTCCCCGCGAGCCGCCCGCCATGTCGACACGTACGCCCGCCATTCCGTCATCACCGGCCTTGCCCACGGCGGATCCGCTGCCGGCGGCCCGCGCCGAGGGCGGCGGCACGGCCGGCGCCTGGCGGCAGCAGCTGCGTCGCGATGCCGGCGACCACGCGCGCTGGCGCAGCCTGGCCGAGGCCGCCGCCGCGCTGCGCACGCACCCCGAGCCGCAGCGCGCGGCGGAGGTGGTGCTCGACCAGGCCCTGGGCCTGTTCTCGGCCCGCGACGGGGCGGTGCTGGCGCTGCGCGGCGACCGCTGGCGAGTACAGGCCGGGCGTGGGCGCGCACTTCCGCCGGGCGCCAGCCTGCCGGGGGCCTGGCCGGGAATCGCCGAGCAGGTGGAACGCGCCCGCAGCGCACGCGGCGCCGACTGGTGGCTGGGCGAGCCGCCGGTCCCGGTCACGGCGGAGGCGGCCATCCCCGGCCCTGCCGGCACTCTGGGCCTGCTGTCGGTCGCTCTGCCGCCCGGCCTGCAGCCGCAGCCGGAGGATCACGCCACCCTGGCCGCGCTGGCGGCGATGCTGGGCGCAGTGGTCGCCGACCCCGCTCCACGCGCGACGCGGCGCGGGCGCGCGGGCGGCGAGGACGCGCGCCTGGCCGCGCTCACCCGGCGCGAGCGCCAGGTGCTGTCGCTGCTGCCGCGCGGCCTGACCAATGCCGAGCTCGCCGGGGAGTTGGGCATCGCCCCCGGCACGGTGAAGGCGCATGTCGAGCGCATCCTGCACAAGCTGCGTCTGGGCGACCGCACCCAGGCCGCGGTCTACGCCACCCGCCAGGGGCTGGCGGCATGAGCGCGGCCGGGCACGACACTGCGCCCGCGCCCGAGGCGGCACCGGCCGAGACCCCGGCGGCCAGCATCGACGGCACGCGCGCGCCCGTGCGCGGTGGCCCGTTCGCGCGGCTGCGCCGCTGGCTGGACGCCTCGATCATGCGCAAGAGCCTGGCTGCGGTGGTGCCGCCGCTGTTGCTGCTCGGCGTGGCCCTGGTCGCCATCGCCCGACTGGAAGACCAGACCGCGGGCGCCGAAGACGACGTCCGCCAGACCCTGCAGGTGCTCAGCGATCTGCACGAGGCGCACAGCCTGCTGGCGGAGACCGCGGCGGCGGTGCGCGGCTACCGGCTGGTGCGCCGCGACAACTTCCTCGACCCGTATCGCATCTCCGAACCGCGGCTTCCGCTGCTGCTGGACCGGCTGGAGGCCAACCTCACCGACCCGCGCCAGCGCGCCAGCATGGCCCGGGTACGGCCGCTGTTCGACGAAAAGAGCCGCGGCTGGCGCGACCTGCTCAGCCCGGGCATCGACCCGGCCGTGGCCGAGCGCCAGTTGATCGAGGGCAAGGCCAAGCTCGACATCCTGCGCGCCGAGCTGCGGCGGATGCGCGAATACGAGACCACCCAGCTGGAGCGGCGCTCGCGCATCGCCCAGCAGCTGCGCCAGCGCAATCTGGTGATCACCCAGATCGCCGCGCTGCTGGCCGGGCTGGGCGCGGTGCTGTCGGTGGCCTGGTTCACCTCGGGCCTGGCACGCCGGGCGCGGCAGCTCGCGGCGGAAGCCGCGCGGCTGGGCGAAGGCCGCGCCCTGCACCTCAGCGGCAGCGGCCACGACGAACTCGGCCAGGTCGGCGCGCGTCTGGTCGAGGCCAGCCGCCTGCTGGCCCAGCGCGACGCCGAAACCCGCCGCGCGCGCGAGGAGGCGGAAGAGGCCAATCGCGCCAAGACCGACTTCCTCTCGCGCAGCAGCCACGAGCTGCGCACCCCGCTCAACGCGATTCTCGGCTATGCCCAGGTGCTGGCGCTGGAGACCCCCGCGCCGGCCCAGCGCGCCTATGTCGAACGCATCCTCTCCGCCGGCCGCCATCTGCTCGGCCTGATCAGCGAACTGCTGGACATCGCCCGGATCGAAGCCGGGCGCCTGGACCTGAGCCTGGAAGCGGTGCCGGTCCGCCGAGTGGTGGACGAGGCCGCGGCGCTGGTCGAACCCTATGCGCAGACACGCGGCATCCGCCTGCAGCCGCCGGCCGACGACGGGCTGGCGGTGCACGCCGATGTGCAGCGCCTGCGGCAGATTTTGGTCAACCTGCTGTCCAACGCGGTCAAGTTCAACCGCGAAGGCGGCGCGGTGCGGATCGAGATCCAGGCGATCGACGGCCGCCTGCGGCTGGCGGTCCACGACGAGGGCCCGGGCGTGCCGGAAAACCTGCGCGACCGGCTGTTCGTGCCTTTCGAACGCCTGGGCGCCGAGCGCTCGGCGGTGGAAGGCACCGGCCTGGGGCTGGCGCTGAGCCGACGTCTGGCCGAGGCGATGGGCGGCGCGCTCGGTTTCGACAGCCCGCCCGGGCGCGGCGCCTGTTTCTGGGTGGAGCTGCCGCGCGCCGAACACGCCGACGACGCCGACGCCCCGCGCCAGCGCAGCGCCGCATTGCCTCCCACCCGGCCGAGGACCGTGCTGAGCGTGGAGGACAACGCCTCCAACCGCGCGCTGATCGATGTGCTGCTGGCCCGGCGCCCGCAGTGGCGGCTGCTGCATGCCGAACACCTGGCCGGCGCGCGCGCGATGCTGGCGTCGGCCGCCGATGCGGCGCGCGATCCGGCCTTGCCCGACCAAGCCTTGCCCGATCAGGCCCTGCCCGATTTGATCCTGATCGACCTGCACCTGCCCGACGGCCGCGGCGAGGACCTGATCGCCGAGCTGCGCGCGGACCCGCGTTTCGCCGGGATCGCGGTCGTCGCGGTCAGCGCGGACGCGACCGAACGCACCGTGCAGGCCGCGCGCGAGGCCGGCGCGCTGGATGTGCTCGCCAAACCGCTGGACGTGTCCAGATTCTTCGCCACCCTCGACCGGGCGCTCGCATGAACCGCGACGATCTGCTGGCCAGCCGCATTCTCATCGTGGACGACGAGGACGAGAACGTCCGCCTGCTGGAAGAACTGCTGGGCCGCGAGGGCTTCACCCAGATGGTCGCCACCACCGACCCGTCGCGGGCGATGGACCTGGTCCACGCCTTCGCGCCGGACCTGATCCTGCTCGATCTGAAAATGCCGGAGCTCGACGGCTACACCATCCTCGAAACCCTCGGACGCACGCTCGCGCGCGACGAGTTCCTGCCGGTCATCGTGCTCACCGCCGACCCCAGCCGCAGCGCCCGGCACCGCGCGCTGGGCCTGGGCGCGAAGGACTTCCTGACCAAGCCGCTGGACACCTTCGAGGTGGCGCTGCGGGTCTGGAACACCCTGGAAACACGGCTGCTGTTCAAGACCCTGCGCGATGTGGCCCCCGGCCGCGAAGCCGTGCCGGGCTGGCGGCGCAGCGCGTGAGCCGCGGAGCGAAGCGGCTGAGCAAAGCCGCCGAGCAGAGCCGCTAAACAAAGCAGCCGAACAAAGCGGCTTGCCCGGCGCGCGTCGCGCGTCGTCGGCTTCAGGCCGACGCGGTGCCGGCCACGCCCACCGGGCAGCTCACGCCGGTCCCGCCCAGCCCGCAATAGCCGTCGGGGATCTTCGAAAGGTACTGCTGGTGGTCATCCTCGGCGTAATAGAACGTCGGCGCCGGGTAGACCACTTCGGTGGTGATCGCGCCGTAGCCGGCCGCGTGCAGCTGCGCCTGGAAGGCTTCGCGGCTGGCGAGCGCGACGGCGTGCTGCGCCTCGCTGTGGCAGTGGATGACCGAGCGGTACTGGGTGCCGCTGTCGTTGCCCTGACGCATGCCTTGGGTGGGGTCGTGACGCTCCCAGAAGGTCTTGAGCAGGGTCTCGAACGCGATCTGCGCCGGGTCGTAGACCACCAGCACCGCTTCGGTGTGCCCGGTCATGCCGCTGCAGACTTCGCGGTAGGTCGGGTTGAGCGTGTAACCGCCGGCATAGCCCACGGCCGTGGTGTACACGCCGGGCAGCGACCAGAACACGCGCTCGGCGCCCCAGAAGCAGCCCATGCCGAAGGCGACCCGCTCCAGGCCCACGAAGTCGTCGCGCAGCGGGCGGCCGTGGACGTGGTGGACGTTGTACAGCGACAGTGGCTCCGCGCGCCCGGGCAGGGCCTGGTCGGGGGCGGGCATGCGCTGCTTGAAGGCGCCGATACCGAGCATCGCGGTCTCCGGATCGATAAGGTCGGGCCATATCAGTGGAGGCACGGGCGCGGTTTTCCAAGCGTCGCGCCGCGCCAGCCGCTCAGGCGACGGTGGGACGCCCGGAAAACACCGCCGGCGCCACGGTCACCCGGTTGCGCCCGCCGCGCTTGGCGGCGTACAGGGCCTTGTCGGCGCGTTCGAGCGTGGGCTGCGGCAGCGACTCCTGTTCCATCCGCACCGCCACACCAATGCTCACGGTCAGGCGCAGCATCCGCCCTTCCCATTCCACCTCGGTGGTCTCCACCGCGACCCGCAGCGACTCGGCCACCGCGCGCGCCATCTCGGTCTGGCGGCCGGGCAGGATGGCGATGAATTCCTCGCCGCCGTAACGGCCGAAGACATCGTCCTCGCCCAGGGTCTCGCGCATGGTGCGCGCCAGCACGCGCAGGCATTCGTCGCCGCAGGCGTGGCCGCAGACATCGTTGAAGGTCTTGAAATGGTCAAGATCGATGAACAGCACGCCGACCGGCTGGCGATCGCGATGCGCGTGCTGGAACACGCGCGCCAGCGCCTGATCCACGCTGTGCCGGTTGAGACTGCCGGTGAGCGCGTCGACCTGCGCGGTCTGGCGCAGACGCAGCGCAGCGTAGGCCTCGTCCATCTGCTGCAGCGCGATCCGCGCCAGCTCGCGCGCGATCGACAGTTCCTCCGGGTGGAATGCGGTCGCGCCGGCACGCTCCAGCAGCAGCAGGCCCCAGGCGGGCGCGCGCACGCCCGGCATCGGCAGCGCCGCTTCGATCGCGACCGGGACCGCTTCGTCGCCGCGGGTCACCGGGTGCTGCAGTTCACTGGTCAGGCCCAGCTTCTGGCGCAGCGTGCCCAGGCGCTGCGACGCATGCCCGACGAAGTCGTCGCGCACTTCGGCCGGCCATGCCACCAGCGCGTCGCGCGACTGGTAGCCGCGCAGCACCGCCAGCGCCGCGTCGGTCGGCACCACCCGGCGCAGGTGTTCCAGCATCAGGCGCAGACCGGTGGCGTGGATCCCCTCCTCGTCAGCGTCGCGCAGCTGCAGCTGCAGCCCGGTCAGCAGCTCCACCCGCACCGCCTCGCGGTACAGGCGCCGCTCCGAATCGGCGCGCGCGCGCTGCTCCTGGTCGCGCTGCTGCCGATATTTGCCGATCCGGCTGATCAGCCCGACCCCCAGCAGCATCGAGGTGACCACGATCGCGACCTGGAAGCCGTACAGCGCCACCATGTCGAGCGTGGCATGGCCGCGCGAGGCCGCTTCCCAGTGCGCGATCGCCGCGAGCACCGCGGTCGCCACCAGCAGGGTGGTGCCGGCCATCGGCAACCGGCGCCTGCGCGCATCGACCAGCACCGCCAGGCAGGCCAGGCCGCCGAACGCCCAGAGCAGCGGCATCAGCCACCCGGCCAGGCCCGCGAAATGCTCGCCCCAGACCGCCAGCGCCGCGGCCAGACTCAACAGCACCACCGCGGCGATATTCAGGGCCAGCGCCAGCCGAGGGCGCACCGTCGGCAGGTCGGCGTAGCGCTGCACGATGCGCAGACAGGCGGCCTCGAAGATCAGTCCGACCAGCTGCAGCCCGGAGCCGCCCAGGCCCGCGGCCAGGCCTGCGGCATCGAACAGATACAGATGCCCGTTGTAGGTGGCGATCAGCAGCGCCGAGACCACGCTGAAGCCGAAGAACGACAGGAAACTCCAGTCGCGCGCGGCATAGAACAGCGCCAACGACATCAGCCCGAGCGTGCACAGACTGGCGTAGGCGAACACCGCCAGGATGGTGGCGCGCTGCATCTGCCGCATCGCCAGCGATTCGGACATCACCTGCGGGCGCAGGGCGGCATGGCGCAGGCCGGTGGCCTCGATCTCCAGCGTGATCGCGCTTTCCCAGGTCGAGGGCAGCCGCACCATGTAGCCCATCGGCATCGGGCCTTCGCCAGGCTGCGGGCGCAGAAAACCCAGGCGCTGCGAGGACCAGCGGTCGCCGGCGCGCACCTGCAGGTCGCGCACCATCGTGCGCGGCACCCAGAGCACCCAGTGCGGGGCGTCGGAGCGCTGCACCGGCAGGGTGAAGGACAGCTCGGCGCGGGCGCGTTCGCCGGGCGCGAGCAGCAGCGCCTCGCCGTCGGCGCTCAGGCGGGCGGCGCCGGCGGTGCCGTCGGGCATGGCGCGCAGTTCTGAGCGCAGCGCCTGCTCCCCGGCCGGCAGCGGCTGCCCGACCAGGACCGCGTACAGCACCAGCAGCGCCAGCAGGATGCTCCCGCCGACGGTGAACCAGTGCCGCTGCAGCCCGGTCGTCGCCGGCATCAGATCGGTTCTCCGCAAACCGCCCGCGAGGCCCGGACGCGATCGCCCGCACCCGGCCGAGGCTCGAATTGGCGCTGACTGCGACTCATCGTGCGGTTCCCCCCCGAACCCTGCGCGATCCGACGCGAAAGGACGCATCCCGGGCGCCTCCCGACCTCGGTCGGACACCGCCCGATGCGCTCCGGGCGGCCAATCTCGCCGCCCGGACCCGGAACATTAGCACCGGCCGCACCACGGAAAGCTCCGGTGGACTGCCCCACTCGGCTAAAATCGTCGTTTTCGCGACGCAGTCCACAGGAATGACCACGGAAACCGCTCCACACGCCGCCCCCGGCGTCGACACCGTCCCGGAAAGCCGGCAGGACTTCATCCGGCAGGACTTCATCAGACAGATCGTCCGCGACGACCTGGCCGCCGGCCGCCATGCCGCGGTCCGCACCCGGTTTCCGCCCGAGCCCAACGGCTACCTGCACCTGGGCCATACCCGCGCGATCTGGACCGATTTCGGCATCGCCCAGGAATTCGGCGGGCGCTGCAATCTGCGCTTCGACGACACCAACCCGGCGAAGGAAGACCCCGAATACGTCCGCGCGATCCAGGACGACGTGCGCTGGCTGGGCTACGACTGGGCCGAACTGCGCCACGCCTCGGATTATTTCGAGGTGTTCTACCTCGCCGCCGAGCAGTTGATCCGCCAGGGCGATGCCTTCGTCTGCGACCTCAGCGCCGATGAAGTGCGCGCGTATCGCGGTAGCCTGACCGAACCCGGCCGCCTCTCGCCGTTCCGCGAGCGCAGCGTGGAGGAGAATCTCGACCTGTTCCGGCGCATGCGAGCCGGCGAATTCGCCGACGGCAGCCGCACCCTGCGCGCGAAGATCGACATGGCCAGCGGCAACATCAACCTGCGCGACCCGGCGCTGTACCGCATCAAGAAGGTGCCGCACCAGAACACCGGCGATGCCTGGCCGATCTACCCGATGTACGACTTCGCGCATTCGCTCAGCGATGCGGTGGAAGGCATCACCCATTCGCTGTGCACCCTGGAATTCGAGGACCACCGCCCGCTCTACGACTGGTGCGTGGACAAGGTGAATCTGGCCGGCCGCCCCGAGCTGCTCAAGCCGCTCACCGAGAAGGGCTTTCCGCTTGAGGCAGCCAAGCCGCGGCAGATCGAATTCTCGCGGCTCAATCTGAATTACACGGTGATGAGCAAGCGCAAGCTCATGACCCTGGTGCAGGAAGGCCTGGTGGATGGCTGGGACGACCCGCGGATGCCCACCCTGCAGGGCATCCGCCGCCGCGGATACACCCCCGAAGCCCTCAAGCTGTTCGTCTCGCGCCTGGGCCTGTCCAAGCAGAATTCGTCGATCGATTATTCGGTGCTCGAAAACACGCTGCGCGAAGACCTCGACGCGCGCGCGCCGCGGCGCATGGCGGTGCTCGACCCGCTGAAATTCGTGCTGACCAATCTGCCCGAGGGCCATGCCGAAACGCTGGTGTTCGCCAACCATCCGAAGGACGAGAACTTCGGCACGCGCGAGGTGCCGTTCTCGAACACGCTGTGGATCGAGCGCGAGGATTTCGCCGAAGTCCCGCCCAAGGGCTGGAAGCGGCTGGTGCCCGGCGGCGAAGTGCGCCTGCGCGGCGCCGGCATCGTGCGCTGCGACGAGGTGGTGAAGGACGCGGACGGCGAGATCGTCGAATTGCGCGGCACGCTCGATCTCGAATCGCGGCCCGGCATGCCCGGCGCGGAACGCAAGATCAAGGGCACGATCCACTGGGTGAGCGCGATGCACGCGGTCGCCGCCGAAGTCCGCCTCTACGACCGCCTGTTCGACGTGGCCGACCCGGACGACGACAGCGACGGCAAGACCTATCGCGATCATCTCAACGCCGATTCGCGCCGCAGCGTGCGCGGCTGGGTGGAGCCGGCGGCGGCGACGGTCGCGCCGGAACAGAGCCTGCAGTTCGAACGCATGGGCTACTTCGTCGCCGACCGCTACGACCACCGCAGCGACGCGCCGGTGTTCAACCGCAGCGTCACCCTGCGCGATACCTGGGCGGCCAAGGCCTGAGCCGCAGGTCGCATCCACCGCAAGCCGCACCCACCAAGTCCCGCGCCCAACACCGTCACTCCGGAGCCGCCCATGTCGTACGCCTTTCTCCGCAGCTTCCAGCAGATGCCGGCCTCGCGCACGGGCCTGCGCGTCGCCCGCCTGGGGCAGATACTGGCCGCACTGACGCTCGCGCTGGTGCTGGCCGCCTGCACCGTACCCGCTCCGCAGACGCCGGCCCGGGTCGACGGTGCCGTCGACGGCACGGCCGGTGCGGCGGCACCTGCAGCGCCCCCGGCGGTCGAGACGCCCACCGGGAAGATCGGCGCCAATCCGGGCACAAATCCGGGCACGCCACCGGGCGCGAAACCGGGCGCGATGCCCGCCGCCCCCGACCGCAGCTGCCGCACCGACAGCGACTGCGCGGTCAAGGACGTGGGCAACTGCTGCGGCTATTTCCCGATGTGCGTGAACAAGAACGCGCAGACCGATCCGGCCGCGGTGCGCGCGGCCTGCGAGCGTGAAGGCATCGCCTCCACCTGCGGTTTCCAGGAAGTGAAGGGCTGCCGCTGCGTCGAGAACCGCTGCGAAAACCTGCGCGACGGCCTGCCGGAAGCGATGTGATGCTCTACGCCCAGGTGCATCTGACCCTGCCGGCATGGGTCCACGACGCGGTCGACACCGCGCGCAGCTACGACAGCGACCAGGACAAGGTGACACTGGCCATCGCGCTCTCGCGCGGCAATGTCGAACACGCCAGCGGCGGGCCGTTCGGCGCGGCGGTGTTCGGGCCGGATCACCGCATCGTGGCGGTCGGCGTCAACCGCGTGCTGCCGCACAGTTGCTCGGTGGCGCACGCCGAAACCATGGCCTACATGCTGGCCCAGCAGCGCACCCAGCGCGCGCGGCTCAACCGCGACGCCGACGACCGCCCGGTCGGGCCGATGGTGCTGGCGACCTCCGCCCAGCCCTGCTGCCAGTGCTACGGTGCCACCATCTGGGCGGGCATCGACCGGCTGCTGATCGGCGCCCGCGCCGAGGACGTGATGGCGCTGACCGAGTTCGACGAAGGCCCGCTGCCCGCGGACTGGGTGGGCGAACTGGAGAAACGCGGCATCGCGGTGACCCGCGACATCGCCCGCGAGGACGCCTGCGCCGTGCTGCGCGCCTATGGCGAAGGCGGCGGGCTGCGTTACTGATTGCCGCGACGACGGCGTGCCGCACGATCCGCACGTCAGGTTCGTGCCGGGTTGGCGCCGCACTCACTCCGGCGGCAGCAGCTCCATCGCCATCACCAGCGCATCCTCGCGCCCACCGACGGCCGGGTAATAGCGCGGACGGCGGCCGATCTCGTTGAACCCCTCGTCGCTGTACAGTGCGATCGCGTGCGGGTTCGAGGGACGGACTTCCAGGAAAATGCGCTCCGCGCCGTGATGGCGCGCGCAGCGCAGCAGCATGCGCAGGATCTGGCGGCCGATGCCCTGGCCCTGTTCGGCCGGGTCGACGCACACGTTCAACACATGCGCCTCGCGCGCGGCGATGCTGAGCACGCCGTAGCCGACGATGCGCTCGCCGACCAGCGCCAGCCACGCCTGGTAACCGGCGCCCAGACAGTCGCGGAAGATACCCACCGTCCACGGAAAGGGGTAGGCACGCAGCTCGATCGCCATCACCGCATCCAGGTCCTGCATCCGCATCGCGCGGAAGCTGGTGACGGCCTCGGGCTGCGCCTGCGCGCTCATGCGTCCGCACGCCTGAGCGCACGCAGCCGCGGCCACAGCGCGCGCTTGGCCGCAGGGTCGCGGCGCAGGCGCGCAGGGTCGGGCCACTGCGCGAGCAGGATGGGCGCATCGACGGCATCGGGCGCGCGCCCGGCCGCGCGCAGCAGCGCGCGTGCGAGGCGATCCTGTGCCGGCAGCGCAGGACGCGGCTCCGCCTGCGCCGGCACAGCGGCCGCAGGCAGGGAAGCCGTCGCTGCGGTGCTGCGCTCCGGCGCGCGGCGCGGCATGGCGCTCTCGCGCGGTGCGGCCTCGCGCGGTGCAATCTCGCGCGATGCGGTATCGAGGGCGGCCTCGGCGGCAGGCTCGACCACACCCGCAGGCGTGCGCGGCAGCAGCACCGAGAAGCCCATCGCCTCCAGCGTTTCGCGCTGCAACCCGCTCCAGCTCATCCGCCATCGCCTCCGGCAACATGCTCGCCGCCACGGCCGCGCATGCGGCGCGCGATCAGCGGACCGGTCAGCGCGAACAGCGTGAACACGGCCAACAGGACCTTGGGCGTATCGATCGTCACCCCGACGATCGCCACGATCACGATCGGCACCGCCAGGAATGGCACCCGGTCGGCACCCGGCCCCTTCTTGCCGCCCTTGAAGCTGGGATAGCGCAGACGGCTGACCATCAACAGCCCGATCACCACGGTGACCGCCATCGCCAGATAGCGCAGGGACTCGCCGTCCTGCCCGAGGTCGTGCGCGGTCCACACGAAGCTGGCCATCACCGCCGCCGCCGCCGGACTGGGCAGGCCGATGAACCAGCGCTTGTCGACCTGTTCCACCTGGCTGTTGAAGCGCGCCAGCCGCACCGCGGCGCAGGCCGCATACAGGAAGGCCGCCAGCCAGCCGATCTTGCCCAGGGTCGGGCCGTCCAGCTTCAGCGCGAACAGCGACCAGTGATACATCACCAGCGCCGGCGCCATGCCGAAGCTCACCAGGTCGGCCAGCGAGTCGTACTGCACGCCGAACTCGCTCTGGGTGTTGGTCAGCCGCGCCACCCGGCCATCGAGGCCATCGAGCACCGCCGAGATGAACACCGCCACGCAGGCCTCGCCGATCCGCCCCTGCGCGGCGGCGATGATCGCGAAGAACCCCGAGAACAGCGCACCGGTCGTGAACAGATTGGGCAGCAGATAGATGCCGCGGCTGCGCGGCGGCGGCGCCGACGGCGGCGGAGCATCGGGCGCCGCTGGCGGCGTCGGGGAAGGCGCGGAAGACGGTACGGAATCGCTCATGGGGCCAGTGTAGAGCGTGTCCTGCCCTTGTACATCCCTGGCCGCCCGCCCCGCACCGCCGCCTGCGCGCACGGTATCGGCCGGGGTCCAGGCGTGCCGTGTGCGCCCTGTCCCGACTTGCACCCCCGCGGACGAGGTGCTGCAATCGGCCTTTCCCCCGCGTCGCCCGAGGCTGCACCATGCTCCGTCATCGCCCGTCCTCCGCCCTTCCGCCCGCCTCCTCGTCGAGCCGCAGGCCCCGCGCGATGCTGGTCTGCGCGCTGATCGCGGCCAGCGTGTGCGCGCCCCAGGTCCTGGCCGGCGAGGTCTACCAGTGGACCGATGCCAACGGCGTGACCCATTACTCGCAGACCCCGCCCCCCGGCGGCGGCGCCAAATACCGCGTCATCAGCCACCGCCAGCCCGAAGCGCAGGCCCCGGCCGCGACGGCGGCGGCGGAAGACCCGCAGTGCGGTGTGGCGCGCGCCAACATCGCCCTGATCGAAGGTGGCGGCCGCGTGCAGCGCGACACCAACGCCGACGGCGTGCCCGACCGCGATCTCACCGCAGTCGAGCGCGAGAGCCAGCTGCAGCTGGCCCGGCTGGTGCTGCGCACCAACTGCACGCCACCGGCGCAGGTCGCCAACGCGGCGCAGGACGACAGCGCGTCTTCCGAAGACAGCGGCGCGGAAGAGACCGCTTCCGAACGCGGCGAATAAATCCCGACCCCGAGTCGCGCCCGGCCTTGCGGACGGGCGCCGGCACGGACGCAGGGCGCCGGATCGGGCAAAATGGCTGCTTCGCGCGTCGCACGCGGCCTGTCCCGCGCACGACGACCGCATGCCTCGCCGCCGCGCGAGTCGTCCACGCGTAACCGTCCACCCGTGCACCACCCGGCGCGCCATCACCCCGTGCACCAGCCCCGGTGCGCCCCCACTTCATGAGCCCCACCATGCGTCTTTCGCAGTTCCATCTCCGCACCGAAAAGGAAACCCCGGCCGACGCCGAAATCGTCAGCCACCGGCTGATGCTGCGCACCGGCATGCTGCGCAAACTGGCCGCCGGCATCTACACCTGGAGCCCGCTGGGCCTGCGCGTGCTGCGCCGGGTCGAAGCCGTGGTCCGCGAGGAAATGAACGCTGCCGGCGCGCAGGAAGTTCTGATGCCGTCCATCCAGCCGAAGGAGCTGTGGGAGGAAACCGGGCGCTGGCAGAAATTCGGCGGCCAGCTGCTGAAGATCCGCGACCGCAAGGACGCCGAATACTGCTACGGCCCCACCCACGAGGAAGTGATCACCGATTTCGCGCGCCAAGAGCTGGCCAGCTATCGCCAGCTGCCGGTCAATTTCTATCAGATCCAGACCAAGTTCCGCGACGAGATCCGCCCGCGCTTCGGCGTGATGCGC
>ERZ1066122.266-NODE-266-length-56567-cov-22.181360_pt1 | contig 56567 bp, 64 predicted proteins | sample MGYA00382769_ERZ1066122 | MGnify/ENA primary metagenome ERZ1066122 (study PRJEB33369, sample SAMEA5778352) | biofilm metagenome | biome: Industrial cooling water; feature: Water cooling tower basin; material: Biofilm | place: United Arab Emirates | collected... | reverse complement strand
GCCAGGTCCGCCCGCACACCAACGGCGAATGCTTCCTGGTGCTGGAGAGCGGGGCGGAAGTGAAGGTCTCGCGCTCCTACCGCGACGTGGTGGCGCGGTTCGTGCATTGATTGCTGCGAAGCCGCCTCCGCGGCTTCGTCCTCGCTAGACGCGCAGCAAAGCTGCGCCCGCTGCGGGCGGCCGGCCGGCCTTGCGGTCGCATTGCGACCGTTTATTGAGGCGGTATGAACTTTACTCTCCCCGGCTTCGACCTCGACCGTTTTGTCCGCGCGACGCTGGCCGAGGACCTCGGCGAGGGCCTGCCCGGCGGCGGGCGCGATGTCACCTCGGACAGCGTCATTCCGGCCGATACCCGCTTTTCCGGGGTGATGGACAGCCGTGACCCGATCGTAGTGGCCGGGCTGCCGGTGGCCGAAGCGTTCTTCCGCGCGCTCGATCCCGCCATGACCATCGAACTGCTGGTCGAGGATGGTGCCGAGGTGCCTGCCGGAACCGATCTGATGCGGCTCGAAGGCAATGCCCGCGCCATGCTGACGGCCGAGCGCAGCGCGCTCAACACCGTGCAGCACTTGTCGGGCGTGGCAACGCTGACGCAGCGATATGTCCGGGCGATGGACAATCCGGCCTGCACCCTGCTTGACACGCGCAAGACCATTCCCGGCCTGCGCCATCTGGAGAAATATGCCGTGCGCATGGGCGGGGGCAGCAACCACCGCATGGGGCTGTGGGATGCGGCGATGATCAAGGACAACCACGTGCTGGTGGCAGGCAGCGTCGGCGAGGCGGTGCGCCGGGCGGTCGCGGCGGGTGTGAAAGAGATCATCTGCGAGGTCGACCGGCTCGACCAGATCGAACCGGCGCTGGTGGCGGGCGCGACCCGCCTGCTGCTCGACAACATGGACCCCGAGACACTGCGCACCGCCGTCTCGCTGGTCGGCGGGCGGGTTCCGACCGAGGCGAGCGGCGGGATCACTCTCGAAACGATCAGGGACAAGGCGGCGAGCGGGGTCGACTACGTCTCCGTCGGCCGGCTGACCCAGAGCGCGCCCGCTGCCGACATCGGGCTGGATTTCACCGCCTTATGATGGCGCCCGCGGCCGATTGGCTGCGCCAGGGCCTCCGCGTCGGCGGCCGGTCGGCCTTGCGGGCTGTGCGATGCCGCCCGGCGGTTGTGCTGCTGCTCGCTGGCTGCGCGCCGCCGCTCCATGCTCAAGCCTACCAGTGCCGGATGCCGGAGCGGGTGTCGGTCCCGCGCATCCAGCCCGAAGCGGGCGAGCGCCGGGTGCCTGTCACCGGCTATACCCTCGCGCTCAGCTGGGCACCGGAGTTCTGCAAGCCGCGCGAGGGTGACCGGCGCCATGCGATGCAGTGCTCGGGCCGGAATGGCCGCTTCGGCCTGGTGGTCCACGGGCTGTGGCCGGAGGGGCGCAGCACCTGGCCGCAATGGTGCCGCACCCCGCGCATGGTCTCCCCGGTCGAGGCGCGCCGCAGCCTGTGCATGATGCCCTCGGCCCGGCTGGTCGCGCGCCAGTGGGCCAAGCACGGCAGCTGCATGGCGCGCACGCCGGAGGGGTATTTCAGGGCGACCCGGATCCTGTGGAACAGCCTGACGCTGCCCGATCTCGACCGCCTCTCGCGCGAGCAGGGCCTCACCGCCGGGCGCCTGCGCGAGGCGTTCGTCCTCGCCAACCCGAGCTGGACGCCGGAGATGATCGGCGTGAAGCTCAACCAGCGCGGCTGGCTGGAGGAACTGCGCCTGTGCTACGGCAAGGACTTCATGCCGGTCCGGTGCAACGCGCGGCAGTCGGGGGCTCGTGACAATGCAGGGGTGAAGATCTGGCGCGGGTTGTGAAGGTGATTTGATTGAAGTGATATCCAACGGAATGATATCAAGATTTTGTTCTGTGATTTCAGTTGATATCGTTTTCTGCCATGCGCCTTGCGATCGAGCGGAGATTTCGAAACCAACGCCAATCGGAAGGTGTGCATCCGCATGTGATCGTCCCCTGACTGCAAACGATCTTGAGATGCTTCTTGCCATGCTTGATTTCCAGAACGGACAAACCAGCCGCCTGACAGACCCGACGACATTCCTGTATATGCTTGTTCATTATCCTTCTCCTTCAGCGCTACGATCAGACTTGGCCTTCTGACGCAGCACCAAGGCGGACTCCCATCTGGAGCCAGCACCAGGCTTCTTAAACCAAAGGTCACGCCAAGCGTTGCGGGCTGTGCCCGTAATCTTGAGGGTCCACTCATTGGGCGAATAATAGCTGTCGCCGTCAAAAATGGCCTCGTTTTGCACCCGTGCGTAGTGATGCTTCCCACCGTAAGACATGCGGACTTCACTGCCCTCTGGAACCGTCACCGTCTTCCAGACAAGCGGACGCCTCTTTGGCATTGCTGCGTTGTCTTCGTTCCATCGATCTAAAATGGCCGAACCGTACTTTGCCGCCATTTCCTCAATGCGTTCGCCAAATGCTTCGTAGAAGAATTCCTGCATATCGAAATTGAGATTGAGGTCGATCCAATCCCGAACCCGATGCTCCGCCCACCAGACAACATCGAACTTCCCATCGCTGAACCGGACGAGATCGTCATAAAGCTCCTTAGGGAAGGGGATGAAGATTGTATCAGTCATTATCCGAAGCTCCGTGCCATCATTCAGGCATTTACAGTGCGGAAAATGACCAGTCAAGGCTAAAGCGCAGATTCCCACGCATTCGCTCTACCAATAGTAGCTTTCCGTGCTGCAAGTGGCGGCTGCGGGGTCGGGGTAGCGCCGAGTTTGGGAACCGGCGGTTGGCCCGCCGCCGTTTACCGCCGCTCCCTGAAGAACCCGCGCAGCAGCTCGGCCGCCTCGCTTTCACCCATGCCGGAATAGACCTCGGGCCGGTGCAAGGTTTGCGGCTGGTCGAACAGTCGTGCGCCGTGCTCGACTGCGCCGCCCTTGGGGTCGCTGGCGGCGTAGTAGAGCGCGGCAATCCGGGCATGGGCGATCGCGCCGGCGCACATGGCGCAGGGCTCCAGCGTGACCCACAGCTCGCACCCCTCCAGCCGCTCGTTGCCGAGCGCGCGCGCGGCGGCGCGGATGGCCGCGATCTCGGCATGGGCGGTCGGATCGTGCGTCGCGCGCGAAGCATTGCGGCCCTCGCCAATCACCGTGCCTTGCCTGACCACCACCGCGCCGACCGGCACTTCGCCCGCCGCCGCCGCCTCGCGCGCCAGCTCCAGCGCGCGCTGCATCGGGTGCGGGAGAGGCCAGCGGGTCATCAGCCGGGGCTAGCGAGCGCGTCTCCTCCGCGCAACTTGCTTGACGATTCGGGCGGCCATGGCTATGCGCGCCGCTTTCCGGGATACTCCCGACCATTTGCGGGCCATCGACAGGCGTTGGCGGCCCTCCATTGCGAACGAACGAGAGACTGACATGTCGCGCATCTGCGAACTGACCGGCAAGGGCCGCCAGGTTGGCCACAACGTGAGCCACGCCAACAACAAGACCAAGCGCGTGTTCCTGCCCAACCTGCAGAACGTCACGCTGCTGAGCGAGAAGCTGGGCCGCGGCTTCAAGTTCCGTGTCTCGACCCACGGCCTGCGCTCGGTCGAGCACAATGGTGGGCTCGACAACTGGCTGCTCAAGACCAGCGACGAGAAGCTCTCGTCCAATGCGCTCAAGGTGAAGCGCGAGCTCAAGAAGGCCGCCGCCGCCGCCTGATCTACCGGGCTTTCGGTCCTGAAAGGCGCGCCGGGCTTGCCGGGCGCGCCTTTTGCGTGTCCGGGTCCCACCGCAGCCGGTAGAGCAGGGTGCGCTGCAGCGCCGCACCGTTGTCGTCGGAGATGAGCCACAAGGTGAGCGCGCCCTCGCTGCCCGGCTCCACCGCCAGCCCCTCGAAATTGTCGGTCGGCAGCTCGAGGCCGAAGCGCGCCAGTTCCGTGCCCCGCCAGGCCCGCCCGGCGCGGATCGTGGCGGGGTCGGCGAGCGCCAGCCGGGCCGAGAAGCGGGGCGGAATCACCGCTTCGATCGCGCGCAGCAGGATCAGCACCCGGCCGTCGGGCAGGGTCGCCATGTCGGTCGCGCGGTAGGGCGCAGGCGGAGCGAAGCCGAACCGCAGCGCCTCTGCCCCCTCCACCGGGTCGCCGCCGAACAGCAGCGCGGGGTAGCCCTCGCCCAGCCAGTCGGGCGAACCTTCGCCGAGCACGATGAAGTCGCCGTCCGCCAGCCGGGTCATGGCCTCGGGCCCGCGGTTGCCCGGCCAGCGGGCCATCGGCGCCGGTGCGGCCCGCTCGGCGCCGAGCAGGTCGCTGCCGTAACGCTCGACCGCGTTGGCACCCTCGAAGGCGAGCCATACCCGGCCGCCGCCACCGTCCACCACCATGGCCTCGGCATCGACCGCGCGCTTGTCGGACACCACCTCACCCCCGACCACGCCGAACCGCGGCTTGGGCTCGCCTCTCCCCGGGGGCGTGAACCGCAGCCAGCGCCCCTTGTCGCTCACCGCCAGCAGCGTTCCGTTGGGAAGCGCGGCGAGCGCGGAATAGCTGCCGAAATGGACATTGGGGCTGGTCAGGTGCCAGACGCCCTCGATCGTCACGGCCCCGGCGCGGCTGGCGGGGACCGGCACCGGCACCATCCGCAGGATCGGGCGCAGGTCGTCGACCGGGCTCTGGTCGCGCAGCCAGGTGCCCGGGGCCAGGCCGAGCGCCACCAGCGCCAGCAGGGCGAGCCGGACCGGGCTGGGCATCGCCGCGGTCAGTTCATCGGGCCGGTGAACAGCAGCGGGTCGAGCCGCGCATCGCGCCACTTCAGGCTCCAGTGCAGGTGCGGCCCGCTGGCCCGGCCGCTGGCGCCGATATCGCCGATATGCTGCCCCTGCCGCACCACCTCGCCTTCGCGCACCGCCAGCCTGGAGCAGTGGAGGAACGCGCTGTTGAGCCCGTTGCCGTGGTCGATGATCAGCAAGTGCCCTTCGAGGCTGAACGGGGTTTCGGCGGCGAGCGTGACCACTCCGTCGGCTGGGGCCACGAACGGCGTACCGCTGGTGCCGGTGGCAATGTCGATGCCCGAATGATAGCTGGCGGGCTCGCCCTGATAGACCCGCTGCGCCCCGAACCGGCCGGAAATCCGCCCCTTCACCGGCCAGATGAACGGCTGGCGCCAGCCATCCACCTCATGATCGAGGCTGCGTGCCGCATCGATTCGGGCCAGCTCCGGCCGCCGCCGTTCCATGAAGCTCGCGCTCGCGCCGCCCGGGCGACGCGCGACGTTGACGTGCTCGATCTGCCAGTCGCGCGGGGCGATTGCCAGCCGCTCGGTGATCGCGCGGCCGCTCGCCAGCTCGGCGACCAGCTCGACCTGTTCCGCCGCGTCACGATCGAATGCAGCGAAGAACGCGCCGTCCGGCGCGAGCGGCAGGGCTTCGCCGCCCAGGAGCACCCGCACGGCGCCGCCCGGCGCGGTCCCGCGCAGCCAGCCGCCCTGGGTGATCTCGCCCGCCAGGCGCGCAAAGCCCGTCGCCGTGCGCGCGTCGGCCCGGCGCGCGGCGCTGGAGCCGGCGGTGCGCGCCTCCGCCGCCTCGCCGGCGTCGCTCCCGTCCGGGGCGCTGCCGGTGGTCCCGCCGCTGGCGCTGCTGCAACCGACCAGCGCGGCGGCGGCGAGGGTGGCGCGAAGCGGAGCCTTCATCCCGTTTCCCCGAGCAGGCGGCGTGTGGCGAGGTCGGCACTGGCATAGGCCTCCTGCCGCTCGACCGACCAGTAGGTCAGCCTGTCCAGCGGGATTTCCGCCCCGCTCACGGCGCAGCGCACGAACTGGCCATGGCGCAGCACGCGGAACGCGCTGGGGCCGTAGTGGAGCTTGGCTTCGGTATGTCCGCGGTTCATCAGCATCGGGCGATCCTAGCAGAGAGGCGTCAGCCGAACAAATCGTCCTGGCGCGGCGAGGCTCCGGAAGGGGGCGCGGCCTTCCTGCCTCCCGCTCCCTTGAACGGCGCTGAACCGGCGGGCGTGACCGCGAGCGGGCCGTCGGCGAAGGACAGCGTGAGCGCGGCCTGCGCCGCGGCCTCGGCCCGGCTCCGCACCAGCGTGCCCGAGCGGTCGTGGACCAGCACGAAACCGCGCGCGAGCGGGGCCCTGGGGTCGAGCGAGGCAAGCAGGCGGGCGAGGCTCTCGAGCCGCCGGCTTTCGCCCTGCGTCCGGTTGACCAGCAGCGCCGGCGCGAGCCGCGTGCGGGCGAGCGCCGCGCCGGCCTCGCGCACCGCGCGCTCGAGCGCGGCCGGAGAGAGGCGTTGCCGGGCCAGCCGTTCCCGGCCCTGCGCCGCCCGGTCGCCCAGCGCGCGGCGCAGGCGCTCGCCCAGCTCGTCGAGCCGCTGCGCCTGGGGCTGGAGCAGCGCCTGGGGCACCGGCAGGCGCTGCGCCCGCGCCTCCAGCCGCTCGCGCCCCAGCTGGACCGGGCGCAGGATCGCGCGCCGCTTGCGAGCGTGGAAATCAGCCAGGCAGGCGGCCAGTTCCGCCCGCACCGGCACCGACATCTCGGCGGCGGCGGTGGGGGTGGGCGCGCGCCGGTCGGCGGCGAAATCGCACAAGGTGGTGTCGGTTTCGTGCCCGACCGCGCTGATCACCGGGATCGGCGAGGCGGCGACGGCGCGCACCACCGCCTCCTCGTTGAACCCCCACAGATCCTCGATCGAGCCGCCGCCGCGGGCGACGATCAGCAGGTCCGGGCGCGGCACCGGCCCGCCTGAAGGGAGGGCACCGAACCCGCGCACCGCGGCCGCGACCTGCTCTGCCGCGCCCTGGCCCTGGACCAGCACCGGCCAGACCAGCACGTGGCTGGGGAAGCGGTCGGCGAGGCGGTGGAGAATGTCGCGGATCACCGCCCCCGTCGGGCTGGTGACGACGCCGATCGTGCGCGGCAGGAACGGCAGCGCCCGCTTGCGCCCCTGGTCGAACAGGCCTTCGGCGGCGAGCCGCTGGCGGGTCTTCTCCAGCAGGGCGAGCAGCGCCCCTTCGCCGGCGATCTCCATCTGCTCGATCACGATCTGGTATTTCGAGCGGCCGGGATAAGTGGTCAGCTTGCCGCTGGCGACAACCTCGATCCCGTCCTCGGGCAGGAACGACAGGCGCTGGGCCCCGCCGCGCCACATCACCCCGTCGAGCACCGCGTTCTCGTCCTTAAGGCAGCAGTACAGGTGGCCCGAGGCGGCCCGCTTCACCCCCGACAGCTCGCCGCGCAGGCGCACGAACCCGAACCGGTCCTCCACCGTGCGCTTGAGCCGCTGGGACAGCTCGGTGACGGTGAGCGGCGCGGCATTGTCCCCCTGCCGCGCGCGCGCTACCAGCCCGCCACCATCGACGTCATCGGAATCGGAAGCGGCCATGAACATCCTTCTGCTGGGCTCGGGCGGGCGCGAACATGCGCTGGCGTGGAAGCTGGCGCAATCCAGCCTGCTCTCGGGACCGGAGGATAAGCTCTATGCCGCGCCCGGCAACCCCGGGATCGCCGAACACGCCACCTGTGTCGCGCTGGAGCTGGCCGACCATCGCGCGGTCGCCCTGTTCTGCGAGGAGCACCGCATCGGGCTGGTGGTGATCGGTCCCGAAGCGCCGCTGGTCGACGGTCTGGCCGACACGCTGCGCGGCGAAGGTCTGGCGGTGTTCGGCCCGTCGGCGGCGGCGGCGCAGCTGGAAGGCAGCAAGGGCTTCACCAAGGACCTGTGCCGCCGCGCCGGCATCCCCACCGCCGGCTACGTGCGCACCGGGTCGCTCGATGAGGCGGTGCAGGCACTCGACGGATTTGCCCCGCCTTACGTCCTCAAGGCCGACGGACTGGCGGCGGGCAAGGGCGTGGTCATCGCTCAGGACCGCGCCGGGGCGGAGGCGGCGCTGGCCGATATGTTCGGCGGCCAGTTCGGCACCGCCGGGGCCGAGGTGGTGATCGAGGAGTTCATGCACGGTGAGGAGGCGAGCTTCTTCGCCCTCACCGACGGGGCGATCGTGCTCTCGTTCGGCAGCGCGCAGGATCACAAGCGGGTGGGCGAGGGCGACACCGGCCCCAACACCGGCGGGATGGGCGCCTACAGCCCGGCCCGGGTGCTGACCCCGGCGCTGCACCGCGAGGTGCTCGACCGGATCGTCATGCCCACCGTGCGGACGTTGGCGGCCGAGGGAACGCCCTATTCCGGAGTGCTGTTTGCCGGCCTCATGCTCACGCCAGAGGGCCCCAGGCTGATCGAGTACAACTGCCGCTTCGGCGATCCGGAGTGCCAGGTGCTGATGATGCGGCTGGAGAGCGATCTGGGCGAGCTGATGTATGCCTGCGCCACCCATGCGCTCGGCAGCCAGCCGCCGGTCCGCCGGTCGCGCCAGGCGGCGCTGACCGTGGTCATGGCGGCGCGCGGCTATCCCGGCGCACCTGAGACGGGCGGGGCGATCGATCTCGGCAGCGCGGAGGCGTCCGGCGCGAAGGTGTTCCACGCCGGAACCGCGCGCGAGGCCGGGGGCGCGCTGGTGGCAGCCGGCGGACGGGTGCTCAGTGTCACTGCCCTAGGCGACAGCGTGACCGAGGCGCAGGCCGCCGCCTATGCCGCGGTCGATGCGATCGCCTTCCCGACCGGCTTCTGCCGCCGCGACATCGGCTGGCGCGAGGTGGCGCGCGAAAGCGGCGGCTGACCGGCTCGCCGGGTTGCCGGTGGCCCGGGCGCGCACTAGGCTGGAGCCGATCTCGACAGGAGTTGCCGATGCCGCACCGCTTCACCGTCCTCGCCGCACCGCTCGGGCTGGTGCTGGCCGGATGCCAGGTGCCCGCGCCGCAGAGCGCGACGGTGCCCGCGCGTTTCAGCATGAGCGACATCGCCTTCGCGCAGGCATCCTGCGGCGGGTGCCACGCGGTCGAGGAACCGGGCCGCTCTCCCAACCCGGAAGCGCCCGCATTCGGCGAGATCGCCAACCGGCCGGGGGTGACGGCGGCGACGCTGTCGGCCTACCTGCGCGACGCGCACAACTATCCCGAGGCAATGGATTTCGAGCTCACCGCCCAGCAGGCCCATGCGCTGGCCGAATACATGCTGACCCTGCGCTGAGCGGCCACAAGGCACCGACGCCAAACCGGCAAGGGCACCATAACGCCCACCGGCTATCGCTCGCTAATGCATCCGGAAAGAAAAGTGGTGCCCAGAAGAGGACTCGAACCTCCACGGGGTTGCCCCCGCCGCCACCTGAAGACGGTGCGTCTACCAATTCCGCCATCTGGGCACTTGTGCAGGCCGGTCGTCGTCGTCCGGCTCGCGGGTAGGAGCGCGCCCCTAGCGAAGGGGGGGCGATGCTGTCAATGCGCTTTCGTGCCGGAAATGCGCCGGCAGCGCGGCACAGGCGGTTGCGGCCCGGGGCACCTTGGGGCATGGGCGCAGCCAGGCGGCGCGCGCGCGGCGGGCCTGCCGGGCAGACAAGGCAACACTCCGGGCGGACAATGACACAGACAGGTTCCCTGCAGGATCGCGTGATCACCCTCTTCGGCGGCAGCGGCTTCATCGGCCGGCACGTCGCCCAGGCGCTGCTCCAGCGCGGCGCGCGGGTGCGGATCGCCAGCCGCAATCCGGAACGCGCGCTGCGTCTGCGCCCGCTCGCCAAGGTGGGGCAGATCCAGTTCCTGCGCTGCGACATCCGCAACGAGCGGCACGTGGCCGGCGCGCTCTACGGCGCGCAGGCGGCGGTCAACCTGGTCGGTGCCTTCGACGGCAACCTGCGCGCGCTGATGGGCGAGGCGGCGGGAACCATCGCCCGCGCGGCCACGGCGGGCGGGGCGCAGGCGCTGGTCCACCTCAGCGCGATCGGGGCCGACGGGGAGAGCGAATCCGGCTATGCCCGCGCCAAGGCCCTCGGCGAACGCCTGGTGCTGGAAGGCTTCCCTTCGGCGACCGTGCTGCGCCCGTCGGTGGTGTTCGGGGAGGAGGACAATTTCCTCAACCTGTTCGCCGGCCTCATCCGCATGGCCCCGGTGCTGCCGGTGTTCGGGCCGCACGCCCCGCTCCAGCCGCTCTGCGTCGATGACCTGGCCGAGGCCGTGGCGGCGGCGCTGGCCGATCCGGCGCGCCACGGCGGCCGGATCTACGAGCTGGGCGGGCCGGAACGCGTGACCATGCTCGAGCTCAACCGCCGCATCGCCGCCAGCCAGCAGCGCCAGCGCACCTTCCTGCCCATGCCCGACCGCGCCTCTGCCCTGTTTGCCGCTCTGCCGGGAACGCCGATGGGCCGCGACCAGTGGGTCATGCTCAAGCAGGGCAGCGTGCCGTCGGGCCGGTTGCCCGGGTTCGCCGAGTTCGGGATCGAGCCGCGCCCGCTGGGGCTGTTCCTCGATCGCTGGATGCAGCGCTATCGCCGTCACGGGCGGTTTACCGGGCGCAAGAAGCTCGCCTGACCCGGGCCTTTCAGACGAGCGGCTCGACCAGCAGGACGGCGCCGTCGCTGCCGGTGATCCGCACCCGCGTGCCCGGCGCGGCATCGGCCCCGCGCGCCAGCCACTCGCTGTCGCCGTGCCGGACCCGGCCGCTGCCCGCCTCGATCGCCTGGACCACCACCGCGACTTCGCCCGCTAGCCGCTGGCCGCGGCGGTTCATCTTGGGGTCGGCCTCCACCACCGGATGATCGCGCAGCACGCGGCGGCCGGCGAACACGGCGAGGAAGGCCGTGACCGCGAAGACCATGATCTGCAGCGGCAGGCCGACCGGCAGCAGCCAGGCGAGCACGCCGGTGAGGAGCGCGGCCCCGGCCAGCCAGATCAGGAACAGGCCAGGCACCAGGATCTCGGCCGCCGCCAGGAACAGGCCGAGCGCCAGCCACAGCCAGTGCGGCTGCAGATCGGAAATCCAGTCCATCACCGCTCACCCCCGGCAGGCGGCACACCCGGACGCATCGCCGGACGCGGCGGGGCAGGCGATGGGGCGGACGGCCCGGCGACCGCATCCTTGACCAGTTCGCCGATGCCGCCGAGCGAGCCGATCAGCTGCGTCGCCTCGACCGGGAACAGGATGGTCTTGGCATTGGGCGAGGTGGCGAACTGAGTCACCGCCTCGGTGTATTTCTGGGCGATGAAGTAGTTGAGCGCCTGGCTGCCCGAGGCGGCGATCGCATCGGACACCATGTGGGTCGCCTTGGCCTCCGCCTCGGCCTCGCGCTCGCGCGCCTCGGCGTCGCGGAAGGCGGCCTCCTTGCGTCCCTCGGCCTGGAGGATCTGGGCCTGCTTCTCGCCTTCGGCGCGCAGGATTTCGGAAGCGCGCAGGCCCTCGGCCTCGAGGATCTGGGCGCGCTTCTCGCGCTCCGCCTTCATCTGCCGGGCCATGGCGTTGGAAATGTCCTGCGGCGGGCGGATGTCCTTGATCTCGACCCGGGTGATCTTGACCCCCCAGGGCGAGGTCGCATGGTCGACCACGGAGAGCAGGCGGGCGTTGATCTCGTCGCGCTTCGACAGCGTCTCGTCGAGGTCCATCGAGCCCATCACCGTGCGCAGGTTGGTGGTGGTCAGCTGCATGATCGCGACATAGAGATTGGCCACCTCGTAGGCCGCCTTGCCGGCGTCCAGCACCTGGAAGAACACCACCGCGTCGACCCCGACCATGGCGTTGTCGCGGGTGATGATCTCCTGGCCCGGGATGTCGAGCACCTGCTCCATCATGTTGACCTTGTGGCCGACCCGGTCGACGAACGGGATGATCACGTGCAGCCCCGGTTCCGCCGCCAGGGTGAAGCGGCCGAGCCGCTCGATGGTGTAGACAAAACCCTGGCGCACCACCCGCACGCCCATGATCATGAACACCACCGTGAAGAACACGATGGCAATGAGAAGTTCGAGCATGACTGGGATCCCCTCCCCGCGATGGAGCCGCATTCTAGCGGGGTGCGCGCGCTTTGCAATTCGGCAAGGATTTTGGGCTAGCCCTGCTGACTGAGGCAATCCCCGGGGGCGCGGCGTGATCGAGATCGAAGTCCAGAACGAGACCCACCAGACCCAGGAACGGCTGCGCTTCGCCACTGTCCCGCGGATCGGCGAGGGCCTGCGCCTGCGCGAGCCCGACGGCTGCTGGGCGAGCTACGACGTGCTCGACGTGTGGTACCAGAAGGCCGAGTTCGGCGACGTGTGGATGCCCTACCTCCACGTCTGCCTGACCGCCGGGGAGAGCGTCACCCCCGCGCCGGCACCGGCCGGGCTTGCCCCGCAGGGCGGCGGCGCGCAGGTCCACCCGCTCCATCCCCCGCAGGCCCGGCCGGCCACGCCTTATGCCAGCCTCAATCCGATGCAGGAGAACACGCTGTGCAGAACCTGATCAAGCGCCACCTCGGCCCGGTCGCGCAGGCGCCTGCACCGGCTTCTGCTGCGGCAGAGGCGACCCCGCCCGCGCCCGCCGCGGCGGCTGACGAGACCGCCGCGCTGGTCGCGGCCGCCAGGGCTGCCGCTGCCGGCACACCGCCGGCCGCCCGGCGGCAACCGACCTCGCTGGTGGTCGACGATTCGCGGATGATCCGCAAGGTCGCCCGCCGCATCCTCGAGCAGCACGGCTTCGCCGTGACCGAGGCGGAGAACGGCGAGGAGGCGATTGCCCGCTGCCGCGCGGCGATGCCGGACCTGGTGCTGACCGACTGGGATATGCCGGTCATGACCGGCCCGCAGTTCGTCGCCGCGCTGCGTGCGCTGCCCGCGTCAGCCGACACGCGGATCGTGTTCTGCACCTCGAAATCGGGCGCGCAGGACATCCACCACGGCATCGGCGCCGGGGCGGACGACTGGATCGTCAAGCCGTTCGACGAGGCCGGGCTGGCCGGGAAGCTCGCCGCGCTCGGTTTCGCCTGAGCCGCGCCGGCGCGGTTACAGCGCCGTTTCGTAGAGCGCCATCAGATCGTTCCACGCCCGCGCCTCGGCGGCAGGGGCATAGGCCGGGCTGTCGGGCACGGTCCAGCCGTGATCGCCGTCGTAGACCTCTACCGTCGCCGGCCGCCCGGCCGCCTGCGCCGCCGCGCGCAGCTGTTCCTGCTCCTGCGGTGCCTCGGCGTGATCGTCGCGGGCGATCGCGATCAGCAGGCGCGCGTCCATGCGGTCGAGCAGCGCGTGCGGGCTGGTCGCGCTGTCGGGCCGATAGAGCCCGCCACCATGAAAGCTCGCCGCTGCCCTGACCCGGGCGGGCACTGCGGCTGCGGTCCACAGCGCGAAGGGGCCGCCCATGCAGTAGCCCTGTGTGCCGATCCCGCGCGCCGGGTCGATCTCGTCCTGCGCGTCGAGCCAGGCGATGGCGGCGCGCGCGTCGGCCATGACCGCCTCGGCCGACAGCTTGCCGCGCATGGCCCGGGCGCGGCCCCACCCGCCGCTGCCGGCGAACGCGGCGAAGTCGCGCCAAATCGGTGCGGGCGTGTCGCGGTAGTACTGGTTCAGCACCAGCGCGGCATAGCCGCGCCCCGCCAACCGCCGGGCGATGTCCTGCTTGGTTTCGCGCAGACCCGCGATGTCGGGCCACAGGATCACTGCGGGCGAGCGGCCGGCCGGCGCGGCCAGCCAGGCGTCCATCGTTCCGTCGGCGGTGGCGAAGGCCACCTCGCGCTCGCTCATCGCGGGCACGCTTCCGGCCGCGTCGCTTTCCTCGGCCCCGACCGGGACGCAGGCCGCCGCTGCCGCTCCTGCCGCCGCCCCAAGGGCCGCTTTTGCGCCCAGCGCGCCGAACTGGCGCCGGCTCATGCCCTCGCGCGCCCACCGGGCCAGCTGTTCCTCGTTGCACATGGCTCGCGCTCCTGCCTTGCCTCACCGCGCCTCACCGCTCCGGCGCAGGTTGTGCCGGTTTGCGCGCGGGCCGGCAATGGACAAGCGCCGCCGCGCCATGCAACATGGGTTGCAAGGTGCGACCGAAAGAGTCGCGCGGCAGGGAGGGACGGGATGAGGAACAACGCCCTGGCGGCGGCGCTGGCGCTGGCTGCCTCCATTTTCGCACTGGGCAGCTGTACCGAGCCGGGGATGCCCGAAGGCGGCATCGACGCAGCGCGGCTGCTCGCCGCCGACACCGACACTGCCAACTGGATCACCCACGGGCGCACCTATTCCGAGCAGCGCTACTCCCCGCTCGATGCCGTGAACACCGGCAACGTGGGCCAGCTCGGCCTCGCCTGGTCGGCCGACATGGATACCGCGCGCGGTCAGGAGGCGACCCCGCTGGTGATCGACGGCAAGCTCTATCTCACCACCGCCTGGAGCAAGGTGAAGGCGTTCGATGCGGCCACCGGCGAGCCGCTGTGGGAATACGATCCCCAAGTGCCGGGCGAGACCGGGGTCAAGGCCTGCTGCGACGTGGTCAACCGGGGGCTGGCCGCATGGGGCGACCGGCTGTTCCTCGGCACGCTCGACGGGCGGCTGGTTGCGCTCGACCGCGACACCGGCGAAGTCGTGTGGGAAAAGGTCACGGTCGACCAGAGCCAGAGCTACACCATCACCGGCGCACCGCGGGTGATCGACGGCAAGGTGATCATCGGCAACGGCGGGGCCGAGTTCGGCGTGCGCGGCTACGTCGCGGCCTATTCGGCCGAGGATGGCGAGGAGCTGTGGCGCTTCTACACCGTGCCCGACCAGCCGAGCGACGACGATCCGGAATACCTCAAGGCCGCCGCGAAGACCTGGAGCGGCGAGTACTGGAATCTCGGCGGCGGGGGCACGGTGTGGGATTCGATGGCCTACGATCCGGAACTCGACCTGCTCTACATCGGGGTCGGCAACGGCTCCCCGTGGAACCGGGCCTATCGCAGCCCCGGAGCCGACGGGCGCGGCGAGGGCGACAACCTCTACCTCTCCAGCGTGGTCGCCATCCGGCCGGGGACGGGCGAATACGTGTGGCATTACCAGACCACGCCGGGCGAGACGTGGGACTACACCGCCACCCAGCACATCATGCTGGCCGACATGGAGCTGGGCGGAAAGCCGCGCAAGGTGCTGATGCAGGCGCCCAAGAACGGGTTCTTCTACGTGCTCGACCGCGAGACGGGCAAGTTCATCAGCGCGCAGCCCTATGTCACCGTCAACTGGGCGAGCGGCATCGACCCCGAGACCGGCCGCCCGGTCGAAAACCCAGAGGCGCGGGTGGACAGGACCGGCAAGCCCGCGATCGTCAGTCCGGGCGCGCTGGGCGGGCACAACTGGCACCCGATGGCCTATCATCCGGGCGAGAACCTGGTCTACATCCCCGCGTTCGAGGCGGCGATGGCCTATGCGCCTGAACGCAACTGGAAACCCGACCGCAAGCGCGGCTTCAACGTCGGCTTCGATCTCGGTGCGGGCGACCTGCCGCCCGATCTCGGCATTCGCAAGCAGGTCGCCGGCACGCTCAAGGGAATGCTGGTGGCATGGGATCCGGTGGCGCAGAAGGCCCGCTGGACCGTGCCCCATCCGGGCCCGTGGAACGGCGGCCTGCTGGCGACCGGCGGCGGGCTGGTGTTCCAGGGCACCGCGGGGAGCGAGTTCAACGCCTACAGCGCCAAGGACGGCACCAGGCTGTGGAGCTTCCCCGCGCAGACCGGCGTGGTCGCTCCGCCGATCACCTACACCGTCAACGGCGAGCAGTACGTCGCGGTGCTGGCCGGCTGGGGCGGGGCCTATGCGCTGACGGTCGATGGCGAGCTGCTCGACCGGCTCAGGCCGGTGCAGAACGTGAGCCGGCTGCTGGTGTTCAAGCTGGGCGGCAAGGCCCGCCTGCCGGATATGCCGGCGCTGGCGAGGCTGCCGCTCGATCCGCCGCCGAGCCGCGCGAAGGCCGATGTCATCGCGGCCGGCGGCAGGCACTATGCCCGCTATTGCGCGGTGTGCCACGCGCCCGCAGCGGTCGGTTCGACCGTGCTGCCCGACCTGCGCCGCAGCGCCACGCTGGCCGACAAGGGCGCGTGGCTGGCGGTGGTCCACGACGGCCTGCTGGCGGACAACGGCATGGCCAGCTTCGCCGGCTCGCTCACCCGGGAGCAGATCGACGCGGTGCGCGAATACGTGATCTTCCGCGCCAACCAGGACAAGGCGGCCGGGGTGCGGTGAGCGGGGGCGCGGCACCCGCACCGCTGCCCTCCCCCGGACCCATGCACCGCGCCGTGGCGGGACTAGCGGGAGAGACCCCTAGCCGAACACCAGGTTGCCCAGAAGCCTGCCGGGCAGCAGCGTGAACGCACCCGCGATGCACAGCCCGACGTAGAGACCCGTCATCATGTTGCGGTGCACGTCGACGTCGCCGGCGCGGACGGCGCGGATGGCGATCGGCACCGTGATGAGCGTCCACACGGTGAAGATGTGGATCAGGCTGAATCCGGTTCCGGCAAGGCCCGCGCCGGGGGTGCGTATGAATGCCGACGCGACCGCAGTCGCCAGCATCAGGCCGACCCAGATCCGCCCCAGCAGCCTGTGCAGCCGGTCGCCCTTGCGGCGCCACAGGATTACCGGGCCGAGCACCAGGGCGGGAACAACCGTGACCAGATGGATGACTATGGGCAGGGAGACTGCACCCGAAGCCGGGTCCGACACCGGAGCCGCAAATCCACCCAGGACCATCGAAAGGATCGTGAATGTGACCGTGATGGCCACGGTCGTCACTGCGACCGGCACGATGTTGTAGGGCCGTGGCGTTTCGTTCATGATAACTCCCTGTGTTGTGCGGCGTAGTGGCGAAGCAGCGGCGATGTTCCGGGAAAGCCTCACTCGATCCAAGCGTCTGTTCGCGGACGGTCAGCCGCTTGCGCGGATGGTCGCGGTTTTTCGCCAGCCGTCGGCACCCGGGCAGGAACCCGCCAGGCACCATGCCCTGGCCGAGGGCGGAATCGTGTTCCTGCTCGGCTGCGGCATGGCGCTGAGCAACCTCGTCAATCCCGCGAACTGGCCGCTCGGGGCGCGGATGGCCTACTGGACTTCCGGGTTCCTGCTGGCGTGGGGCCTGTTCCACGCACTCAGGCGGGTCGGGCTGGCGATCACCCGCTTCATCGGGATCGGCAGCCTGTGGGCCGATCTGATCGCAACCGCGATCATGGTCGTGGTCATCACCTGGACCGCCGCCTGGCTTGCCGGTGGCGCCTCCGCCGCACTCGGCCCGGCCTTCGCGCGCATTCTGCCGCTGACGCTGGCGATCGCGGCGGTTCTGTTTGCGCTGTTCTTCCTCCTCTATGCCCGGCACGCCGCGTTCGCTGCCTCCGCTGCCGCTGCCGCCGTGCCGCCGCCCGCCGCGCTGCCGGGGGTGGCCGAAAGCGCGCTGCACCGGCGGCTGCCGGCCGGTTTTCCGCCGATCATGGCGCTGTGCGCGGAGGACCATTACGTCCGGGTCATCGCCGAAAGGCACAGCGCGATGATCCTCATGCCCCTGGCCAAGGCGGTGGCGCTGCTGCCGCATGGTGCCGGCATCCAGGTCCACCGCAGCTGGTGGGTCGCGCGATCAGCGGTGGTCCGGCAGCGCCGGTTGGGCCGCGATCTTCACCTTGTCCTGCTGACCGGCCAGAGCGTGCCGGTCAGCCGATCGCGCCTCGCGGGCCTGAAGGCCGAAGGCTGGATCAGCGAGTAGCGGATCCGTCCTTCCGCATCTGCATCTGCGCGCTCTGTCCGTCGTCGACCCGGATCGTCGCGCCGGTCACGCATTCGCTCGCCGGGCTGACGAGGTAGAGCAGGGTGGAATCCATCTGCGCCGGCACGGGCACGCGGCGGCGCGCGAGGCGGTCGGTCGGGTCGCCGATGCGGGCGAACATCCCGTCGGTCATCTCGGTCACGAACATCCCGGGAGCGATGGCGTTGACGTTGATCCCGGCAAAGGCCCACTCGACGCTGAGCGCCTCGGTCATCCGCACCACCGCGGTCTTGGTCACAGCGTAGAGCGCCGCTCCGCCGCCATCGTAGCGGTAGTGCGCGACCGAGGCGATGTTGACGATGTTCCCCGGCTTGTCCGCCGCGATCAGCCGCCGCGCGACCTCGCAGGAGAGGATCCACGGCGCGCGCAGATTGACGCCCAGCACCCGGTCGACCAGCTCCAGCGGCATCTTGTGCGCGCGCCGGGCGTCGGGAATCCCGGCGTTGTTGACCAGGATGTCGACCGTGCCGAACGCCTTCTCGGCCGCGTCGACGGCCGCCACCAGCGCCTCGGCATCGGTCGCGTCCATCGCCACCGGCAGCGCGCGACCGCCGGCCGCCTCGATCCGGCTCGCCAGCGCCTCGAGCCGGTCTATCCGCCGCGCGGCCAGCGCCACCGCCGCGCCCTGGCTTGCGAGGACCCGGGCGAAGCGTTCGCCGAAGCCCGAGGACGCCCCGGTGACGAGCGCGACCCGGCCGCCGAGGTCGCTCGAGGCGTTGGGCAGGGGAAAGTCGGTCATGGCGTTCCTCACAGGCCGGCTCTGGGCGAACTGGCGGTCCAGCCGTAGAGCCTGCCGAAGCGGACCAGCGCCCCGCCGATGAAAGGCAGCGCCACGATCCACAGCCGCACGCCCGTTACGCCTTCGGGGCTGGCGATGCTGAGCACGGCGGTGGCGCCGAGCCCGGCGCAGGCCAGGACCAGCCCCAGGAACAGCCGCCATTCGGGCACGTCGCCCTTGCCCGCCGCCTTGGGATGCGCGGGGGCCTGCTCGTAGCGCGCGAACAGCATGACCAGCGGCAGGGTCAGCGCGATGTAGAGCGCGAACCAGACGGGGCGCGCCAGCCACCAGGCCGCACTGCCCGGCTCGACCGCCAGCCCGACGCCGCCGAGCAGCCATGCGCCCACCATGACCAGCACGAACCCGGTCAGGTGCCACAGGTAGAGGCTCATGATCATGCCGTTGACCAGCACCACCGCCGTCCACAGCCGCAGGCTTTCGAGCATCCGCCGCGCCTGCGGCTCGAGCGCCAGGGCGAAGCCGGCTTGCGCCACGCCCAGCGCCAGCAGCGCGATCGTGGGCGGCATGGAGTTCGACAGGTCGCTGCCCGGAACGCCGATCATCGCCACCGGGTAGGGTCCGGCGAAGACGAGCAGCAGCAGCGCGCAGAGCCCGGCAAGGCCCCAGCCGAGCGCCGTGGCGGGTCGTGCGAAACGGCCCTCGCTCCAGGCGTAGCCGAGCTGGTGCACCGCGAGCCAGACGAAGGCGAAGTTGGCGAACTGCACGTAGGGCACGCCGAAATGCAGCCGCAGCACGTCGATCGCGATTCCGCCGGCCACCAGCGCGACGAACGAGGTCATCCCCCAGCGTCGCCACGCCGCATGGGTCAGCGGCACCACGGCGGTGACGATGATGTAGACCGACAGGAACCACACCGGGATCAGCGCCAGCTGCGCCGCCATCGCCACGATCGGGCGGTCGAGGCCGATCATCGTGCCGAACATCGCGATCCCGGTCCAGATCGCGAACAGCGGCAGCACCGGGTAGATCAGCCGCCGGAACCGGCTGGTGAACCAGTGCGAATAGCTTGCCTGCTGCCGCCGGCTGGCCGACCAGCTGACCGCGTTGGAGAACCCGCCGACGAGAAAGAACAGCGGCATGACCTGGAACCCCCAGGTCAGCCACTGGGTCCATGGAAGGATGCCGAGCAGGTGCCCGCCGACCACCGCGCCGCTGCTGTCGAGATGGGGCGCGGCGACCAGCCAGTGGCCCACCACCACCGCCATGATCGACAGCGCGCGCAGGAAATCGACATAGCGGTTGCGCTCCGGCGGGGCCTGCTGCGCCATGTCGCGCGCCCGGCTCCAGATCGTCGTTCGTGTTCGCTCCGTCACGCGGCCCTCCCCCGGGCAGGAGGAATGGGCCACGCGGCGGGCGTTTGCAATCAGAAGTCGAACCCGGCCCGCAGCCACACACCCCGGCCCGCGCCGGGCAGCCGGGTGCCGACCGCGACGTCCGACGCCCCGACCCGGTTCAGCCCCGACAGGTGCGGGCGATAGAGCCTGTCGAACAGGTTTTCGACCCCGGCCGCCACGGTCAGCCGATTGGCCAGTCGCGCCTCGCCGAACAGGCCGACCACGGCATAGCCGCTGCTCGGTGCCTCTCCGTTTGTGGCTGAGACCTTGCCCTGCCGGGCCGCGGCGACCACTTCCGCGCCAAGGGTCATCGCCCCCGGCTGCCACAGCACCGCCAGCCGGCCGTTGGCCGGGGCGACGCGGTAGAGGTTGTCGGCGATGTCACGGCGCTTGGCACGGACCCAGCTGGCCGCCCCTTCCACCCGCAGGGTTCCGGCGAGTCGCAGGTCGAAATCGAGGTCGATCCCGTAAAGCTCGGCATCGACGTTGCGGAACATCAGCGGGGTGGCATCGCCGTTCATGTTGGCGACCATCTCGACCGGGCTGTCAGCCACCCCGGGCGTCGCGTCGAACGGCGTGCCCTGGATGTAGCCGTCGGCCCGGCGGTAGAACAGCGTCGGGCGCAGCCTCAGGCCGCCGGTCCCGAGATCGAAGCCTGCTTCGGCGATCCACGCCACTTCGGAGTCCAGCGCGGGGTTGCCGACGTAGATGTTCCCGTCGGCAAGGCCGTAGCTGGCCTCGGTCGGCAGCCAGGCGAACCGTTCGAGCACGCTGGGCACGCGGCTCTTGCGCGCCAGGGCCAGGCGCGCGGTGAGCGCCTCGCCGTGGAACCAGGCCCGCACCACCGCATCGAGGGTCGTGTCGCGCAGGTTCCGCTGCCCGGCGACGAATCGCGCCGCCAGCGTGCGCGGCCCCGCCGGGACCGCCGCGCCCAGCTGCGGCAGCCCCGCGTTCTGGCTCACCCGGTCCAGCCGGGCACCGGCTTCCAGCTCCACCGCACCCAGTGCGCCGCGCCACTGCGCGAAGGCGCCGACCCGGTCCGACCCGAGCGAGGGCTGCGCGTCGATGAAGAACGCCGGGTTGAGCGGGTTGGTGATGCGGACGAACTTGTCGGTCACTTCCGCGTCGACGCCCAGCTTGACGTGCCGCCGCTCGCTGCCGAAGCGGAGCGAGCCTTCCGCGGTCATGGTGTCGGCTTCGGCAAAGGTGGCGCGCGCCTGGGCGGGGGGCGCAAGGGGGCGGCGCAGGGTCTGGTTGTCCATCAGGTGCCGCACCGCGACATGGCCTAGCCGCAGATCGAGCGCGACCTCGCGGGCGATCTCGCCGCGCCAGCCCGCCTGGACGAAATCGGTGTCGAAATAGACGATGTCGAGCGCGAAGGGCGGGTTGCCGCTCGGATCGGTCTCGCTGCGGCGGTATTCGACAAACAGCTCGCCCGCCCCGGTCCGCAAGCCGGCGACAGCGCCGTAGAGATCGCGCTCGAACGAGGTGCCGCCGGCAAGGCCGCCCGGTATCGCGTAATCCCCGCCCTGCTCGCGGCTGGCGAGCACGCCCAGCCGCCAGCGATCGCTCGCCAGGCCCACCATGCCGCCCACGGCATGGCTGTCATCGACGCTGCGATAGTGCGCGCGTGCCGTGCCGGTCGGCTCCAGCGCCGGTCCGGTGGCGAACGCCGGTTGCAGCAGCACCGCATTGAGCGCGCCTGCCAGCCCCGGCCCCTGCGAAACCGGCGCGACGCCGCGCGCGATCTCGATCCTCTCGAGCAGCACGGCCGGGGCATAGTGGAGCGGCGGGTCCATCGCGTTGGGGCCGCCGGTGGCGAAGCGCTGGCCGTTGATCCGGCCGAGCACCCGCTCGCCCGACAGGCCGCGGTAGGACAGCTGGCCGGACAGCGCGCCGTTGCCGACCAGCGCGCCCCCGGCGGTGCGCGCGGCGATCGCGGCGGCGTCCGGCGGCAGGGCGATGGTGGCGGGCGGAGCAATCGCGTCGGTCGCGGGCGGGGCGGGGGGCGCGGCGGTGACGACGATCACGTCGGTCAGCACCGGGTCGCGCGGCTGCGCGCCGGAGTGCTCGGCCTGGAGCGGGAGGGCGGCCAGCGCGGCGGGCGCGCACAGCAGGATGCCGCGCAGGCGGCGGGAACAAGCGGTCATGGGAACAGTCCTGAACTCGGAGGAAATCGGGGCCGCACGGCGGCCGATGGAGCGGGTTCAGGAGGCGTGCGGCGGTCCCCGGAGCGGCGGGCGCAGGTGCGCCAGGCGGGAGAGCACGATCCGGGGTGCCGGCAGCAGCGCCAGCGCCATGACGAAGGCAAGCATGGCCGCCAGCAGTTCGACGGGCGGCAGGGTCGCCGCCTGGGCCAGCGCCCCGAAGGCGCAGTGCCGGCTTTCCCCGTCGGCGGGCCCGGGCGCGGGGGCCTTGCGCGGGATCGCCAGCGTGACAGTCGCCGGTCCGATCCCCGCGTCGCGGCAGACGCTCACCGTGAGCGCCAGATCCTCGCCCTGCTCCACCATCATGCCCTGCGGCACCAGCGCGCGCAGCCCCAGCGCCAGAACGGCCAGGATCAGCCAGGCGGCAGGGTGGCGGACGAGGCGGGAGCGCAGCGCGACCATGACCGGGCGCTTAGGCCGCGCGCCGGCCCCTGGCTAGCCTTTGAACACCACCGTGCGCGTGCCGTTCAGCAGCACCCGCTCCTCCAGATGGAGCCGCACCGCCTCGGCCAGCACGCGGCGCTCGATGTCGCGGCCCTTGCGGACCAGTTCCGCCGGGCTGTCGGCATGGGTAATCGGCTCGACGTCCTGGTGGATGATCGGGCCTTCGTCGAGATCGCGGGTGACGTAGTGCGCGCTCGCGCCGATCATCTTGACCCCGCGCTCGTGCGCCTGGTGATAGGGCCGCGCGCCCTTGAACCCGGGCAGGAAGCTGTGGTGGATGTTGATGCAGCGTCCGGCGAAATGCGCCGCCTGCCGGTCGGACAGGATCTGCATGTAGCGGGCCAGCACCACCAGTTCGGCCCCGGTCTCCTCGGCCAGCGCGCGCACCTGCGCTTCCTGCGCGGCCTTGCTGTCGGGCGTGACCGGCAGGTGGTGGAAGGGCACCTCGCCGATGTTGGTGTGGGTCAGCACCGCGCGCGGGTGGTTGCACACCACCGCCACGGGTTCCATCGCCAGCTCGCCGATGCGCCAGCGATAGAGGAGGTCGGCGAGGCAGTGGTCGAACCGGCTGACCAGCAGCATGACCCGGCGCGGCCGATCGCGCAGGGCGAGCTTCCAGTCCATCGCCAGTTCGCCCGCCAGCGGCGCGAACCCGGCCCGCAGCGCCTCGCGCGCCGTGCCGCCGGGATCGAACTCGACCCGCATGAAGAACCGGCCGCTGGCGGCGTCGTTGAACTGCTGCGCCTCGAGCACGTTGCCGCCGCGCTCGAACAGAAAGCCGGTCACGCGGGCGGTGATCCCGGGCCGGTCGGGGCAGGCGAGGGTCAGGACCAGCGGGGCGGACATGGCCCTAGCGCCGCTCCAGCGCCGCTTCGCACTCGGCCATGAGTTGGGCGATGATTTCGGCGACCGGTTCTTCCGCCCTGACCATCCCGACGCTCTGCCCGGCCATCAGGCTGCCGCCCTCGACGTCGCCGTCGATCACCGCGCGGCGCAGCGCGCCGGCCCAGTAGTGCTCGATCTGGAGCTGCGCCTCGTCCATGCCGACCTCGCCGCGGTCGAGCAGGGCGGCGACCTCGATCTGCTTGGCGGTGAACGCCTCGGTGCCCTTGTTCTTCAGCGCGCGGACCGGGATCACCGGCAGGCGCGGGTCGACCTGCACGCTCGCCACCGCGTCGCGCGCGCTGGCGCGGAAGAACGCCTTCTTGAACTCGGGGTGGGCCACGCTCTCGGTGGCGCAGGCGAAACGGGTGCCCAGCTGGACCCCGGCCGCGCCCATCTCGAGATAGCCGGCGATCGCCTGCCCCTTGCCGATCCCGCCGGCGACGAACACCAGATGGTCCGCGGCAAGCTCGGGCAGGATCTCCTGCGCCAGCACGCTGGTGGAGACCGGGCCGATATGGCCGCCCGCCTCCATCCCCTCGATCACCAGCGCGTCCGCGCCGGAGCGGAGCAGCTTCTTCGCCAGCGCGAGGGTGGGGGCAAAGCAGATCACCTTCGCCCCGAACGCCGCGATCGCCTCCACGCTGCCCTTGGGCGGAATGCCCCCGGCGAGCACGACATGGCCCACGCCGTGCCTGCCGCAGACCGCGATCAGGTCGAACAGCTGCGGGTGCATGGTGATGAGGTTGACCCCGAACGGGCGGTCGGTCAGCGCCCGGGTGGCGGCGATCTCGGCATCGAGCAGGTCGGGCGTCATCGCCCCGCAGGCGATCACCCCGAAACCGCCGGCGTTGCTGATGGCCGAGACGAGGGTGCGCTCGCTCACCCAGCTCATCGCGCCGCACAGGATGGCGGTCTCGCAGCCGAGGAAGGCGGTCCCGCGCTCCATCAGCGCGGCGGTTCGGGGATAGCGGGTCATGGGCCCGCCGCCTAGGCGAGCGCGCGGCTCGCCGCAAGAGGCGCACGGCGCGGCCACGGCAGGCTGGAAAGAGCGGCTGAGGCGATTACAAAGTGGGGATTAATCGATTGGACTAATCACACGCGCTGTTTCAGAACAGGCTCACACCCCAACGACACGATTCTGGAGGATTCCCGATATGGACATGAAGACCGGAGAGATGAGCGGCGGCTGCCCCGTCACCGGCAGCGGCGCGATGCGCAGCCTGCTGGGCCGGACCAACCGTGACTGGTGGCCCGATTCGCTCCAGCTCGAGATCCTCAAGGAAGACGGCCGCCGGGCCGACCCGATGGATGAGGACTTCGACTATTGCGAGGCCTTCAACGCGCTCGACTACAACGCGCTCAAGGCCGACATCAAGGCGCTGATGACCGACAGCCAGGACTGGTGGCCGGCGGACTACGGCCACTACGGGCCCTTCTTCATCCGCATGGCCTGGCACGCGGCCGGCACCTACCGCACCGGCGACGGGCGCGGCGGTGCCAGCAGCGGGCAGCAGCGTTTCGCCCCGCTCAACTCCTGGCCCGACAACGGCAACCTCGACAAGGCCCGCCGCCTGCTGTGGCCGATCAAGCAGAAGTACGGCAAGCACATCAGCTGGGCCGACCTGTTCATCCTGACCGGCAATGTCGCGATCGAATCGATGGGCGGCCCGGTGTTCGGCTTCGGCGGCGGCCGCAAGGACGTGTTCGAGCCGGAAACGGTCTACTGGGGCACCGAGGAGCAGTGGGTCAACGAAGGCGTTGCCACCCGCATCCTGCCCGATGAAGGCAAGGCGCTGGAAAACCCGCTGGCCGCGATCCAGATGGGCCTCATCTACGTCAATCCGGAAGGGCCGGGCGGCAACCCGCACGATCCCGAAGGCATGGCCCGCGACATGCGCGAGACCTTCGCCCGCATGGCGATGAACGACGAGGAGACCGTTGCGCTCACCGCCGGCGGCCACGCCTTCGGCAAGGCGCACGGGGCCAAGCCGGCCGACACTTTCGGCGGCGCGCCGGAAAGCGAGCACCTCGCGCTCCAGGGCTTCGGCTGGCTCACCGACAAGGAGGAGATCGGCAAGGGGCACATCACCACCTCGGGCATCGAGGGGGCGTGGACGCCCAATCCGACGCAGTGGGGCAACGACTATTTCCGCCTGCTGTTCAAGTACGAGTTCGAGCTGGTCAAGTCGCCCGCCGGTGCCTGGCAATGGCAGCCGATCGACCAGGAAGAGGCCGACATGGCACCCGACGCGCGCGATCCGTCGAAGAAGGTGCCGACCATGATGACCACGGCGGACATGGCGCTGAAGTGGGATCCGGAATACCGCAGGATTTCCGAACGCTTCCTCAACGACCAGGCGGCGCTCGACGATGCCTTCGCCCGGGCGTGGTTCAAGCTGTGCCACCGCGACATGGGCCCGCGGGTGCGCTACCTTGGGCCGGAGGTTCCGGCCGAGGAGCTGATCTGGCAGGACCCGGTCCCGGCCGGCACCATGCCTTCGGACAGCGACGTCGCGGCGTTCAAGTCGGCGATCCTTTCCAGCGGGCTGACCGTGGCCGAGCTGGTCAAGGCGGCCTGGGCCTCGGCCTCGACCTACCGCAACTCCGATCACCGCGGCGGTGCCAATGGCGCGCGGGTGCGGCTGGCGCCGCAGAAGGACTGGAAGGTCAACGATCCGGAGGAACTGGCCAAGGTTCTGGCGAAGATCGAGGAGCTGCGCGGGCCTCTGTCGCTGGCCGATGCGATCGTGCTCGCCGGCACCGCGGCGGTGGAGAAGGCGGCGAAGGATGCCGGGTTCGACGTGGCGGTGCCGTTCACCGGCGGCCGCGGCGATGCCAGCGCGGAGCAGACCGATGCCGAGAGCTTCGAGCCGCTCGAGCCGCTGGCTGACGGCTTCCGCAACTACCTCAAGGGCAAGGCGAGCGTGAAGACCGAGGAACTGCTGGTCGACCGCGCGCACCTCCTGGGCCTGTCGATCCCCGAGATGACTGTGCTGGTCGGCGGGATGCGGGCGCTGGGTGCGGTCAGCACGCACGCCCAGCACGGCAACCGGATCGGCGTCCTGACCGAACGGCCGGGCCAGCTCACGCCGGACTTCTTCACCAACCTGCTCGACATGGGCACCGAATGGTCGGTCGTCGACGAGAGCGGCGACGAGGAGTTCGTCGGCAGGTGCCGCAAGACCGGCGCGGAGAAATGGCGCGCGACCCGCACCGACCTGGTGTTCGGCTCGAACTCGCAGCTGCGCGCGGTCGCCGAAGTCTATGCCGAGAAGGGCCACGAGGAGAAGTTCGTGCGCGACTTCGTCAAGGCCTGGACCAAGGTGATGAACGCCGACCGGTTCGACCTCACTTACGCGAAGTATCATCGGTAAGCCGCAGGGCGCACCCCATACCGAAGAGCCGTAGAGCCCTTCGGGTCGCGGAAGGCCGGTCGCTCCCTCCCCCGGGGCGGCCGGCCTTTTCCGTTCAGGCCGGGTCGTAGCCGATCGTGACCCGCTCCGCCGCTTCCTGCGCCAGGCGGCGGGCGGTGTCGGTGTCGCCGGCGGTGGCGAGCGCCACGCCCATGCGGCGCCAGGGGCGGCTGGTCGGCTTGGCGAAGATCCGCACGTCGGCCCCGTCCGCCATCGCCTCGGCCAGCCCCGAGTAGGACAGCGCCGCGCTGTCGCGGTCGGCCAGGATCACCGCGCTCGCGGCGGGGCGGGCGCTGATCGCGGCCGGCACCGGCAGCCCCATGATCGCGCGGGCATGGAGGTCAAACTCGGTCAGCACCTGGCTCGCCAGCGTGACCATGCCGGTATCGTGCGGGCGCGGGGAGAGTTCGGAGAAGATGACTTCGTCTCCCTTGACGAAGAACTCGACGCCGTAGAGGCCCCAGCCCCGGCCGTTCCCTTGCAGCGCTTCGACCACTCTCGCCGCCATCGCCTGCGCCTGCGCCAGGGCGGCCTTGCTCATCGCCGCCGGCTGCCAGCTTTCCTGGTAATCGCCGCGTTCCTGCCGGTGGCCGATCGGCGGGCAGAAGGTCACGCCGCGAGCATGGCGGACGGTCAGCAGCGTGATCTCGTAGTCGAAGTCGACGAACTGCTCGACGATCACGCGGCGGCGGTCGCCGCGCATTCCGGCGACGGCATGGTCCCACGCCGCCTCCAGCCCGTCCGGACCGTCGACCTTGCTCTGGCCCTTGCCGCTCGACGACATGACCGGCTTGATCACGCAGGGAAAGCCGGTGAAGGCCGCCGCCTCGCGCACTTCGGCGAGGCTCTCGGCATAGCGGTAGCGCGAGGTGGCAAGGCCCAGCTCGCCCGCGGCCAGGTCGCGGATCGCATCGCGGTTCATGGTCAGCTGCGCGGCGCGGGCGGAAGGCACGACGTTGAACCCTTCCGCTTCCAATTCCGCCAGCACTTCGGTCCGGATCGCCTCGATCTCAGGGACGATATAGTCGGGCCGGTGCTTCTCGGCGACCGCGCGCAGCGCCGCGCCGTCGAGCATCGGGAACACCTCGCGCGCGTCCGCCAGCTGCATCGCCGGGGCGTTGTCATAGGCATCGCAGGCAATCACCCGCGCACCCAGCCGCTTCGCCGAAATGACAAACTCGCGCCCCAGCTCCCCCGATCCGAGCAGCAGAATGGTCGCGGTGTGGCCGGTCATAGCCTTTGTCGGTTCGCTATTCGGGATGGCGTTCGAGCACGATGTCGCGCCGGGCCAGCAGGGTTCCGTCCGCATCGCGCGACAGCGTGACGATCCCGCTGCCGCCACGCAGCTCCTGCTTCGCGCGATAGGTTTCGTCGACCATGAACTCGCCGTCGAAGACCACATCGTCGATGTAGTAGGGGCGCTTGCCCGGTTCGAGCACGATGAAATGCAGATGCGCGGGCATGGTCATGTCGGGATAAGGGGCGGGCTTGATCGTCTCGAAGCGATAGCGCCCGTCCGGCCCGGTGCGGGCCCAGGCGCGCAGGCGGCCGTTGCGCCGGCTCCATTCGCTCTCGTCGGTGCCATCGGCATAAAGGCCTTCGGCGTTGGTCTGATGAAAATAGATCACCACACCATCCTGCGGAGTCTTGCCATCGGTTCCATAGACCGTGCCCTTGGCGACCAGCCGCTCCCCCGGCTCGTCCGCGTCAGCCACCACCGCGCTCCACGCCAAGGTCTCGGCGGAGCGCTCGTAAGCCGCCTCGCACCCTTCGCAGGCATAGAGGTCGGCACGGGCCGCTGTTTCCGCTGTGGCTGGAGTGCCGGTGCCGCAAGCCGAAAGGAACAATGCCGACGAGATGGTGAGGATTGCCTTCGAATGAAACATCTGGAAAGTTCCCGCTTGATGCAACCGGGTCGCTATACTGCCCCCGCGCGGGCTTTGCACTGGCTTGTTGCTTTGCTGGTGATCGGCCAGATCACGCTCGGATTCCTCGCCGACAGCGCGCCGGATGCAGAAGCGAGACCTTTGCGTCAGACTCATGCCGAGGTCGGTGTGATCATTCTTGTGCTCATGGTGCTGCGGCTGAGCTGGCGTATCGCCTCCCCGCCGCCACATCTGCCAGCCACGATGACGCAAGCGCAGCGATCGATCGCAGGGTGGGTCCATCGCCTGATTTATGCCGTGTTGTTCATCATGTTGACGAGCGGGCTGACAGTGTGGATGTGGATCGGCGGCCCGATAACGCTGTTCGGTGCGATCCCGGTGCCGCTACCTCGCATCGCCAGCGAGGACGAGTTCTGGCTATCCGTGGCCGGCTATACCCATGAATATGGCGCCTTTGCGATCACCGCGCTGGTCGTACTGCATATCGGCGCCGCGCTGTGGCACGAACTGGTGCTGCGGGACCGCCTGATCCGCGACCGGATGCTCTGACCTCAGGCCGCCTCGTCGCTCGCGTCAAGGCCGTAGGCGGTGTGGAGCACGCGGACGGCGAGTTCGGTCTCGTCCTCGTCGATCATCACGCTGACCTTGATCTCGCTGGTGGAGATCGCCTGGATGTTGATCCCGCGTTCCGACAGCGCGCGGAACATGGTGCTGGCGACGCCGGCGTGGCTCTTCATGCCGACCCCGACCACGCTGATCTTGGCGATCTTGCTGTCGGTGATGATGCGGTTGTAGCCGATCACCTCGCGCTTGTCCTCCAGCAGCGCCTGCGCGCGGGCGAGGTCGGCCTGGGGCACGGTGAAGGTCACGTCGGTCTCGCCCTTGTCGCGCCCGACGTTCTGGATGATCATGTCGACGTTGATCGAGGCCGCGGCGAGCGGTTCGAAGATGTTGGCGACCGCGCCGGGCCGGTCGGGCACGCGGGTGAGGATCACCTTGGCCTCGTTCTTGTCGTGCGCGATCCCGGTCACGAGCTGGCGTTCCATCTGGCCGTTCTCCACCAATTGGTCCATTTCCTCTTCCGACACGATCATCGTGCCGGGCAGTTCGTCGGCGGGCACGGCGTCGTCGCCGAGGAAGCTGGAGAGCACCTGCACCCGCACCCCTTCCTTCATGGCGAGGCTGACCGAGCGGGTCTGGAGCACCTTGGCCCCCACGCTCGCCAGCTCGAGCATTTCCTCGTAGGTCACAGCCTTCTGCTTCTTCGCCTTGGCCACGATGCGCGGATCGGTGGTGTAGACCCCGTCGACGTCGGTGTAGATGTCGCACCGGTCGGCACCGACGGCGGCGGCGACCGCGACCGCGCTGGTGTCGGACCCGCCGCGCCCCAGCGTCGTCACCCGGCCATCGGCGGAAAGGCCCTGAAAGCCGGGGATCACCGCGATCTCGCCCGCCTGCATCGAGGCGATCAGCGCCTCGGCGTCGATCGCCTCGACCCGGGCCTTGGCATGGGCCTCGATCGTGCGGATGGGCAGCTGCCAGCCGAGCCAGCTCCTCGCCCGGCAGCCCAGCGCCTGGAGCGTGAGCGCGAGCAGGCCGCTCGTCACCTGCTCCCCGCTCGCCACCACCACGTCGTATTCGGCCGGATCGTAGAGCGGGTTGGCCTCGCGGCAGAAATTGACCAGCCGGTCGGTCTCGCCCGCCATGGCGGAGACGACCACCGCCACCTCGTGCCGTTCACCGTTCGGGGCGGCCTGCTGGCGGCGCACGATCTGGGCGACGCGGCGGATGCGCTCGGTTCCGGCCATGCTGGTGCCGCCGAATTTCATCACGATGCGAGCCAAGGCGGTCGTCTCCGTGCTGGAAGCTGTGCGTCGCTGCTGCTAGCCATGGCGCATGAACGATGCAACCGCCGGGCCGCGTAGCAAATCTACTTCGCCGCCAACCATCCGCCCCGGGGAGGCGGCGCATTTCGGCCGCCTGGCGCAGGAATGGTGGGATCCGGGCGGATCCTCGGCCATGCTTCACCGGCTGAACCCGGTGCGGCTGGCCTTCATCCGCGACGCGATCGACGCGCACTGGCAGACCGACCCGGCCGACCTGCGCCCGCTCGCCGGTCGCGCGGCGCTCGATGTCGGCTGCGGCGCGGGCCTGCTGTGCGAGCCGCTGGCGCGGCTGGGGGCGGACGTCACCGGGGTTGACGCCGCGCCGGAGAACGTCGCGGCCGCTGCCGCCCACGCCGAGCTGATGGGCTTCGATACTCTCCTCCCCCAGGGGGAGGGGTCGGAGGTGGGTGGTCTGCCATCCGCCACCGCCGCACACCCGTCCTCGACCCCTTCCCTCAAGGCATGGGGCTCCCTGCGCTACATGGCCGGCGAGGTGGGTGCGCTCGACATCGGCCGGTTCGACCTCGTGACGGCGATGGAGGTGATCGAGCACGTTGCCGACAAGCCCGCCTTCGTCGCCGCGCTGGCGGCCCGGCTGGCGCCGGATGGCCTGCTGGTGCTCTCGACCCCCAACCGGACCGTCAGGAGCCGGCTGCTGCTGGTCGAGGGTGCCGAGGCGCTCGGCCTGATCCCGCGCGGCACGCACCAGTGGCACGACTTCGTCACGCCCGAGGAGATGGGCGACCTGCTGCGCGAGGCCGGGCTGGCGGTGCGGAGCGTGGAGGGCCTCGCCTTCACTCCCTCGCGCGGGCTGCACCTGTCGCAGGACCGCTCGCTCAACTACATCCTTTCGGCGACCCGCGCGGAGCGCTGACGCGGTTCGGGGAGCCGGGCTGGTCGGCGCTTACGGCGAGCGCGGGGGTGGAAGGGGTTTTACGCGCGCAGACGCCGCGCCAGGTGGTTCGAGACGGGCCGTCAGCCTGCGGCTTCGCGCCCCTCCTCACCACGAGCGGGAGAAGGAGCCCCGTTCGCGGTAGGAGGCCTTTCAGGGTGCGGCGGTCACGGAAGCCGCGCACCTTGAACACCCCTCCCCGTGGGGAGGGGGCGGGGGTGGGGGTTCGGCGTCCGATCGAAGGGCGCAGCACCCACCCCAACCCCTCCCTCAAGGGAGGGGCTTTTGGCAGCGCACCAGCCGGAGAAGCCGCACCCCTAAAACCCTTCCCCGTGGGGAGGGCAAGGGGGTGGGGGTTCGGCGCTCGATCGCGGGGCAAGCGATCCGCCCCGGCGATCAATCGGCTTCCTCGGTCAGCGGCAGCGCGCGCCCTGCCGCGCCGCGATCACCGGAGCCGGATCGTCGGTGAACACGCCGGTCACGCCCGCTGCGGCGAGCAGGGTGTAGAGTCCCTCGATGCACCCGCGCCCGCCTTCGCCGCCGGGACCGTGCAGGCTCGGCGGGAGGAAGGCGTTCTCCTTGCGCAGGGTCCAGGCGTGGACCTCGAGCCCTGCGGCCCGGGCATCCGCCACCAGCGCGGTCGGCTGCCCTCCGTCGCCCAGCACCAGCCTCATGTCCGCGCCCACGGCATCGGCATAGCCGGCGATCGCGGCAAGGCCCGACGGGCTGAGCATCTCGGCATAAGTCAGCGCAGGCTCGTCCGCCGGCCCGCCATCGACCGCGACGAGCTGCACCAGGCGGAACCCGCTGCGCTCTTTCAGGCGCCTGAGGGGCGCGATCTCGAAGCTCTGGATGAACACCGGATCGTCCGGCGTCACGCCCAGCCGCGCCAGTTCCAGCAGCAGCAGGTCGACCGTGTCGATCGCTTCCGCCTGGAGCAGGAAGTGCGGGTGCTTGAGCTCGGGGTAGAGGCCGATCCGGCGGCCGGTCTCCGCTTCGTGCGCGCGCACCAGGCGGACGATCTCCTCCAGCGTGGGCACCTGGTACAGGCCGTCGAACCGGGCCCCGCCGGGCCGCAGCCCGGGCAGCCGTTCGCGCGCGCGCAGGGTCCGCAGCTCGGCGAGGGTGAAGTCCTCCGCGAACCAGCCGGTCACGAGCCGCCCGTCGATGGTCTTGGAGCGCTGCCGGTCGGCGAACTCCTCGCGCGAGGCGACATCGGTCGTCTCCGAGATCTCGTTCTCGTGGCGGGCGACGAGCACCCCGTCGCGGGTCGCCACCAGGTCGGGTTCGATATAGTCCGCCCCTTTGTCGATCGCGCGCGCGTAGGCGGCGAGCGTGTGCTCGGGCCGCTCGCCGCTCGCGCCGCGATGCGCGATCACCAGTACCTCGGCCTGCGCCATTCCCGTCATCCCCATGAGCACCGCCACCGCCAGCACCGGTTTGATCGCACCGAGCCTGTCGAGCAGGTTCAGGATAGCGCCGCGAACCATTCATCCTCCCTGAATCCGATCAGCAGCCCGTCGGGATGTTCGACCACGGGCCGCCGGATCATGGCGGGGTTCGCTTGCAGGACGGTGACAGCCTCGCCCGCCTCGATCAGCGCCCGGTCGCTCCCGGAGAGCGCGCGCCACGTCGTGCCGCGCCGGTTCACGACCATGTCGAGCCCGGCGGCCTGGATCCACCGCGCCAGCCGCGCGGCATCGACGCCTTCCTTCCTGAAGTCGTGGAAAGTGTAGCTCCGCCCGCGCGCATCGAGCCAGGCGCGCGCCTTCCTGACGGTGTCGCAGTTGGGGATGCCGTAGAGATCGATCGGGGTCACGGGTGCTCCTGGAGGCTGGTTCTAAGGCGTTGCACATCGATCACGCAACTAGCCGGCTTGCTTGCGACCGGATTGCAGGCACCGGGCCGCCGCCGGGGCGCGCATCCGCGTTCAATCCTGTTTCGGACCGAGAACAAGGCGCGCTTCGGCAAGGGCGGTGTCGCAATACTTCCGATCTCCGCGCCCGACGAGGGCGCAGGAGGGGTCAATACTCGTTCGGCTCCTCCGGGGTGCGGGCAGTGTGGGTCGGGCCGGCGGTGCGGTCGCCCTGCGCCAGCTTGAACACCACGCCGGAGAGCAGCAGCAGCGCGATCAGGTTGGGCAGCGCCATGGCGGCGTTGGAGATGTCGCCCAGCCGCCAGACCAGTGTCAGGTCCTGGAAGCTGCCGAGGAAGATCACCAGGCACCACAGCACCCGCCACGACAGGTGGAGCCGCTTCTCCCCGCGCAGGTTGGAGCCGGGGATCCGGTCGTAGAGGAAGGTGATCGCGCGCTCGCCGTAGTAGCTCCAGGTGACGAGCGTGGTGAACACGAACAGGATCAGCGCGACGCTGGCGATCAGGCTGCCGATCGGCACCCCCGCGAGCGTTACCGGGAAGGCCGCGGCGAACGCGCCCGAGGTCATCGCGAAGCCCTGGAGGTCCGATTGCCAGGCGTGCAGCACCGGCTGACCGCCACCGGTGAAATCGCCCTCCACCGTCAGGATCACCAGCGCGGTGATGGTGCAGATCACCACCGTGTCGATGAAGGTGCCGAGCATGGCCATGCGGCCCTGCTGCTCGGGATCGTCGGTCTGCGCCACGGCATGGGCGATCGGGGTCGAGCCCTGTCCGGCCTCGTTCGAGAACAGCCCGCGCGCCACCCCGGCGCGGATCGCCATGATGATCGCCGCGCCCAGGAAGCCGCCGCTCGCCGCCTGCGGGTTGAACGCGCCGTGGAAGATGCGCGCGAAGGTTTCCGGAATGTCCTGATAGTCGAGCAGGATCGCGATCAGTGCCATGACCAGGTAGGCCGCCGCCATGAACGGCACGATCTTTTCCGCGACGCTGCCGATCGACTTGATCCCGCCGATGATCACCAGGAACACCGCCACGGCGACGATCACGCCGGCCAGCCATTCCTCCATCCCGAACAGTTCGCCGAAGCTGTCGGCGACCGCGTTGGCCTGGATCGAATTGCCGGTGACCAGCGCGGAGAACAGCGTGCCGAGGCAGAACAGCACCGCCAGCCAGGCATACTTCGGCCCCAGCCCCATCATGATGTAGCTCATCGGCCCGCCGCGATAGGTGCCTTCGCTGGTCCGCTCGCGATAGCGGATGGCGAGCGAACCTTCGGCGAAGGCCAGCGCCATGCCGATCAGCGCGGTGATCCACATCCAGAAGATCGCGCCCGGCCCGCCGAGCGTGATCGCGGTGGCGACGCCGGCGAGGTTGCCGGTGCCGACCTGGCCCGACAGCGCGGTGGAGAGCGCCGCGAAGGGGCTGATCTCGCCCGCGCCGGCGCTCTTGCGCCCGCGGAACAGGCCGGCAAAGGCGCTGCCGAGGTTGCGGATGGGATAGAACCGCAGCCCCACCATCATCCACATCCCGATGCCGAGCAGCACGATCACCATCGGCGGGAAGGGGATCACCGTCTCCCCGTTCCAGCTGCCGCCCCAGATGAAGTCGGAAACGTTGACCACGTGATCGACGAGGCCGGTCGCTCCGGCCGTGTTGGCTGACATCTGGCAATTCCCCATTCGCGGCGTGGAGCCTGTCCCGCCGTCTGTTTGCTGAGCGCGCACGCTAGTCGCGCAGCGCGCGCTTGGCCAGAGGGACCGCGTGTTTTCCGCGCTCAGCCGGTCCGGGCGCGGTCCGCTGCCGCCGTCGGGCGCGCGGCGTGCGGCATGGCAGGGTCAGCGGGCGCGGGCCAGATGCGCCGCGGCGATCGCCACCGCCAGCGCGTCGGCGGCATCCGCGCCGGCCAGCGCGACGCCGGGCAGGAGCACGCGGAGCATGGCCTGGACCTGCGCCTTGTCCGCCCCGCCGGTGCCGACCACCGCCTTCTTGACCAGCCGGGCGGCGTGTTCGCTCACCGGCAGCCCCGCCGCCCCGCAGGCCGCCAGCACCGCCCCGCGCGCCTGGGCGAGCTTGAGGGTCGACTGCGGGTTCTTGTTGAGGAACACCTCCTCCACCGCGGCGCACACCGGCCGGTGCTCCGCGATCACGCCCGCGATCCCGGCCTGGAGCGCGGCCAGCCGCGCCGCCATCGGCATTGCCGCATCGGTCCTCACCTGGCCGTTGGCGACATGGCTCATCCGCGCGCCCTCGCAGCGCACCACCCCCCAGCCGGTGCAGCTGAGCGAGGGGTCGAGGCCGAGGATCAGGGTCAAAGCCCCTCTCCTTCAGGGAAGGGGTTGGGGTGGGGAAGGTCAGTCAGGTCAGCTTGGCACATGCCCCACCCCCCGAACCCCCTTCCCCGAAGGGGAGGGGGAGATGCTCACCCCAGCCTGTCCATCACTTCGTCGCTGATCTCGTAGTTGCCCCACACGGTCTGGACATCGTCGTCGTCGTCGAGCGCATCGACCAGCTTGAGCAGCGTGCCTGCGTCGCTGTCGTCGACCGCGACCGTCAGGTTGGGCCGCCATGCCAGCTTGACGCTTTCCGCCTCGCCCAGCACGCCCTCGAGCGCCCTGGCGACTTCGTGCAGGCTGTCCACCCCGGTCCAGATGGCGTGGCCGTCAGCCGAGCTCTCGACATCGTCGGCACCGGCCTCGATCGCGGCCTCGAGCACCTTTTCCTCGTCACCGGCGCTGGCGGGATATTCGATCAGGCCGAGCCGCTCGAACCCGTGGCTGACCGCCCCGCTCGCGCCCAGGTTGCCGCCGTTCTTGGCGAAGGCGGTGCGGACATTGGTGGCGGTGCGGTTGCGGTTGTCGGTCAGCGCCTCGACGATCAGCGCCACCCCGCCCGGGCCATAGCCCTCGTAGCGCACTTCCTCGTAGTTTTCGGCATCGCCCCCGCTCGCCTTGTCGATAGCGCGCTGGATGTTGTCCTTGGGCATCGATTGCGCCTTGGCCGCGTTGACCGCCAGGCGCAGGCGCGGGTTCATGTCGGGATCGGGCATCCCCATCTTGGCCGCCACGGTGATCTCGCGGCTGAGCTTGGAGAACAGGTTGGAGCGCTTCTTGTCCTGCGCGCCCTTGCGATGCATGATGTTCTTGAACTTGGAATGGCCTGCCATGGGTTTTCGCTTCGCCGAACGGGTGGGTTGGATCGAGCGGCCGCATTAGCCGCAGGACGCGCCCGATCACAAGCCTTGCCGCGCCGGCCGGGCGCGGGCGGTGCGCTCAGGGCGCGATGTCGAAGTGGAGCGCGGTGATCTCCTCGCAGGCGAGCTTGCGGTAGAGCCGCCGGGCCGGTTCGTCCTTGGGCACGGTGTCGGCCTGGACAAACACGGTCGATGCACCCCGCTCGCGCGCAATCGCGCGGGTCTCGTCGATCAGGGCGGTCGCCACGCCTTGCCGCCGGGCGTGCTCCAGCACTGCGAGGTCGTAGATGTAGAGCTCGCTGCGCGCCTGTTCCCACTTCAACAGTTCATACCCCGCCAGCGCGCCCACCGGCACCCCGCCCTGTTCGGCCAGCAGCAGGATCACTTCGGGCCGTTCCAGCAGGCGCAAGGCATAGCCATCGTCGGGCGGATCGCCTGCACTGTGGTGCCCGTCGCCGAACGCGCGCCCCATCACCTCGTTCAGCGCGCGAAAGGCAGCAAGCTCGCCCGGCCCGATGCGCGTGATCGCCAGCGGGATCAAACGCGCACTGCCGTCCCGCTGGCGCTCACCATCAGCATCGAGCCGTTCTGGCCCAGCACCTCGTAGTCGATGTCGACCCCGATCACCGCGTTGCCGCCGAGCTGGCGGGCGGCGTCCTCCATTTCGCCGAGCGCCTCCTTGCGCGCGCGGGCGAGGACGTCCTCGTACTTGCCCGAGCGGCCGCCGACGATGTCGGTGATCGAGGCGAACAGGTCGCGGAACAGGTTGGCCCCGACGATCACCTCGCCGGTGACGATGCCGAGGTACTGCTGCACCGGCCGCCCCTCGAGCGAGGCGGTGGTCGACACGATCATGCCGGCGGTGTTCTGCCAGGGGCTGCCCATGGGTGATTCTCCTGTTCGCACTGGGCGCACAGGATAGCCGAACTCAGCCCAGCCCCAAAGCTGCCTTGTAGGTGTCGAGCACCATCTCCATCTCGGCCCGGTCATCGGGCTTCATTTTCCTGAGGCGAACGATCTGGCGCATGATCTTGGCGTCGTAACCAACTGCCTTGGCCTCGGCGTAAACGTCGCGGATGTCGTCGGCGATGCCCTTCTTTTCTTCCTCGAGGCGTTCGATGCGCTCGATCAGCAGGCGCAGGCGGTCATCGGTGGCGTCGGCCATGGTCTTGTCTCCGAAGAATCGGGGGTGAATCGGGTGCAGGGCGGATAGCCAGCCGCGCGGCGCGATTGAACCCGGGGGGGCGAATTATTCCTGTGTGTTCTTCGCCTGCCGGTTCCTCTCCAGGCTCGCCTCCATCGCCGCGAGCTGTTCGGGCGTCGCCGCGGTCTGGAACCGGTCCTTCCACTCGGCCATCGGCATCCCGTGGATCAGCGCGCGCGCCGCATCCCGGTCTCCGGCGAACCCGGCCTCGCGGATCCAGTCGGCGAGGCAGTTGCGGCAGAACCCGGCCAGGCCCATCAGTTCGATGTTCTGCGCGTCGTGGCGGTGGCGCAGGTGCCGCACCAGGCGGCGGAACGCCGCCGCCGCCGCGGCGTCATCGAGCCGGTCGAGCGGGTCGGCCCCGTTGGCGAACGCATTCGTATCCATCGCAACCTGTCCTTGAGTTGAAGCGCGCACGTGCCATAGCGTTGGGCCATGCAGAACAGCGATGCGCGCAAGGTCGGCCCGCGCGGCCGCAAGGTCAAGATCCTCGCCACCACCGGCCCGGCCACCCGCGATCCGGATATGCTGCGGCGGCTGTTCGTGGCCGGGGCCGACGCCTTCCGGGTCAACATGAGCCACGGCGAGCACGCCGTCCATGCTGACACGATCAGGGCGATCCGGGCGCTGGAGAAGGAGTTCGCGCGGCCGATCGCGGTGTTCTGCGACCTTCAGGGCCCCAAGCTGCGGGTCGGCACCTTCAAGGACGGCAAGGCGGTGATCCGCCATTCGGGCCACTTCACGCTCGACCGCGACCCCGCGCCGGGCGACGAGACCCGGGTGTGCCTGCCCCACCCGGAACTGTTCGGCCTGCTGGAAAAGGGCCAGCGCCTGCTGATCAACGACGGCAAGATCCGCCTGCGGGTGATCCGCGCCGACGAGCGCGAAATCCTCTGTTCGGCGGAAGTCGGCGGGGTGATCTCCGACCGCAAGGGCGTCAACGTGCCCGATGCCGAGGTACCGATCCCGGCGCTGACCGAGAAGGACCGCCGCGACCTCGCCTTCGCGGTCGAGCAGGGGGCGGACTGGATCGGCCTGTCGTTCGTCCAGCGCCCGGAGGACCTGGCCGAGGCGCGCAAGCTGATCGGGACCGCCGGCACCGCGCTGTGCGCCAAGATCGAGAAGCCGATGGCGGTGCGGCGGCTGGACGAGATCATCGAACTGGCTGACGGGATCATGGTCGCGCGCGGCGACCTGGGGGTCGAACTCGAGCCGCAGGAAGTGCCGCCGCTGCAGAAGCGGATCGTCAACAAGGCGCGCACCGCCGGCAAGCCGGTGATCGTGGCGACGCAGATGCTCGAATCGATGATCGAGAACCCCGCCCCGACCCGGGCCGAGGTGAGCGATGTCGCCAACGCGGTCTACGACGGGGCCGACGCGGTCATGCTCAGCGCCGAGACAGCGGCGGGCGAATGGCCGGAGGAGGCGGTCACCATCATGCACCGGATCGCCCGCCAGGTGGAGGAGGACGAGGCCTATATCGGCCGGGTGCGCTTCCTCGATACGCCGGCCGAACCGACCACCGCCGATGCGCTGAGCCATGCCTGCATGACCATTGCCGACACCGTGCCGATCGGCGCGATCACGGTCTTCACCGGGTCGGGCTCGACCGCCCGCCGCGTCGCGCGCGAGCGGCCCGGCGTGCCGATGCTGGTGCTGACCCCGTCCACCCGGACCGCGCGGCGGCTGGCGCTGCTGTGGGGGGCCCATGCGGTGGTGACGAAGGACATCGGCAGCTTCGAGGAGATGATCGCCAAGGGCAAGCGCATGGCGCTGCGCCACGGCTTCGGCAGGGCGGGCAGCAAGCTGATCGCGCTCGCCGGCGTTCCGTTCGGAACCCCTGGCAGCACCAATCTGCTTCATGTCGTCACTCTGGCCGGGGACGAGCTCGACCGGCACGGGCGCTAGACACGGGCGCTAGATACGGGCGCCAGGCACGGGCGCCAGGCATGGGCGGAGTTCGCGCGACAGGCTGGTGCGGGCGGCGGGACTCGAACCCGCACGAGCAAAGCTCAGGGGATTTTAAGTCCCCGGCGTCTACCATTCCGCCACGCCCGCCAGCGCCGCGCCTCGCTGTGGAGCGATTTTCCTGCCGAGGGAAGCCCCAGCCGGTCCAGCGGATGACCGAAAAGCGCCGGCGCGCTCAGTCGCTGTTGAGCCGGTCGCGGATTTCCTTGCCCGGCTTGAAATAGGGAACGCGCTTGCCCGGCACCGGCACCGGCTCTCCGGTGCGCGGGTTGCGGCCCTGGCGCGCCTCGCGGGCACGGGTGGAAAACGCACCGAAGCCGCGCAGCTCGACCCGGCCGCCATCGACCAGCCGGTGGGCGATTTCGTCGAAGAAGACATCCACGACCTTCTCGACCTCGTCAGCCTTCAGTTCGGGATTGTCCCGAGCCAGCGCCTGAACCAGTTCCGAACGGATCATGTTGCAACTCCCGATTGCCGGGCGCACGGGCGCGCGCTCCGGCTTCCGCAGCAAGTCGTGCTGCGGCCATCAACGCGTCCCGGCCTGCCATTGTGCCAAAGCTGCGCCGCCAACGCAACGGACCTTGCGTCGTTTTCTGCAACATCCGGCGGTCAGGTCGGTTCCACCAGGTCGGCCAGCGACAGCCCCAGCCGGTCGATCCGGGCGCGGATTTCCGGCCACTCCTGCTCGAGGAAGCGCCCGCGCTCGACCTCGCGCAGGCGGGCGGCGGCACCGGGGACAACGTACATCCCGACCCCGCGCTGGACCTCGACCAGCCCGTCGAGCTGGAACTGCTGGTAGGCCTTGGCGATGGTCAGCGGGTTGGCCCCCTGCTCGGCCGCATAGGCGCGGACCGAGGGCAGCATCTGCCCTTCGGCAAACTCACCCTCGATGATCGCCGCCGCGATCTGGTCGCGCAGCTTGAGGTAGACGGGGCGGCTATGCTGGCTCATGGCGCTCTCCAGGTTGGTGCATCGGTGCCATAATACAGCGCGGCGCGTCAAGTGCCGGGGCGCAGAGCAGCCGGTCGCGCGCGAAGGCGGTTTCGGCTGAAACTAGCGCTTCACACCGGCGAAACAGGCGCTAGGGTGCGCGGCTTGCGCCGGCTGCCGGGAGGGCAGCGGCAAGTGAGAGGAAGGGCTCGCCACCATCATGGCCACGCATTATGCCGCAAGCGGGGATGCCCGCGGAACCATCCTGGGCCACCCCAAGGGCCTGTTCGTGCTGTTTTTCGCCGAGATGTGGGAGCGTTTCTCCTACTACGGGATGCGCGCGCTGCTGATCTTCTACCTGACCAAGCACTGGCTGTTTTCCGACAGCGAGGCGGGGATCATCTACGGTGCCTACACCGCGCTGGTCTACATCACGCCCGTGGTCGGCGGCTATCTCGCCGACCGTTATCTCGGCCAGAGGAAGGCGGTGCTCTACGGGGCTGTCCTGCTGACGCTCGGCCACTTCTTCATGGCCTTCGAGGGTGAGCCGGCGGCAGGCAACACCGACAATCCGGTGATCTACGTGTTCTGGCTGGCGCTGGCGCTGATCATCGTCGGATCGGGCTTCCTCAAGGCGAACATCTCGGTGATCGTCGGCCAGCTCTACCCGCGCACCGACATCCGCCGCGATCCGGCCTACACGATCTTCTACATGGGCATCAACATCGGGGCCTTCTTCGGCTCGATCCTGTGCGGCTACATCGGCGAGACCTACGGCTGGGCCTACGGCTTCGGTCTGGCCGGCTTCGGTATGCTGCTCGGCCTCGTCGTGTTCATCTGGGGCACGCCGCTGCTGATGGGCCGGGGCGAGCCGCCGCGTCCGCTGGCGAAGCGGACCGAATGGACGATGTATGCCGCCGGTCTGGGCATGGTCGGCCTGTGCTGGGCCGCAGTGCAGTACCAGAGCCTGGTCGGCTACGTGCTCGGCCTGTTCGGCGGGGGGCTGGTGCTCTACGTCCTGTTCACCGCCGTGGTGAAGCTGTCAGCCGAGGAGCGCGACCGCATCTTCGCGGCCATGTTCCTGATCCTGACCTCGATCATCTTCTGGGCGCTGTTCGAACAGGCGGGTTCCTCGCTCAACCTGTTCACCGACCGCCATGTCGACCGCGAGCTGTTCGGTTTCGTGGTGCCCGCATCGGTGTTCCAGTCGGTCAACGCGGGCTTCATCTTCCTGCTGGCCCCGGTGTTCGCGCTGACCTGGACTGCACTCGGGCGGCGGGACATGGAGCCCTCGACCCCGTTCAAGTTCGGGCTGGGCGTGGTCCAGGTCGGGCTCGGGTTCCTGGTGCTGGTGTGGGGCGCGCAGTCGGTCGGGGTCGACGCTGCCACGCCGGTCATGTTCATCTTCCTCATCTACCTGCTGCACACCACCGGCGAGCTGTGCCTCAGCCCGGTCGGTCTGTCGGCGATGAACCGTCTCGCCCCCGCGCACATGGCGAGCCTGATCATGGGAACCTGGTTCTTCGCCTCGGCGACCGGCAATTTCGCCGCCGGACTGATCGCCTCGGCAACCGGTGCCGAGGGCGTCGGCGAAGAGGCGGGCAAGCAGGTCGTGCTCGACGTCTACAGCAATGTCGGCTGGGTCGCGGTCGCGGTCGGCGTGGGCGTGATCGTGATCAGCCCGCTGATCAAGAAGCTGATGCACCTCGACACGCTGGCCGACGATGATGTCGGCGACGACCTGGAAGGCCAGCGCGAGGCCGGGCTCGAGCCGCAGGAAGCCGGCATGCATCCGGCCACCCGGCCGCAGGCCTAGGGCAGGAGGGGAAGACCGCGTGATGCTGAATCGAGTGCTCGCCAGTGCCGCCGTCCTGGCCGCGCTGTCCGCCTGCTCCGCCGCTGGCGGCAAGGCAGAGGTCGCCTCGGCCACTGCCGCCGCCACCGAAGCGCCCTATCCTTCGACCTATCGCCCCTATCCCGGCGCGCCGACCGCGCTGGTCGGGGCGACGGTGTTCGACGGGGCGGGCCGCCGGATCGACAACGGCACGGTGCTGCTGGAAGCGGGCAAGGTGGTCGCCGTGGGCGGGCCCGATCTTGCCGTTCCGGCGGGCTACACCCGCGTTGACGGTGCCGGCAAGTTCGTCACCCCGGGCGTGATCGACATCCACAGCCACCTCGGCGACTACCCCACCCCCTCGGTCGATGCCCATTCGGACGGCAACGAGGCGACCGATCCGACCACCCCGGAAGTTTGGGCGGAGCATTCGATCTGGCCGCAGGACCCGGGCTTCACCCGCGCGCTGGCCAATGGCGGAGTGACCGCGCTGCAGATCCTGCCCGGTTCGGCCAACCTGTTCGGCGGGCGCACCGTCACGCTCAAGAACGTGCCCGCGCGCACCGTCCAGGGGATGAAGTTCCCCGGCGCGCCGCACGGGCTCAAGATGGCCTGCGGCGAGAATCCCAAGCGCGTCTACGGCGGCAAGGGGCGGATGCCGAGCACGCGGATGGGCAACTTCGCCGTCAACCGGCAGACCTGGATCGACGCCAAGGACTACGACGGGAAGAAGCGCGACCTCGCCAAGGAGACGCTGAAGGGCGTGCTCGACGGCGAGATCCTGGTCCACAACCACTGCTACCGGGCCGACGAGATGGCGCTGGTGCTCGATATGGCGAAGGAGTTCGGGTACCAAGTCACCGCCTTCCACCACGCGGTCGAAAGCTACAAGATCGGCGACCTGCTGCGCGAGGCCGACGTGTGCTCCGCCATCTGGGCCGACTGGTACGGCTTCAAGATGGAGAGCTACGACGGCATCCCGGAAAACGGCGCGCTGCTGCACCAGGCGGGGGCCTGCGTGGTGATCCATTCGGATGACGAGAACGGCATCCAGCGCCTGAACCAGGAAGCGGCCAAGGCGCAGGCCGCCGGCCGGCGCGCCGGAATCATGATCCCCGACGCCGAGGTGATCCGCTGGATCACGCTCAACGCCGCCAGGGCCATGGGCATCGACGAGGTGACCGGCAGCCTGGAGCCGGGCAAGATGGCCGACGTGGTGCTCTGGAACGGCAACCCGCTGTCGGTCTACAGCCGGCCGGAGAAAGTCTGGGTCGACGGCGCGTTGCTGTTCGACGCCAGCGATCCCGAGCGCCGCCCGGTGAGCGACTTCGAGCTTGGCCAGCCCGGCGAAGGAGACGTGAAATGATCCGCGCCGCCCTGCTCGCTGCTGCGGCAGCGCTCGTCCTCGCCGCCCCCGCCGGGGCGCAGGACGTCGCCGTCACCAACGCCACCGTGGCGACCGGCGACGGCAGCGCGCCCATCGAAGGCGCGACCGTGATCGTGCGCGGCGGCAAGGTCGTCGCCGCCGGGCGCGACCTCGCCGTGCCGGCCGGGGTGCGGACCATTGACGGAACCGGCCGGTGGGTCACGCCCGGCGTGTTCATGCCCGTGACCGACCTCGGCCTGGTCGACGTCGAGGGTGTTTCCGACAGCAACGACACCCGCGCCGCGCGTTCGCGCTTCAGCGCCGCGCTCGATGCCAGCACGGCGGTCAACTACGCCTCGCAGCACCTCGCGGTCAGCCGCGCTGGCGGCGTTACGCGGGCCTCGATCGTCACCTCGCCGGGCGGCGCGATCTTCGCCGGCCAGGGGGCGGTGATCGACACCGGGGCCGACCGCGACGCGGTGGTCGCGCCGCGCGCGTTCCAGATGGTCACGCTGGGCGAGGCCGCGGCGCGGATCGCCGGGGGTAGCCGGGTGGCCGCCTATGCCGAGCTCGCCAACGCCCTGCGCGAGGCGCGCGAGTTCGCCGAGGGGCGCTGGCGCGGCGAAGGCAACCTGCTGACCCGCGCCGATGCCGAGGCGCTGGCCCCGGTGGTCACGGGGGCTCAGCCGCTCTACGTCCATGTCGAGCGCGCCGCCGACATCCGCGCCGTGCTCGGCCTGCGCCAGCGCTACCCGGACCTGCGTCTCGTCCTGCTCGGCGTGTCGGAAGGGTGGATCGTCGCCGACGACATCGCCGCGGCGGGCGTGCCGGTGATCGCCGATCCGCTGGAGAACCTGCCCGCCAGCTTCGAGCAGCTCGGCGCGACCCACAGCAATGTCGGGCGCATGGCCCGCGCCGGGGTCAAGGTGGCGCTCGGCGGGCTCAGCGGCGGGATCACCGGCCCACGCATCGCGCCGCAGTTCGCCGGCAACCTGGTGGCGCTGTCGCGCGTGCCCGGCGCGACCGGGCTGACCTGGGGCCAGGCGCTCGCGGCGATCACTTCGATCCCGGCGGAGATCTCGGGCTATGGCGGCCGCTTCGGCGTGCTGCGCGCCGGCGCGGCGGGCGATCTGGTGGTGTGGGACGGCGACCCGCTGGAGGTCTCCTCCGCCCCGGTTCAGGTGTTCATCGACGGCGTCGAGCAGCCGCTCGACAGCCACCAGACCCGCCTGCGCGAGCGCTACCGCGATCTTGACGAGAGCGACCTGCCGAAAGCCTACGACTGGTAGGCACGGCCATTGCCATCGCCCGCGCGGCGGCGCATTCTGCCGCCCGAGGGAGGACTGGCACATGGACCCGCACCTGGCGCAGCTGATGGCCGCGAGCACGGCCTTCGTGGGCACGCACTTCGCGATGTCGCACCCGCTGCGCGCGAGCATGGTCGCCCGTCTGGGCGAGCGCGGGTTCCAGGGGGTCTATAGTCTGGTGAGCCTGGCGACGCTGGGGTGGATGATCCTCGCCTTCCGCGCCGCCCCGGCCGGCACTCCGCTATGGCCTGGCTACGACGACGTCAGCTGGGCGGTGGGCACTCTGATTGCGCTGCCCGCGATGGTCCTGTTCGCCGGTTCGCTGATGCGGGCCAACCCGGCCCTGCCCGTGCCCGGGGCGCAAGGGGCAGCGCGCGCCGCGCCGGCAGGCGTGTTCCTCGTCACCCGCCATCCGATGATGTGGGGTTTTGCGCTGTGGGCGGCGAGCCACATCATTGCCGCTCCCACCGGGCGGACGCTGATCGTGGCAGGTGCGGTGCTGGTCCTGGCGCTGGTCGGCAGCCATCTGCAGGACCGCAAGAAGATCGGGCAGATGGGCGAGGCCTGGCGCGCCTGGCAGGCGGCAACCGCGTATTGGCCGCGCTGGACGCGCCTCGGCGCAATCGGTATCGGGCCGTGGCTGGCGGGGCTCGCGCTGTGGCTGGGCCTGAGCTGGCTGCACCTGCCGGCGGCCGGCATCCCCGCCGGGGTGTGGCGCTGGATCGGCTGAGACGAGGGACTTCCCGTGACTGCTGCGGCCAGCCGCATCTTCCATGTCAGCGACGTGCATTTCGGGGCGGAGGACCGCGCCGCGCTGGCCTGGTTCGAGGCGGCGGTGCATTCCGAGCAGCCCGACGCGGTGATCTGCACCGGCGACCTCACCCAGCGCGCGACTCACCGGCAATATGCCATGGCGGCCGAATGGTTCGCAGCGCTGCGAGTCCCTGTCATGCTCCAGCCGGGCAATCACGATATGCCCTACTACAACCTGTGGGAACGGTTTCGCCGCCCCTATGGCCGCTATGGCGTGCTGGAGCGGGCGGTCGGGGGCGAGCTGGCGCTCGCGCACGTGCTGGTGGTGCCGTTCGACACCAATGTCCGCGCCCAGTTGCGCTGGCCCTGGTCGGATGGAGTGGTGCGCCCGCGCAAGCTGGAGGCGGCGCTGGCCCGCTTGCGGGCGCTGGGCGACGATCCGCGCCCGAAGCTGGTCGCCTGCCACCACCCGCTGCTGCCGGCGGAGGACGGGCGGCGCAACCCGACCGTGCGCGGCGAGCGGGCCTTCGCGGCGCTGGCGGAAGCGGGCGCGAGCGCGGTCCTGTCGGGCCACGTCCACCTGCCGTTCGACATCGTGCGCGCGCGCGGGAACCGGCCGCTGCGGATGATCGGGGCGGGTACGCTGTCGACCCGGCTGCGCGGCGCGGAGCCCTCGTTCAATGCGATCACCGTCGACGCGGGGGGCGCGATCGCGGTCGAGCGGCGCGACTTCGCCCGCCCCTGAACGCAAGAAGGGCGGCCACCGGGGCCGCCCTTCCTGTCTGTCGTGGCGGAACCCTGCGCGGCGGTCAGCGCTTCGAGAACTGGAAGCTGCGGCGGGCCTTGGCCCGGCCGTACTTCTTGCGCTCGACCACGCGGCTGTCGCGGGTGAGGAAGCCGGCCGCCTTGACCGTGGAGCGCAGCGCCGGCTCGTACTTCGACAGCGCCTGAGCGATGCCATGCTTGACCGCGCCCGCCTGGCCCGAAAGCCCGCCGCCCTTGACCGTGGCGACGACATCGAACTGGCCCGTGCGGTCGGTGATCGCGAACGGCTGGTTGATGATCAGGCGCAGGGTCGGACGGGCGAAGTACACGTCCTGGTCGCGGCCGTTGACGGTGATCTTGCCGGTGCCGGGCTTGACCCACACGCGGGCAACCGCGTCCTTGCGGCGGCCGGTGGCATAGGCGCGGCCCTGCTTGTCGAGCTCCTGCTCGCGCAGCGGCGCGGTGTTGGTGGCGACCACGGCGGCGTCAGCCGCGGGCGCGTCGCCGGCGATGTCCTTGAGGTCCGCGAGATCGGACACGGTGTTTTCGTCAGCCATTACGCGTTAGCCTTGTTCTTGCGGTTCATCGAGGCAACGTCGAGCGTTTCGGGCTGCTGCCCGGCATGGGGGTGCTCGGTGCCGGCATAGAGGTGCAGCGCCTTCATCTGCGCCCGGCCCAGAGGCCCGCGCGGAATCATCCGCTCGACCGCCTTCTCCAGCACGCGCTCGGGGAAACGGCCTTCCAGCACCTTGGCCGGGGTGGTTTCCTTGATGCCGCCGGGGTGGCCGGTGTGCTTGTAATAGACCTTGTCGCCCATCTTGTTGCCGGTGAACTTCACCTTCTCGACGTTGATGACGATCACGTGATCGCCGCAGTCGACGTGCGGGGTGTAGCTCGGCTTGTGCTTGCCGCGCAGGATGTTGGCAACGATCGCGGCGAGCCGGCCGACGACGAGGCCGTCGGCATCGATCACGTGCCACTTCTTTTCGACCTCGGCCGGCTTGATCGACCGGGTGGTCTTGCTGAGCGCCTTCATGGCTGGAAGTTCCCTGACTGGACCTGGATGCGCGACCCAGCCGCAGGGCGGGGCCGCAGGAAGCGCGCCTTTGTCCTGCGCAAGGCGGAAAGTCAAGCAAACCTGCGGCTTTCAGCGGAGGTAAAATAATACCGTCAGGTTTCCCGGGTCAGCGTGAACAGCTCCGAGCCGGAGCGCACGCCCTGCCCGGTGCGGGTCTCCAGCCGGCGTTCCAGCCGCTGCATCAGCCCGGTGGCCGGGTCGCGCGTGGCGGCCAGCGCCAGCGCCAGCGCGCCGGTGCGACCATCGGGCAGCGGCACCTCGCGCGCCTCGGCCACCGCGTCGCGCTCGGGAGCGAACAGGTCGCGCGGCCAGCGGGTCAGCGCCTCCTCGCCGGCGCGCTGGAGATGGTCGAGGAACCGCTCCGCCGCCGACCGCTCGGCTTGCGCCAGCTGCTGCGCCAGCCGCCCGCGCACCGCGTCGAGCGCTGCGGCGAGATCGCCGCCTGCGGGTGCGCCGGCCGGACCGATCATCAGGCCCCGTTCGTCGAGCGAGAGCGGAAACACCCCCGTCTCCGGCCTCTCCCGCTCGATCCGAGCGAGGAAGGCGAGCTCGGGCGGGGTGTCCACCACCAGGCCCGCCGGCCGCCCCTCGACCAGGAACCCGCGCCCCTGGGGCACGAACGCGATCGACCAGGCGCGTTCGATCACCAGCCGGTCGTGCTCGCCAAGCTGGCGCGTGACGCGCCGGGCAAGGCGATAGCGGCCGGGCAGGGGGGCGAAACGCCGCCTGCCGGTCCCGCCTGCCCACGCGCTGCCGGCGCGGAGCGCGATCGGCGCCAGCACCAGCGCCGCCAGAACGGTCCGCCGGCCGGTCATTGCGCCGGATCAACCCCGGTTTCGCGCGCCAGCCACCCGCGCGTCGCCGCCGGTGCGGCGTGGCAGCGCCAGCCGAGCACCGCCGGGGTGTCGTAGGGATGGAGCTGCGCGATCCGCTCGACGGCTTGGTCGAGCCGCGCGGCGTCGGTCTTGAACAGCGCCCCGCATTCCTCCCCGGCACCGCGCTCGCCCTGCCACAGGAACAGCGCGGTCACGCCCTCGACCAGGTTGGCGCAGGCGACCACACGCTCGTCGAGCAGGGTCTGCGCCGCCCGCTCCGCCGCCGCGCGGTCGGGGAAGGGGCACCAGACCAGCGCCGTCACGCCCGCTGCCGCCCGATCACGTGCATTCCCCAGGCGGTCGCTGCCACCAGCAGCGCGCCCACGCCCTGGTGCGCGGTCGCGATCCACAGGTCCACCCCGGTCCACACCGTCGCCACTCCGAGGATGATCTGCGTTCCGAAGGCCGAATGGATCGCGACCGAGGCGCGCCGGTCCAGCCCCCGCGTCTTGCGGGCGAGCACGATCAGCGCCGCCACCAGCACCCAGGCCCACCAGCGATGGAGGAAGTGGAGCAGGAAGGGATCGTGGGTCAGCGCCCACCAGAGCCCGCGCGAGGTGTCGAACTCGGGCACCAGCCGGTCCTGCATCAGCGGCCAGGTGTCGGAGACCAGCCCGGCGTTCAGGCCGGCGACCCAGGCCCCGAGCAGGAGCTGCACGAACAGGATCGCCGCCACCGCCCAGGACAGTGCCGTCAGCCGGGCGGGTCGGGCCGAAGGCTCGCGCGCGAGCTGGCGCAGGTCGAGCGCGGTCCAGACCAGTCCGGCCAGCGTGAACAGCGCGGTCAGCAGGTGGATCGACAGCCAGAAATGGCTCACGTCGGTCATCTCGGTCGACAGGCCGGAGCGGACCATGAACCACCCGAACACGCCCTGCAGCCCGCCCAGCGCCAGCAGCGCCAGCAGGCGGGCGTGATAGCCCGCCGGGATCGCCCCGCGCCACCAGAACCACGCCAGCGGCAGGGCATAGGCGAGCCCGATCAGCCGGCCGAGCAGGCGATGGAACCATTCCCAGAAGAAGATGAACTTGAACGCCGCCAGGTCCATCCCGGCCGGGCCGGATTCGTTGATGTATTCGCCGGTCTGCCGGTAGAGCGCGAACTCGGCCTGCCACTGCGCCTCGGTCAGCGGCGGAATGGTGCCGGTGATCGGTTTCCACTGCGTGATCGACAGCCCGGATTCGGTCAGCCGGGTGATCCCGCCGACGATCACGATCACCACCACCAGCGCGGCCACCGCCAGCAGCCAGCGGGCCACGGCCCCGGGCCTGGCGCGATGGCCGTGCGGGCCTGCCCGGTCACGCTGCAGCGTCAGCATCGCGGATCTGCTCATGGCCGCCGTGTCTGCTGGTTTGACCGCTGCGGCGCAAGGGCGATTTTCGCAACACCGCTTGCGAAAGGCGGGGCGCGCGAATCCACCGCTTGCGAAACGATACATTGTCACATACATCGGCGGCACCGTGACCAAGGTCTACAACTCGATTCGACAGCGGTTCGACCGGCTGGGCGTGGTGATCTCGGGCCTGTGCGCGGCGCATTGCCTGGCCAGCATCGTGTTCCTGAGCGCCTTCGGCTTCGGCGGCGAGTTCCTGCTGGAGCCGGCGATCCACAAGTGGGGCCTGGCCATCGCTCTGGTGGTGGCCGCGGTGGCGATCGGCTGGGGCGCGGTGCAGCACCGCAAGGCCGGGCCGTTCGTGGTGGCGATGACCGGGCTCAGCTTCATGGGCGGCGCGCTGGCCCTGCCGCACGGGGTCCACGAATCGGTTCTGACCATGATCGGCGTCACGCTGGTCTCGCTCGGCCACGTGTTCAACCTGCGCTGTTCGCACTGACGGCTTGTTTCCGCCGCCGCGCGGGCTATCTGCGCTTGTGACATGACCATCACCGTGACCGTCAACGGCGAACCGCGCCGGACCGCCGCCCCGACCATCGCCGCCCTCGCTGCCGAGCTGGAGCTTGACCCGGGCAAGGTCGCAGTCGAGCGCAACGGCCAGATCGTGCCCCGCTCGACCCTGGCCGACGCGGCGCTGGCGCAAGGCGACGTGCTGGAGATCGTCCACTTCGTCGGCGGGGGAGATCACGACGACAGCTGGACCGTGGCCGGCCGGACCTTCCGCAGCCGCCTGATCGTCGGCACCGGGAAATACCGCGATTTCGAACAGAACGCCGCCGCGGTCGAGGCGTCGGGGGCGGAGATCGTCACCGTGGCGGTGCGCCGGGTCAATGTCAGCGATCCCAAGGCCCCGATGCTGACCGACTACATCGACCCGAAGCGGATTACCTACCTTCCCAACACCGCCGGCTGCTTCACCGCCGAGGATGCGATCCGCACCCTCAGGCTGGCGCGCGAGGCGGGCGGCTGGGACCTGGTCAAGCTGGAGGTGCTGGGCGAGGCGCGCACGCTCTATCCCAACATGGTCGAGACCATCCGCGCCTGCGAGGTGCTGGCGAAGGAGGGGTTCCTGCCGATGGTCTACTGCACCGACGATCCGATCGCGGCCAGGCAGCTGGAGGATGCGGGCGCGGTCGCGGTCATGCCGCTGGGCGCGCCGATCGGCTCCGGCCTGGGCATCCAGAACCGGGTGACGATCCGCCTGATCGTCGAAGGGGCGAAGGTGCCGGTGCTGGTCGATGCCGGCGTGGGCACCGCCAGCGATGCCGCCGTCGCCATGGAGCTCGGCTGCGACGGGGTGCTGATGAACACCGCCATCGCCGAGGCGAAAGACCCGGTCCGCATGGCGCGGGCGATGCGGCTGGCGGTGGAGGCCGGGCGCGAAGCCTACCGCGCCGGGCGGATGGCCACGCGCCGGTATGCCGACCCCTCAAGCCCGCTTGCCGGGCTGATCTGATTGGCTGACGGCCCGCTCCGCATTCGCGCCGGGGCCATGGTTACCCGATCTTAACCATGGCGCGCGACAGTGCCCCTGCAACAGGGGGCACTGGCCATGGCCAAGACCGGCACAGCATCGTTGACCATCGCCGAGATGCGCGAGTTCGCCAGCTTCACGCCGGCCGAGCAGCGCTACATCCGCCGCAGCCTCGATATCGGGCTGGGGCGGCAGGACGCCTTCAAGCTGTGGGCGCGCGACGCGGGCGAGAACGCCGCGATCCGCAGCCAGTATGTCGCCTACCAGGAACTCAAGGTGCTGCGCTCCGGCATTCCCGACGAGACCGGGTTCGAGAGCATCGAGCCGTTCATCGGCAAGCTCACCCGGGTGGCCGCCTTCGACCTCGCGCAGGAACGGCTGGAATGCTTCTCCGCCTTCCGTTTCCTCTACGAACGGCTGCTGGGGGCCGAAGTCCGCCCGTGGCTGCCGAGCGCCTTCTGCGCCGCCGCCGCGCTGCCGCAGATCCGGCCCAGCCGGCGCAAGATGCTGCTCCAGTCGCTGAGCGAGGCCGCCGCCACCGCCCCCGGCTGGAGCGACCGCGCGCCGAGCTTCTTTCCCGAGTTCATCGCCCAGGAAGCCGCCTGACGCCCTGAGCGGGCCGCCGCGCCGGCCATCGCCCGCGGTGCGCGGTGCCGCTCGGCCGGGATGGGGCATGGGGATGGTGCTGCTGGGGAGGATTGAACTCCCGACCTCACCCTTACCAAGGGTGCGCTCTACCACTGAGCTACAGCAGCGCTCCGAAAGAGTGCGCGCCTATTGTCGCGGGCGCTGACAATGTCAAGCGCGGGCTTGAAGCCCCCGCCGGTTGGCGGCAAGGCGTTGCGGCATGGATGAAGCGACCGGCAAGAATCCGACCCGGGCGGACCGCCTCGCCGCCAAGCTGCGCGAGAACCTGCGTCGCCGCAAGGCGCAGGGCCGGGCGCTGGCGCAGCGCGGCGAGGCCGAATCGGACGCGGCCGGGCTTCCCAAACCGCAGGCAGACGGCTAACGCGCAGTGCTCCCCGGCAAAGCAGCAGGAGCCGTTCCTTGCCCACACTGATCCTCGTCCGCCACGGCCAGAGCCAGTGGAACCTCGAAAACCGCTTCACCGGCTGGTGGGACGTCGACCTGACCGACAGAGGCGTGGCCGAGGCGATCGCTGCGGGCGAGCTGATGGCGCACAAGGGCCTGCTGCCGACCCGCGCCTTCACCTCGCTCCAGACCCGCGCGATCAAGACGCTGCACCTGGCGCTGGAGGCCTGCGGGCGGCTGTGGATTCCCGAGGTCAAGGACTGGCGGCTGAACGAGCGGCACTATGGCGGGCTCACCGGGCTCGACAAGCAGGAGACGCGCGAGCGCCACGGCGAGGAACAGGTCCACGTCTGGCGGCGCAGCTTCGACGTGCCGCCGCCGGCAATGGAGCCGGGCGGCGCCTACGACCTCGCCGCCGACCCGCGCTATGCCGGGATCGACGTGCCCCGGACCGAAAGCCTCAAGCTGACGATCGAGCGCGTGCTGCCTTACTGGGAGGCCGAGATCCTGCCCGTGCTCGCCAGCGGCGAGACGGTGATCATTTCCGCCCACGGCAACAGCCTGCGCGCGCTGGTCAAGCACCTCTCCGGCATTTCCGACGCGGACATCACCGGGCTGGAGATCCCCACCGGCGAGCCGATCGTCTACCGGTTCGACCAGTCGATGCAGCCGGGCGAGCGGCGCTACCTCAAGGATCTGTGACATGGGCGAACGGGGGGCAGCAGAGGCGCCGAAGGTCGCCATCGTCATGGGCAGCCAGTCCGACTGGCCGACGATGCGCTGCGCGGCCGAGGCGCTCGACGAACTCGGCGTGGCGCACGACGCGCGGATCGTTTCCGCCCACCGCACGCCCGACCGGATGTACGAATTCGCCCGCGCGGCGGAAGGGGAAGGGTTCCGGGTGATCATCGCCGGGGCCGGCGGAGCGGCGCACCTGCCGGGGATGATTTCCGCGCTCACCCACCTGCCGGTGCTCGGCGTCCCGGTGCAGTCGCGCGCGCTGTCGGGGCAGGACAGCCTGCTGTCGATCGTGCAGATGCCCGCCGGGGTGCCGACCGCGACCTTCGCCATCGGCGAGGCGGGGGCGACCAACGCCGGCCTGTTCGCCGCCGCCATCCTGGCGCTGGAGGATGCCGCCCTGTCGCAGCGCCTCCGGGCCTGGCGCGACGCCCGCCGCGATGCGGTGGCCCAGCGGCCGGCGGACTGATGCTGGGGCCCGGCAGCACGATCGGCATTCTCGGTGGCGGCCAGCTCGGCCGGATGCTGGCCATGGCGGCGGCGCAGATGGGCTACCGCTGCGTGGCCTACTCGCCGGAGAAGGACCCGGTCGCGGGCGAGGTCTGCGCCGACCTGTTCACCAATGACTGGCACGATGCGCGCGCCCTGGCCGCCTTCGCGCACAAGTGCGACGTGATCACCTGGGAGTTCGAGAACGTGCCGGTCGAGCCGCTGGCACCGCTCGCCGACCGGCTCGCCCCGCATCCGCGCGCGCTCGAAACCGCGCAGGACCGGGTGCTGGAAAAGCGCTTCGTCGAAAATCTCGGCGGTCGCCCGGCACCGTGGAGGGCGGTCGACGACCGGGCCGACCTGGTCGAGGCGGTCGAGCGGATCGGCACGCCCGGAATCCTCAAGACCCGGCGCGACGGCTATGACGGCAAGGGCCAGTGGCGGATCGGCTCGGCGCGCGAAGCCGAAGGCTTCAGCCGCACCGGCACCCCGCTGGTCTACGAGGGGCTGGTGCGCTTCGAGGCGGAGTTCTCGGTCATCCTGGTGCGCGGGCGCGACGGCGCGGTGCGGTTCTGGGACAGCCCGCACAACGTCCACGAGAGCGGCATTCTCGCCCGTTCGACTCTGCCCGCCCCGGCGATCGTCAGCGAACAGGTCGATCAGGCGCGCGCGCTGGCGCGGCAGGTGGCCGACGCGCTCGGCTATGTCGGGGTGCTGACCTGCGAGTTCTTCGCCACCGCGGCCGGCCCGGTGTTCAACGAGATGGCTCCGCGGGTCCACAATTCGGGCCACTGGACCATCGAGGGCGCGGCGACGAGCCAGTTCGAGAACCACGTGCGCGCGATCTGCGGGCTGCCGCTCGGCGACACCCGCACCACCGGCACCAGCGTGACGATGGAAAACGTGATCGGCGCGGCGGCAGCCAATGCGCACGAGTGCCTGTCCGATCCGGCGGCGCACCTGCACCTCTACGGCAAGGCGAGCGCGCGCGACGGGCGCAAGATGGGCCACGTGACGCGGGTGACACACGGCTGATGACCGGCCAGGTCCGCCCCGGCCTGTTCCTGGTCATGGCCCGTGCCGCCAACGGCACGATCGGCCGCGATGGCACTCTGCCCTGGCACCTGCCGGCCGACCTCAGGCGGTTCAAGTCCCTCACCATGGGCAAGCCGATGATCATGGGCCGCAAGACCTTCGCCAGCCTGCCCGGCCTGCTTCCCGGCCGCAGGCACATCGTGCTGACCCGCAGGGCCGACTGGCGGGCGGAAGGGGCCGAGATCGCGCTCTCGCCGGACCAGGCGCTGGCGCTCGCTGGCCCGGGCGAGGTCGCGGTGATCGGCGGAGCGGAAGTCTATCGCCTGTTCCTGCCGCTGGCCGAACGGCTCGAGCTGACCCAGCTCGAGGCGAGCGTTGACGGCGACGCGCAGATCGACCCGCCCGGCCCGGAATGGACCGAGGCGGCGCGCGAGCAGCACGACGGCTTCGCGTTCATCACCTGCGTGCGCGCCGGAGCGGCGGCATGAGGTTCCTCGACCACCGCGAGCCGCTGCCCGCGCCCTTGCGCGGTGCGATCCTGGCGCTGGGCAACTTCGACGGGTTCCACAAGGGCCACCAGGCGGTCGCGGGCGAGGCAATCGCCTGGGCGCGGGCCGAGGGCCGGCCGGCCATCGTCGCCACGTTCGACCCGCATCCGGTGCGGTTCTTCCGGCCCGGAACCGAGCCGTTCCGCCTGACCACGCTGGAGCAGCGGCAGGAGCTCTACCTCGCCGCCGGGGCGACCGCCATGCTGGTGTTCCACTTCGACGCGGCACTGGCAGGAACCACGGCGGAAGACTTCGTGCGCGGCATCCTCGCCGACCGGCTCGGCGCGGCCGGGGTGGTCACCGGCGAGGATTTCACGTTCGGCAAGGGGCGCGGCGGCGACGTCGGCGTCCTGCGCGCGGTCGGCGCGCAAGCGGGCATTCGCACCCGCACGGTCGGGCCGGTGATGGACGGCGGCGCGCCCGTCTCCTCCAGCCGCATCCGCACCGCGCTGCGCGAAGGCGACCCGCAGGAAGCCGCGCGGCTGCTGACCCGCCCGTTCGCGATCCGCGGCGTGGTCGAGCACGGCGACAAGCGCGGGCGCACCATCGGCTATCCCACCGCCAACATGGCGCTCGAGACCTACCTGCGGCCGCGCTACGGCATCTATGCGGTCACGGGCCGGGTGCTCGCGACGGGCGAGGTGCTCAAAGGCGCGGCCAATCTCGGCGTGCGCCCGCAGTTCTCGCCGCCCAAGGAACTGCTCGAGCCGCACTTCTTCGATTTCGCGGGCGACCTCTACGGGCAGGAGATCGAGGTCGCGTTCCACCACTTCCTGCGCCCCGAGGCCAGGTTCGACAACCTCGATGCGCTGGTGGCGCAGATGGACGCCGACTGCGCCCGGGCGCGCGAGCTGCTGGGCTAGTCCGTCTCTCGCAGAGACGCAGAGGAAAGAAAGACAGTGAGCGGATGAACGCGCCGCGCAGCGGCAGTCTGTCTGTCGATCTCACGCGAAGACGCGAAGAGGGCGTGCTGCGGTTCGGCCTTGCGCAACATCTTCGCGCCTTTGCGTGAAACGTGCTGCGGCTTCGCCGCACTTTCTTCTCACCCTCTCCCTTTCCTCTGCGTCTCGGCGAGAAACACCCTCACCGCTCCCCGCCGCAATTGCGCGGCGCACAAGGCCAAGCTAAGGCCCCGCGCACCATGAGCGATGCCCCTGACGCCGAGCGCGATTACCGCGATACCGTGTTCTTGCCGAAGACCGACTTCCCGATGAAGGCCGGTCTGCCGCAGAAGGAGCCGGGCATCGCCGCGCGCTGGGAAAGCGAAGGGCTCTACCGCCAGCTGCGCGAGGCGCGCGCCGGGCGCGACACGTTCATCCTCCACGATGGCCCGCCCTATGCCAATGGCGACATGCACATCGGCC
>ERZ1066122.263-NODE-263-length-56887-cov-8.170098_pt1 | contig 56887 bp, 54 predicted proteins | sample MGYA00382769_ERZ1066122 | MGnify/ENA primary metagenome ERZ1066122 (study PRJEB33369, sample SAMEA5778352) | biofilm metagenome | biome: Industrial cooling water; feature: Water cooling tower basin; material: Biofilm | place: United Arab Emirates | collected... | reverse complement strand
CGCGCGGCGCGGCGGATTTCCTGACGCGCACCACCGCGATCCTTGCGACCGTTTTCGTGCTGCTGTCGATCAGCCTTGCCTTTGTCGCGGCGCGTGAGGGCGGGCCTTCGCAGATCAACGAAACGCTTGAAAAATCGGCTCCGGCAACGCCTGCGGGTGTTGCACCGGTCATCGCACCGCCCGTCGATCCTGCAGGGGCCGCAAAGGGTGCGCCTGCCGACAAATCGGCCGACGCGCCGCTCGACAAATAATCGCGCGAAAATAAATCGTGCATAAACCGGATTCGGACCCTTGCCGAATCTGGAAAATGCGCCTTAAGCCTCTCCTCCCATGGCGCGGTATATTTTCATCACCGGCGGCGTGGTTTCCTCGCTCGGCAAAGGTCTTATGGCAGCATCGCTTGCGGCGCTTTTGCAGGCGCGCGGCTACAAGGTGCGCATCCGGAAATTCGATCCCTATCTGAATGTCGATCCGGGCACGATGTCGCCCTATCAGCATGGCGAAGTCTATGTGACCGACGACGGCGCGGAGACCGATCTCGACCTAGGGCATTATGAGCGCTTCACCGGCGTTTCGGCGAAGCAATCGGATAATGTGACATCCGGCCGCATTTATCGCGACATCATCGCCAAGGAACGGCGCGGCGATTATCTGGGCGCAACGGTGCAGGTGATCCCGCACGTTACCAACCAGATCAAGGAATTTGCCCAGACCGATGTCGATGGCCTCGATTTCGTGCTGTGCGAGATTGGCGGCACGGTCGGCGACATCGAATCGCTGCCCTTCATCGAGGCGATCCGCCAGATGCGCAACGAACTGGGCCGCGACCAGACGGTATTCGTGCATGTGACTTTGGTGCCCTATATCGCGGCTGCGGGGGAGTTGAAGACCAAACCCACGCAGCACAGCGTCAAGGAACTGACCGCGCTTGGCGTGCAGCCCGATATCCTCCTCTGCCGCTGCGAACATCCGCTTCCCGAAGGTGAACGCGCGAAAATCGCGGCATTTTGCAACGTACGCAAGGAAGCAGTAATCCCCGCGCTCGATGCCAAATCCATCTATGCCGTGCCGCTGCAATATCATGCCGAGGGGCTGGATTATGAGGTGCTGCGCGCCTTTGGAATCACGCCGGGTATCGCGCCCGACCTCCGGCGCTGGGAAGACATCCTCGACCGCCAGCAAAATCCGGAGGGCGAGGTTACCATCGGCGTGGTCGGCAAATATGTCGGGCTCGCCGATGCCTATAAGTCATTGAACGAAGCGCTGGCGCATGGCGGCTTTGCCAACCGGGTGAAGGTCAACGTCAAATGGATCGACGCCGAACTGTTCGAAGGCGATAGCAACGATGTGGCGGCGGCACTCGAACCCATGCACGCCATCCTCGTTCCCGGCGGTTTTGGCGAGCGCGGCTCGGAGGGCAAGATTGCGGCGGTCCGTTTCGCGCGCGAGCGCAAAGTGCCGTTTTTCGGCATCTGCCTCGGCATGCAAATGGCCTGTATCGAGGGAGCGCGGAACACGGCAGGGATCGCCGCAGCCTCATCGACTGAATTTGGCCCGACGCAGGAGCCTGTGGTCGGCATCATCACCGAATGGATGAGCGAAGAGGGCCTGCAAAAGCGCGAAAGCGGCGGCGACCTAGGCGGCACCATGAGGCTTGGCGCCTATGACGCGACCTTGGCCGGCAACAGCCATGTATCGGCTGTCTATGGCGCGAACCAGATTTCCGAACGCCACCGCCACCGTTATGAGGTGAATGCGGCCTATAAGGATGCATTGGAAGCTGGCGGCCTGCTATTTTCCGGCATGTCGCCCGACGGGTTGCTCCCCGAAATTGTCGAGCGGCCCGACCATCCCTGGTTTATCGGAGTGCAGTTCCATCCGGAGCTGAAATCCAAACCGTTCGACCCGCATCCGCTGTTTGCCAGCTTCATTGCAGCGGCGGTGGAGCATAGCCGGTTGGTGTAAATCCCCCCCGGAACGAGGACGGGGACCGCCGAAGGCGGTGGAGGGGGATCTCCGTCAAAGCTCGCGCTATTTGGGCACCCCCCTCCGTCAGCACTTCGTGCTGCCACCTCCCCGCAAGCGGGGAGGATTTTATTTAAGCAGCCTTGTCCTGCTTCTCATCCGCAGCATTTTCGATCACGGTCGGCGTCGTCCCACCCACCAGGATCTTGCGCGGCTTCAGCTCTTCGGGAACCACGCGCTCAAGCTGCACGATCAGCAGGCCATCGGCCAGATCGGCACCCTTGACGAAGACATGGTCAGCCAGCTGGAAACGGCGCTCGAAATTGCGGTTGGCGATGCCGACATGCAGGAAATCACGATTGTCATTGCCTTCGGCCTCTTTCTGACCAGCGACGACGAGCAGATTCTGCTGCGCGGTAATGTCGATTTCGTGCGGTTTGAAACCGGCAACGGCAATCGTCACGACATATTCGGTGTCCGAAACGCGCTCGATGTTGAACGGCGGATAATTGTCGCCGCCCGAATTGCGACCGGCATTTTCGAGAAGGTCGAACAAACGGTCGAAACCAACGGTGGTCCGACGATAGGGCGTGAAATCAAAACGGGTCATGTCAAATTCTCCTGTTTGAGCAATTTGGGTTTTCAAGGGAGGCCCGCTTCTGCAGCACCTCCCGCGTTTTGAACGGCCGATGCGGCCATCCTGCCGCTGAAATGGGATCGGCCCGACCAATGTCAAGACGCGTAAAGCGGAAAAAATTTCGGGAAAATCGGGAGTGGGAAGTAAGTGGCCGGGCGGGCAACTATTGTGCCTCAACCCGGCCAAACCCCCTGAACCGTTGGCCATTTGCGTGAATGAACCAGTGCAGCGCCGCCAGATTGCGGCAATTGACGATCATTGCAATGCGAACCACGCGCGGTTCAACGCTTTTCCATCCGACTGTGGCGTTGCTGCAACAAAACTGTAACCTTGCCAGCGCCGGTCCCGCCGCCTAAATGCCGCCTGTCTTCCCGCCTGATCCATCGGAAAATCACGCTCCATGATCCTTAATCGATATGAACGCATGGTGGCCAAGCGCTATCTGCTGCCGGGAAAGGGGGAGGGGTTCATCTTTCTGGTCGCCACGATCAGCCTGATCGCCGTGGCGCTGGGTGTAGCAGCTCTGATTATCGTGATGAGCGTGATGAATGGCTTCCGCGCCGAACTGTTCGACAAAATTGTCGGGCTGAACGGACATGCAATTGTGCAGGGCTATAATGGCCGCCTTGCCGACTGGCGCGACGTGCTCAAGGATGTGCGCGCCACACCCGGCGTCACCGATGCCTCTCCGCTGATCGAACAGCCGCTGCTTGCAACCAGCAATGGACGCGTTGAAGGCATATTGGTGCGCGGGATGCAGGTCGGCGACATACTCGACAATCCGACGCTGAAGGGCAAGACCGTCGATGGCGACATGGCGTTGCTGCGGCCCGGTAGCGAGCGGATCGGCATCGGATCGCGATTAGCGCAGAAACTTGGCACACGTGTCGGCGGGCGGGTCACGATCATCAATCCAGCAGGCCAATCGACGCCCTTCGGCACTGTACCGCGCGAAATATCCTATGAAGTCGCCGCGATCTTCGAGGTCGGCGTTTATGATTATGACGAATCCTTCGTCATCATGCCGTTGGAAGACGCGCAATTGCTGATGCTGATGGGCGATGAGATCGCCATGATCGAGATACAGACCACCGACCCCGACACGGTCGGGCAAACCCTGGCACCGCTGGCACAAAGGCTTAGCAATAAGGCACTGATCATCGACTGGCGCAGCATGAATGCCGCCCTGTTCGAAACATTGGTTATCGAACGGACCGCGATGTTCATTGTGCTCTCGATCATCATCCTGGTCGCTGTGTTCAACATTTTGTCGTCGCTGATCATGCTGGTGAGGGCCAAGACGCGCGACATTGCGATATTGCGCACGATGGGTGCGTCGCGGCAGTCGCTGCTGAAGATTTTTGTGACCGTTGGCTTGCTGATCGGGATGGCGGGGATTGCGGCGGGGATGTTCCTTGGTTTTGTCCTGCTGTTCTTCCGGCAGAATATCGTCAACGGCATCCAGTTCATCACCGGTCTGGAACTGTGGGATCCATCGATCCGCTTCTTGACCGAACTGCCATCGCGCACCGATCCTGTCGAGGTCGCCGCAATTTGCGGGCTCGCGCTGTTGTTCAGCTTCCTTGCGACTCTTTATCCCGCGTTCAAGGCGGCAGGGACCGATCCTGTGCAGGTGCTGCGCTATGAGTAGGATCATTGCCCAAATGACCGACGTGCGCCGCAGCTTCACGCAGGGCGATGTGACGATCGATGTGTTGCGCGGCGTCAATCTGGCGATTGCGGAGGGTGAGCTTGTGGCTTTGCTTGGGCCTTCTGGGACGGGCAAATCGACACTTCTGCAGGCGCTTGGCCTGCTCGAAGGTGGCTTCACCGGCTCGATCATGATCGATGGTGAGGAGACGCGCGGCCTTGGTCCTGATCGCTGCACGGTAATCCGGCGCGAAAAATTGGGCTTTGTTTATCAGTTCCATCATCTCCTCCCCGATTTCGATGCGCGCGAAAATGTGGAATTGCCACAGCTCATCATGGGCGCAGGCCCCGACGAAGCGCGCGACCGGGCTACGATATTGCTGAGCACATTGGGGCTTGGCGAACGGCTCGACCATCGTCCGGCAAAGCTTTCGGGCGGGGAGCAGCAGCGCGTCGCCGTCGCTCGCGCGCTTGCCAACCGGCCCCGACTGGTCCTTGCCGACGAGCCGACCGGCAATCTGGATGAACATACCGCCGATGTCGTGCTGGGCGAATTTCTGAACCTCGTCCGCAGCCAGGGGTCGGCGGCGCTGGTAGCTACGCATAATGAGCGGCTGGCGGCAAAGATGGACCGTGTGGTAAGGCTGCATGACGGGGTGTTGGCGTAAGACACCGTGCAATGCACCTCAGCCCTGAGCTTGTCGAAGGGCGTTGGTAGGTGTAGCGCTTTCCTTGAGACGCCCTTCGACAGGCTCAGGGCTACGGTAGCGAATGGAAAGGCCCAACCTTATGAACGTGCACGATTTCACCGTCGCCATGCCGGGAGGCGCGAGCCAGGACCTCAGCGCTTATAAGGGCAAGGTCATGCTGGTCGTCAACACCGCGAGCAAATGCGGCTTCACCCCGCAATATAAGGGGCTGGAGGCGCTGCATCGCAAATATGCCGATAGGGGTCTGGTCGTACTGGGCTTTCCCTGCAACCAGTTCGGCCAGCAGGAACCGGGCGATGAGGAAGAGATCAAGAATTTCTGTTCGTTAAATTATAACGTGTCCTTTCCGCTCGCCAAAAAGGTTGACGTTAACGGCGACAATGCCGACCCGCTGTGGAAGCATCTGAAGGACCAGCAAGCTGGCCTCCTTGGCTCACGCGGGATCAAGTGGAATTTCACCAAATTCCTGGTCGACAAGGACGGCAAGGTCGTCGGCCGCTACGCGCCGACGGTTACTCCCGAGGCGTTGGAAAAGGATATCGAGCGGTTATTGGGTTGACCAACCTCCCACAAACCTCGTCACCCTGAACTTGTTTCAGGGTCCACTTCTCGGTTAAGCTCTTTCCTTGAGAGAAGAAAAGCAGCCTTGTGTCTACATCCTCGCCAGCAAGCCGTTTGGCACGCTTTATATCGGTGTGACCTCTAACTTGGTGGCCCGCATATGGCAGCACCGCAATAGGGCTTTGCCTGGCTTCACCTCAAAATATGCCGTGTATCGTCTGGTGCATTTTGAAATGTTTGGCGAAATGGACCTCGCAATCCGTAGGGAAAAGCAGCTTAAAAACTGGCACCGGCCATGGAAAATCAACTTCATTGTCGAGCAAAATCCCGACTGGCGGGACCTTGCGGTGGGATTGGGTTTCCCACCATTGGACAATGGCTAGCGGGCCGGTGGACCCTGAAACAAGTTCAGGGTGACGACAGGTAGGTGAAGTCTTTATTGTCCACAAAATACACCCTGCTTTCATTTGCAGAATCACATCCGCTGCACCACTTTGCCTAAATGCCCTTAACCCCCTTCGTCCCGCTGCGTGTCTTCTCCGCTTACACCATGCTGGACGGCGCGATTGAGCCTAAAGCGTTCGGGAAATATGCGAAGGGCCTTGGTTTTCCGGCGATTGCGATCACCGACCGCAACGGGCTTTACGGAGTCATGCCTTTCGAGGATGGCTGCCGCGCGTCGGGGGTGCAGCCGGTCATCGGGCTGATGCTGGCGGTTACGCGCCCGCCCGAGCTTTCGGGGGGACATGCGACCCATGACTGGCTGGCGCTTTATGCACAGGATGAGGCGGGCTATGCCAATTTGTGCCGCCTGACGTCGAAAGCGCATCTTGACCATCCAGCAGACAGCGAACCGCAGGTCAGCTTTGCCGATCTTGCCACGCATCATGATGGGCTGATCGCGCTGACCGCAGCGGGCGAGGGCGGGCTTGCGCGGCTGTTTGCGGACGGGCAGCTTGATGCCGCCAATGCCTATGCCGAGAGGCTGCAAGCGCTTTTCCCCGACCAGCTTTATATCGAACTGGCGCGCCGCGGCGATGCAACAGAAGAAGCTGCCGAAGAGGCATTGATAGCGCTGGCCTATGCGCGCGACCTGCCGCTGGTTGCGACCAATCCCGCAAGCTATGCCGAGCCGGATTTCTTCGAGGCGCATGATGCCATGCTCTGCATCGCCAACAGCGCCTATGTCGAAAGCGAGGACCGAAAGCGCAGCTCGCGGCAAATCTGGATCAAGACCGGCCAGCAAATGGCCGAGCTGTTTGCGGACATTCCTGAGGCGCTGGCGAACACGCTGGTCGTGGCGCAGCGCTGCGCCGTGGGTGCGCCGCGCCGCGATCCCATATTGCCCAGCATCGCCGGCGACCGCGAGGCGGAGGCGGCGCAATTGCTTGCCGATGCAAAGGCGGGTCTGGAGCAGCGGCTTGCCGTTGCGGGCATTACCAGCGCCGAGGAACGCGCGCCCTATTTCGAGCGGCTGGAGTTTGAGGCAGGCATCATCAACTCAATGGGCTTTTCGGCCTATTTTCTGATCGTTGCCGACTTTATCAAATGGGCCAAGAGCCAAGATATTGCCGTCGGGCCGGGGCGTGGTTCGGGGGCGGGCTCGGTCGTGGCCTGGGCGCTGACGATTACCGATCTCGATCCCTTGCGCTTTGGCCTACTGTTCGAGCGGTTCCTAAACCCCGAACGCGTATCGATGCCCGACTTCGATATCGACTTTTGCGAAACCCGGCGCGGCGAAGTGATCCGCTATGTGCAGGCGAAATATGGCGATCGCCAGGTCGCGCAGATCATCACCTTTGGTAAGCTGAAGGCGCGCGCTGTGCTGCGCGATACGGGGCGGGTGTTGCAAATGCCCTATGGGCAGGTGGACCGGCTGTGCAAGCTGGTGCCCAACCATCCGCAGGACCCCTATGATTTGCCGCGCGCGCTGGCCAATGTGCCCGAACTGCGCGAGGAATATCGCCGCGATGATGATGTCCGGCGCCTGTTCGACCTTGCGCAAAAGCTGGAAGGGCTGCCGCGCCACAGCTCGACCCATGCGGCGGGCGTGGTGATCGGCGACCGGCATCTGTCCGAACTGGTGCCGCTCTACCGCGATCCGCGCTCTGACATTCCCGTCACCCAGTTCGACATGAAATTTGTCGAGCTGGCAGGGCTTGTGAAGTTCGACTTTCTTGGCCTCAAGACGCTGTCGGTGTTGCAAAAAGCAACGCAGATGCTCGAAAAGCGCGGTATCGTCATTTCTTTCGAGACATTGGCGCTCGACGATCCGCAGACCTATGAACTGCTGCAGGCAGGCGATACGGTCGGTGTGTTCCAGCTTGAATCGGAAGGAATGCGGCGCACGCTCGCCGCTGTTCGCCCGACCAATTTCGGCGACATCATCGCGCTCGTTTCGCTCTACCGCCCAGGGCCAATGGACAATATCCCGATGTTCGGCAGGCGGAAAAATGGCGAAGAGGAGATTGTTTATCCTCACCCGCTGCTGGAGCAAATCCTGTCCGAAACCTACGGCATTTTCGTCTATCAGGAACAGGTGATGCAGGCTGCGCAGATATTGGCGGGCTATACGCTGGGCGGCGCAGACCTTCTCCGCCGCGCGATGGGCAAGAAAATCCAGAAGGAAATGGACCAGCAGCGCGCGATTTTCGTCGCCGGCTGCGCGGAGCATAACAATATCGATGCGGCAAAAGCCAATGAGCTGTTCGATTTGATCGACAAGTTCGCAGGCTATGGCTTCAACAAATCGCATGCTGCTGCCTATGCGCTGCTATCCTATCACACCGCCTGGCTGAAGGTGCATCACCCGGAGACCTTCTTCGCTGCGTCCATGTGTTTCGACATGCACCAGACCGATAAGCTTGCAATCTTCGTCGATGACATGCGGCGGATGGATGTCACCTGTCTGCCGCCCTCGATCAACGCCAGCGAGGCGGAATATAGCGTCGAGGCGAGCGAGCAGGGGCTGGCGGTTCGCTATGCGCTGGCGGGGATCAAGAATGTCGGTGAAAAGGCGATGGAGGCGCTGGTCGCAGAGCGACAGGCGAACGGGGCGTTTGCCGATCTCGATGATTTTGCCAACCGGGTCGATCCGGCCCTACTCAACAAACGCCAGATTGAAAATCTGTCTGCGGCAGGGGCCTTTGACGATCTCAACCCCAACCGTGCGGCGGTCTATGCGGGTGCCGAACTGTTGCTCTCGGCGGCGCAATCGGCACGCGATGCACGGCAAAGCGGGCAGGGCGGGCTATTCGGCGAAGGCGGCGGTAGCGATGCGGCCAAGTTGCGCTTTGCCGATAATGTCAGCTGGAGCATCGCTGAATTGATGGAGCGCGAAAAGGAAGCCTATGGCTTCTATTTCGCCGCGCACCCATTGTCGCAATTCACGCAGGTCGCCGCTAGCCACGGCGCGCGTAGCCATGCCGAGATTGTCGAAAGCGGGCCGATTGCAGAGGGTGTGCGCAAGCCCGCGGTGATGGCCGCGATGGTTCAGGGCATAAGATGGCGCGAATCCAAGCGCGGCTCGCGCTTTGTGCTCGCCGAACTGTCCGACACCAGCGGGCAATTTTCCGCGCGCTGTTTTGAGGAAGCGGTTTGTCCGCAGCTGGGCGAATGGGCAAAGGATGGCACCTGCCTGCTGCTCAATGTCGAACTAGACCAGCGCCCCGGCGATGAAGCCCCTGGCATCACGATCAAAAATGCCAAACCGCTCGAAGGGCTTGTCGCCTCCACCCGGTTCAAAATGTGCCTGGAGATCGAGGCTGTCGATGCATTCTACCAGTTGCAGCATCTGATCGCGCCGTTACAAGGCGGGCGTGGCGAAGTGGTCGCAAAGACCCGCGCGGCAAACGGGCAGGCGGTGCCCATCCTCCTCGGAAATAAATTCAGGCTCGATGTCGAGCTGGTCGAGAAGGTGAAGGCAATACAAGGCGTCAGTCATGTTGTGCTGGAGCCGATCAGACCCCATCTGGAACTGGTGCGGTGAATTAGCCCCTCCCCTTCAGGGGAGGGGTTGGGGTGGGGCCTGTCAGCTTGTTTCAATCGTTGAAATCCCCACCCCGCTGCGACTAGACACCTTACGGTGTCAAGTCTCACTGCCCCTCCCCTGAAGGGGAGGGGCGAAAGAGGAGAGGTAAATGACAATACAAACGATGCAGGACTGGGATCTGCGCGTCACCCATTTGATCGACTATGCCGCGCGCGAGCATGGGACGCGCGAAATCGTTACGCGCTGGGCCGATGGCCGTATCGAGCGTACCAACTGGGCGGGCGTTGCCAGCGAAGCGCGGCGGATGGCGCAGGCTTTTGTAGGCCTTGGCCTTATACCGGGCGATCGCGTCGCGACATTTGCAATGAACCATCATCGCCATCTTGCCGCCTGGTATGGCGCAATCGGCTGCGGCGGGGTGATCCACACCGTCAACATCCGGCTGTTCGACGAAGACCTGATCTACATCATGAACCATGCCGAGGACCGTGTGCTGATGTACGACGCGGCATTCCAACCGATCATCGACCGGCTGAAACCGCATCTGACCACGGTCGAGCATTTTATCGTTTTCGACAGCGTGCAATATGATGAGCTGATCGCCGGGCAGGACGGCAATTTCGAATGGATAACGGGCGACGAGCGCGATCCGTGCATGCTCTGCTATACCAGCGGCACGACCGGCCATCCCAAGGGGGTGCTTTACCAGCACCGTTCGACCATGCTGCACGCGATGGCAGAGGTTGCACCGTCGATTTTCGACCTGTCCACCACCTCGGCGCTGCTCCCCATTGTGCCGATGTTCCACGCCGCCAGCTGGGGGCTGCCCTTCGCCGGCGCGCTGGCGGGGGTGAAGTTCGTATTCTCGACCACCAATGAAGCGCCGGTGCTGCATAAATTGATGCTGGAGGAGGGGATCACCCATAGCGCAGGTGTGCCCACCGTCTGGCTCGCGATGTTCGCGCATCTCGATACAGAGGCCGCAGCAGGACGCGAGGCAGGGCTTGGCAAGCTCAAGCTTGTGACCATCGGCGGCACCGCAGCGCCGCGCATGATGATCGAGCGGCTGATGAAACAGGGTGTGCGCGTCAGCCATGCCTGGGGGATGACCGAAACCTCGCCCATCGGCACCATGGGCTCACCCATTCCGGGTTGGGACGACATGGACCTCGACGCGCAAATCGACGTCGTCACAAAGCAGGGCCGTATCCCCTTTGGCGTTGAATTGCGCGTGATCGACAAGGACGGCAATGTCGCCCCGCGCGACGGCAAAACAGATGGCGCACTGCAAATTCGCGGGCCGTGGGTCATCAAACGCTATTTCAAGGCCGATACCGATGCCACCGATGCCGACCAATGGTTCGACACGGGCGATGTAGCGCTGATCCACCCCGATGGCACGATGCAGATTACCGACCGGGTCAAGGATGTGATCAAGTCGGGCGGCGAATGGATCAGCTCGGTCGAGCTTGAAAATACCGCCGTGGGCTGCCCCGGCATTGCGCAATGCGCGGCGATTGGCGTCTATCACCCCAAATGGGATGAGCGACCGATCCTGGTCGCGGTGAAAAAGCCCGATGCCGCCGAGCTGAACGAAGAAACGGTGCAAGCCTATCTGAAGGAGCGCATCGCCAAATGGTGGCTGCCCGACGAAGTGCATTTCGTCGATGCCATGCCGGTGACGGGCACGGGGAAAATCCAGAAGGCCGAGCTGCGCAAGCAGTATAAGGACTATAAGCTGCGGGCGCTTGCCGATGTCTGAGCATCATGTCGATCCGACCCGCGAAGCCTTTGACCTGTTCAAATCGCTTCCGCGCGATGAGCCGATCAACATGCTCAACCTGCTCAAATTCCGCGACGTTGCTGCCTATCCCGAGGGGCATGAACATGCGGACAAGGGCTGGAGCGGTGCGCGCGCCTATGCCGAATATGGCAAGACCAGTGGGCCGATTTTTGAACGGCTTGGCGGCTCCATTGTCTGGCGCGGCCAGTTTCAGACGGTCTTGATCGGCCCGCAGGATGGCTGGGACTGGGATGCCAGCTTCATCGCGCGCTATCCAGATAGCGGCGCATTCATGGCGATGGTCACCGACCCGGAATATCGGCTTGCCGTGGTGAACCGGCAGGCGGCCGTGCTGACAAGCCGCCTGATTCGCTATCAGCCACTGACGGGCAATGACGCCAGTTTTGGCTGATCAGAACAGCGCGAGCTGGCCATCAAGGTTAGGGGGCCTGAACAGATCGCTACGAAGCGCCCATTTATAGCCGATCATCCCCGCCTTTCGCACCGCAATCTGGAAACGGGTGCGGATCAGTTCTGCCCAGGGCCCGCTCCCTCGCATCCGGGTGAAAAAATCGGGATCATTGTCGCGCCCCTCCCGGATCGAGCGGATGATGCTCATCACCTTGCCCGCGCGGTCGGGAAAGTGCACCGCAAGCCAGTCCTGAAATAGCGGCGCAACCTCATGCGGCAGGCGGACAGGAATCCAGCTTGCTGACTTTGCGCCAGCGCCCGCCGCTGCCGCAACAATGGCTTCCAGCTCGGAATCGTTGATCGCCGGAATAACGGGCGCGACGTTGACATGGCATGGCACGCCTGCCTCTGCCAGCCCGCGTAGCGCCGCGAGCCGTTTAGCAGGCGCAGGCGCGCGGGGCTCCAGCTTGCTGTGCAATGCCGCATTCAGCGTCGTCACCGATATCGCCACCGCCACCAGCCCCTTCGCCGCCATGGGCGCGAGTATATCGAGATCGCGCAGCACACGGTCCGACTTGGTGGTGATTGTCAGCGGATGGTCATACTCCGCCAGCACCTTAAGGCAGCCGTGCATGATCCGCCATTTTGCCTCGATAGGCTGGTAACAATCGGTATTGGTGCCAAAGGCAATCGGTGTCGGCACATGCCCCTTGCGCGCCAGTTCGCTGCGCAACAGAGTGGGGGCATCGGGCTTTGCAAACAGGCGGCTTTCGAAATCCAACCCCGGCGAGAGATCGTGGAACGCGTGGCTTGGCCGCGCATAGCAATAGATGCAGCCATGCTCGCACCCGCGATAGGGATTGATCGACTTGTCGAACGGAATGTCGGGGGAGGTGTTTCGCGCCAAAATCGTCTTTGGACGCTCGATCGTGACCTGCGTGCGCAGCGGAGCCGGGCCGCCATCCAATGTTTCGCGATCATCCAGCCATTCGCCTTCGGCCACCCGCTCGGCCAGATTGAACCGCGTCGGCACGGCGTTAGCCGGAGCACCACGCCCGGCGGTGAAATCGGGATAGCAGGATTTTGACATTTGCGCGGAACATAGCATTCGAAACGGAACATTAAAAGAACAAACATAGCGAATGGGACAACGCCGCGCATTGCTCACAGTCGTTACAAATGATACTTCGTCACATCAATATGCCGCTGTTAAGGTCGAACAATCTGGCGCTCTTGCTGACCATGCTGGTCGGCATCATCCTTTTGGGTGCAAGCGCGGCACTGGCGGTGCGGATCGCCGAGGACCGCAATTTGCTGTCTTGGATCCTGATGGCAGCATGGCTCGGCATGGTCACCGTCATCGTCAGGGACGAGCGTTCTGTCAAAATGCCCTGGCGTGCGATCGGTATCGCGGTTGTTGCGGCATTTGCCTTGCGCATCTATGCGATCAATTTCGTCAGTGACGTTGCGCTGGGCGCTGACCCGATGAATTATGCCAATCTCGCAAGGGCGCTGCTGCGCGGCGAGGGGCTTGTTACCGATGACTGGCAATATGGCAACGATCTGCGCGCCTATTTTCCGCCGCTTTATCCGCTGATGCTGGCAGCCTGGTGGTCGGTCGCAGGCGATAGTCCGATCTCCACTCTGCTATTCAACACGGCAATCGACGCTGGAACGGCCTATATCCTCTTTGCGATCCTGCGACGTCGCGGTTTCGAAGCCGCGGGCTGGATCGCGGCATTGCTATATTTCTCCTACCCGGCCTTTGCTTTTGCCGCGCCCTTACCGCAGAAAGAGGGGCTGACACTGCTTCTGCTAGTGGCGCTTCTGTATCGGGCCTTGATCTGGGCGGAAAGCGCGCAAGGAAAGCTTTGGCCTCACGCGGCGTGGATCGGTGGGTTATGGGCCTTGCTGGGCCTCACACAGCCGTCGCTCGTGCTGGCACCCGTGGCCATGTCGTTGTTGCTCATGGTCAGACATGGCCCGCTGGCAGTGATCAAGCTCGGGCTGGCTGCCGCTCCCTTCTTCATTCTTGTTGCATTCCCTTGGTGGTATCGAAACTGGCAAATTTTCGGCGAATTTGTCCCCTTTACCACCGCGTCCGGCTTCATGCGCAATGTCTCGCTCGGGGCCTGCTCGGTGCCTTTTCCGCAAGGCCTTTTCGAGCTCAGCGAAACCGGGCGTAGCCGGCAGATCGGCGCGCTTGCCAATGCCCGCACATGGGAGGTGCCGTTTTGCTGGCTCAGGGAAAATTTGACCGTCATGGCGCGCGGTTTTGCCTATGAGGAAGCCTCGCTCAACCGGTTCCGCCATACCAGCCCGCCCATATCGATGGCGGACCGCGCAATATGGACAGCGACGCTGCAACTGCCTTGGGTGGTGATGCTGGCGGCTACGGTCGCGGCTACATGGCACAGCTGGCGTCACCGTAGGGAGGATCTGCTGATCGGCATGGCCACGATATTGTTGCTGGCCATCGTTGCGACCGGCATCTGGTTCGAATTTGGAGAGCGGCACAGGCTGGCACTGACGCCCTTGTTTCTGATGATCATCGCATGCTGGCTCGCACCTCGTGGCGTCAGAACGGCAGTTCGATAAAGCGTGCGCTGATCAGTGTGAAGGCCATCAACAGGCCCGTTGCCAGACTGCGCGGATCGCGTACCGCATAGGCGACAGGGTCCATATCGATCAGCCCGCGCCGCGCCATCAGCCAGACCCTGTTGATCCAGTAAAGCAGCAGCAGCGGCAATCCCCATAGCAGCACCGGCGAGCGATAGACCTGCGTCGCAACAGGATCGTTGATAAACAAAGCCATGACCAGAATCGACACAAAGCCCGCCGCGATGCCCGACATGGCGACGATCTGGATATCGCTGTCGATATAGCCGCGCCCCGACAGCAACGCCCCTGGCACCCGCGCCTCGGCCAGCTCTGTATAGCGTTTCAGATAGCCGAGGCTGAGGAAGAAGAAGACCGAAAACAGCAACAGCCATGACGAAAGCCAGACATTGATCGCAACTGCACCCGCCACCAGCCTCAGCGTATAGAGGCAGGCGAGGGTGATGACATCGAGCGTCATCACCGCCTTCAACCGGAAGGAATAGGCAAAGGTGAGCGCGAGATAGAGCGCAAGAACCAAGCTGAACGTCGCGCCGAAAACCAGTGCGCTTGCCGCGAACGACACCGCGAGCAACAGCGTCGCGATCCCCAGCGCGGCGGGAATCGAAAGCGCGCCCGAGGCAAGCGGGCGGAGCCTTTTGCTTGCATGCGCACGGTCGGCTTCCAGATCGAGAATGTCGTTGATCTGGTAGATTGCAGACGCGACCAGCGAAAAGAGAACCGCCGCGAGCAAGGCCAGCAAATCGCTTTCAATCGAAAATATCTGCCCGGCAGCCGCAAGCGGAACGAAGATCAGGACATTTTTCGCCCATTGGTGCGGCCGCAATGTTCTCAGGATCGTGCGCCAGTCAGCCGCTTCCGATGAATCTATCCGCGTCACATGCCCCGGCGTGTATCCGCAGCTATAGCCACGTCGCGCTGCATTCCAGATGCGCAGGTCCGCGCGCGCATCGCCGATGTAATCAAAAGGCCCGTCGCCGATTTTGGCGCGGATTTGCGCGAGTTTCGCGCCCCCCTTGCAATTGCGCTTCGCAGTGCTGGCGATGACATCGTCAAACAATCTGGTGTGCGCAGCGACGGCCTTCACCGTCCGCCAGTGGCTCGCACTTGCCAAGATCGTTTTGCGCCCCGATGCCCGCGCCGCCTCAACCATCGCCACAACTTCTGGCCGAAGCATCAGCGTTGCCGGGTCAAAAGCTGTCGCCCGCGCCACCTTTGCCTTTGCAACGCTGCGCCCCTGGATCAGCCAGAACAGTAGCCGCAGGAAATGCAGCGGACCCTTGCGCGCATAGCGCACGAAGGCCTCCAGCCCTGTGTCGGCGGGCGTTAGCGTGCCGTCCAGATCGACGATCAGCGGGATGTCGGTGTCGCGTGTGCCGTGCATTTTGGCAGCATTTTCAGGCCGACCGGGCAACGATGACGCAGCCGACCGCGATCATCAGCGTGCCGAACAGCCGGGCCCAGGAAAATGCCTCATCCAATATCGCAACGCCGATGAAGGCGGTCAGGATGAATCCGGCCCCGACAAAGGGATAGGCAACCGACAGCGGCACCTTGCCAAGCACGAAAAGCCAGAGGATCGCCCCAACGCCATAGACCAATAGCCCGAACAGCACCATCGGCGTGGTCAGCATGGCAACCAACCCCGGATTGGGCACCGCCACGCTTGCAGCGCGCCCTACGCCGATCTTGAGCAACATCTGCGCAAGCGCGGACAGGGTCACGCTGGACAGGATCAAAAGCAGGATAGATGCGCGCATGCCAAAAGCCGTTCCGGAAGGCTTTCAATTAGCGCAAATTAGCCAATTTTACGTTAAGATGGCGCGCGCCCGGTCAGTATCAGCTTTCGCGCAACCTCGGCATCAGTTCGACAAAATTGCACGGCCGGTGCCTGCTATCCAGCTGGTGAACCAAAATCTGGTCCCAGCCATCTTTCACCGCGCCGTTCGATCCGGGCAGCGCAAAGATATAGGTGCCGCGTGCCAGCACGGCGCAGGCGCGGCTCTGGATGGTGCTTGTGCCGATGCTTTGGAAGCTCAGCATCCGGAACAGTTCGCCAAAGCCGGGGATGTCCTTCGACTTCACCTTGTCGAGAGCTTCGGGGGTGATGTCGCGTCCGGTCAGGCCGGTGCCGCCGGTGGTGATGATACAGTCTATCGCCTCATCATCGATCCAGTTGTGCAGCCGGGCGATCAGTCGCGACATATCGTCGCGCTCGATGGCGCGTATTACCAATTTATGGCCTGCTGTCGTTATACGTTCGGCGAGGATATCGCCGCTCGTGTCATTTGCGGCTTCGCGCGTATCGGAAACGGTTAACAGCGCGATGTTGACCGGCTTGAAGGGCAGCTTGCTATCGAGCGGCAAGGCTGCCTCCGCTATTGGGCGCACCATCATCGGTGATCCGCACCGCAACGCTGCGGCCATTTTCGGGGAAGCGCGGCCAGAGATATTGCGCCATGCCGGTCATGCTGCCGCCATTCTTGCCGCTTTGGCCTTCGTAAATCCAGTAATTGCGCAGGATGATGCCGACATAGCCACGCGTTTCCCAATAGGGGATCGATTCCATGAACAGCAACGGATCGCCGCCATCGCGGATTTCGCTGTTCCAGCGGATGACCGGGGCAGGGCCGGCATTATAGGCGGCGATGACCTTGGGCAGCAGGCCGCCCGTTGCGTTCATGTCGCGCAGCTTCTCAAGATAGCTTTGGCCATATTCGAGGTTGATCGCCGGGCGGTCGAGATCGGAGGTCTTGAAAGGCATCCCCTTGTCACGCGCCATATCCTGCGCGGTGCCTGGGCGGACCTGCATCAGCCCGCGCGCACCGACTGGACTGACGGCGGCTGTCTTGAACTGCGATTCCTGCAACGCATGCGCATAGGCAAGCGCCGGATCGACGCGCCATCCGCCCTGCGGGGTCCAGTTGGGATAGGGATAGCGGCTCATCATTTCCGCTTCCTGCCCGCGCGGGCCATAATGGCCCATCCACAATTGTGTAGCGGGCAGGCCAAGCGCGCCCGACAGGCGGGCGAGGGCATTATGCTGAGCGGGATTGCCGATCTTTGCCTGATGGCGCAGCGTTTCGTCAGCCAGGCTGTCCTTGCCGATCGCGGCGAGGCCAATGGCGATCTTTACATTGCCGGTGTCGGCCAATGCCTTCCAGTCAGCCTTGTCATTATATTTTTTCTGGCGATAGGCGACGGGGGCCATGCCAAGCGCCTCGCCGGCAAGCAGGCCGTAAAATGTTTCGGCATGGGATGCGGCATTTTGCAGGCGGCCCTGCACCTGCTGCGGCTGCTTGGTCGCCATCGCGGCGCGGGCGCTCCAGAACAGAGCAGCGGCCTTCAGTTCGGGATTGTCAGCGCGGCGGGCGACATCGTCAAAGGCGGCGAATGCCTCCTGATGCTGTTTCAGCCGCCAGTTGGCCAGCGCATGGACCCAGCCAGCCTGCACGGCCCACTCGCCGCTATCGGCCTTTGCAAGCGCGGCGACGCGGCGGGCATTGGCGTCGTCATTTTCGATATAGTAGGACCAGGCAACGCGATAGCGCAGCTCGGTCAGCGCGCTCGGCGAGAGCGTTGCGGCGGCAGCTTCGACGGCAGCCTCGGCTCCTGCAGGATTGTCATCCTTGATCAGCTGCTGGATTTTGGCTCGGACAGCGGCACCATCGGCAATCGCATCGGGCAGGTCCCGCTTGGGTGCCGAACCCTGATAGGAGAAACGCTGCGTTCCCGGAAGCAGCGGCAAACCGCCTGCGCCGCGTTTCAGTGCCATTTTCTGGAGCTGTTCGGCTTGCGGCAAATAGGGCGCTTCATTGAGCAGCGCTTGCAGCTTTTCGGCGTCAACCTTCGGGCTACCCGCCGCGAGATAAAGTTCGGCACGCGCCATCGCTGCCATTGGGCCTCGCGGCGCAGCGTCGATCAGGCGGCTTGCCTCATCCCATTTCTTGGCTGCTATTGCGCTGTAAATTTCTGAAAATGCGCTACTTTCCTTCTGGCTCGGCGCATAAGGAACGGCGTTAAGTGTTTCGCCAATCTGCCGGACAGGCTCCGCAGTTGTCGCTAGCGCGGGTGCGCTTGCCGAAGAAGCGATGGCCAAAAGAGTTAAGCCGGTGCGGAGCGAAATGGTCACAGAAAATCTTTCCTCGCCACCATCAACAAATCCTGCCAAGCCTTTGACTTCATTCGAGGCTGGGCGATCAGGGTTCGCGGATGAAAGGTTGCCACTGCCGCCGTTTTTCGGTCATGATGGTTAAAATAATGTAAATCGCCCCGCGCCTGCATCAATTCCAGGCCCAGCATCGCCTCACACGCCGCCGAGCCGAACAGGATCACGATTTCTGGCTTGATCAGCGCAATCTGATGCAGCGCGAACGCCGCCAATTGCGCCATTTCCGACTTGGCAATGCTGTTCGTCGCCGACCGGCTTGACGCAAGCGCCGTCTGATAGGTGAAATCGGGCAAAATCCTGGCGGCAAGCAACATGTTCGTCAGCAAAGCCCCCGTTAGCCCCGCGCCATAGCGCCCCGCCGCGACTTCCTCTTCCTCCGGGCAATCGACAAGGACGAATGTCTTTGCGCCCATTTCGCCCAAGGGCGGAACGCATGCCGAGCCGTAATTGCAGCCGGGCAAGGCCGCTCCGGCAGCAATAGCCTGTTTCAATTCAGCGATCGTTTCCGGCCATTGCGTGATTTTGTCCTGAACCGGCTGCGTCGATACGATTGGCGCTTGAACCACCGACGCTGGCTTCTCAATTATCTTGGGTGAAGGCTCAGCAGGCGCCTCCAGCCAATTCACCGTTTCGCCATCGCACACATAATCCACGCCCGCATCGCGCCACCAGGCATGGTAGGATGCAGCCAGTCGGTAATGGTCATCGGCGGACGAAATCATTGTGTTCCTACAGTCACCGGTTGACGGCAAGGTCAATTGCTTGGCATGGCGGATTCCATCAGTTGCATGGATATTGAGACGGCCCGAATGGGTCGCCAGCTAAAGGATCGCAAGGGATGAGTGAACGGGAATCAATGCCCTATGACGTGGTGATTGTCGGCGGTGGCCCCGCCGGCCTTTCCGCTGCGATCCGCCTGAAACAGATCAATCCCGACATTACCGTCTGCATCCTTGAAAAAGGTTCTGAAATCGGCGCGCATATCCTGTCGGGTGCGGTGTTCGATCCCCGGGCGCTCGATGAATTGATCCCTTTCTGGCAGGAAGAGGGCTGCCCGATGGCCGAGGTGCCGGTCACCGACAACCAGCATTGGATCATGACACGCGGCGGCAAATATTCCCTGCCGCACCTCGCGACGCCCGCTTGGATGCACAATAAGGGCACGTTCACGGGGTCTTTGGGCAATCTGTGCCGCTGGCTCGCGACGCAGGCGGAAAATCTTGGCGTTGAAATCTTTCCTGGCTTTCCCGCAGCCGAAATCCTCTACAATGAGGATGGCTCGGTCAAGGGCGTAGCGACCGGCGACATGGGCGTTGCGCATGATGGCAGCCAAAAGGGCGACTATCAGCCGGGCATGGAATTGCATGCCAAATATACGCTGTTTGCCGAAGGCGCGCGTGGCCATCTGACCAAGCAATTGAAAGCCAGATATGATCTTGAGCGCGATTGCCAGCCGCAGGTTTACGGGCTCGGCATGAAGGAATTATGGGATATCGATCCCGCCAAGCATGTCCCTGGCCGCGTGATCCACACGCAGGGTTGGCCGCTTGCCGAGAGTGAGAGCTGGGGCGGCGGGTTCATCTACCATCAGGCCAACGGCCAGGTCGCCATCGGCTTCGTGGTCGCGCTCGATTACCAGAACCCCTATGTTTTCCCCTTCGAGGAATTCCAGCGCTGGAAACAGCATCCGCAGGTTCGCGAAATTTTGGAAGGCGGACGCCGGGTTTCCTATGGTGCGCGTGCCATCAACGAAGGCGGTTGGCAGTCGGTGCCGAAACTGGCCTTCCCCGGTGGCGCGTTGATCGGTTGCTCGGCAGGCTTTGTTAACGTGCCGCGCATCAAGGGCAGCCATACGGCGATGAAATCCGGTATGCTGGCGGCGGAAAGCATTGCGGCTGCACTGGACGCCGGGCGGGAGCATGACGAAATCGCCGAATATCAGGCCAATCTAAACGAAAGCTGGATCGCGACTGAACTGAAACTGGTGCAAAATGCCCAGCCTGCCGTTGCGAAATATGGCGAAATGTACGGCACGATACTCGCAGGGATCGACATGTGGATGCGCACGCTGAAAATCGGGCTGCCCATCACGATGAAGCATCATCCGGACCATAGCATGACGGGCAGGGCGGATCTTTATTCTCCCATCGCCTATCCGAAACCCGATGGCGTCATCAGTTTCGACCGGCTGTCATCGGTATTCCTGTCGAACACCAATCATGCCGAAGATCAGCCCTGCCATTTGCAGGTGAAGGATATGGAACTGCAAAAGGCGAGCGAGCTGGCGGTTTTCGCCGGGCCATCGACCCGCTATTGTCCCGCCGGCGTTTATGAATGGCTGGAGGACGCCAATGGCGAGCCGCGCTACCAGATCAACGCGCAGAATTGCGTGCATTGCAAAACCTGCGACATCAAGGACCCCAACCAGAACATCAACTGGGTAACGCCGGAGGGTGGCGGTGGGCCGAATTATCCGAATATGTAGGCTGGCGCCGCTTCTGCTGTTGTTGCAGGCGGCACAGGGTCTTGCGAAGAAGGACGATGTTCCGGCGGACAGCGCGCTGTTCTGGCAGGCGCAACGCTCCGAGCTTGGCGGACGATCTGCCGAAGCACTGAAAAGCTATGCCCAGCTTGTTGGCAAATTGCCAAACAGTATCGTCGCGGCGGATCGCCTCTACGACACCGCCATTTTGCAGGGCGATTTTCCAAGCGCTTTGAAAGCGGCAAGGGCACAGCAGCTGGCCGATGGCGGCGATGCGACGCTGCCGCTGTTATTCTTTGTCGATGCATGGAAGCGGAAAGATTGGGTGGCGGCGGCCCAAGCCACTGACTGGCTTGGTGACGGCAATATTTTCAGCTTCATGGCCCCGATCCTTACGGCATGGACCGAGGTTGCGCAGGGTAGACAAGGGATAATCTCGAATGCAGACCTGCGAGACAGCGGGCTGTTGACCTTTTACACCTATGACCAGCTGGTCTACTTGCATCTGGCCAATGGCAATATCGATGCCGCACAGCGCAAGATCGGCTCATTCCCCGGGTTCGGTGACGATTATGCCCGCCATATGGCGATCAGTGTCGCCGAGCATCTCGGTCGCAACGGCGAAGCCGACTATGCCAACTCGCTGCTCGACCATATCGGGCTCGATGGTGCTTCCTTTTCCACAAAGCCGGGCAGATTTTCGGGCGACATAGCCTTGTCGGCCTTGTTTTCGCGACTGTCTGACCAGTTGGAGGAACAGGGTGTTTCCGATCAGGCGCTTGGGTTTGCGAGGCTGGCAAACTGGGTCGCTCCGCAAGATCCCTATGGTGCGATAACGCTGGCAAAGCGGCTGACCGAACAACGCCAGATAATGCAGGCGCGCGCCTTGCTGGACGACATATCGCCTTCGCGTCCGCAATGGAGCTGGGCGCTGACCTACAGGGCAGGGCTGCTCCGCGATGAGGGGCGGGCGAAAGAAGCCCTTGCCCTTGTCCGCAGCGCGCGGAGCAAAAAACCGCAATCGGCCGAGCTGATGCTGCTGGAGGCGCAACAGCTTGAGGCCGACAAGGATCGAGAGGGTGCTGCCGAAATCTATCGCGCATTGATCGCACAAGGCGGCCGCGACGGCCCGCAAAACCGCACGGTGCTGTACAAGCTGCTGCTGGCACAAACGCTGTACGACACATCGAGTTGGGACGAAGCAAAAGCGGCACTTGAGGCTGCGCTGAAGCTGGACAGCGAAAATCCGCAGATTTTGAACATGCTGGGCTATGGTCTTCTGGAGCGGCGTGAAGACGTAAAGCGCGGCTTTGAGCTGGTGGCAAAAGCGCACCGCCTTTCACCGCAATCGGCAGCGATTACCGACTCGCTCGGCTGGGGCCATTATCTCAATGGCGAATTTGAAAAGGCAGTTCCGCTGCTGGAACAGGCCGTCGAGGGCGCGATCAGCGATGTGACGATCAACGAGCATTTGGGCGACGCCTATTGGCAGGTCGGGCGGACGATCGAAGCGCGCTATGCCTGGCGTGCGGCGTCATTGCTGGCTGAGGGCGATGCCGCCGAACGAATAAGCAGCAAGATCAGCCTGGGCTGGACCGAAGCCACGGCTGCGCCGTGATGTTTGCGCATAGCGAATGTGCCTATGCCAAGATTAATCTGGCACTGCATGTGCGCAGCCGCCGCGACGATGGCTATCATGAACTGGAATCGCTCGTGGCTTTTCTTGATAGCGGCGACACGCTCTCCATCGACAATGCAGAAGAAGATTCGCTGACCGTCGATGGCGACTTTGCCGAGCTCGTTGGAAATGCCGACGATAATCTCGTCCTTCGTGCACTTCGTTGGGCGCGCGAAAACAACAATGGCTCGATGCCGCCCTATGCCATCAAATTGTCAAAGCATTTGCCTGTCGCTGCTGGATTGGGTGGTGGATCGGCCGATGCTGCGGCGTTGCTGCGTATATTGTCCCGTCAAGGCCAGTTTTTCTCGCTATATGATACTGACCAGTTTGACCATCTGGCGACTCTTGGGGCCGATGTCCCGGCATGCGTGATCAGCAGGCCATTGATCATGCGCGGCATTGGCGAGCAAATAGAAGAGGTTGCGGACGAGAGCTTGGCAAATATATCTGCTGTTCTCGTGAATCCGGGAGTCCCCGTTCCAACCGGTCCTGTTTTTAAAGCGTGGGATGGCGTTGATCGAGGCGCGCTCCCCGGCGGCTCTGCGCTGGATATCGCCATCATCGGCCGTAACGACCTTCAATCACCGGCAATTGCGCTTTGCCCTATAATCGGCGATGTTCTTGCGATGCTCGATAATAGCAGCCCCGTCGTTGCCAGAATGTCCGGATCGGGCGCCACCTGTTTCGCCCTGTACGATGATCCTGAAAAGGCAGGCGCTGTGGCGGACGCGATAGGCGACAAGCAGCCCGGCTGGTGGGTGCAGGCAGGGAGCCTGCTGCGATGAGCGCCGCCAATCTGCTCGGCAATCCGGTCCCGGGCGGGGTATTGATCGTCTGCGACCATGCGTCGAACCATGTGCCCGACGAAATCGATCTCGGCATAGGCGAGGACCTGCTTGGCCAGCATATCGCCTATGACATTGGCGTAGAAGGCGTTGTGCGTTTTCTGGTCAGCCTGTCGGGCCATGCCGCCTATCTTGCGACGCATTCGCGGCTTGTCGTTGATCTCAACCGCTATCCCACCGATGCCAGCGCAATTCCGACACAAAGCGATGGCATAGACATTCCCGGCAACCGTCTGGACCCGGCTGAAAGGGCCGCGCGGCTCCACCGCTATTTTCATCCCTATCACAGCGGGCTGGAGGAGCTGCTGGGTGGGGCTCGACCTGCCCTGATCCTGTCAATCCACAGCTTCACTCCACGCCTCGAAACCGATCCATTGGCCGCAAGGCCATGGCAGATCGGCGTGCTTTACAATGAACATGATACAGCCGCCCAGCTTGCCATCCTGCATCTGGAGGGTGAAGGCCTGATCGTTGGCGACCAGCTGCCCTATTCAGGCAAGCAGCTCAACGCGACGATGAACCGCCACGCGGAGGCCAACGACATCCCCTATGTCGGCATCGAAATCCGGCAAGATTTGATCGGAGACGCGGCAGGACAGGAACATTTCGCTGCAATATTGGCAGAGATGGCGCAATATATTGTCGAAAGGCTTGCGTCGGACGGGGTTAGCTGAATAGAGGCGCGAAACAGGAAGGTGCCTTCAATGACCCATGTTTTTGACAAATCTAAACTGCCGAGCCGCCATGTTTCAGTAGGACCGGAGCGCGCACCGCACCGCAGCTATTATTTTGCCATGGGTCTGACGGCAGAGCAGATTGCCCGGCCCTTTGTCGGCGTGGTGTCGGCAGGCAATGACAGCGCGCCCTGCAACACGACGCTCGACCACCAGGCCGATGTCGCGCGGCGTGGCGTGGATGAAGCGGGCGGCCTTTCCCGGCGCTTCAATACCATCACCGTAACCGATGGCATCGCCATGGGGCATCAGGGGATGAAAAGTTCGCTGATCAGCCGAGAGGTGATTGCAGATTCAATCGAGCTATCGGTGCGGGGGCACTGCTATGACGCGCTTGTCGGCTTTGCTGGATGTGACAAGTCGCTGCCGGGTATGATGATGGCAATGCTGCGGCTGAATGTGCCGTCGATTTTCGTCTATGGCGGTTCGATTTTGCCGGGGCGTTACAAGGACAAGGACGTCACGGTTAAGGATGTGTTCGAAGTCGTTGGCAAATATGCAGCCGGGGCCTGCCCGCTGTCCGAGGTCGAGGAACTGGAGCGGGTAGCATGCCCCGGCCATGGCGCATGCGGCGGGCAATATACCGCCAACACCATGGCCTGCGTCGGTGAAGCAATCGGCCTGTCGCTGCCAAATTCAAACATGGCGCCTGCGCCCTATACGACACGCGATCAGATCGCCCATGCGGCAGGGGTGCAGGTGATGGAACTGCTGGCCCGCAACTTAAGGCCGCGCGAAATCTGTACACGCAAAGCCTTTGAGAATGCAGCGCGGGTCGTTGCGGCAACGGGTGGTTCGACCAACGGCGCGCTGCATTTACCAGCCATGGCAAGCGAAGCGGGAATCGATTTCGACCTGTTCGACGTAGCCGAAATCTTCAAATCGACGCCCTATATGGCCGATCTGCAGCCCGGCGGCCAATATGTCGCGCGCGACATGTATGATGCCGGCGGCGTCTATATGCTAATGAAGTCGCTGCTTGCAGAAGGTCTGTTCCATGGAAACTGCATGACAGTAACGGGCAAGACGATCGGCGAAAATATCGATCAGGTGACCTGGAACCCCAATCAGAAGGTGATTTATGACGCCAAGACGCCGATCACACTTACGGGTGGCGTGGTCGGGTTGCGCGGTTCGCTGGCACCTGAAGGCGCAATTGTGAAGGTGGCAGGCATGGACCGGCTGCAATTCACCGGCCCCGCGCAGGTATTCGATTGCGAGGAGGATTGTTTCGCAGCGGTCGAGGCGCGGCGGATCAACGAAGGCTCGGTCATCGTCATCCGCTATGAAGGGCCAAAGGGTGGACCCGGAATGCGCGAAATGCTCTCCACCACGGCGGCGCTCTACGGGCAGGGCATGGGCGAGAAGGTTGCGCTGATCACCGATGGCCGCTTTTCGGGCGCAACGCGCGGCTTCTGCATCGGCCATGTCGGGCCCGAAGCCGCCGATTGCGGGCCAATCGCATTGGTCGAGGATGGCGACGAAATCGCTATCGATGCAGAGACAGGAACCATCGACCTGAATGTCGCGCCGGAGATATTGGACGAGCGGCGTAAACTTTGGAAACCGCGCCTGTCCGATTATCGGTCGGGCGCATTGTGGCGCTATGCACGCACCGTTGGGCCTGCCTATAAGGGTGCGGTTACGCATCCTGGAGCCAAAGAAGAACGCCATGTTTTCGCTGACATCTAAACAGCTTGTCGTCGCTTCCTGCCTGCTGCTGGCAGCTTGCGGGGGCGACAGCACAGATGCCGATCTCGCCGCTGCCGAAGGCGAAGCAGCCGGCGAGGCTGCAAAGGCGGGCAGGATTGAATGTGCGCTTGCCGGAAGCACGGATTTTGATCGCAAGTGCACGACCGAGCGGATTAGCGGGCCGGAGGGGCAGCTGCTTGTCATCCGCAATCCCGATGGCGGATTTCGCCGTTTCAAGATTTTGACCGACGGACGCGGACTCGCACCTGCCGACGGCATCGATCCCGACTTCAAGCTCGCAGTGATTGGCGGCGGCATGATCGAGGTGCGCTCGGCAGACGATATTTATCGCCTTCCTGCCGACATCAAGGGCGAAACAGCCAAATAAATTGCGTACTCGGCCTTGGCACGCCAAGGCATAGCCGTGACTGACAGCGATTTGATCAGCAGGGTTGCCGCACGCGGCGATGGCGTGACCGCCGACGGGCGACACATTCCCTTCGCGGCTCCCGGCGACCGGTTGCATCCCGATGGCGGCCTGATCCACGGCGAGCATCATGCATCGCCGCCATGCCAGCATTTCCCACTCTGCGGTGGCTGCCAGTTGCAGCATCTCGATGAGGAAAGCCTCGCCACCTTTGTGCGCGAACGTGTGATGCATGCGCTGGCAACGCAACAGATCGAGGCGGCCATGGTAATGCCGGTGCACCTGTCGCCGCCTGCCACGCGCCGCCGCATCGCCATTCGATCTGCCTGGGCAGGCAAACAGTTCCAACTGGGCTTCAGCACCGAAAAAAGTCACCGTATCATCGACTTGCGGCAATGTGACGTCATGGCACCGCAGCTGTTTGCCTTGCTTCAGCCGCTACGCTCCTTCCTAGCGCCGCGTGTCGAGGCGAAGCGCAATGTGCAAGTGAAACTGGCACTGACCGATCAGGGCGTCGACATGCTGATCGAGAATCTCAGCGTGCAGGGGCTGGACGCGCATGAGGCTCTTTCTGCATTCGCACAGGAAAACCGGCTGGCGCGGCTTTCGCTCGACGATGGCTATGGCCCGACCGCGCAGTGGGAACCGGTGCCGATGACCGTTAGCTTGGGGGGCGTAGCAGTGGCTTACCCTCCCTATGCCTTTCTGCAAGCAACGGCCGATGGGGAGGCTGCCTTGGTTGCCGCGGTGGAGCAGATTGTCGGTGAAGCCAAGCTGGTAGCAGACCTGTTCGCTGGTCTCGGCACTTTCGCGCTCTCTGCGGGGCAGGGGCGGAAAGTCTATGCTGCCGAGGGTGAACGCGGTGCAATCATGGCGCTGAAAAATGCCGCCGCATTGGCGCAGCGCGCAGTCTTCACCGAACATCGCGACCTGTTTCGCCGACCGCTCGATGCCAAAGAACTTAACCGGTTCGAGGCGGTGATCCTCGACCCGCCCCGCGCAGGCGCGCGTGAGCAGATCGTCCAGCTTGCCGCCTCCGACGTGCCGCGCATTGCCTATGTCAGCTGCAATCCCGGCAGCTTTGCACGCGATGCGAAAACATTGGTGGTGGCAGGCTATCGTCTCCAACGGATCTGGCCGGTAGGCCAGTTCCGCTGGTCAACGCATGTCGAACTGGTGGCTGAGTTTATCCGCCCCTAGTTCAGTGGAACACCGCTATCGCCGCGTGCAGCACCAGCGCCATCAGCGCGAGGCTTGACAGCGCGAACAGGATAAAGCGGATTACCACCCGGTTCGATATGATCTGCAACAGGCTGTGCGCCACGCGGAGCCCTACATAGGCCCAGGCAATCGTCGCGTTCAGATTGTCGCCTTGTCCGATCAGCGCGAGGACAATGCATACCGCGTAAAAGACCGTAGGTGCCTCGTGCAAATGGTTGTAATTGTCGGCAACCCAGCTTGCCTTGACCTCACCCTTCGCCACCAGATCGTCACGCAGACTGCGCCCGGTCGAGCCGATCATGCCGCCCGCATCCATCCCTGCGCGGTTCATCGCCGGAATGCGCGTCGCATACATCCATATCCAGACGATCATCGTCCACGCCGCCAGTGCGACGACGGGCTGTAATATTGCGCTGTTCATTGCTTCCCCCCTTTAAATCGTGGCCATAACCGCCGCGACTGCCAATATGATCAGACAGATGGTCGCGAGTACAAAAATGCTGAAACGCACCATCACAACATTGATCGTTGCCTGATAGACCGAATGGATAATCCGCAGGATCGTATAGCCCCATGCAACATTGACGAGGAAAGGTGTCGCCGCCCCCGCAACCGCGAGGATCAGCACCGCCGCATAGAAAATCGTCGGTTGCTCCATTAAATGGGTGTAATTGTGCGATTTCCAGTTCACATTGGCAGGAAGGATGCCTTCCAGATCCTGCCCGCGCCCTCCCGGTGGCGATGCCTTCAAATCCACGCCCGACTTGAATATCGCCGGAAACCGCGTGCCTGCCATCCACAGCAGCATGAAAAGTGACCATGCAACCAGCACTGCTGCCGGTGCCAAAATCGGGTTTTCCATGAATTTACCCTCCCTCCTGTTTGGTAGGAAGGGTGCGGCAGCAGCCTTACATTGTCAATTGCAACCTATTGTCATTTTGATGTCACGCGACGCAACGACGGAACGACGATCAAAAAGCACGTCGTGTCGTCGTTGCGTCGAGTGAGCTTTAATTTGCTGATCGTTTGCCGATCGCGAACACATTGCCGGCATCATTGGCTGCAACACGCGCATAAAGGCTGGCCATCGGCTCATCCTCGACAACGAAATCCTCGGTTTCGCCAAAGCCGTTAAACTCGGTCCGTAGCGCGCAGCCATAGGCACCGAGCATGCCGACTTCGATATAGTCGCCGGCCTGAACATCGGCAGGCAGCACGAATGGTCCCGCCATATAGTCCATATCGTCGCAGGTTGGGCCGTAGAATGCGTAATCCGCCGTCTCACCAACATCGCTGTCGCGCACCAGTTCGACAGGGAAACGCCAGCCGATATGCGCGGCATCAAACAGCGCGCCGTAGGAGCCATCGTTGATGAACAGCTCATTTCCGCGACGCTTTTCCACCTTCACCAGCAAGGATGCATATTCGGCGCACAGCGCGCGGCCCGGCTCGCACCACAATTCCGCCGAATAGCTGATGGGCAGGTCTTCGAACGTGCGGTGGATGACATCGAAATAGGCCTCCAGCGCAGGCGGCTCCATGCCGGGATAAACGGACGGGAAACCGCCGCCGACATCAACAATATCGACCGTCACCGACGCCTCAACAATCGCCGCGCGCACCAGTTCCATGGCTTCGGAATAGGCCGCAGGCGTCATCGCCTGGCTACCGACATGAAAGGCGATGCCGAGCGAGTCGGCTACCTGCCGCGTAGCCACCAGCAAATCCGCCACCTTGTCGGGCTCCGCACCGAATTTTGAGGCAAGGCTGAGCTTTGCATGTTCGGACGACACACGAATGCGCACGCACAGCTCCAGATCGGCCGCAGGCACGCCATCCTTGGCAGTCGCGCGCACGATCTTGTCGAGCTCCTCCTGGCTATCGAGGCTGAAGGTTTTGACGCCATGATTGTGATAGGCCTGCGCGATCGCACGCTCCGACTTCACCGGATGCATGAAACACAGTTTCGCGTCAGGCAGGAATTTATTCACCAACCGCACTTCACCAAGCGAGGCGACATCATAATGCGTAATCCCCGCCGCCCACAGCGTCTCAAGAAGCGCAGGCGAGGGATTGGCCTTTACGGCATAGAGCGACCGGCCCGGAAACTTCTCGACAAAGAAGCGGGCGGCACGCGTCGCAGCATGCGGGCGAAGGAGTGTTACGGGCTCGTCCGGACGAAAGTCGCGGACTACGGACGCAGCATCGGGATGTTTGGACAACTCAAGGGACCTCCAACAGTCTGTTAAACTTAAAAAGCGAACAAAGGCTGCCTTGCGGTTATTGGAAGTCCCCATGGGGCAGCGGAGGGTGCCTATATGAGCGGATGGGGGGTTTGTAAAGGGGATTTTAGGGGACATTTTCATGCCACTGCCGCCAATTCTGCCCCTCGCTGCAATAGGAGTATTCCTCTTGGCACATTGGTGTTGCATTCATAATCTCTCTTACAGCAGCAACCCGAGTGCACGGCGCTCGTGTGTCAACGTCGAGTATCATTTGAGGTCTCGGAACAAATTGGTCGACCTGCTCCATGTAAGTTTGCAGTTTGAAATCATCGACGAACTCCTTGTCCCACCATGAAACCCTGCCAGTTTCGTCGATCGATACCGGGATATTGACTACATTGTGACCGAGGCCGTCATTTTCCGTGCGCCAGTTTGGAATAGGGGTAGCACAGTCCTCGGCGTACGTTTGCCCAGCTTTGTAAGCGGGCGGCGAAAGATTGCAGCTGACAATTGCTAGCGATGTAAAGATTAGCGGAAATAGAACCGAGCGCATCCTGCCATGCTGCTTGAACGGGACCGAAAAATCAACCTAGCTCAACCGATCCCGGAACTCCTCCCAGCCAAACTCGCGCACGCAGCTTAGTTCGTCAGTCTCGCTGTTCCACAGCCAGATCGAGGGCAAAGGCACACCATTGAAGGTAGTGGTTTTGACCATCGAATAATGCGCCTGGTCTAGGAAGGCGAAGCGCTGTCCCACCGCGCCGCCGCCGGGCAGGCGGTAGTCGCCGATAATGTCTCCGGCTAGGCAGCTTGGGCCGCCAAGGCGCATAGCGGGGCCGTCGGCACGCTCGCCGAGCATCGCGGGGCGGTAGGGCGCCTCGATCACGTCGGGCATGTGGCAGGTGGCGCTGATGTCGGTGATGCCGATGGGCATGCCATTGTCAAAGACGTCGAGTATTTCGCCCACCAATATGCCTGCATCGAGCGCGACCGCTTCGCCCGGTTCCAGATAGACCTTACAACCGGTTTCGGCGCGCACGGCCTTAATAAATTCGATCAGCTCCTCGCGCTGGTAATCGGCGCGGGTGATATGGTGCCCGCCGCCGAAATTGAGCCATTTGAGTTGTCCGAACCACGGCGCGATTTTCGGTTTCAGGCTTTCCCATGTGCGCTTGAGCGGCTCGAAATCCTGTTCGCACAACGTATGGAAATGCAGGCCCAACACGTCCTCCAGATGCTCGGCCTTCAATTGGCTGACCGGGAAGCCAAGGCGCGAGTGCGGCGAGCAGGGATCATATTTCGCAACCTCGCCCTCGGCATGTTCGGGATTGATGCGCAGGCCAACATCGGTGCTTGCATCGATAAAGGACGCAAAGCGCACATGCTGCATCGGCGAGTTGAAAATGACGTGATCGGAGATCGCCACAATCTCCGCCATGTCCGCCGCCTTGTAACCCGCGCAATAGGTCGCAATCTCGCCCTTGTAATGATCGCGTGCCAGTCGTGATTCCCATAGCCCGCTGGAACAGACGCCATCGAGATATTCGCCAATCACCGGCGCCAGCGACCACATCGAGAATGCCTTCATCGCGCACAGGATTTTAGCCCCCGACCGCGCCTTTACATCTGCCAGAATTGCAAGGTTGCGCCTGATCGCCGCTTCATCGACGACAAAAGCGGGCGTGGGCACGCGGTTCAGGTCAAATCGGGCAAAAGCCCCGGGATCGCCGGCTCTGGTTTCCATATTCTGACTAAAGCTGATTATTTCCACCGACGTCATGCTGAACTTGTTTCAGCATCCATCGTGCCACGCAGGCCAAAGGGTAGAGTGGTGAGGTGGACCCTGAAACAAGTTCAGGGTGACGAATCTGGAGAGGGATGCGGCGAAGGTTCAAGTCAAAACTCCAAAGGCCCATCCAGTTCCTTCACCTGCCAAGGCAGGCCATGCGCGTTCAGCATCTCCATGAACGGATCGGGATCGAACTGCTCCATATTCCAAACACCCGCGCCCGACCATTTGCCCGTCAGCAGCATCGCCGCGCCGATCATCGCGGGAACGCCGGTGGTATAGCTCACCGCCTGATTGCCCGTCTCGGCATAGGCATCCTCGTGATCGCAGATATTGTACATGTAGAGCGTTATTTCGCGGCCGTCCCTGCCGAGCCCGGTGGCAATGCAGCCGATGTTGGTCTTGCCCTTGGTCGTCGGCCCCAGCGAGGCGGGTTCGGGCAGCACGGCCTTCAGGAACTGCAGCGGAATGATCTCGACGCCCTGATACACCACCGGATCGATCCGCGTCATGCCGACATTCTGGAGGACGGTCAGATGCTTGATATATTCATCGCCAAAGGTCATCCAGAAACGGATGCGCTTGATCTCCGGCAAGTGGGTTTTCAGGCTTTCGATCTCCTCATGGTACATGAGGTACATGTTTTTCGGCCCGACGCCCTCGAAATCGAACTGCTGCTTCACCGACATGGGCGGAGTTTCGACCCAGTCGCCATTTTCCCAGTGGCGCGCGACTGCAGTCACTTCGCGGATGTTGATTTCGGGGTTGAAATTGGTCGCAAAGGCCTGGCCATGATCGCCGCCATTGCAATCGAGAATGTCGAGGGTGTCGATACGCTCGAAATGATGCTTTTTCAGCCAGGTGGTGAACACGCTGGTGACGCCGGGATCGAAGCCCGAGCCGAGCAGCGCAGTCAGGCCGGCCTCTTTGAAGCGATCCTGATAGGCCCATTGCCAATGATATTCGAACTTCGCCTCGTCGAGCGGCTCGTAATTGGCGGTGTCCATATAATCGACCCCCGCAGCAAGGCAGGCATCCATGATGTGGAGGTCCTGATAAGGAAGCGCCAGATTGACGACCAGTTCGGGCTTGATCTGGTTGAGCAACGCGGTCGTGGCAGCGACATCGTCGGCATCGAGGCCATAGGTGTCGATGACAACGCCAGTGCGCTCCTTCACCGAAGCAGCGATCGCATCGCATTTCGATTTGGTCCGGCTGGCGAGGCTGATGTGCGAGAATATGTCGCTGTTCATTGCCATTTTGTGGACTGCAACCGAGCCTACGCCGCCTGCGCCGATTACCAAAACTTTGCTCATCTGTTAGGGCCTTGTCCAAGAGATTCGTTATGGCGACGGCATATAGAGGGCTTTGATGACAGAACAAGAATTGCTCGACCCCGCGCGCCAACCCAGCCGCGAAGGCGTATTGCGCGCTATGGAAAAGGTGGCAGCGATTTTGCCGCCAACGCCGCTATTGCCGCTGGAGATCGAGGGACGCACGCTGTGGTGCAAGGCAGAGATGCTGCAGCCCATCGGATCGTTCAAGATACGCGGTGCCTGGCACCGGCTTTCCGATTTGACGCCTGCAGAGCGCGAGCGCGGGGTCATCGCGGTATCAAGCGGCAATCACGCGCAAGGCGTTGCCTGGGCAGCGCAGCGTCTGGGCGTGGCGGCAACCATCATCATGCCCGAAAATGCGCCCAAGGCAAAAATAGCGGCGACCAAAGCCTTGGGGGCGCAGGTGGTTCTTTACCAGCGCCCGGGCCAGGATCGCGATGCCATTGCGGCGGAGATGGTGGAACGCACCGGCGCGACATTGGTCCACCCCTTTGCCAATCCGTGGGTCATTGAGGGGCAGGGGACACTCGGCGTGGAGGCTGCAGCGCAGTTGAAGGAGCGCGGGATCGATGGCCCGCATCATATCATCGCTTGCTGCGGCGGCGGCGGGCTCTCGGCGGGGCTGGGCCTTGCGCTGCCCGATGCCAGGCTGTCAATCGTCGAGCCGGAAGGCTGGGACGATGTCATTCGCTCGCTTGCCTCGGACGACATTCTGTCGGTGACGGACCAGACTCATGCAACCGACTGCGACGCCCTGCAAACCCCGCACAGCTTCCCGCTCAATATGAATGTGTTGCGTGGGCGCGTTCATAGCGGTGCATCGGTCACCCCGAAAGAAATCGCTACAGCGATGCGGCTGGTGTTTGAACGACTGCACCTTGTTGTCGAACCCGGCGGGGCAGCAGCGCTGGCAGCAGTGCTGGCAGGGAAAATCGAGCCCGAAGGCGTTACGCTCGTTACGCTGTCAGGCGGAAATGCCGACTGGACCACCTATAGCAGATTGATCGATGCAGCAGAGGGAACCTGACCCGCCCCTTCGTCGTTCTGGCAAGAGCGACAGAGCGACATCATGGCATCTTCATCCATTTATCATCTCACCGTTACCGGATTACTGTCAGCGATGCTGGCAACGATGACGACCGTCGGCTGCTCTTCGACCGAAAGTCCGGTCGATGAACGCGGCGTCGCAGACCGGTCGCCTATCGAAAAACAAACTGTGCCCCACGCTCCCGATAACCGCTTTGCATCATGGAAAGGGCGATGGGTCGGTGTGGAAGGGATGTATGTCGATATAGAGCCTCTGGGCAAGGGCACATATCGGCTGGAAATGCGCAATGGCGTGGATGAAGCCAAAATCTACACAGGAACGGATGACCCCCATGGCATTCGCTTCACCCGCGACCAAACCCCGCTCCTGCTCTATCCCACATCCGGAGAAGAGATTGATTTGAAAAATCTGAGGGGCAAAAAAGATTGCCTGATCGTCAAGCAACATGAGGGCTATTGCCGGGCCTGACATCGACGCAAATCTGTCATGCAACTTCCATCGGGCCGTCACATGCAAAGGTTAATCGCAATAAACCTGCATGGAGTGCCCGATGCCCAAATCCCGAAGCGCCATAATCGAAAATGCCGTCGTTCGTGACGGTGCCGCCACGAAACAGAAACTGCTCGACCGGGCTTTCGCATTTGCCTTCAAAGGCCTCGTCTATGCACAAATCTGGGAAGACCCGGTCGTCGATATGGAGGCGCTGGCGATCCGCCCGGGTGACCGGATCGCGACCATTGCAAGCGGCGGGTGCAATGTCCTTTCCTATCTCAGCGCCGATCCCGGCGAAATAGTTGCCGTCGATCTCAACACTGCTCATGTCGCGCTCAACAAGCTGAAGACGGCAGCGCTCGCAAACCTGCCCGACTATCGCCACTTCCGCCGTTTCTTTGCCGAGGCGGATACGCCAACGAATGTGCGCGCCTATAAGGCACATGTGCAGCCGCATCTCGACGATGTCAGCCGCCGCTATTGGGAGGGGCGCGACCTTTTGGGCCGTCGTCGCATCAACGGCTTTGCCAAGGGGCTGTATAAGCGGGGACTGCTGGGCGGCTTTATCGGCCTGGCGCATGCAGTTGCGAAAATGCACCGGCTCGACCCACGCGTGATGCTGGGTGCCAATAATATCGCAGAACAGCAGGCGATTTTCGATGCGAAGTTCGCGCCGATCTTCGACCGACGGTTTATTCGCTGGCTCACCGACCAGCCTGCCTCGCTTTTCGGGCTGGGCATCCCGCCCGCGCAGTTCGATGCGCTCGGTGGCGACGCGAAAATGGCCGATGTGCTACGCGCACGGCTTGAAAAACTTGCCTGCGGCTTTGACCTCAAGGACAATTATTTCGCCTGGCAGGCCTTTGGCCGCGGCTATGGCAAAGGCGAATCGATGCCATTGCCGCCCTATTTGCAGGAAAGTCACTATGCGGCGATCAAGGCGCGCGCGGGGCGGGTGACCATCAGGCACGCAAACATGACCGATATGCTCGCGGCTTCGCCTACCGCCAGCTTCGACCGGTTCATATTGCTCGATGCGCAGGACTGGATGGACGATGCGCAATTGAACGCGCTGTGGGCGGCAATCACCCATGCCGCCAAGCCCGGCGCGCGCGTGCTGTTTCGCACTGCGGCGGAGCCGAGCCTGTTGCCTGGCCGCGTCGGGGGCGAGTTGCTCGATCGCTGGGAGTATCGGGCGGAAGACTCACTGGATTATACCCGCCGCGACCGGTCGGCCATATATGGCGGGGTGCATCTTTACATCCTGAAGGGCTGAGCATGGCAACTGTGTTGCACAATAGCCACGCCGAGCTGATGAACCGCATCTATGGCGGTCAACGCTTCATTTACGATGCGACGCGCAAATTCTACCTTTTGGGCCGCGACCGATTGATCGGGCATCTCGATGTGCCACATGGCGGCACGGTGCTGGAAATCGGCTGCGGCACGGGGCGCAATCTGGTGAAGATAGCGAGGGCGTGGCCCGATTGCCGACTATATGGCGTCGATATTTCGAGCGAGATGCTGAAAAGCGCTGAAGCCACGATCCGGCGCTCAGGACTTTCGGATCGCATCATGCTGGGTGAGGGCGATGCGACCGGATTCGACAGCTATGGTCTGTTCGGCCGCGCGCAATTCGATAGGGTGGTGTGCAGTTACACCTTGTCGATGATCCCCGATTGGCAGGCTGCGCTTCGCTGGGCGCTATCGCTGCTCGCAAGCCAGGGGAGCCTGCACATCGTCGATTTTGGAATGCAGGAGCGCATGCCCGGCCCGTTCCGGAGCCTGCTATTCTGGTGGTTGCGTCAATTCCATGTCGCCCCGCGAGAGGAACTCCCCGATTACGCAGCGGCACTTGCCAAAACGCTGAAATATGAACTGCAAGTCGAAACGCTCTACCGCGATTATAGCCGGATTTTCACTATCCGCTGATCAGGCCGCTTCGGCCAATCGCAGCTCCATCCGGTCCCAGACCTCGACCAGTGCATCGGTCAGCTCGCGCATCATCGCCTCTGTATGCTGCGGGCCGGGGGTGAAGCGCAAACGCTCGGTCCCGCGCGGGACGGTCGGATAATTGATCGGCTGCACATAGGCGCCATATTCGGCGAGCAGAATGTCGCTGATCTTCTTCGCCTTGACCGGATCGCCCACCATCAGCGGCACGATGTGCGTTTCGCTCAGCATTACCGGCAGCCCGGCATCGGCCATCATCGCTTTCAGCATGGCGGCATTGGCCTGTTGCGCCTCGCGCTCTTCGCTTGAGGTTTTAAGATGCCTTACAGCGGCCAGCACGCCGGCAACCAGCACCGGCGACAGCGACGTCGTGAATATGAAGCCGGGCGCATAGCTACGGATCACATCGACGATCTTCTGCTCCGCCGCGATATAGCCGCCCATGACGCCAAAAGCCTTGCCCAACGTGCCTTCGATAATCGTGACCCGCTCGGCCACGGCATCGCGCTCGGTTATCCCGCCGCCGCGCGCGCCATACATGCCCACCGCATGGACTTCGTCGCAATAGGTGAGCGCGTTATATTTGTCGGCAAGGTCGCAAATGGCCGCAATCGGCGCTACATCGCCGTCCATCGAATAGACGCTTTCAAAGGCGATCAGCTTGGGCGCTTCGGGATCGTCGGCTGCCAGCAGTTCTTCCAAATGCGCCAGATCATTGTGCCGCCAGACGCGCTTTTCGCAGCCCGAATTGCGGATACCCGCGATCATCGACGCATGGTTCAGCGCGTCAGAATAGATGATGCAGCCGGGCAAAATCTTCGCCAGCGTGGAGAGGGTCGCGTCATTCGAGACATAGCCCGAGGTAAAGATCAGCGCGGCATTCTTGCCATGCAGGTCGGCAAGTTCTGCCTCCAGTTCGACATGATAATGCGTGTTTCCGCCGATATTGCGCGTGCCGCCCGATCCCGCGCCGACATCGTGCAGCGCCTCTTCCATCGCGCCGATCACGGCAGGATGCTGGCCCATGCAGAGATAGTCGTTCGAGCACCAGACGGTGATATCCTTGGGACCATTATGGCCCGCAAAGCAGCGCGCATTGGGGAACTTCCCCTTGTTGCGCAAAATATCGATGAACACGCGGTAGCGGCCTTCGGCATGCAGCCGGTCGATAGCTTTGTCGAAAATGAGATCGTAATTCATGGCTGCATCCGCCCTGTCTTTTGCGCCCCATAGAGCGCGATTGTCGAGAAATCCAGCGCGAACGATTCGCAAATTATCGATCAGAGTGACTTGATCTCGATTAAATTGTGCGAGGCAAGTATCGGACGGTAGGGCTCCATCGGTTCGACCTCGCCCGTGGTTAGAAATATCCCGCCCGGCGCATGGTCAGGCCAGGGCTGCCCGCTGGTCAGGTGCAGGATACGCCGCGCAATTCCGTCGGATCCGTCGACAAAGTCAATCGGTTGATGATGTCCCAGTTCCTGCGCAGCCTGCGTGAGTTCCGCCTGCAGCAGCGGAAAATGCGTGCAGCCCAGCACCACCGTATCGAGCCGGTCCCCACCGAGCTGCCCGATCATGCCGCGCATCGCCTCGCGGAATATTTCCGGCTCGGGAAACTCGCCGCGCAATTTCGCTTCGGCTGCATGGACCAGTTCGGGCGCAGCATAGCGCAGCATCGTCTTGGCGACGGCAAATTCGGCCTCCAACCTGTCGACATAGGGCTGACGGATCGTCGCCTTCGTACCCAGCAGGCCGAATATCCCGGAGCGAGTTGCAAGCGCGGCGGGCTTGATCGCGGGCACCGTTCCCACCACCGGCAGGCCCAATACGGCGCGGACATGGGCAAGCGCGATCACCGAAGCCGTGTTACAGGCAATCACCGCCAGACGCGGCGCGAAGCGTTCGGACAAGAGGCCGAGCAGCGCGCAGACGCGCGTCGCAACCTCCATCTCGCTTTTCTCGCCATAGGGAAGCCCTGCATAATCCGCGGCATAGATCATCGGCGCTGTTGGCAGCGCGGCCCGCACTTTTGCATAAACCGACAGCCCGCCAATTCCGGTATCGAGGAACAATATCGGCTGGTTAGCGGCAATCATGCGGTGCTGATAAGGTGAAGCGGGCCGTCGCACAATCGCCATTGAGCCTTGGCATGATTGGCGTTAAGGCTGGAACAAATCAGGAAAAGGGCGGCGGTTATGGCGGGTATCGATGCATTATGGGCGGGGATAATCGGCTATTTCCTCGGCGCAATTCCCTTTGCCATGATCCTAACCAAGCTGGGCGGCGCGGGTGATTTGCGCAGCATCGGCTCGGGCAATATCGGCGCGACCAATGTGCTGCGTACCGGGCGCAAGGGCCTCGCGGCGCTGACATTGATCCTCGATCTGCTCAAGGGAACGGCAGCCGTGCTGATCGCGCGGCATTTCTTTCCCGGCACCGAAATGGTGGCGGCGGCAGCGGCATTTTTCGGGCATCTGTATCCGGTCTGGATCGGCTTCAAGGGCGGGAAGGGGCTGGCAACCTATGCGGGGATTTTGTTCGGCCTCCATTGGCCGCTGGGGCTTGGTTATGGCGCTGTCTGGCTGCTTGCGCTTGCAGCGACGCGCATATCCTCCGTGGCCGGCATGGCTGCTGCCGTCGCGGCGCCGATCCTTGCATGGGTGGCAGGCAAGGAAGAGTTTGTTGCGGTGCTGGCCGCGATCAGCTTGATTGCCATTATCAAACATCGCGGCAATATCAGCCGCCTGATCGCCGGCACCGAACCCAAAGTCGGACAGAAATAATCCGGTGAGCGACCTTTTCGCCAAGTTGCGCCTGATCCGCTCGGCGAATATCGGCCCGGTGAGCTACCGGCAATTGATCGCGCGTTTCGGGTCGGCGGAGGCGGCCTTGCAGGCCTTGCCCGATCTTGCAGGCCGCAGCGGAGGGCGGTTCGTAGCGGCCCCTGAAGCCGCGATAGAGCGCGAGCTTGAGCAGACCCAGAACTTTGGCGCGCGGCACATATTTCTCGACAATGCCGAATATCCGCCGTTGCTTGCGGAAATCGACAATGGCCCGGCGGCAATCATGGTCAAGGGCAGGCTGGAGCTCGCTCTCCAGCCATTGGTGGCAATGGTCGGCGCGCGCAACGCCTCGGCAGCCGCTTGCCGCTTTGCGAGCGATCTGGCGCTGCAACTTGGCGATGCCGGTATCGTCGTTGTTTCAGGTTTGGCGCGGGGAATAGACACCGCCGCCCATCGCGGTTCACTTGGCTCCGGCACTATCGGCGTCATCGCGGGCGGCATCGATATTGCCTATCCGCCAGAAAATGCCGGTTTGCAGCAGGCGGTGGCGGAACAAGGCTTGCTGGTCGCCGAAATGCCCTTTGGCACCGAGCCGCGTGCCCGCCATTTCCCGCACCGCAACCGGATCATCGCGGGGCTGGCGCTCGGCACGGTGGTGGTCGAGGCAGTACCCAAATCGGGTTCGCTGATCACCGCGCGGCTGGCGGGCGAATATGGGCGCGAAGTCATGGCGGTTCCCGGCTCGCCGCTCGACCCGCGCGCCAGGGGCTGCAACCAGCTGATCCGCGAAGGCGCAACGCTGGTTCAGGATGCGGGCGAAATTGCCGAACTGATCCGCCCGATGGATTTGCGGATGCCCGCGCGCAGCACCGCGGTTCACACCCATAATGCAGAACTGGCCGAAGCGGGCGACCCGGAGCGCAAAGCTGTTAAAGACCTCCTTGGCATGAGCTTCGTTGCCGTGGACGAGATTGTTCGCCAATCGGGGCTGCCATCGCCGCTGGTGCAGTCGGTACTGCTCGAATATGAGCTTGCCGGAAAGCTTGAACGCGGGGCGGGAGCGAGGGTGCGCCTGACAGCATAAAATCCCCCTTGACGAGGTGCCCCAAACCCCACCAGCCTATACGCATACGCGAGAGATCAGGAAAATAGCAAAGATATCATGCAATTAGTCGTCGTAGAATCACCCGCCAAGGCAAAGACCATCGAGAAATATCTGGGGCCCGGTTTCAAGGTTCTAGCATCCTATGGCCATATCCGCGACTTGCCGCCCAAGGATGGCTCGGTCGATCCCGACAATGGTTTCGCCATGCTGTGGGACAATTATCCCGACAAGGCCAAACAGCTGAAGGCAATCGCCGACGAAGCCAAAAAGGCCGATGCGCTGATCCTTGCGACCGACCCTGATCGTGAGGGCGAGGCGATCAGTTGGCATGTGCAAGAGGTGCTGCAGAACAAGAAGGCGCTGCCCAAAAATGTCGGCAGGGTAACTTTTAACGCGATCACCAAGGCAGCGGTTACCGAGGCAATGGCGCGGCCGCGCGAGCTCGATACCGACCTGATCGATGCCTACAGGGCGCGCCGCGCGCTTGACTATCTCGTTGGCTTCACGCTGTCGCCGGTGCTGTGGCGCAAATTGCCGGGCGCAAAATCGGCAGGGCGCGTGCAATCGGTGGCATTGCGCCTGATCGTCGAACGCGAGCGCGAGATTGAGGCATTCAGGGCGCAGGAATATTGGTCGGTCACGGCCAAATGCGAGCATAAGGGGCAGGGCTTTGACGCGCGGCTGGTGCGCTACAAGGGCGAGAAGCTCGACAAGCTGTCGATTGGCAGCGAAGGCGATGCAGAAGCCGCCCGCGCCGCAGTCGATGCTGCGCATTTCACCGTCGATAATGTCGAAACCAAGCCGGTAACGCGCAACCCGCAGCCGCCCTTCACCACATCGACGTTGCAGCAGGAAGCAGCGCGAAAGCTCGGCTTTTCCGCCAGCCACACCATGCGCGTTGCGCAGAACCTGTATGAGGATGGCGCGATCACCTATATGCGAACCGACGGTGTGCAGATGGATGGCAGCGCCATTTCGGCCGCGCGCAAGGCAATATCGGATCGCTATGATGCCGCCTACCTTCCTGAAAAGCCCCGCGTTTACCAGACAAAGGCCAAAAATGCGCAAGAAGCGCATGAGGCCATCCGGCCTACCGATTTCAACCGCGACAAGGCCGGATCGGGCGACCATGCGAGGCTCTACGATCTGATCTACAAGCGCGCGCTTGCAAGCCAGATGGCGTCGGCGCGGATGGAACGCACATCGGTCGATCTGGTCGATGGCACGGGTCAGCATATGCTGCGCGCGACGGGGCAGGTCGTCAAATTTCCGGGCTTCCTTGCCCTTTATGAGGAAGGCATTGACGACAAGGACGATGAAAATGGCGCATTGCTGCCTGCAATGGCGAGAGGCGATGCCCCTGCCAAGAAATCGGTCGAGAAAAGTCAGCATTTTACGCAGCCGCCGCCACGATATTCCGAGGCTAGCCTTGTCAAAAGGCTGGAGGAACTGGGCATAGGCAGGCCATCGACCTATGCCTCGACCATCCAGGTGCTCAAGGATCGCGCCTATGTCAGGCTTGAGAAAAACCGTTTCTTTGCAGAGGAATCAGGGCGGTTATTGACAGCCTTTCTCGAACGGTTTTTCGACCGCTATGTCGCCTATGATTTCACTGCAGGTCTCGAGGACCAGCTTGACCAGATCAGCGCGGGCGATGCGCAATGGCAGAAATTCCTCGAGGATTTCTGGCGCGATTTCAAACCCAAAACCGCCGAGGTGATGGAGCAGAAGCCTTCGGACATCACCGCCGAGCTCGACACATTCCTCGCGCCCTATCTCTTCCCCGAAACCGCCGATGGCAGCGATCCGCGCAAATGCCCGAAATGCGAAAATGGCCGGCTGGCCCTGCGTGGAGGACGCTTTGGCGCCTTCGTTGCCTGTTCCAACTATCCCGAATGCAAATTCACCCGCAAATTTGCGCAGCCTGGCGGCGACAATGGCGGCGATAGCGGGCCTGAAATATTGGGCCAGCATCCTGAAACCGGACAGGATATCAGCCGCAAATCGGGTCGTTTCGGCCCTTATGTCGAGATGGGAGAGGGCAAGGAGGCGGCACGAGCCTCTATCCCCAAGGATATCCCCTCGGATGATTTCGGGGTCGACTGGGCAATCAGGTTGCTTTCGCTACCCAGGACCGTCGGCATTCATCCTGAAAGCGGTGAGCCGGTGGTGGCCAATATCGGCCGTTATGGCCCTTACCTGCTGCACCAGGGCAAATATGCCCGGCTGCAATCGACGGCGGATGTGTTCGAGACGGGTATGAACGCTGCGGTGGTCAAGCTGGCCGAGGCAGCAGCCAATGGCGGCAGGCCGCAACGCGGTGCAAAGCAGGAACCGCTGAAGGTGCTTGGCAAGCATCCGCGTACCGAAATGGAAATCAAGCTGATGGATGGCCGCTACGGCGCTTATGTCACCGACGGCAGCACCAATGCGACGCTGCCCAAAACGATCGCTCCCGACGAGCTGACGCTGGAGGAAGCCGCGCAACTGATCGACGAGCGCGCGGCAAAGGCGCCCGCAAAGGGCAAGGCCAAGCGCAAAGCGCCAGCCAAAAAGGCAGCAAAGAAACCGGCCAAAAAGACTGCGGCCAAAAAGAAGGATGCCTAAGCGGTGATGTTACGTCTTGCCCTCGCGCTTTTGCTCGGCATTCTGCCCATGCGCGCGGGTGCCACCGAATGGAGCGCGGTGGCGAGGCAGGACGTTGCGACGCTGAATGATGACGATATCGCGCGCAACGCCGCCGATCCGAAATTTCTGGACGGATTGGAAATCGCCCAAACGCGCTTTTCCGAGGCTGGCTTTGACTGGCATCTCATCCGCTTCATCAATGCGGAAAAACCTTATGGCCCGTTATGGGCCGTGCCGCACGATGATGAGAATGCCGCCTTTGACGCGGCAATCGCTGCGGTCAAACTATATGGCGGCGTGGTTGTCGCGGTCAATTCGGGGCCGGGCAGCAGCCGGTTTCAATATGGCAGCGGAAGCTGCGGTGGCAGGCCCGGCGTGGTTACACGCTGCGACCCCAATCGCAATTTTTCGGCTGCAACGCCGCTCTACACCAGCGCCTATCTGGGGCAATTGCCCGAGGGGCAGCCTGTCATTGCGCTCCATACCAACAGCCCCGGCTATGGGCAGGGGAGCGGCAATATCACAATCCTCGACACGGCAGCAGCGGTGAAGGGCATCACCCGTCCGCGAAAAGATGGCCATTTCGGCCAGAACCAGCCCGCGATCCTCAACGATCCCGATAGCTATGCGATCCTGCCCTATCGCGCGCCGCTGATCCCGCAGCAGGACAAGCTATGCCGTGCGGCGCTGGTGGGGCAGGGCGTACATGTCTGGCACGAACGGGTGGGCAAAAGCGATGGCTCGCTATCCAACCATATCGTGCTGGCACTGCCCACAATCCGCTACGTCAATATGGAAAGCCGCCGCGAAACCGACCTTTCGGTTGCTGCAGAACGGCACCGGCAGATGATCGCGGCCTATCTCAAGGGTTGCCCGCAATCAGGGGACTAGCCAGTTCCCTTGCCAGCCTTCTTCCCACGTAAAACGCGCGCGGCGGTGCCCGCTATTGGCGAGATAGAGCCATTCGATGCAGTCATATGTGACGATCAGCACCGCGAAATTCGCGCGCGCAGGTGCAATGTCGGCTTCGCTTGGCTGTCGTCCCTCAATCGCTGGCGGCAATCCTGAAGTAGGCGCGTCTGTCACCAGTCCGGGCGACTCCTCTGCCATATAGCAGCGGCGTGCGAACAGCGTTGAGCTTTGCCACGCGGCATCTGCAATGGGGCCGTCCTGTTCCACCCGGCACGTCCCGCCAATCCGTAGCTGGATTTTCGCTTTCGGATCGTAGATCAGCACCGATGCGGCAGCACCATCGGCTTCACCAACCTTTGCAGAGCGGACGTCGGTGTGGAACCGCAGGCGCCGATTGTCCCAATCCACTTCGCGCAGGATCATCACACGCTGCGATGGTGCGCCCTCCGCCGTGACCGTTGCTACAACAGGCGTATGCGCGGCACTTTTGCGGTCGCTTGCTCCTGCCTGCAGCATCGCCCGCGCCTCGGCCAGCGTAAGCGCCAGATCGTTATAAAAGGCGGCAGGTTCTGATGACATGGCGTCTGATTTCAAAGCGCGCTGCGAAATTGGCCGCTCTCTTCATCGAGCACATGCAGGTCGCCGTCGGCAATGCCGAAATAGGCGCCATGCAGTTTTAGCAGCCCGGCCGCTTCGCGCTCCGCCAGAAAGGGAAAACTGCGCAGATTTTGCAGGCTGACGCTTATGGCATCGAGTTCCAGCCTGTGCTGCGGGTCATCGCTGTCGGCCATGAGCACAGCGTCGCGCGCGTCGCGGATGATATCGACCCAGTCATCGACAAAACTTCGCCCGGGCAGCCCCAGACCGCCCCCCTCCAGCGCCGCCTTTATCCCGCCGCACTGGGCATGGCCAAGCACGACGATATGTTTCACGCCGAGCCCGATTACGCCAAATTCGATGGCGGCCGAAACGCCGTGCAGGCCGCCGCCAGTCTCATAGGGCGGCACAAGATTGGCGACATTGCGCAGCGCGAAAACCTGGCCGGGGACGGTGTCGAAAATGGTAGCAGGATCGACGCGGCTGTCGCAGCAGGAAATGATCATGATCGGCGGCGCCTGCCCGTCAGAGGCAAGCGCGTCGAAGCGGGCCTTTTGCTCGACATAGCCATTGCGCCGGAACCGGCGATACCCGTCGAGAAGCGTTGCAAATTCGGGCACTAGAAACGCTCGCCGCGGACAACCTCGACATCGCTCACCGTCAGGAGCAGCCGGTAACTGTCGAGCAAGGGTGCAATCGCATCGGTCAACGCCTGCGCCTTGTCGGCAGAGGCAATCATCAGGATGATCGTCTTTGCGGCAGCGCCGGTCACATCGTCATGCTGCCACTCGCCATCGCGCCCGCCGCCGGCGTCGACATGGATCAGGCTCCATCCCGAAATATCGACCGCGCGGGCATGTTTGATGAGGCGCGGGACGAGGGGGGTGTCGACCAATATCTCGATCCGCTTGCGGGTAACTGTCTCGACCATGGCCTATCCTATCGCGATCGCAAGCTGGGTGAAAATCGAAATGCCGAAGATGATGTTGAACGGGAAGGTGATGCCCAGCGACATGGCGAGATAGATGCCGGGGTCAGCCTCTGGCAATGCCATGCGCATCGCCGCCGGGACAGCGATATAGGAGGCGCTTGCCGCCAAAATGCCCAGCGCTGCTGCCGAAGCGACATCGAGCCCGATGAAGGTGCCCGCAACGGTCCCCAGCACGCCGTTCACCAGCGGGAAGACAATGGCCAGCGCCACGAGCCGCGCATTGAGCTTCTTCGACTGCATCAGCCTGCGGGCGGCAATCAGCCCCATGTCGAGCAGGAACAGGCACAGCACGCCGCGAAAGCCGGTGTCGAACAGCGGCTTGACCGGCTCAAACCCGTCCTTTCCGGCAATCAGGCCAATGACGAAGGCGCCGACCAGCAACACGACCGAGGCATTGGCGAACACCTCATGCATGAGGCTGCCATTGCCGTTGCCATTGCCCTTCACCTGCCCCTTGCGCGCCAGCCACAGGCCGCTGATGATCGCAGGCGTTTCCATCAGCGCGAGCACCGCCACCATATAGCCCGCCGGAGACAGGCCCTGACCGCCCAAAATCTCCTTCGCGGTCACAAAGGTCACGACGCTGACCGAGCCATAATGGGCGGCAACCGCGCCCGCGTCGGTACGGCTCAAACCGCCAATCCGCGTCAGCAGCGCAAAGGCGTAAAAGGGTATGAGGAAGCTCAACGCAAGCCCGGCCAGCGCAGCACCCGCCAATTCCGCGGTAAAGCCGGAATCGGCGACCTCGATCCCGCCCTTAAGCCCGATGGCGGCCATCAGGTAGATCGACATCGCCTTTGCAAAGGCTTCAGGGATCGCAAGGTCTGACCTGATCAGCGCGGCAAAAATGCCCAGCACGAAGAAGAGGATCACCGGCGAAATCAGTGTATCAACGATCATGGCATTGCCCCTTCGTGCCAGGTGCCTTATGACCCTGTGAAACGGTTGGCAAGCGGGCAAAGCATCGCTATCTGCAGCGGCGATGAACGACCTCACACCAATTCACCTGTCACCCCGCGAAACACCGCGCGAGCGCAAGCCCGACTGGATCCGGGTGAAAGCCCCCACCAGCGCCGGTTTCAACGAGACGCGCAAATTGATGCGCGACCTGAAGCTAAACACGGTGTGCGAGGAGGCCGCATGCCCCAATATCGGCGAATGCTGGACGAAGAAGCACGCGACGGTGATGATCCTGGGCGACGTCTGCACGCGCGCATGCGCCTTTTGCAACGTCAAGACCGGAATGCCGCGCGCCGTCGATCCGCTCGAGCCCGAACATGTCGCCATTGCTGCTGCGAAAATGGGGCTGGAGCATATCGTCGTCACCTCGGTCGACCGTGATGACCTGCCCGATGGCGGTGCGAGCCAGTTTGTGAAAGTCATCGAGGCGCTTCGCCGCAACACGCCCGATACGACGATCGAAATCCTGACCCCCGATTTCCGCAACAAGGCACAAAGCGCGGTCGAGGCAATCATTGCGGCGCGGCCCGATGTCTATAACCATAATCTGGAAACTGTGCCCCGGCTCTATCCCACCATCCGCCCTGGCGCGCGTTACTATGCGTCGCTGCGCCTCCTCGAGAGCGTTAAGCGGCATGATCCCTCGATCTTCACCAAATCGGGCGTCATGCTCGGGCTGGGCGAGGAACGGATGGAGGTCCATCAGGTTATGGATGACATGCGCAGCGCCGACATCGATTTCCTGACCATGGGCCAATATCTGCAACCGACACCGAAGCATGCTAAGGTCATGGAGTTCGTGACGCCGCAGGCCTTCGATGCCTATGCCGCAATCGCCCGCGCCAAGGGCTTCCTGCTGGTCGCCGCGACCCCGCTGACCCGCTCCAGCTATCATGCCGGAGACGATTTCGCCAAAATGCGCAGGGCGCGGGAAGCGCAACTGGCGCGGGCGGGTTAAAAATGACCCCCGACCGCTCCTGTTTTCGTCACCCCGTGCTTGACACGGGGTTAGGCTTTTTCGACGGCGCTTCAAAAAGCCAAGCCCCGCATCAAGTGCGGGGCGACGGTGATTTGGAACCGGCCGAGCGGTAAATGCGGTCTGGGGCCACAACAATCCATGCCACATCACCACGAACGCAAGACACTGCCCTATAGCGCGGACCAGATGTACGACCTGGTCACCGACGTGCGCCGCTATGCCGAATTCCTGCCCTGGGTCGCCGCGGTCCGCGTCCGCTCCGACAGCGAGACCGAAATGCTCGCCGACCTTGTGGTCGGGTTCAAGGCCCTCAAAGAAACCTTCAGCTCACGCGTGCTGAAAACGCCCAAGACAAAGGTGGTGGTCGATTATCTCGACGGCCCGATGCGCCATCTGCACAATCAATGGCTGTTCGAGGAAACCACCACCGGCTGCATCGTCGATTTCACCGTCGATTTCGCCTTCAGCAACCGCATCTTCGAAGCGCTGGCCGGACAATATTTCAATACCGCACTGCGCAAGATGACCGATGCCTTTGTGATGCGGGCAGGGGAGCTTTATGGATAGGCTGTTTTGTTGGGGAGAGCGGAACGTTCGCTTACAGGCTGACCTGGCGAATAGCGGACGTTATTGGAGCCCCGCCGGTTAGAGTCACCGCCACCTGCGGACATCATGGCCGCCAAAGATCATCCGGCGAATGTCTGCCGAAGCCAATGAGGCGGTAAAGTTGGCATGCGGCGTACTGGCTTCGTCGAGGCGCTCCGTCTGATTCTCGGTCAACTGCACCTCGCTGGCGGCGATATTGGCGGCGAGTTGCTCAACGCCGCTCGCCCCGACAAGGGTTGAAGAGACACCCGGCCGCGCCATGACCCAGGCCAGCGCAGCCTGCGCCGGCGTGCATTGGGCCTCGTTCGCCACGTCTTTCAGAACATCGAGGATATCCCAATTGCATCCGGTGAACTTGCTTTGTCCGAACGGATTGGCACCGCTCAGTCGTCCCGTATCGGCGGTCGTGCCACGCTCATATTTTCCACTGAGAAAGCCGCCAGCGAGCGGGCTCCACGGCATGATCCCCATGCCGGTTTCCAGCGCAGCCGGAATATGTTCGCTTTCAACATCCCGCGCCACAAGCGAATACTCAAGCTGCATGGCGATTGGTCCGGGCAGGCCGCGCTCACTGGCAATTGTCGCGGCCTTCACTGCGACCCAAGCGGGCATATCGGACAAGGCGTAATAACGGATTTTACCGACGCGGACGAGCGTCGCGAGCGTTTCGACGATCTCCTCGACCGGCGTCAACCCGTCCCAGATGTGCATCCAGTAAAGGTCGATATAGTCAGTACCAAGCCGCCGCAACGACGCATCGAGCGCGCGGTAAATGTTCTTGGCCCCGGCGCCACCGGCATTTGGATTGCCGCCGCCAGCCTGCGTTGCTGCAAGTGGGCTTGCAGAGGCATTGAAGCCGAACTTGGTGGCGAGCACGATGTCGTCGCGCGCATCCATCTCCTTAATGAATCGACCCACCAGCCGTTCGCTTTCGCCACCAGAATAGATGTCGGCGGTATCGATGAAATTGCCATTAGCAGCGCGATACGCGTGAAATACCTGACGCGACACAGCTTCGTCAGCTCCCCATCGATCAGTGCCGAAGGTCATGGTGCCGAGCGCGAGCGGGCTGACGACCAGGCCAGACCGGCCCAGCGTGCGAAATGCGGTAAGCGACATTGTCTTTACTTTCATAGTGATCGATATAAATTGCTCTGAGCCAAAATTTTGCCGAGGTCAATTTTTTAGTGATCGTTATGGAAAATAGATCTGATTGTTTCGAGCCGCGCCGAAAAAAGGGTCGGCCTTTGTCGTTCGACCGTTCGGCAGCCCTTGATGCCGCCATGCTCACCTTTTGGCAGCACGGCTATGAGGCAACGTCAATCGCAGACCTGACGACCGCAATGGGTGTGACGGCACCAAGCCTTTACAATGCCTTTGGCGACAAGAAGCACCTGTTTCTCGAAGCAGCGAGACGCTATGTGGGCGATCCCGAAGCGCTGACCGTCACGCTCGCATCGGCGCCAACCGCCCGCCAGGCAATACACAATCTCCTTGTTTCGACAGCGAATGCCTTTGCCAGCGACGAAACACCGAAAGGCTGCCTGTTGGCGAGCGCCACGGCCAGCGTGTCAAAGGACGCAGCCGATGTTCAGCAGGCCGTTGCCGAGATTCGCCGCGCGATAGCTGCGGCGATTGGCAGTCGAATCCAAGACGACATACAGTCGGGTCTGCTTTCGCAAAACACCGACGCACAAGCGCTATCATTGTTTGTCGTCACTGCCATTCAAGGGTTGTCGGCACTAGCTCGCGACGGTGTTGACAGAGCAACCTTGGTCAAGGTCGCCAATATTGCGTCGCAGGCCTGTCATTGAACAGACGGCAGATTTTAGCGGAACGATCTGGCACGTTAAACGACCGAAACCTTGTCGTAATCAGCCCTTCAATCGACCAGCTCTAAATCAACAGGTTGCACTCTGCGCGGCTCAGCCCCGCTGGAGAAAGCCTGTCGGAGTCTGCACCTCCAACCCCTTCACCAACCCCTCAAAATGGCCCACATTCCACGTCACCAACACATTGGCGCCCGCGCTGAGCGCCGTCTTTGCGATCAGATAATCATATATCCGCGCACCGATGTTTCCCATTGCGGCATATTCGCGGACAGCGGCAAAGCCTTGCGCTGGTGACAGGCCGATGAGTTGGCTGACATTGGCCATACTTTCCAGCGCGGGCCACGCTTCCTCGGCAGGCCATTGGAATGGCGCGCGTGGGCCTCGGCGGGTAAGAGTGGTGAATGCCTCTGCATAGCAATGGGCGGGTACCGCAATGTTTAGCGGTGGATTAGCGGTGAACAGCGCCAGCGAGGAAGCATGATGCACATGTCCTTCCACACGCGAGGCAACGATGACATTGGTATCGACGACGATCAGGCCGGTCACCAGCTTTCACGCTCTTCGCGCGAAGCTTCCAGCGCCGCATTGGTCTCTTCAAGCGTAATCGTTCGTCCGCCCGGACGGACCAATTGTGTGCCGCGGCGGACGAGCTTTCCCGGAGGTGTCGCGACGGGCGGCGTGTAGGCCCTCAGGGCTTCCTCCACCACTTGCGTCGTGGTCATGCCCGTGGCCTTCGCCAATGCGGCCGCGCGTTCACGGGCATAGGGGGAGCGGACATTCAACTGGGCGGCGGAGCGGCTCATGTTAGGCGATATAGCAGGAGAACCGCCAATTGTCTAGCCAGACACGAACTTTGGCTAGCACATTTTCTCCTCCCCGGAACGGGGAGGTGGCACGCGTAGCGTGACGGAGGGGGCGGGTGAGGTTGCGCTCTGTCACAAAGTTTGTGCGCTGTGGAAAGCGGCCCCTCCGCCCCTTCGGGGCACCTCCCCGTTCCGGGGAGGATTTAGTTTGTCCGCTTTTGAGATTGCTGATTGGTCAACCTAACAACAAAAACCTGTCGCAAAACGCCAAAAGACCAGTGCCAAATCAGGATGGCATCAACAACCCCAGTGCATGCAAAGTCGCCATCTGCCTGATTTCCGCGCGACTCTTGTCCTCGCCAAACTGGATTTTGTCGGCGACGACATCCTCGCTGTCCTTGCCGCGTTCGGCGAGGGCGAAGACGACGGTACCCACCGGCTTTGACGCTGTGCCGCCATCGGGGCCAGCAATGCCGCTGATCGCGACGGCGACATCGGCGCTGCTACGTTTCAGCGCGCCTTGCGCCATGGCCCAGGCAACCGCAACCGACACCGCGCCGAATGTGTCGATCAGTTCCTCGCCGACTTTCAGCGTCTTGATCTTGGCTTCGTTGGAATAGGTGACGAACCCCGATTGAAGGACGGCGCTGCTGCCTGGCACCTCGGTCAGCGCGGCTGCCACGAGACCGCCGGTGCAGCTTTCGGCGGTGACTATCATGCGGCCAGCGGCCTTGTTGGCTGCAACGACCCTTTCGGCGAGGGCGAAAATATCTTCGGGCAGCACGTTGCGGGTCACGAAGGCGTCACTCTTCGCAAAAGACCGAAGGTGCGATCGGCTTTTTGGTGCGTTTCGCCTTCTTCTGTCGATCTTCGAGCTCGATTATGCGGACTATATTATCGACAAGGCCGATCATATTGGCCGCAGGCAAGGCTTCGAGATCGGGAACGATCCGGTCGGCAATGGTGCATTCGGTCGCCTTGATATCCTTCGCCATATCGTCCCAAATATCTTGTTTCATCATGTCCAATGGCAGATCGGGTGGCATGTCGCCCATCACACCGCCGATTTTCATGAACAGGGCCATCAGATCCTCGTCAGTCGCGTTGGCAACAGAACGGTATTTTTCCGCCATGACCGGGCCCAGCGTCAGCAGGTTTGAATCGGCGGCGAGCAACGGCGTGCAGCTTTTAACAAAACCTTCGATCAATATCGGGGCCATGGCGCTGAGCCCCGAGCGCACCTCGTCCCGCGTCAGGCAAAAATCGTTTGAGGCAGCGGCGGCTGGCTGAGCCGTCAAAGCCATAAAAGCAGCACAAAATCCGAGATATTTGACGTTCATTTCGCTTCCCCCATCAATGTCGCAACGGCCTGCGCTGCTATGCCTTCGCCGCGGCCTGTGAAGCCCAAGCTTTCGGTTGTTGTTGCCTTGATCGAAACCCGGTCAATGCCGACCCCGATGATTTCGGCGACGCGGGCGCGCATCGCGGTGCGGTGCGGACCTATTTTCGGCGCTTCGCAGATGATCGTTACATCGACATTGACGATTTCATATCCGATATCCGCCGCAAGCCTGACCGCATGGGCAAGGAACCGGTCCGACGATGCGCCGCGCCATTGCGGATCGCTGGGCGGGAAATGATCGCCAATATCGCCGAGCGCGGCTGCCCCCAATATCGCATCAGTCAGTGCGTGGAGGGCAACGTCGGCATCGCTATGCCCGGCAAGGCCCATAGGGTGCTCGATGCGTAATCCGCAGAGCCAGAGCTCTTCGCCTGCAGCGAGGCGATGCACGTCATATCCGGTGCCGGTGCGATAATGGGGCATGGGCGCTCTTTGGCCGCTTTTTTCGGAAAAGTCGCTGGCGAAAGTATATTTGGCCAATGCCTCGTCGCCGGGGACCAGCGCGACGCTGTATCCTGCTGCCATCGCCATGCGGGCGTCGTCGGTTGCTTCGGCGGCAACGTCCCACATGCGGTGCGCGGATAATATCGCCTCCAGGCGAAATGCTTGCGGGGTCTGGATGCGCCACAGGCCCTCGCGGTTTTCGCTGGCGGAGAGCGTGTGTCCATCGGCACTGCGCGCGAGGCTGTCGATAATGGGGAGGGCGGGGACGGCGCCGTCATGCTGGTCGAGGGCCGCGGTCAGATCGTCGATGACCTGCGCGGGAAGGAAGGGGCGGGCGGCGTCGTGGATAAGGACTTTTGATAATTTATATTTTTCAATGTGATGTAGGCCGTTTCTTACACTATCCCTGCGCGTTGCGCCTCCGGTCACCAGATCGACTTCGATGCCCTCCAGAGCCCTTGCGGCATCCTCCTCCTGACCCTCGCCGATAACAACGACAATAGGGTCGACCCCGCCATGCGCGGCGAGTGCCTCTACGCTGTGCCAAAGCATGGGCTTGCCCGCGATCATGCGAAACTGCTTGGGGCCGCCATCGCCTGCCCGGCTGCCGCTGCCCGCTGCCACTATGATCGCCCCGATGGCCATATCGGCGGCACTATCGCCCCGACACTTGCGCGCCAAGCCCAATCTCGCTAGGGGCCTGCCTAAATTTTAGGCAATGTCGTTTTTCTCAAGACTCACGTTGCGCGCTACCTTTGGAAATTTCGATGCAGTTAAATCCCATCCGGATCGGCCCGTTGACCATCGCTTGCCCCGTCATCCTCGCGCCGATGACGGGGGTGACCGATATGCCGTTCCGCACGCTGGTTCGCCGCTTCGGTTCGGGCCTTAATGTTACCGAGATGATCGCCAGCCAGGCGATGATCCGCGAAACGCGCCAGTCGCTGCAAAAGGCGGCATGGCATTTGTCCGAAGAGCCGGTCTCGATGCAGTTGGCGGGCTGCACGCCCTATGAGATGGGAGAGGCTGCCAAGCTGAACGAAGACCGCGGCGCCGCAATCATCGACATCAACATGGGCTGCCCGGTCAAAAAGGTGGTCAATGGCGATGCAGGCTCCGCACTGATGCGAGACCTGCCGCTTGCCGCCAGCCTGATCGAGGCAGTCGTCAAGGCGGTGTCGGTGCCGGTTACGGTCAAGATGCGCATGGGATGGGATCATGGCAGCCTGAATGCCCCTGAACTTGCGCATATCGCCGAAGATCTGGGAGCTAAGCTCGTCACGGTTCACGGGCGAACGCGCAACCAGATGTACAAGGGCAATGCCGATTGGGCCTTTGTGCGCAAGGTCAAGGATGCCGTATCTATCCCGGTCATCGTCAACGGCGACATTTGCACAATTGACGATGCCGCGACGGCACTGCAGCAAAGCGGCGCCGATGGCGTCATGATCGGCCGGGGCGCGTATGGCAAACCCTGGTTGTTGGGGCAGGTAATGCACTGGTTCCGCACCGGGCAGCGGCTCGCCGATCCATCCATCGATGAACAATATCACCTGATCATCGAACATTATCAGGCGATGATGGAGCATTATGGCGTCGAGGTCGGCGCGCGGTGTGCGCGAAAGCATCTGGGCTGGTATGTGCGCGGACTTCCGGGATCGGCCGAGTTCCGCAACATGGTCAACCGCATCGACGATCCGGCGCAGGTGGTGGGCGAACTGACCCGTTTCTATGAACCCTATCTCAGCCGCCATGCCGCCTGAACTGGCATTGGCAGAGGAGGGGCGCGTTTCGGACGCACAATTACTTGCGGCGATCCAGCTGCCCATGCTGCTTGCCGACGCTCACAACCGCATCATTCATGCCAATGAGGCTGCGGAGGCCTTTTTCGGCAAGAGCAAAAGGCGCATCCTTGGCGACGATGTTGGCACACTGTTGCGCTTTGCCAGCGAACGGTTGAACCGTGCCATCGAGGCAGGTGAAAGCGACATCAGTGCGCAGAATATGCGGCTGCTGACCGCCGGGGTGCAGAGCGATTTCGCCGATCTGGCCATTACGCCCCTGGCTGGCCAGCCCGGCCAACGGCTGCTGATGCTGGTACCGCGCCAGTCGGAGCGTGACAAGATTGGCGAGCAAAGCAATGGCAACCAGCAGGCCATGGGCGCACCTGCCATATTGGGTCACGAAATCAAGAACCCGCTCGCGGGCATCAAGGGGGCAGCGCAGTTGCTCGCAAAACGGGTTGATCCCAGCCAGCGTCCGATGACAGACCTCATCGTGACCGAGGTGGACCGGATTGCTAGATTGCTCGACCAGATGCAAAATCTGGGCCGGGTAATGCCGGGTGAATTGGGTGCAGAGAATATACACGAACTGATCGAGCGCGCGATCCGGTCGTTACGCGCCGCCAATCCTGTCATGCCAGTTATAGAAATCAACTACGACCCGTCCTTGCCGCCCGTGCAGATTGCGCCGGACGCAATGGTGCAGGTTTTGATCAATCTGCTGCAAAATGCCATCGATGCGCTGAAGACGACGGAAAACCCTGTCATCGGTATACATACCCGCTTTGTGATGGGAGCAGCGTTGCGGGGCGGCTCGGCAGGTGACGGCCCCACAATCCGCTTGCCGGTTGAAGTGACAATCAGCGACAATGGTCCTGGCATCGCCCGCCATGTCGAGAACGAACTTTTTGCACCCTTTGTGACAACCAAGCGTGAGGGGCAGGGGTTAGGCCTTGCGATTGTTCGCAAATATCTGACGCAGATGAACAGTCGCATTTCGGTCGAGCGCGACGAAAAACTTGGTCAGACGCTTTTTCGCATCTTCCTGCCGGTAGCGACCGAAGAGACCAGAAAATGAGCAAGCCCAAAGTCCTGATCGTCGAGGATGACAGTTCAATCGGTATGGTGGTCCGCGCCGCGCTTGAAGCCGAAGCGATCGACGCCGATGTCGTCGAAAGCGTTGATGCGCGCGATGCCGCTCTTGCCGCTACACAATATGATCTGATGCTGACCGACGTGGTGTTGAAAGACCGCGACGGGATCTCAAGTCTGCAACCTGTCATTACCGACTGGCCGGAAATGCCGATCATCATCATCTCGGCACAAAACACCCTCGATACCGCTGTGCGCGCCAGCGAGATCAATGCTTTCGAATATTTTCCAAAGCCGTTCGATCTCAACGAGCTGGTCGTTGCTGTCAGGCAGGGGATCAACAAGCGTCGAAACGAAGCTGTCGCTGGCCATGAGACGCTGCTTGAAGCAAGCATCCCCATGGTCGGGCGCAGCGCAGCGATGCAGGACGTCTATCGTATGGTGGCACGGCTGTTGCGCAATGATCTGACGGCGTTGATCCTGGGCGAATCGGGCACAGGCAAGGAACTGGTCGCAGAGGCGATCCACAGTCTCGGCAAGCGCAAGACCGGACCATTTGTCGCTGTCAACATGGCGGCAATCCCGTCCGAACTGATCGAGGCTGAACTATTCGGGCATGAAAAAGGAGCATTTACCGGCGCCGTGGGGCAGGGAATTGGCCGCTTCGAACAGGCGCAAGGTGGTACGCTATTCCTCGACGAAATCGGCGATATGCCTCACCATGCCCAGACGCGCCTGCTGAGGGCCCTGCAAAGCGGGACGATCAGCCGCATCGGCGGCAAGGCAAGCATACGCCTGGACGTGCGGATCATCGCTGCTACCAATCAGGACCTCGAGGCGCTGATTGCTGAAGGCAAATTCCGTGAAGACCTCTACTATCGCCTCAATGTGGTGCCGGTTCAGATGCCTCCCCTGAGGGCAAGGCCCGAAGATATAGGCCTATTGGCCCAGCACTTCCTGACACTGGCGGTGCGCGAGGGATTGCCGTCAAAGCAGATCGATCCCGAGGCGGTCGCATTGATGACGACGATGCCTTGGCGGGGCAATGTCCGCGAGCTCAAGAATTTTATCTATAGGCTTGTTCTTACAACGCGCGAGGATCGCATTTCAGAAACCACTTTGTTGCAACTGGGCAATACGACCGTCGAGAATTTCGACGCACAGACTGCAACCTGCAGTTTCGAAGCGGCTGTAGCGCGCTTCATGACCGAGCAACGCCATAGGGGGCCGGGGCCAGAGCGTATTTATGCAAGGGCGTTGGCAGCGTTCGAAAAGCCGCTGCTGCAAAAGGTAATGGCACGGGCCAAGGGCAACCAGCTTCAGGCAGCCGCGATGTTGGGCATCAATCGCAACACGCTGCGCAAGAAACTGGCCGATTATGGTCTTGGCAGCGGGCGCTAAGCCAAGCCGACCCGGCAAGGGAAACAAAGGCCGATTTGTGCTATTCCTGCAACGAAATTAATGGCAATGGTTGCATTATGGCAACAATGCCCACCGAGCCGCTAACCGATCAACAGCGACCACCGTTACGGCGGTGGAGCGCAG
>ERZ1066122.259-NODE-259-length-57665-cov-22.631470_pt1 | contig 57665 bp, 67 predicted proteins | sample MGYA00382769_ERZ1066122 | MGnify/ENA primary metagenome ERZ1066122 (study PRJEB33369, sample SAMEA5778352) | biofilm metagenome | biome: Industrial cooling water; feature: Water cooling tower basin; material: Biofilm | place: United Arab Emirates | collected... | reverse complement strand
TCGTCATGTGCAGCGAACCGGTGATGCGCGCGCCCTTCAGCGGCTTCGACGCGCCGAACTCGGCCCGCAGCGCCATCAGGCCGGGCATTTCGGTTTCGGCAATCGCAATCTCGCGGCGGCCGAATTCGGCAAGGCTGATATCGGCAATGGCGTGATCATGAGCCATGGTCTGGTTCCTGCACTGGAATGAAGATGCCCCTTCCCCTAGGCGCAGAGCGGGCTGCGAGCAAGCATAAAGATAGCTTTATATGATTGACCGGCCAAATGTCGCAGAAGGGACAATTGCGGGCTTCAGCCTGTGGCGTGAACAGGATAGGGTAGTGACCGGGTCGCGATCATTGCCTTTCGGGGGAAAGAACATGGATTGGGCTGTCATTTCCGCGACGATCACCGATGTGGCCCTGAAGCTGGCGGCCGGTTTCGCGCTCTACATGGTGGGTCGCTGGCTGATCTCGTTCGCGATCGGCGTGCTGGGCAAGGTGCTGACCGCCCGCAATTTCGATCCGACGCTGCAGCGCTACATCGCCTCCATCCTGGGCGTGGTGCTCAACATCGTCTTGGTGGTGGCGATCCTGGGCTTCTTCGGGATCGAGACGACCAGCTTTGCCGCGCTCTTGGCCGGTGTTGGCCTGGCGGTTGGCGCGGCCTGGTCGGGCCTGCTCTCCAACTTCGCGGCCGGGGCCTTCCTGATCATCTTCCGGCCCTACAAGGTGGGTGATTATGTGGTGGGCGGCGGTGTGGAGGGCACGGTGACCGAGGTTGGCCTGTTCAACACCATCATCACCAGCCCCGACAATGTGCAGACCATCGTGGGCAATTCGAAGATGTCGGGGGACGTGGTGAAGAATTATTCCGCCCACCCCTACCGGCGCGTGGACCGCACGGCGCAGCTCGCCTTCGGGGTCGATCCGCTTGATGCCATTGCCCGGCTGAAGCCGGCGCTGGCGGCGATTTCCAACGTGGTGGCCGAACCGGCGCCGGACGTGGAGGTCCTGGATTTCAACGAGCGCGGCACGGTGCTGGCCGTGCGCCCCTATTGCCACACGGATCACTATTGGCAGGTCTATTTCGACACCAACAAGCTGATCGCCGCCACCTTCGGCGCGGCCGGCTATGCCGCTCCGCACACCATCGAGTATGAAAAGCAGCTGAAGTAGGGCGAGACCAGCTTGGCGCCGCCGCTGGCCGGCGTGGAAGCGGGTGAGGCGGAGATCGTCCCCGATGATTTCGCCCGCCAGATCGCGGCCGGCCGGTTTGCCGATCCGCGCGCCGTCGCCGCGCAATTCGCCGCCTGAACACAACTGCCTTCACATCCCCGCTGGCCAAGCGGCGCGCAGCTTGCCAATGTGCGCGCCGCTGCCAATTCGGGAGGATTCCGGCCGTGCGCCTTATCGCTGCGAGTGTGATGTTGATGACTGCCGTGTCTGCCCTGTCTGTTCCCGCCCTTTCTGCCCCCATGGCCTATCCCGACACGCAGCGCGGCAGCGATGTGGAAGCCCGGCACGGCATCAGCGTGCCTGATCCCTATCGCTGGCTGGAAGCCGATGTGCGCACCGACAGCAAGGTGGCCGACTGGGTGACGGCGCAGAACAAGGTGACCGATGCCTATCTCGTCAGCCTGCCCAGGCGTGACGCCATCCGCCAACGCCTCACCGAACTGTTCAATTATGAGCGTTTCGGCATCCCCCGCGCAAAGGGCGGCGCCACCTTCTTCACCCGCAACAGCGGCCTGCAGAATCAGTCCGTTCTCCATGTGCAAGCTGCCGGTGGTGAGCCGCGCGTGCTGATCGACCCCAATCCCTGGGCGAAGGACGGCGCCACCGCATTGGCCGAATGGGAGCCCTCCCCCGATGGCCGCCTGCTGGCCTATGCCGTGCAGGATGGCGGCACCGACTGGCGCACCATCAAGCTGCGCGACGTCGCCTCGGGCCAAGACCTGCCGGACGTGATTGAATGGTCGAAGTTCGGCCGCGTGGCCTGGAAGAAGGATGGCTCCGGCTTCTATTATTCGCGTTTTCCGGAGCAGGCCGGCCCGAAATATCTCGCCATCAGCCTGAACCAGAAGGTCTATTTTCATCGGCTTGGCACGCCGCAATCGGCCGACCAGCTGGTCTTCGAGACGCCGGAGCATCCCAGGCGCGGGCACTTCGCACAGGTGACCGATGACGGCCGCTGGCTGCTGATCATCACGTCGGAAGGCACCGATGATCGCTATGAAGTGCGGATTGCCGACATCGCCAAAGGCGAGACGCCGCGCGCGCTGGTCACTGGTCTTGATTTCGACTGGTCGCTGGCAGGGTCGGTTGGCGACACGCTCTATTTCCGCACCAACAAGGATGCACCCAGGGGCCGCATCGTCACCATGAACGCGGTGACCGGGGCCATTGGCGAAGTGGTGCCGGAAGGCGCTGCCACGCTCACCGGCGCGTCACTGGTTGGCCCGCGTCTGGTGGCCGAAACGCTGGAGGACGCGAAATCGGTGGTGCGCCTGTATGAGCGTGACGGCAAGCCGGTCGGCGTGGTGCCGCTGCCCGGCATCGGGACGGCGGGCGGCTTCGAAGCCTCCGACGATGGCATCACCCACTTCGCCTTCGCCAGCTTTGCGACGCCGGGTTCGGTCTGGCGTTATGATGCCCGCAGCAACAGCGCGACCGTGGTGCGGGAAGCCAAGGTGGTCTTCAACCCGGCCGACTACATCGTCAGCCAGCTCTTCTATCCCTCGAAGGACGGCACGCGCGTGCCGATGTTCGTGGCACACCGGAAGGATCTTGACCTTTCAAGGCCGCACCCGGCGCTGCTCTATGCCTATGGCGGCTTCAATATCAGCCAGACGCCGCAGTTCAGCGTGTCGCGGCTCGTGTGGATGGAGATGGGCGGCGTGTTCGCGCTCGCCAACATCCGCGGCGGCGGCGAATATGGCGCGGCCTGGCACGATGCCGGGCGCCTGCTGAAGAAACAGAATGTGTTCGATGATTTCATCGCCGCCGGCGAGGCGCTGATCGCGCGCGGGCTGACGACAAAGGGCCAACTCGCCATCCAGGGCGGCTCCAACGGTGGCCTGCTGGTGGGCGCTGTCACCAACCAGCGGCCTGATCTGTTTGCCGCCGCGCTGCCGGCCGTGGGCGTGATGGACATGCTGCGTTATGCCAACTGGACGGCCGGGCGCTACTGGGTGGATGATTATGGCGATGTGACCAGGCCGGAATACTTCCAGTACAACCGTGCCTACAGCCCCTATCACAATATCCGCAGCGGGGTGGACTATCCGGCGGTGCTGGTGACCACCGCTGACACGGATGACCGTGTCGTGCCGGGCCACAGCTTCAAGTACACGGCGGCGCTGCAGGCGGCGAAGGCCGGGGACAAGCCGCGCCTGATCCGCATCGAGACGCGCGCCGGCCATGGCAGCGGCAAGCCCACCGACAAGATCATCGCCGAAGCCGCCGACCTGTGGGCGTTCGCCGGTTACTGGACCGGGCTCACGAAGTAGGCGGCGCCCTGGGTCCGCTGGGGCGGGTGAGGATGAACAGGCAGGTGGCCGGCAGGATCACCGCCTGGATGATGATCACCCGTTCCGGCGCGCCAACCAGGAAGCTGATGCCGAACACCGCCGCCATCGACAGCACCGCCAGCAGCTTGGCGCGCGGCGCTATGGCGCGATGCTGTTCCCAATTGCGGATCAGCGGGCCAAAGATGCGGTGGGCCAGCAGCCAGTCGTGCAGGCGCGGGCTGGAGCGCGCGAAGCAATAGGCGGAGAGCAGCACGAACGGCGTGGTGGGCAACAGCGGCAGCACCACGCCGGCAATGCCAAGCGCCAGTGACGTCAGCCCGATCAGGAGCCAGAGGGTGCGGAACATCACGCCACCCTAGCAGGCCGCCAGCCTGCTGCCACCGCTTCCGGGCGGGCGGCAGCGTCGCAGGACTATGCCGCCAGCCGCGCCGCGATGGCCGCCGCGATGCCTGCGTCGCCCGCGGCAATCACCCGGCCGTTGCTGGCCATGGTGAGCGGCGCGCCCTGCCAGTCGGTCATCACGCCGCCGGCACCGGTGATGATCGGCACCAGCGCTGCCCAGTCGTGCAGCTTCAGGCCGGCTTCGACCACGGCATCGAGATGGCCGGCAGCGACCAGGCCATAATTGTGGCAGTCGCCGCCGTAGAGCACATCACCCACCCCGGAGCGAAAGGCTTCGAAGGCGCCGAAGTCTGCCGGCGGAAAGGCGTGCGGGCTGGTGGTGCCGATGCGCGCTTCGGCCAGCCCCTCGCAGCGGCGGACATGGCTGCGCTGGCCATTGAACAGCGTCGGCTGGCCGGGTGCTGCCAGCCAGCGGTCGCCGATGATGCACTGGTCGATGATGCCCAGCACCGGCTCGCCGTCCTCCAGCAGCGCGATCAGCGTGCCGAACAGCGGCCGCCCGGCGACGAAGGCGCGGGTGCCGTCGATGGGATCGAGCACCCACACACGCGCCGCATCGGGCCGGTCGTCGCCATATTCCTCGCCGATGACGCCATCATGGGGGCGATGTTCGTCCAGCAGGCGGCGGATCGCGGCTTCCGCCTCGCGGTCGGCAGCGGTGACGGGGGAGAAATCCGCCTTGGTCTCCACCAGGAACGGGCGGCGGAACCAGGGGCGGATGGCGGCGCCGGCGGCATCGGCAAGGCGCTGGGCCAGCGCCAGATCATCAAGCGCCATCGTTACGCTCCCGGGGGGTGACGGGCGCCAGCCCGAGCGCCTTCAGGATGGCATCGCGGTCGCCGTCCAGCGCCGGTGCCGGCGGCCGCACCTCCGGGTCAGGATGGGCGGACAGCTTCACCGGATTGCCGGCGGCGATCACCGGCGTGCCGTCCGGCAGGTGGGTGTGGATGATCATGTTGCGCGCCTTCACCTGGGGATCGGCTGCCATGGCGGCCACATCGTTGATCGGCCCGCAGGGCACGCCGGCGGCTTCGATGATGGGCAGCCATTCGGCAGCGGTTTTGGTCTGCAACCGCGCCTCGATGGCGGCGGTCAGCGCGTCGACATGCTGGCACCGCGCCTCGTTGCCGGCAAAGCGCGGATCCGCGGCATCGAGCCCGATGGCGTCGGCCAGATCGGCGAACAGCGCATCATTGCCAGCGGCGATGACGATTGGTGCATCGGCGCAGCGGAAGCTGGCGAACGGCGCGATGGACGGGTGGCGCGTGCCCAGGGGGCCCGGCGCCTGGCCGCTGGCACAAAAGCGGGTGATGGCGTTTTCAAGGATCGCGACCTGGCCATCGAGCATGGCGACATCGACGAACTGGCCGCCACCGTTCCTTGGGCCGGTGATGCTGCGGTCGTGCAGCGCGGCGAGGATGCCGATCACCGTGAACAGGCCGGCGGTGATGTCGCCGATGCTGGTGCCCACGCGCACCGCCGGCTCGCCAGGGTTGCCGGTGACCGACATGATGCCGCCCATCGCCTGCACCACCATGTCATAGGCGGCCTTGCGGCTGTAGGGGCCGGTATGACCAAAGCCGCTCACGGCAGCGTGGATCAGGTGCGGGAAGCGCGCGGCCAGCACATCGGGGCCATAGCCCAGCCGCGCCATCACGCCGGGGCGATAATTGTCCACCAGCACATCGGCGCGTTCCAGCAGCGCCTCGAAGATGCGGCGATCCTCGGCGGCCTTCAGGTCGAGCGCGATCGATCGCTTGCCGCGGTTGATACTGGCGAAATAGGCGCTGTGGCCATTGATGAAGGGCCCGAAGCGGCGGGAATCATCGCCGCCGCGCGGGTTTTCCACCTTGATCACCTGGGCGCCCAGATCGGCGAGCACCATGGTGGCATAAGGGCCGGCCAACACCCGCGACAGGTCGACGACAAGCAGGTTGGAGAGCGGCCCGGCCATGCCGACCGCTTTACCCACGTTTTTCCCACTCGTCACCGCCCCTGCGAACCGGCTAGACCATGCGCGACACGAAATGGGGGATGACATGAAGACGTTGTTGCTTGCCAGCCTGCTGCTGGGCACTGCCGCGGTGGCCCAACCGATCAACCGCGAGGCGGCCTTCGACGCGCAGGTGAGCAGCGCCGAGCAGATGGCCTGGCTGAAGACGATGACCGCCGGCCCCAACCATCTGGGCAGTCCGCACAACCAGGCCAATGCCGCGCTGATCGAGAAGCTGTTCCGCGAATGGGGCTGGCAGGTGAAGCGCGCCGATTACCAGGTGCTGTACCCCACGCCGCTGTCGACCGCGCTGGAGCTGGTTGGCCCGGTGAAGAAGCTGCTGGGCGGGCAGGAGCCGGGCATTCCCGAGGACGCCACCTCCAACTCGCTGGCCGGCGCGCTGCCGCCCTATGTCGCCTATCAGGGTGATGGCGATGTGACGGCGCCGGTCGTCTATGTGAACTATGGCCTGCCTGCCGATTACGAGGCGCTGGCCCGGCGCGGCATTTCGGTGAAGGGCAAGATCGTCATCGCCCGCTATGGCGGCGGCTGGCGCGGGCTGAAGCCGAAACTGGCGCAGGAACAGGGCGCCATCGGCTGCCTGATTTACAGTGACCCGCAGCAGGATGGTTATGGCAGCGCGGACACCTATCCGAACGGCGGTGGCCGCCCGCCCGCCGGCGTGCAGCGCGGCAGCGTGGTGGACATGACCACCTATCCCGGCGATCCGCTGACCCCCGGTGTGGGCGCCACCGCAAGGGCCGGGCGGCTGACCCGCGAGACGGCGACGACGGTGCTCAAGATCCCGACCCTGCCGATCTCCTATGCCGATGCGACGGAGATCCTGTCCCGCCTGAAGGGCGCGCCGGTGCCGGGTGACTGGCGTGGGGCCTTGCCCTTCCATTATCGTTTTGGTGGCTCCGATGATGTGCAGGTCCATCTGAAGGTCGAATCCGAATGGTCGCTGAAAACCATTTCCAATGTCATCGCGACGCTGCCGGGTTCATCGAAGAAGGACGAATGGGTGGTGCGCGGCAACCATTATGACGGCTGGGTGTTCGGCGCGTCCGACCCGCTGTCGGGCGAGGTGGCGCTGATGAGCGAGGCCAAGGCGCTGGGCGCCCTCTACAAGGCCGGCTGGCGGCCCAGGCGCAGCATCGTCTATGCCAGCTGGGATGGCGAGGAGCCGGGCCTGCTGGGCTCCACCGAATGGGTGGAGGACAATCTCGCCGAGCTGAAGCAGAAGGCCGTGATCTACATCAACAGCGACAGCAATGGCCGCGGGTTCCTGGGGGTCGATGGCAGCCAGCAATACACGCCGTTCGTCGGCCGCATCGCCGCGGCCGTGACCGATCCGCAGACCGGCGCCAGCGTGGCGGACCGCTGGCGGGCCGGCGTGCGGGCCAAGGCCTTCGATGGCCTGCGCGGCAACCCGGCGGCGCTGGCCGCCGCCGAACTGGGCGCGGACCAGCCGCTGGATGCGCTGGGTTCGGGCAGCGACTATACCGCCTTCATCCACCATGCCGGCATCCCCAGCCTGAATGTCGGCTTTGGCGGCGAGGGCGAGAGCGCCGGTTCCTATCACTCCATCTACGACAGCTATGATCATTTCGTGCGCTGGGACGATCCGGGCCTCGCCTATGGCGCGGCGCTGTCGAAGGTGGTCGGGCGCATGGTGATGCAGCTGGCCGATGCCGACGTGCCGCCGGTTCGCTTCTCTCCGCTGGCCGGCGCGGCGCGCAGTTATCTGAACGAGATCAAGGCGCTGATCGACACGCGCCGGAAGGAGGACGAGAAGCGGGCCGCCTTGACCGCCGACATCTATCGCCTCGGCGCCGACCCGCGTGATCCGCTGGGCCCGCCGCTGCCCAAGGCGCCGACCCCGGCGCTCGACCTGTCGGCGCTCGATGCGGCCATCACGAAACTGGACACAGCGGCCAGGGCCTTCGATGCCGCCATCGCTGCGAAGGGCAGCAGCCTCACCCCGGCGCAGACGGCGGCGCTCAATGCCCGGTTGAAGGGCATTGATCAGGCGCTGCTCAGCCCCACCGGCCTGCCGTTCCGGCCATGGTTCCGCAACATCCTCTACGCGCCCGGCCGCTTCACCGGCTATGGCGCCAAGACACTGCCAGGCGTGCGCGAGGCCGTGGAGGAGCGGCGCTTTGACGATGCCCGGCGCGAGGCCGGCATCGCGGCCGCCGCGCTCAGCAGCTATGCCGACCGGGTGAATGCCGCCGCCGAGGTGCTGCGATGAGGCGGGCGCTGCTGATCGCGGCCCTGCTGGCCAGCCCGGCGCTGGCGCAGCGGCTGCGGCCAGCCGATGTCGACAAATTGCCGTCATCGCCGCCGACGCTGGTGGAGGCCTATGGCCCGGCACCGGCACAGGTGGGTGAACTCAGGCTGCCAGCCGGGCCTGGCCCGCACCCGGTGGTGATCGTGATCCACGGCGGCTGCTGGTGGAAGGGCTTTGCCACGAAGCAGAACACCGCGGCGCTGGCGAGCCGGCTGACGGAGCGCGGTTTTGCCACCTGGAACATCGAATATCGCCAGACCGGCGAGACGAAGCCCGATGGCACATACAGCGGCGATCCCGGCGCCGGCTGGCCCGGCACCTTCCTCGACTGGGCGGCCGCGACCGATCATCTGCGTTCACTGGCCAAACGCCATCCGATCGACCTCGCGCGGGTTGCGGTGACGGGCCACAGTGCCGGGGCGCATGCGGCGCTGTGGGTGGCCAGCCGGCACAAACTGCCGAAGGACAGCGCGATTGCCTCGCCCGATCCACTGAAGATCGGCGCGGTGGTGGCCATCGATGGACCGGGCGATCCGGGTGCCGAGATCGAGACGTTCGAGAAGGGCTGCGGCGTGCCAGCCGGCACGGCGCTGTTCGGCGGCACGCCGGCCGAGCAGCCACGGCGCTGGACTGAAGGCTCTCCCCAGAAATGGCTGCCGCTGGGCCTGAAGTCGGGTCTCGTTTCGGCCAGTCTGTTCCTGTCGCCCACGGCATCCGCAAAGTGGGTGACAGAAGCCCGCGCGGGCAAGGACCAGTCCAGCGCCCTCATCCTAGGCGGCACCGGCCATTTCGAGGTGATCGCGCCGGGCAGCCCGGTGTGGGCACAAGTGGAGGCGTTCCTTGTCGATCAGCTGAAGGTGACACCGTGAAACTGCTCGCCTCGATGACGTCGCCCTATGCCCGCAAACTGCGGATACTCGCCCATGAACTGGGGATCGCGCTGCCGGTGGAAGACACCGCGCCGATGACCGACCCGGCCGCATTGCTGGCGGCCAATCCGCTGGGCAAGGTGCCGGCGCTGGTGCTGGACGATGGTAGCGCGATCATCGATTCGCCGGTCATCGCCGCCTTCCTGCTGGCCAGCGTGCCCGGACAACAGCTGATGGCGCAAAGCGGTCACGCCCACTGGCAGGCCCGCACCACCGAGGCGCTGGCCGACGGCGTGCTGGATGCCGCCATCATCCTGCGGTTCAACATGGCGCAGGGCATCACCTCCGGCCCGTGGGTGGACCGGCAATATCGCGCCATCGAACGGGCGCTGGCGGTGATGAACACCCGCGTGGGCGGCAGCGGCTTCGGCGATATCTGCATCGCTGTCGCCTGCGATTATCTCAGCTTCCGCTTCCCCGATCTGCATTGGCGCGAACACAACGCAGGCCTGGCCGCGCTGGCTGACCGCCTGTTGGCCACGCCGGCCTTTCAGGCGACGCAGCCACCCGTTTAACCGTCCCGCCCGCGCGGCAGCCGCACGGCGCCGTCAGGCACGCGCACCCAGGGATGGCGCCGTTCCTCAAACACGCTGCGCAGGGGCGGGGGCGTGGCGGGATCGGCGAACAGGCCGGCGGGAATGGCGATCAGGCCGGGATTGAGCGCGGCGGTGTAGCAGATGGTGCTGCCGCAATCGGGGCAGAAGCGGTTGGTGAGCTCCCGGCCCTTGTCGCTGAGATGCACGAAGGCGCGGGTCTCACCGCTGATCGTCACGTCAGCCTCGGCCAGCCACACCGCCATGCCGAAGGGCGATCCGCTACGACGCTGGCAATCGGCGCAATGGCACATGTTGACCATCTTCGGTTCCGCCGCCAGCGCCACCGTGACGGCGCCGCACAGGCATTGGCCGCGGCGGTTCATGCCGCCGCTTTCCCCCACGCCCGCCAGACCACCAGAGCCAGCGGCAGCAGGCCGATCAGATCGGCAATGGCGATGCTGTTCAGCGCTGCTGGCCGCCCGGCACCCTGCCACAGCCACAGGAACGACAGCATCGAGAGGCCCACCACCACGCTGGCCGCCTGTCGCACCCCCGGCACCGCCGCCGCCCACAGGCACAGGATCAACACGCACAGGAACAGCGCCGCGCGGTGGTGCAGCAACAAGAAGGCGCCATCGCCGGGCGCTACGCCATAAAGCCGGCTGATCAGGCCGGGGTTGAACAGGGCCAGCGCCGGCAGCGCATGGATCAGCGCCAGCGCCGCCCAGGCTGCCCGTTCAATCATTTCTTCAGTTCACGCGCCAGCGCCTTCTGCGTCTTCTCGCCATAGGGCGGCTTGAAGCCGGCCATGCCAGCGAGATCGATCTTCGGCTGGCTGTAGATGGCCTTGGGGTGGCTGAACGCCTTGAAGCCATCATGGCCGTGATAATTGCCCATGCCAGCCGGGCCGATGCCGCCGAACGGCAGGTCTTCCGCCGAAACATGGAAGATCACGTCGTTGACGGTCACGCCGCCCGAAATGGTGCGATCGAGGACACGGCGCTGTTCCAGCTCGTCCTGGCCGAACCAGTAGAGGCCGAGCGGTCGGTCGCGGCGGTTGATCTCGTCGATGGCGCCGTCGATCGCCTTGTAGGTGCGCACTGGGAGAAGCGGGCCAAAGATCTCCTCCTGCATCACCGTCATCTCGTCGGTGGGGTTGCGGATGATGTGCAGCGGCATCTTGTTGGTGTTCTGCTTGCTGAAGTCCTCACCCGCCGGGTTGACCACCACCACGTCCGCCCCCTTGGCGCGAGCATCCTCCACATGCGCTTCGAGGCGTTCGCGGTGCCGGGCGCCCAGCACGCTGGTATAATCCGGGTTGGCCAGCATGGTGGGATAGAGCTTCGCCGTGGCGGCCTTGAGCCCCTCGACGATCTCGCCTTCCTTCTCCTCGGGCACCAGCAGATAATCAGGGGCGAGGCAGATCTGCCCGGCGTTCATCAGCTTGCCCATGGCCACGCGTTCGGTGGCAGCGGCCACGTCGGCGGAGCGGGAAATGATCGTTGGCGACTTGCCGCCCAGTTCCAGCGTGAGGGGCACCAGGTTCTTCGCCGCAGCCGCCATCACGTGCCGCGCCACGCTGGTCGCACCGGTGAAGATGATGTGATCGAAGGGCAGTTCGGTGAAGGCCCGGCCCACTTCCGGCCCGCCGGTGATCACCGCGATTTCGGTCGCATCGAAGGCGGCTTCAAGCAGCTCCTTCATCAGCGCGCTGGTGACCGGCGTATATTCCGAAGGCTTGATCATCGCCCGGTTGCCGGCGGCCAGCACCCCGGCCAGCGGCGCGAAGGTGAGGTTCACCGGGAAGTTCCACGGACTGATGATGCCCACCACGCCCTTGGGCTGCCATTCCACCCACGCCTTGGCGCCGAGCAGGCCGAGCGGGAAATCGAGCTTGCGCTTTTCCGGTTTCATCCAGGCATCGAGATGCTTCAGCGCATGCTTGATCGGCTTCACGCTGGCCATGATGTCGGTAACGAGGCTGAGCTCGGTCGAACGATGGCCGAAATCCTCGCTCATCGCCGCGGCAAAACGGTCCTTGTTGGCCAGCACCACGTCCAGCGCGCGGTTCAGCCGGTCACGCCGTGTGGCCGCCGGCACCGGCAACTGCGCCGTGAAGCTGGCGCGCTGGGCATCAAGAACGGCGCGCATCTGCGCGGCATCGCGGGCATCCCATTCGGCAGTCTTGGCAACGGTGGCCATGGTGCATCTCCCCATCGTTCCGGCCCAGACTATGCCGGTTGGCCGCCGCCCTCAACCCGCCCACAAAGAAGGGGAAATGCGCCGTTCTGACAGACTGGCGGGGCTCCCGGCTTTGCGGCATCGTGACATTCACAATACGATAACAGCCCTGGGGACGATCTGATGACCAACTGGCCAGCCCAATTTCCGGCGATGTCGATTGCCGAGGCGCACGCGCTCCTGACCGCGCCAGGGCAGCCGCTGGAGATGGAGACCGTCACCATCCAGGGCCGGCCGACACGGGTGTGGAAGAACGCCCCGCCCAGCCTCGCCCATTGCTTCGCCGCCGGCCGCGCCCATGGCGACAAGGTCTTCCTGGTGCTGGACGAGGATCGCGTGACGTTCGAGGCCTTTGCCCGTGCCACGCTGGCCCTGGCCGAGCAGTTGAAGGCCGATGGCCTGAAGAAGGGTGACCGCGTGGCGGTGGTGATGCGCAACCTGCCGGAATGGCCGGTGGCCTTCTATGCCGCCAGCCTGTGCGGCGCGATCGTGACGCCATTGAATGCCTGGTGGACCGGCGGCGAGCTGGAATATGGCCTGACGGACAGCGGCACGAAGATCTTGGCTATCGATGCCGAGCGCTACAACCGCATCGCCGAGCATCTGCCGAACTGCCCCGACCTCGAGACCATCTATGTCACCCGGGCCAGCGAGATGGAACTGGGCGACCCGCGCGCCCGCAGGCTGGAAGAAGTGATCGGTTGGCCGATGGACTGGGCCTCGCTGAAGGACCGCGCCATTCCTGAAGATGCACTGGCGCTCCGGCCCGAAGATGACGCCACCATCTTCTACACCAGCGGCACCACCGGCAAGCCCAAGGGCGCGCTGGTCACCCACCGCAACATCTGTTCCAACATCATGGCCAGCGCCTGTTCGCAGGCGCGCAGTTTCCTGCGGCGGGGCGAGCAGCCGCCGGTCGCCGATCCGAACGCCCCGCAGAAGGCGACCCTGCTGAGCGTGCCCTTCTTCCATGCCACGGGGTGCCACGCCGTGCTGAACCCCAGCATGGTCGCCGGCGTGAAGCTGGTGCTGATGAAGAAGTGGGACGTGGTCGAGGCGATGAAGCTCATCGAGCGCGAACGCTGCAATTCGGCCGGCGGGGTGCCCACCATCGCCTGGCAGATCCTCGAGCATCCCGATCGCCACAAGTACGACCTGTCGAGCCTGGAAACCGTGTCCTACGGCGGCGCCCCCTCCGCGCCCGAACTGGTCCGCCAGATCGGCAGCCAGTTCAAGGCCAAGCCCGGCAACGGCTGGGGCATGACCGAGACCAGCGCCACCTTCACCCACCACATGGCCGAGGATTACGAGCACCGGCCCGACAGCTGCGGGCCGCCGGTGCCGGTGTGCGACCTTGAGGTGCGCGATCCCGATGGCCGCGTGCTGGGGCCGAACCAGGTGGGCGAGCTTTACGGCTATGGCCCCAACGTGGTGAAGCTTTATTGGAACAAGCCCGAAGCGACGGCCGCCACCTTCATCGACGGCTGGGTGCGCACCGGCGACCTCGCCCGCATCGATGATGAAGGCTTCTGCTTCATCATCGACCGCGCCAAGGACATGCTGATCCGCGGCGGCGAGAATATCTACTGCGTGGAGGTGGAGAACGCCCTGTATGAACATCCCGCCGTGATGGACGCCGCGCTGGTGGGCCGGCCGCACAAGACGCTGGGAGAGGAACCCGTGGCCTTCGTGACGCTGAAGCCCGGCAGCACTGCCACCGAGGACGAATTGCGAGCCTTCGTGGCGGCGCGGCAGGCAGCCTTCAAGGTGCCGGTGGCGGTGCATTTCTCCACCGAACCGCTGCCGCGCAACGCCAATGGCAAGATCTTGAAGACCGAGCTGAAGAAACAGCTGGCGGGCTGACGGCAGTTACTGTTCGTTGGCCGACAGCCGCCCGTCGGCGTGCAGCAGACGGGGCTTGCCGGCGGGCGGTGCAGCGCTGGCCGGCCAGCGGGCGCTGAGGAAGCGGCTCTTTGCAAAGCGCTTCACGTTGACCGCATCGCCCTGATTGCCGCCCAGGATGTGATAGGCGGCGGCATCCTCGCCAACATAGAAGCCGACATGCCCGCGCCAGTCGTTGCGGGCGACGCGCCAGAAGCTCATCACGGCGCCCGGTTGCGGCACCGGGCAGGGCACGCCGAAGCGCTGCCAGCTGCGGGCGCCGAGCAGTCCCCTGGGCAGGTCTTCGGCCGGCAGGGCGCTGCTGATGCAGTGCGCCACGAACAGCCCGCACCAGCTGATCTCGTCGCTGCGATAGTCGATCTTCAGCCGCTTGCCCCAGCCGATGATCAGCGGGTTGGATGCAGGCCCGGCCACTTCGGTGATGCCGATGGCACGCTGCGCCTCGATCAGCCACGGCAGCGCCAGCGGGTCAGGGGCGGCCTTGACCTCCCAATCGTGGTGGGCGTGCAGGGCAACAGCCATTTGCAAGGGGCGCATGTCTTTTCCTTTCCTGTTGGATTTGCTGAACAAAAAGGCTCCCAACCTAACATGGCATGCGCCCTGTAGGACAGCGCGGCCGGTTTGCGCTATGGAAGCGGCGACTCCCCATCCCCAATGTCAGGAAGCCCGCCGTGAAATTCTTTGCCGATACTGCCGACGTTGCCGACATTGCCGATCTGGCCGCCACCGGCCTCCTGGATGGCGTCACCACCAATCCCAGCCTGATCGCCAAGTCCGGCCGCAATTTCCTTGATGTGGTGAAGGAGATCTGCGGGCTCGTTGATGGCCCGGTCTCGGCCGAGGTGGTGGCGACTGATCATGCCACCATGATGAAGGAAGCCGCCGTGCTGCGTGCGCTGGCGCCCAACATCTGCATCAAGCTGCCCTTGACCATCGATGGCCTGAAGACCTGCAAGGCGCTGACCGGCGAGGGTGTCGAGACCAACGTCACCCTGTGCTTCTCGGCCAACCAGGCGCTGCTCGCCGCCAAGGCGGGCGCCACCTACATCTCCCCGTTCGTCGGCCGGCTTGACGATATCGGCCACGATGGGATGGAGCTGATCCAGGATATCCGCACCATCTATGACAATTATGATTTCAAGACGCAGATCCTCGTCGCCAGCGTGCGCTCGCCCGTCCATGTGCTGGCCGCCGCGCGGATCGGCGCCGATGTCGCCACCATGCCGCCGGCGGTGATCCGGGCGCTGGCAGGCCACGCCCTTACCGAAAAGGGGCTGGCCGCCTTCCTCGCCGATTGGGCCAAGACGGGGCAGTCGATCCTTTGAGTGCGGCGGGCGAGCCTCTCGCCGGGCTTGTCGGGCGCTTCCTCGCCCATGCCGGGGACCAGCGCCGCCTGTCGCCACACACGCTGAGAGCCTATGGCTTCACCCTCGAGCGGTTCGATGACTTCCTTGGCGTTCACCTGGGTGGCCCGATCGTCGGCGGCCGGCTGGCCTCACTGACCGCCGCTGACCTGCGGGCCTTTCTCGCGCTCAGGCGAAGCGAAGGGCTGAGCCCGGCCTCGCTGGCCCGCGACGTGTCTGCCTTGAAGGGCTTCTTTGCCTGGGCGCGGCGCAACGAGGGCCTGGCCTGCGATGCGATTGCCGCGCTGAAGGCCCCGAAGCAGCCGCGTCGGCTGCCGCGGGCGGTTTCGCCCGTGGACGTCACGCAGATGGTGGAGGTGGTGGCAGATGCGGCGCGCCGGCCCTGGGTGGCGGCGCGCGATGCCGCCGTGCTGTTGCTGCTCTATGGCGGCGGCCTGCGCATCGGCGAGGCGCTGTCCCTCACTGGTGCGGCGCTGCCATTGGGGGAGGTGATCGCCGTCACCGGCAAGCGCAGCAAGACACGGATCGTGCCCTTGCTGCCGCAGGTGCGGGCGGCGATCGAGGCCTATGTGGCGCAATGCCCTTTCCCGATGACAGCACAGGCACCCTTGTTCCGGGGGGTGCGCGGCGGCGCGCTCGATCCCGGCACGGTGCGCCGCGCGGTGCAGGCGGCGCGCGCCGCGCTGGCGCTGCCGCCCAGTGCGACGCCGCATGCCCTGCGGCACAGTTTTGCCACGCATCTGCTGGCGCGCGGGGCTGACCTGAGGCAGCTGCAGGAATTGCTGGGCCACGCCAGCCTGTCATCGACGCAGATCTACACGGCGGTTGATGCGGCACAGCTGCTCGACGCCTGGGCGGCGGCGCACCCGCGCGCCGATTGATCCGTCTTCAGCCGGGCCGGAAAGCGCGGCGCTGAAAGTTGAGTGTGATCGGCGACACCGTGATCAGGAACAGATCGATCTGTGGCGTGTAGGTCACCCGAAGATCGACATAGTCCTGCCCGTTGCTGGTGCCGGTGACGATCGCCATGGTCGGCTGTTCACCGCTGATGGTGCCGAACGTGCGCTGCGTGAAGGCAGCCTGCAGATCCGAATTCGGACGGCGCGGCCACAGGGTGGCGACGCGTGCGGCCTCGCCCATGCCATTCAGCACGCCGGCGCGCCCGAAATAGACCCGGGCCATCGCGAAGAAGCTGAAGATCAGCATCGCCCAGATCGGCAGGGTGAGCGCGAATTCGGCGGCAGACGCGCCGCGCCGGTCACCGGCGAGAACGCGGACAGGCGCGGCGGCGATACCGGCAAGACGGCGCATCATTGCACGCGCACCGCAGCATCGCCGATGATTTCATAGCCGCCGTTGGGGCCGTCGCCGGGCAGGATCCGGTCCAGCTTCAGGGTCGGCAGATATTCGGCGCGCAGGGTGATGGCGACATAGCGGGCCCGCGTCTGGCCGCTGGGGCACTGGGTGGTGCCATTGGACTGGCGGGTGCCATTGCATTCCAGCCAGCTTTGCAGGTTGCTGCTGATCAGCGGATCACCCCAGCGCCCCTGCGCTTCGGTGAGGGCGAAGCCGTAATCGGGGGAATAGCCCTTGCGGTTGGCCACCATCTCGATGCCGGCCTGGGCCGCCTGTTCCAGCCGCAGGCGGGTGGCAAAGCCGTTGGCCAGATCGAGTGCGCCGAGCAGCATGGTGCCCACCAATGGCAGCACGAGGGCGAATTCCGCCGCCGAGCCGCCGCGCCGATCATGCCGGAGCCGGAAGCGAACAGCCCGCATCATCCCAGCAGCCTCACCACGTCGCCCTTGAAGGCGCCGGAGCCGGACAGCGCCGGGCAGATGTTGCGGATGTCGCTGGTGCCGGTGAAGGTGATGCGATAGCCCACCATCTGCAGGCAGTCGATGTCCATGCCCGACGTGCCGTTGAACAGCAGCTCGTTCTTCGGGAAATAGAGCGCACCGCGCAGCCGCGACGAACTGTTGCCGTTGATGCGCGCCGTCTCGCTCATCGCTGTGGCCCGGCGATCCTGGTACATCAGGACGCCGGCATAGGTACCGGCGTCGGGCGCGGTGATGTTCAGCGTGGCGCCGCCATTGATCCGCACCGGGGCGGCGGTGCCGCTGGTGGTGCTGGACGTGAAGTCCGAATTGCTGAGCACGAAGGTGACGCCGGTGCCGTTGACCACAGCCTGCGAACCGATCGACAGGTCGCCATTGTTGCGCCCGTCGATGTAATAGACCCCGGGTGCCAGGTTGGCGGTGCCCTGGATGTTGAGGCCGCCGCGATAGGTGCCGGGCTGCAGGGTCTGCGTGCGGTTCGATTGCACGCGCACATTGTTGTAGACCGGGCCGGTGGGCGACGGGTTGGGCAGATCGGCGAACGGATCGCGCTGCTGCACATTGTAGGGCGTGAACACCGTGCCCGCGGCAAAATTGCCACCATTGTTGATGCTGCCCGATGCCGAGACCGGCGAGGCGAAGATGGTCGCGCTACCCTGGCCAGTGATGGCCGGCTCGCCGGTCGAGTTGGCGTGCATGCCGCATTGGGCATCAACCAGCGTGTTGCCGCTGTTGGTGATGCCAAGGGTCGGACTGGTGTCGAGCGCGATGATGCAATAGTCGCCGTCGCGTTCCAGCCCGGCGACGGCTTCGGCGCTGATGGTGACGCCTCGTCCCAGGAAGGCACTGCTGAACGGCAGGCGGCTGGTGGCCGTGAGGCGCACGCGCACGGCCGTTGCGACGCCGGCAAAGGGGCCCACCCTCGGTGCATTCTCGATCAGCGGCACGTTCGCCAGCGTGTAATTCTGGTTCTTGCCGATATCGGCGAGGGCGCCGCTGCTGGCAGCCTGCCCCTGGGTGAGCGCATAGGCGCCGGCGAGCGCCGCCGAATCGGCCTGGCGCTGGAGCGCGCGGCGCACGAGCACCCATTGCGCGGTGTCACTGGCAACGCCGGCAGCGCCGATCAGCACAGGCACCAGCATGGCAGTCATCGCCGCCACGTTGCCAGCCTTGCCCAGACGGCGGCCCTTGCCCAGACGGCGGCCCTTGCCCAGACGGCGGGCCGTTCCCGGGCCTGACTGCAAGTCCGCCCGGCTGGCACGCAGCCGGCGTCCGAAACGCCCACTCAACATACACAAGCCCCGTTGCTACGCCACAAACTGGCACTTATCGGGATATGTCATAGACATTTGTAAGTCAATTTTCGGTTAACAGCGCTGCGGTGATGTGCCGCTTGCCCGAAAGCTCAAGCACTTCCAGCCTGCGGATGGCGCCGTCTTGCAGAAAACGTCCTGCACATGGCGGGCGCGACTCGATATCGACTGTGCCGATTCGATTGCGTGCGAGCGGCTTGGCAATCAAGGTTAACGAATATCTTGTTGTCTGGCAGCGCAAACGCGAGCGCGGCTGGCCATGGCTCGGCCATCGGCGCTGCGTTGATGGCCCGGCGGGGCATGCGGGCACTTGACGCCCGCTGCCCGCTGCCCGAACGAGGGGCGCCATGAACCCGACCAACAGTCTCACCCGCTGGATCCTGATCGGCCTTGTCGCCGGGCTCGGGGTTGGCTGGGCGATCCATGCCAACTTCGCACCCGAGCAGACCAGGCAGGCGGCCTATTATCTGTCGGGCGTCACCGTCGTCTTCCTGCAGCTGATCAAGATGATCATCGCACCGCTGGTGCTGGCAACGCTCACCGTGGGTATCGCCCACATGGGATCGGGCGGTTCCGTTGGCCGCACCTTTGTGCGCACGTTGGCCTGGTTCATTGCCGCATCTGTGTTCAGCCTCGGGCTGGGCATACTGATGGTCAATCTTCTGGCACCGGGCGTTGGCGTGGGGTTGGCACTGCCGCCCGCCAGCGCGACGTCGGGCGTGCAGGGCGAGGCCTTTGATTTCATCAAGTTCCTCAAGCACATCTTCCCGAAATCGATCATCGAAGCGATGGCGACCAACGAAGTGCTGCAGATCGTGGTGTTCAGCCTGTTTGCCGGCGTCGCGCTGATCCAGATGGGGGACAAGGCCGAACCCATCAACAAGGCGCTGGATGCGGTCATGCACATGATGCTGGTGATCACCGGCCATGTGATGAAAATGGCGCCGTTCGCGGTGTTCGCCGCCATTGCCGGCTCGATCGCGGTGGAGGGCCTTGGCATCCTCATCACCTTCGGCAAGTTCGTGGGCGGCTTCTATCTGGCGCTTGCCGTGCTGTGGGCCTTTCTGCTTGGCGCAGGGGCCATCGTGCTCGGCGCGGGCGAGGTCAAGCGGCTGATCCCCGAAATCCGCGAGCCCTTCCTGATCACCTTCGCCACTGCCTCATCGGAAGCGGCCTACCCCAAGCTGCTGGCCAGCCTGGAGCGGTTCGGGGTGCCCACCCGCATCGCCTCGTTCGTGTTGCCGCTGGGCTACAGCTTCAACCTCGATGGCTCGATGATGTATTGCGCCTTCGCGTCGATCTTCATCGCCCAGGCCTATGGCATTGATCTGACCATCTGGCAGGAACTGGCGATGCTGGGCCTGTTGATGATCACGTCGAAGGGCATCGCCGGGGTGCCGCGCGCCAGCCTTGTCGTCATCGCCGCGACCCTGCCCTATTTCGACATTCCCGAAGCCGGCCTGCTGCTGATTCTGGCGGTCGATCATTTCCTCGACATGGGTCGCAGCGCGACCAACGTGATCGGCAACGCGGTGGCCACTGCGGTGATCGCCAAGTGGGACGGCGGCAGCAGCGTGCCGGCCCCCGCGCCGGCTTCGCCCGCTCAATAATAAAGTGTCGGGTTCTCCGGTGGGCCCAGGGGATCGGGGCCATAGCTGTTTGGCCCCTGCGTGCCGCGCATGCAGTACCAGACCAGCAGAACAAGGCTGAGCACGCCGCCGACCAGCAGGCCAAGGCCGATCACCAGCATGGCGCCGCCCACGCCGGCGCCGGCTGCGCCCTTGCTGCCCAGAAGGCCACCAATGGCGCCCATGCCGCCGAACAGCGCGGCGCCAGCAATGGTGGGCAGCAGCACGGCCAGCGGCGCCAGGATCCACCACCCGGTACGATCAAGATCGTGCAGACGGCGCACCGATACGGCAAGGCTGGGCAGGAAGAGACCAAGCGAGAGCAGACTGCCGGCCAGCTGTGCGCCCATGATGGCGTCGATGATGCCGGCCGGGATCGAAATCAGGATGCTGAACAGGATGAACCACCAATATTCGGCGCGCGGGCTGCGGCCTGAAAACTCGGCATAGCGCTTCAGCGGCAGCAGCATCCATTCGGTGGCCTTGCGTTCGATCATGATCGCGCTCCCTGACGGGTCATGGTGACAGCAGTTGCAGCAGGATTCAATTCACGCGCGTCAGTTCACGGGTGGCCGGCGCCGGTACGACAGCGCCTCGGCAATGTGGGCGCGGGACACGCTGTCGCTGCCAGCCAGATCGGCAATGGTGCGCGCCACCCTGAGCACCCTCGCATAGCCGCGCGCCGATAGGCGCAGCGTGTCGGCAGCTTGCGTCAACAGTCGCTGACCTTCGGCGTCCGGTGTGGCGTGGGCCTTCAGGAGCTCGCCATCGGCCTCCGCATTGGTGCGCGTCGGCGTGCCGGCATAGCGGGCGGTCTGCCGCGCGCGCGCCTGCGCCACCCGGGCGGCCACCGTGGCGCTGTTCTCGGCCGGCGGCGGCAGCGCCAGATCGGCGGCTGACAGCGCCGGCACCTCGATGTGCAGATCGATGCGGTCAAGCAGCGGCCCGGACAGTTTCGACTGGTAATCCGCCGCGCAGCGCGGCGCGCGGGCGCAGGCCAGCGCCGCATCCCCCAGATGCCCGCAGCGGCACGGGTTCATCGCGGCAATCAACTGCACCCGCGCCGGATAGGTGACGTGCGCGGCGGCGCGTGCCACCATCACCTGGCCGGTTTCCAGCGGCTGGCGCAGGCTGTCGAGCACGCCGCGCTGGAACTCGGGCAGTTCATCGAGGAAGAGGACTCCCAGATGGGCCAGGCTCACCTCGCCCGGCCGGGCCTTCATGCCGCCGCCCACCAGCGCCGGCATCGAGGCCGAATGGTGGGGCGCCCGGAACGGCCGGCTGCGCTTCAGCTTGCCGCCTTCCAGCTCGCCGGCCATGGAGGCGACCATCGAGACTTCCAGCGCCTCGGCCGGGGTGAGATCGGGCAGGATGCCGGCCAGCGCCGCGGCCAGCAGCGACTTGCCGGAACCGGGCGGGCCGCTCATCAGCAGATTGTGACCGCCGGCCGCCGCGATCTCGGCGCAGCGCTTGGGGGTTTCTTGGCCCTTGATGTCGGCAAAGTCCGGCCCGCGCCGCACGGCTTCGGCTTCGGCGCGCACCGGCTGGGGCAGCACGATGCTGCCCTTCAGATGGTTGATCAGTGACAGGAGGTCGGGCGCGGCCAGCACATTGACCTCGCCGGCCCAGGCGGCCTCAGGGCCCTGCGTTGCCGGGCAGATCAGGCCCTGCTCCTGCGCACCGGCGTGCAATGCGGCCAGCAGCACACCCGGCACCGGCAGGATGGCGCCATCGAGGCCAAGTTCGCCCACCGCCACGAAATCATCCAGCGTATCGGCCGCAACCACGCCCATGGCGGCCAGCAGGCCGAGCGCGATCGGCAGATCATAATGGCTGCCTTCCTTGGGCAGATCGGCCGGTGACAGGTTGACGATCACGCGGCGGGGCGGCAGCGACAGGCCGATGGCATGGAGGGCGGCGGCGACGCGCTCGCGGCTTTCCTTCACCGCCTTGTCGGGCAGGCCGACGGTGACGAAGTTCACCGGCCCGGCCGAAACCTGCACCTGCACATCGACACTGCGGGCCTCCAGGCCCAGAAACGCCACCGTGCCGACATGGGCCACCATCATCCGTCTCCCCAAAGCGAACGGAATTCAAGACCCGATCAAAGGCTTAGAAAATTGTGCGGCCGCGCGCAATCGCCGCCTTATGATTGCCACACGCGCGCCGTACCGAAGATGAAGATGAGTCGGCTTGGCTTTCTTGATGCGTTGGTTCGCTCCGAACCCTTCCGGGTGTTCCAGATCCTGCTGGGCGCCCTGCTCATTCCCATGGCCGGCATCATCGGGCTGCTCACGCCGCCGGGGGTTGGCCTTCTGGTGCTGGGCGCTGGCGTGGCGCTGGTGCTGCGGAACTCGCGCTGGGCACGGCGGCGTTACCTGTTCTACACGCGGCGCCATCCCAATGTGCGCAAGGCGGTTGATCTGGGCCTGATGCGCCGGCGCCGGCGCGGTCGCGGTGCACCACCCGTCGCCGCTTCATTGACGAAGCCCGCGGCTGACCCTACATCCCCGCCGATGCCCATGGTGTGAGGCCTTGATGCCGCGCGCCATATCATAGCCGCCCGTTTTGCCGCCCGCTTTGTCAAGGTCAGGATGTCCATGCTCGGTCTGAGCAGTATCGCCAAGTCCATCTTCGGATCGTCGAACGACCGCTATCTGAAGTCGCTGCGCCCGATCGTGAAGCGCATCAACGACCTGGAACCCCAGATCAGCGCGCTGTCGGACGAGGCGCTGAAGGCCCAGACGCCCAAGCTCAAGGCCGAGCTGGAGGCGGGCAAGAGCCTTGACGACATCCTGCCCGAAGCCTTCGCCACCGTGCGCGAGGCGGCCAAGCGCACGCTGGGCCAGCGCCATTATGACGTGCAGCTGATCGGCGGCATCGTGCTCCACCGCGGCGAGATCGCCGAAATGCGCACCGGCGAAGGCAAGACGCTGGTGGCGACGCTGGCCGTCTATCTGAACGCGCTCACCGGCCGGGGCGTGCATGTCGTGACGGTGAACGACTATCTGGCCAGCCGCGATGCGCAGTGGATGGGCCAGGTCTATCGCTTCCTCGGCCTGACCGTGGGCGTCATCGTGCCCAACATCGATGATCAGACCCGCCGCGCCGCCTACCAGGCCGACATCACCTACGGCACCAACAACGAATTCGGCTTCGACTATCTGCGCGACAACATGAAGTACACGCGCGAGCAGATGGTGCAGCGGCCGTTCAACTTCGCCGTGGTCGACGAGGTCGACAGCGTGCTGATCGACGAGGCGCGCACCCCGCTCATCATCTCCGGCCCCACCGACGACAAGTCGGGCCTCTACACCGCCGTCAACGCCGTGGTGAAGGAGCTGGAGCGCGAGGATGTCGAGGTTGACGAGAAGCAGAAGTCGGTCATCCTCACCGAGGCAGGCACCGAGAAGGTGGAGCAGATGCTGGGCGCCGCCGGCCTGCTCGCCACCGACAATCTCTATGATTTCGAGAATACGCAGGTGGTCCACCACCTCAACCAGGCGCTGCGCGCCATCGTCATCTTCCGGCGCGACACCGATTATATCGTGCGCGGCGGCAAGGTGGTGATCATCGACGAATTCACCGGTCGCATGATGGAAGGTCGCCGCTGGTCTGAAGGCCTGCACCAGGCGGTTGAGGCCAAGGAAGGCGTGGCCATCCAGCCGGAAAACCAGACGCTGGCCAGCATCACCTTCCAGAATTATTTCCGCATGTATCCCAAGCTTGGCGGCATGACCGGCACGGCGGCCACCGAGGCGGCCGAATTCTACGACATCTACAAGCTCAACGTGGTGGAAATCCCCACCAACCTGCCGGTCCAGCGGCGGGATGTGGACGACGAATTCTACAAGAACGGCGACGACAAGTACAAGGCGATCGTCAAGGCGATCCGCGAGGCGCAGGCCAAGGGCCAGCCGGTGCTGGTCGGCACCGTTTCGATCGAGAAGAGCGAGATGCTCTCCGACTTCCTGAAGACGGAAGGCGTGGAACATGTGGTGCTCAACGCCCGTTACCACGAGCAGGAAGCCGCCATCGTCGAGCAGGCGGGCCGCATCGGCGCCGTCACCATCGCCACCAACATGGCGGGCCGCGGCACCGACATCAAGCTGGGGGGCAACGAGGAGGCGCGCATCGCCCGCGAACTGGCCGAAGTTCCGCCCGGCCCCGAGCGCGAGGCCGCCGAGGCGAAGATCAAGGCCGAGGTGGCCGAGGAGCGCCTGCGGGTGCTGGCCGCAGGCGGCCTGTTCGTGCTGGGCACCGAACGCCACGAAAGCCGCCGCATCGACAACCAGCTGCGCGGCCGTTCGGGTCGCCAGGGCGATCCCGGCCTGTCGCGCTTCTACCTCAGCCTCGACGATGATCTGCTGCGCATCTTCGGGCAGCAGAACATGCTGTCGCGCCTGATGAATTCCGGCCTGGAAGAGGGGGAGGCCATCGTCCACCCGTGGATTTCGAAGGCGATCGAGACCGCCCAGAAGAAGGTGGAAGCCCGCAACTACGACATCCGCAAGCAGCTCCTGCAGTATGACGATGTGATGAACGACCAGCGCAAGGTCGTCTATGACCAGCGCGCCGACATCATGGACAGCGAGACCGTGGGCGACGTGGTGGTCGACATGCGCCATGAAACGGTGAACTTCATCGTCGCCAGCCGCTGCCCGCAGGGCAGCTACCCCGAACAGTGGGACATGGCCGGGCTGCAGGAGGACGTGTCGGGCATCCTGGGGCTGTCCATCGACGTGGCGCCCTGGGCGCAGGAAGAGGGCATCGATCCCGAAGTGGTGGTCGACCGCCTGATCGAACAGGCCGATGCGCTGGTCGCCGCCAAGGCTGCCACCCTGCCGGACGACACGTGGATTTCCATCGAGAAGAGCTTCCTTCTCCAGGCGCTCGATCACCACTGGAAGGAACATCTGGCGACGCTGGATTCGCTGCGCTCGGTCATCCACCTGCGCGCCTATGCCCAGAAGACGCCGATCAACGAATACAAGCGCGAGGCCTTCGCCCTGTTCGAGCGCATGTTGCAGAACGTGCGCGAGGACGTGACGCGCATGCTGGCCAACGCCCAGTTCGAGCTGAAGGCGCCAGATGACCTTGGCTCGCCGCCGGCCGAACTGCCGCCGTTCGTCACCACCCACATCGATCCCGCCACCGGCCAGAACGAAGCCGGTCCGACCCTGGCCTTCGACGCCTTCGGGTCGGCCCTCCCAACCGGATCGCTCCCGCCGGGCGCGCTTGCCGCCGCGCAGGGAGCTGCCGAAATGCTGGACATCGATCCCGAGGATGTCGAGGAGTGGCGCCAGACCGTGAGCCGCAACGCCGAATGCCCGTGCGGTTCGGGTCGCAAGTTCAAGCACTGCCACGGCGCGCTCTGACGCCGGGAAAGGCGCCGGCGCCTACCACTTCTTCATTCTTCCCGTGTAGACCGCCGGTTGCAGGGTGATCAAGGCGGGGAGCAGCGGACGTGCGGCAAGTGCAGTGCGGGGGCGAACAGCGATGACGGTGGTGAGTGCCGTGCAGCGCCAGGCGGCCGATGATGGCGCGTCGGGCCTGCGCCCGCTGGTCGTCGATCTCGATGGCACCTTGTTGCGCACCGATCTGCTGTTCGAAACCTTGTGGCGGGCGCTGGCTGGCGGGCCGAGTGCCGTGCTGGCCTTGCTTGGTGCCCTTGGCGGCGGCCGCGCCGGGCTCAAGGCCCATCTTGCCGATGTGGTGACCATCGATCCGGTTGGCCTGCCCTATGACGGCCAGGTGCTGGAGCAGATCCGCGCCGCCCGGGCCCAGGGCCGATTGACCGTGCTGTGCACCGCGTCCGATCAACGGCTGGCCGATGCGGTCGCCGGCCATCTCGGCCTGTTCGATGCCGTGCACGGTTCGGAAGGCGTGCGCAACCTGAAGGGCGCGCGAAAGGCGGAGTTCCTCGCCGAGCGCTATGGCGAGGCCGGGTTTGATTATGCCGGCGACGCGCTCGCGGATCGTGCGGTGTGGCGGCGGGCACATGGCGCCATCACGGTCGGGCTGTCCGGCCCGGCCCGGGCAGCGGTTCGGACAGCGGGCGGGCCGGTCGTGCATCTTGATCGCGCGGCCCCTGGTCCCGTGCCCTATCTGAAGGCGATGCGGCCGCACCAGTGGCTGAAGAACCTGCTCATCTTCCTGCCGCTGCTCGCCGCCCACGACCTGTCGCTGGCGGCGTGGCAGGCGGCGATCGCGGCGTTCATCGCCTTCAGCCTGATTGCCTCGAGCGTCTATCTCGCCAACGACCTGCTCGATCTGGAGGCCGATCGCGCCCACCCGCGCAAGCGCAGCCGGCCTTTTGCCGCCGGCGCCGCCAGCCTGGTGGTGGGCACCGGTCTCACCCTGCTGCTGCTGGTGGCGGGATTTGCCATTGCAACGCTGGTCGGGCAGCCGCTGTTCCTCGCTGTGCTGGCGGGCTATTTCGTGCTGACCACGGCCTATTCGCTGTGGCTGAAGCGCCGCCTGGTCATCGACATCTGCACCCTTGCCGGGCTCTACACGCTCCGGGTGATTGCCGGCGGGGTTGCCACGGGCATCGCCCTGTCGGAATGGCTGCTGGGCTTCTCGATCTTCTTCTTCCTGTCGCTGGCCGCGGTGAAGCGCCAGGCCGAACTGGTCGACGGGCTCGCCAGTGGCCGCGCCGAAGCCGCCGGCCGCGCCTATCGCACTGACGATCTGCCGATCATTTCGGCCATGGCGATCGCCGCCGGCTATGCCTCGGTGCTGCTGTTCGCGCTCTATCTCAATTCAAGCGCCGTGCTGAAACTCTATGCCCATCCCAAGCTGTTGTGGGCGATCGGCCCGGTGCTGCTCTACTGGATCAGCCGGGTGGTGATGCGGGCGCACCGTGGCACCATGCACGACGACCCCATCATCTTCGCGGTGCGCGACAGGGTCAGCCACGTGTGCGGCGTCATCATCGTTGCCGTTGTGCTGGCTGCCAGCCTGCCGTGAGCAGCGCCGCCATGACAGGCTCACCACCGACCGGAATGGCCATGGCGGCGCGCTATGCCGGCTTTGCCGTGCTCGCCACCCTTGCCAACCTGGCGGCGCAGCGCCTCGTGCTCCATCTGGGCGCCAGGCAGGTGGCAGACGGCGCGCTACTGGCGCTGGCCATCGCGGCCGGCACCATCACCGGCCTGGTGCTCAAGTATCTGCTCGACAAGCGCTGGATCTTTGCTGATCCAGAAACCGGGCTGAAGGCCCATGGCCGCAAGTTCGGGCTCTACACGGCCATGGGTCTTGTCACCACGGCGATCTTCTGGGGCGCCGAAACGCTGGCCTGGCTGGTCTGGCGCAGCGATGCAGGGCGCGAGGCGGGAGCCATTCTCGGCCTTGGTGTCGGTTACTGGCTGAAGTACCGGCTGGACCGGCGCTTCGTGTTCACGCCCAGCGGAAAAGCCACCTGATGCAGGGCAGTGATGGGGCGGTCACGACGCTGTCGGGCTGGGGGCGCACCCCGCGTGCCGATTGCCCCGTGGTGCGTCCGCGCACCGCCGATGCGGTGACAGTGCCTGGCATCGCCACCGCCCGCGACAGCATTTCCAGGGGAATGGGCCGTGCCTATGGCGACAGTGCCCTCAATCGCAATGCCGTCATCGACATGCGCGGCCTGTCGCGGTTCCTTGCCTTCGATCCGGTCACCGGCCTGCTGGTGGCCGAAGCCGGGGCGGTGCTGGCCGATATCATCGCCGCCGTCCTGCCGCGTGGCTGGTTCATGCCGGTGGTGCCCGGCACCAGCTTCGTCACGCTGGGCGGCATGATTGCCGCTGATGTGCACGGCAAGAACCATCATGGCGCCGGCTCGATCGGCCAGCATGTCGCCTGGCTGGACCTGCTGACGCCCGACGGCAAGGTGGTGCGCTGTTCGCAGGGCGAACAGCCCGATCTGTTTGCCCTCACCATCGGCGGAATGGGCCTGACCGGCCCGATCCTGCGGGCTGCCGTGCGCCTGATGCCGGTGGAAACGGGGTGGATTCGGCAGATACAGATCGCCGCACCCGATCTCGATGCCGCGCTGGCGGCGTTCGAGGACCATCTGGCCAGCCGCTATTCGGTGGCCTGGATCGATTGCCTGGCTTCGGGCCGCGCGCTGGGCCGCAGCCTGATCACGCTGGGCGATCATGCAACGGTCGCCGAGCTGCCCGAGGCGCAGCGCGTCCGGCCCTTCGCGGTGCCGGCGCGGCGGCGGCTGACGGTGCCCATGGACGCGCCGAGCTGGCTGCTCAATGGCCTCAGCGTCAAGGCCTTCAACGCGCTCTATCACGCGCGGGGGCTGCGCGCGCTGGGTGACAGCCTGGTGCCGTGGGACCGTTATTTTCACCCGCTTGATGCGGTGCTGCACTGGAACCGCATCTATGGCCGGCAGGGCTTCTGCCAGTTCCAGTGTGTGCTGCCGCTGGCGACGGCGCGCGCCGGCCTGGTGCAGTTGCTCGAAGCCATCGCGGCGGCCGGCACCGGTTCGTTCCTCGCCGTGCTCAAGCGCATGGGGCCGCAGGCAGGCATGCTGTCCTTTCCGATGGAAGGCTATACGCTGGCGCTCGATTTCCCGGCCCGCCCGCGCCCCCTGGCTTTGCTCGACCGGCTCGATCGCATCGTGATCGATCACGGCGGCCGTTTTTACCTCGCAAAGGATGCCCGCATGCCGCGCGACGTGCTGCACGCCAGCGATCCGCGCGCCGCTGCCTTCCGCGCGCGGCGCGAAGCGCTTGGCCTTGTCTCACATTTCGCCTCCCTGCAATCCGAAAGGCTCGGACTGTGACAGATGCCGCCGCGCCGGGCCCGGTGCTGATCCTGGGCGCCCGTTCGGATATCGGCATTGCCGCGGCCCACGCCTTTGCCGCGCGCGGCCATGCCATCCAGCTGGCGCTGCGCGGGCCGGACCGCGCTGCCGCCGACGCCGCCGACATCGCGCTGCGTCATGGCGTGACCGTCACTTGCCATGGCTTCGACGTGCTCGATGGCCAAAGCCATGGCGCCTTCATCGACAATCTGCCCGAACTGCCGCACATCGTGGTGTGCGCGGTCGGGCTGATGGGCGATCAGGATCGCAATCGCGCTGATCCGGCGCGGGCGGCGCTGGTGCTGCGCAGCAATCTTGAAGGCCCGGCAGCGATCCTGGAACGGCTGGCCGAACGCTTTGCGGCGCGCGGCAGCGGCGTGATCATCGGCATCTCGTCCGTCGCGGGGGACCGTGGGCGGGCGGCCAACTATCTCTATGGCGCCGCCAAGGCGGGGTTCACGGCCTGGCTGTCGGGGCTGCGGCAGCGCCTGTCGAACAGCGGCGTGCGCGTCGTCACGGTCAAGCCGGGCTTCGTGCGCACCGCGATGACGGACGGGCTCCGCCTGTCCCCGCTGCTCACCGCCAGCCCGGCACAGGTGGCGCAGCGCATCGTTGCGGCCAGCCGCGGCGGCAGCGAGGTGATATATGTGCAGCGCCGCTGGTGGCTGGTGATGGCCATCGTGAAGCTGCTGCCCGAAGCCCTGTTCAAGCGCACCCGCTTCTGACCCGCGTTCAGGCGTTCGGCACCGCCGCGCTGATGTCGGCCACCTTCAGTTCGTCCTCCCGGGTCTGGCCGCCCAGCGCAAGGAAGCGGCGCATGGCCTGCCGGGCCGGGTCGCTGAACAGCAATCGCTGGAACAGCGCGGCCTCCTGCGCGCAGCCTTCGTCCAGTGGCAGGCGGGCATTGTCCACGGATTGCTTGGCCAGCCGCACGGCCTCGGGCGGGAAGCTGGCGATGCGGCGGGCAAGGGCATCGACATGGGCATCGATGGCATCGGCCGGCAGGGCGCGGTTCAGCCAGCCCCAGCGTTCGGCCGTTTCGGCATCCACATCGATGCCGCCAAGGATGATCTCCATGGCCCGCGCCCGGCCAACCAGGCGCGGCAGGTTCTGGGTGCCGGTGCCGCCGGGGAGGATGCCGATCGGCACCTCCATCTGATTGATGATGGTCTTGCCCGTGACGCCGAAGCGCATGTCGAAGTTCATGGCCAGCTCGGCACCGCCGCCGCCCACCCGGCCTTCGATCTGGGCGATGGTCACCGTGTCCATCGTGCGAAAGGCGTGGCACATCTGGTGGTAGCTGTTGGAAGCCTCGGTCGGTGCCTCCGGTCCGTCGGCGATGGCGATCAGGGCCTCGACATCGAAATGGGCGAGGAAGAAATCCGGATCGGCGCTCTTCAGCACGAACACCAGCGCGCAAGCATCGGCGGCCAGTTCCGCGGCCAGCCGCGCCAGCTCGCCGAACAGCGCCATGGTGATGAGGTTGATCGGCGGATTGTCGATGGTGGCGGTGACCAGCGGGCCATCACGCGTCACGGTCAGCAGGCTGTAGCCATCATAAGCCATCGTTGATCCTCCCTGATCGCGCCGCAGTCTATGGCTGATGGGGCAGCCGGGAAACGCGCGAATGGGATGGGCCGGGCGGGCGCGGGCCATGTTGACCGCGCCGGTCATAAAGTCTATGGGCGCGCATCCCCGAGCGGCGGCAACGCTGGCAAGGGGGATACGACAGACGGCACCGTGTGCGAACGGCCTTCCGGCGAAACGGGGGGCCTTTTGCGCTTATGTGATGATTTTCCATCAACGGGGCAGGTCTGGAGTAGGCCGGCGGCCATGGTGGCTCCGGTCGAAGCGAGAAGAGAGACAATGCCAACGATCAACCAGTTGATCCGCAAGGGTCGCACGCCCCAGAAGGCGCGCAACAAGGTGCCGGCCATGGAGGCCAACCCGCAAAAGCGTGGCGTTTGCACCCGTGTTTACACCACCACCCCCAAGAAGCCGAACTCGGCGCTTCGCAAGGTGGCCAAGATCCGTCTGACCAATGGCTTTGAAGTCATCGGCTACATTCCGGGTGAAGGCCACAATCTGCAGGAACACTCGGTCGTGCTGATTCGTGGCGGCCGCGTGAAGGATCTTCCCGGCGTGCGCTACCATATCGTGCGCGGCGTGCTCGACACGCAGGGCGTGAAGAACCGCAAGCAGAGCCGTTCCAAGTACGGCGCCAAGCGTCCGAAGTAAGGGGGTAAGATCACATGTCCCGTCGTCGTCGCCCTGAAAAGCGCATCGTGAACCCCGATCCGAAGTTCGGGGATGTCGTCCTGTCCAAGTTCATGAATCTCGTCATGCTGCAGGGCAAGAAGTCGGTGGCCGAAAGCATCGTCTATTCGGCGCTGGAAACCATCGAGGCCAAGAGCCGCCGTGAACCGCTGGGCGTGTTCCACGATGCGCTGGCCAACGTGCGCCCGGGCATCGAGGTGCGCAGCCGCCGCGTTGGTGGTGCCACCTACCAGGTGCCGGTGGAAGTCCGCCCGGATCGTGGCCAGGCGCTGGCCATCCGCTGGATCATCTCGGCCGCCCGCAAGCGCTCTGAACACACGATGGCCGCACGGCTGTCGGCCGAACTGATGGACGCTGCCGCCAACCGCGGCTCCGCCGTCAAGAAGCGCGAAGACACGCACCGGATGGCGGAAGCCAACCGCGCCTTCTCGCACTACCGCTGGTAATCGCTGGTGGCCGGTCCCCCCGGGGGCCGGCCGCTGCCTTGCATCCCCTATCTGAGGCTTTTCCCCATGCCCCGCAGTCATCCGCTCGAGCGTTACCGCAACATCGGCATCATGGCCCACATCGATGCCGGCAAGACGACCACGACCGAGCGCATCCTCTACTACACCGGCAAGTCCTACAAGATCGGCGAAGTGCACGAAGGCACCGCCACCATGGACTGGATGGAGCAGGAGCAGGAGCGCGGCATCACCATCACGTCGGCGGCGACCACCTGCTTCTGGCGCGGTGAGGATGGCAAGGGCGAAGAGCATCGCATCAACATCATCGACACGCCCGGGCACGTCGATTTCACCATCGAGGTGGAACGCTCGCTGCGCGTGCTGGACGGCGCGGTCGCCTGCTTCGACGGTGTGGCCGGCGTGGAGCCGCAGTCCGAAACCGTGTGGCGCCAGGCTGACAAGTATCGCGTGCCGCGCATGTGCTTCGTCAACAAGCTGGACCGCACCGGCGCCAGCTTCGATCGCTGTGTGCAGATGATCAAGGATCGCCTCGGCGCCCGCCCGGCGGTGCTGTATCTGCCGATCGGTCTCGAAAGCGATTTCGTCGGCCTGGTTGACCTGGTGCAGAACCGTGCCATCGTGTGGCTGGAAGAAAGCCTGGGGGCCAAGTTCGAATACAAGGACATCCCGGACGAGCTGAAGGACGCCGCTGCCGCTGCCCGCTCCGAACTGATCGAGCTGGCCGTCGAGCAGGACGACGCCGCGATGGAAGCCTATCTGGAAGGCCAGGAGCCGGACGTTGCCACCCTGAAGGCGCTGATCCGCAAGGGCACGCTGAACTTCGACTTCGTGCCGGTGCTGTGCGGTTCGGCGTTCAAGAACAAGGGCGTGCAGCCGCTGCTCGATGCCGTCATCGATTATCTGCCCAGCCCGCTGGACATTCCGCCGGTGCAGGGCGTCAAGCCGGACAGCGATGTCGAGGAAACCCGCAAGGCCGATGACAACGAGCCCTTCTCGGCGCTGGCCTTCAAGATCATGACCGACCCGTTCGTCGGCACACTGACCTTTGCCCGCATCTATTCGGGCAAGCTGGAAGCGGCCTCCACCGTGCTGAACAGCGTCAAGGACAAGCGCGAGAAGATCGGCCGCATGCTGCTGATGCACGCCAACAACCGCGAGGACATCAAGGAAGCCATGGCCGGCGATATCGTTGCGCTGGTCGGCCTCAAGGAAGTCACCACCGGGGACACGCTGTGCGCCCCGCTGAAGCCGATCATCCTGGAGCGCATGGAATTCCCCGATCCGGTGATCGAGGTGGCCGTGGAACCCAAGACCAAGGCCGACCAGGAAAAGATGGGCATCGCGCTCAATCGCCTGGCGCAGGAAGACCCGTCGTTCCGCGTCAGCTCGGACAACGAGAGCGGCCAGACCATCATCAAGGGGATGGGCGAACTCCACCTCGAGATCCTGGTGGACCGCATGAAGCGCGAGTTCAAGGTGGAAGCCAATGTCGGCGCGCCGCAGGTCGCCTATCGCGAGAGCCTCGCGAAGAAGGTGGACGTGGACTACACCCACAAGAAGCAGTCGGGTGGCTCCGGCCAGTTCGGCCGCGTCAAGATCGTGGTCGAACCGGGCGAACGCGGTTCGGGCATCGAGTTCGTCGACGAGGTGAAGGGCGGCAACGTGCCGCGTGAATATATCCCGGCCGTTGAAAAGGGCATCCGTGACGTGGCCTCGTCGGGCCACCTGATCGGCTTCCCGCTGATCGACTTCAAGGCGACGCTGTATGATGGTGCCTACCACGACGTCGATTCGAGCGCGCTGGCGTTCGAAATCACCGGTCGCGGCGCCATGCGCGAAGCGGCGGACAAGGCGGGCATCAAGATCCTCGAGCCGGTGATGAAGGTCGAGGTGGTGACGCCGGAGGATTATCTGGGTGACGTCATCGGCGACCTCAACAGCCGCCGCGGCCAGATCCAGGGCACCGACACGCGCGGCAACGCGCAGGTGATCGAGGCGATGGTGCCGCTGGCCAACATGTTCGGTTATGTGAACAACCTGCGCTCCATGTCGCAGGGGCGTGCCCAGTACACCATGCAGTTCAGCCACTATGACGAAGTGCCGTCGAACGTGGCGGAGGAAATCAAGCTCAAGCTGGCTTGATTTTTCGTTGGATGCCGCTAGTCAGCGCGCCTCAAGGTGCGCTGATTCGGCGACTCCCCGCTGAAACCACCGCACCGGCGGCGCCCGACGGGCTTTGCCGGAACCAAGTTGAACCCATCACGTAAGGAAGAAGGTAAGGGCCATGGCCAAAGCCAAGTTCGAGCGGAACAAGCCGCACTGCAACATCGGGACCATTGGTCACGTCGACCATGGCAAGACCTCGCTGACCGCCGCCATCACCAAGGTGCTGGCCGAAACCGGCGGCGCCACCTTCGTGGACTATGCCAACATCGACAAGGCGCCGGAAGAGCGCGAGCGCGGCATCACCATCTCGACCGCCCACGTCGAGTATGAGACCAGCGAGCGCCACTATGCGCACGTCGACTGCCCGGGCCACGCCGACTATGTGAAGAACATGATCACCGGTGCCGCGCAGATGGACGGCGCCATCCTGGTCGTGTCGGCCACCGACGGCCCGATGCCGCAGACTCGCGAGCACATCCTGCTGGCCAAGCAGGTGGGCGTTCCGGCCATGGTCGTGTTCATGAACAAGGTCGACATGGTCGACGATCCGGAAATCCTGGAGCTGGTGGAACTGGAAATCCGCGAACTGCTGTCCAAGTACGACTTCCCGGGCGATGACATTCCGATCGTCAAGGGTTCGGCGCTGTGCGCGCTGGAAGGCAAGCAGCCGGAAATCGGCCACGCGGCCATCCTTGAGCTGATGAAGGCCGTTGACGCCTACATCCCGCAGCCGGAGCGTCCGCTGGACAAGCCGTTCCTGATGCCGATCGAAGACGTGTTCTCGATCTCGGGCCGCGGCACCGTCGTGACCGGCCGTGTCGAAACCGGCATCGTCAAGGTGGGCGACGAACTGGAAATCGTCGGCATCCACGACACCCGCAAGACCGTCTGCACCGGCGTTGAAATGTTCCGCAAGCTGCTCGATCAGGGCCAGGCCGGCGACAACATCGGTGCCCTTCTGCGCGGCGTGGGCCGTGAGGAAGTCGAGCGTGGCCAGGTTCTGGCCAAGCCGGGTTCGATCACCCCGCACACCGAGTTCACCGCCGAGGTGTATGTGCTGTCGAAGGACGAAGGTGGCCGTCACACGCCGTTCTTCGCCAACTATCGCCCGCAGTTCTACTTCCGCACCACCGACGTGACCGGCACCGTTGAGCTGCCGGAAGGCACCGAGATGGTGATGCCGGGCGACAACGTGCAGCTCAAGGTCAAGCTGATCGCTCCGATCGCCATGGACCAGGGTCTGCGCTTCGCCATCCGCGAAGGCGGCCGCACCGTCGGCGCCGGCGTGGTTGCGTCGATCATCAAGTGAGTGTATGGGGCCGCTTCCCTCGGGGAGCGGCCCTGATTCGCTGATGCGCGTCAACCGCCGCGTCAGCGACAGCCGGGCTCCACGGCTTTAAACCGGGGCAGTTATTTCGAAGCGGCCGGTGCAACCCCGACCTCACATCGGGGATGAACCGGTCCGCTTTTTTTGAACCGACGCTGCCAGGAAACTGGCGAACGACAAGATTGGTGCCATGGACGCTCAGAACATCCGCATCCGCCTGAAGGCTTTTGACCACCGTGTGCTCGATCTGGCCACGGGCGAGATCGCCGACACTGCCAAGCGGACCGGCGCTGCCATTCGTGGGCCGATTCCGCTGCCGACGCGCTTCGAGAAGTTCACCGTGAACCGTTCGCCGCACGTCGACAAGAAGAGTCGTGAGCAGTTCGAGGTGCGCACCTACAAGCGCCTTCTCGACATTGTGGACCCGACCCCGCAGACGGTGGACGCGCTGATGAAGCTCGATCTGGCCGCCGGCGTGGACGTGGAAATCAAGCTCGGCAAGTAACCGTCCCGACCAAATACGCGGAGCGACTTTGGAAGGGTCACGCCCCTCCCCTGGGAAACCAGGGGCCTGGAGACAGGAGTTGGGCCTCTGATGAAAGGAAACAGATCATGCGCACAGGCGTGATCGCGAAGAAGATGGGGATGACGCGGATTTTCCGCGAGGATGGCCGGCATGTCCCGGTCACCGTTCTCGCCCTCGAGAACAACCAGGTCGTCGCGGTGAAGACCGACGAGACCGATGGCTACACTGCCGTGCAGCTTGGCGCCGGCGTGAAGAAGGCCAAGAACACCAGCAAGCCGGAACGCGGCCACTTCGGCAAGGCCGAGGTGGAGCCCAAGGCCAAGGTGGCGGAATTCCGTGTCGCGGCCGATGCCGTGCTGGAAGCCGGTGCCACCATCAGCGCCGATCATTTCGTCCCGGGCCAACTGGTCGATGTCACCGGCATCACCCAGGGCAAGGGCTTTGCCGGCGCCATGAAGCGCTGGGGCTTCGGCGGTCTGCGTGCCACGCACGGCGTGTCGGTTTCGCACCGCTCGCACGGTTCGACCGGCAACCGCCAGGATCCGGGTCGCGTGTTCAAGGGCAAGAAGATGGCCGGGCACATGGGCGCCCGCCAGCGCACCCAGCAGAATCTCGAAATCGTCTCGACCGATGTGGAGCGCGGCCTGCTCTTCGTGATGGGCTCGGTGCCCGGCTCGAAGGGCGGCTGGCTGCTCGTGAAGGACGCGGTGAAGGTGCCGCGCAAGGCCGAGGCCCCGTATCCGGCTGCCCTGAAGGTGGCCGCCAACAATGATGCCGCGCCCGTCGTGGAGGCTGATGCCGCCCCGGCCGGTGAAGAAGCGACGGAGGCCTGATCATGAAGGTCCAGGTGAAGACCCTGACCGCTGCCGACGCCGGTGAGATCGAGCTGTCCGAAGCCGTGTTCGGCAAGGAGCCGCGGCTCGACATCCTGCACCGCGTGGTGACCTGGCAGCTGGAAAAGCGCCGCGGCACTGCGAGGAAGGCGCGTGAGCGCAGCGAAGTCGCCCGCACCGGCAAGAAGCTGGGCAACCAGAAGGGCGGCGGCCGGGCCCGTCACGGCAACCGCGCTGCGCCGCAGTTCATCGGCGGCGGCAAGGCCCACGGCCCGCGCGTGCGTGATTTCGATCCGTCGCTGAACAAGAAGATCCGCCGTCTCGGCCTGGCCATCGCCCTGTCGGTGAAGGCCCAGGAAGGCAAGCTGATCGTTGTCGAAGACCTGAACCTGGGTGAAGCCAAGACCAAGGCCTTCGTCGCCTCGCTGGCCAAGCTGGGCATCACGTCGGGCCTGTTCATTGATGGTGCCGCGGTTGACGTGGGCTTCGCCCGCGCTTCGGCCAACGTGCCGCACATCGACGTGCTGCCGGCGATCGGCGCCAACGTCTACGACATCCTCAACCACGACACGCTGGTGCTCACCCGCGCCGCCGTTTCGGCTCTGGAGGCCCGGGTCAATGGCTAACATCGACATCAAGCACTACGACGTTGTCGTGAAGCCGGTGATCACCGAGAAGTCGACGCTGGTCAGCGAATTCAACCAGGTTGTCTTCCAGGTCGCCAGGCAAGCCACCAAGCCGCAGATCAAGGCGGCTGTCGAGGCGCTCTATGGCGTCAAGGTGCTGGCCGTGAACACCATGGTGGCCAAGGGCAAGACCAAGCGCTGGCGTGGCCAGGAATATCGCCGGTCCGACGTGAAGAAGGCCGTGGTGACGGTTGCCGATGGCGATCGCATCGACGTGACCACCAGCATCTGAGGGCGGGAACAATGGCACTGAAGAACTACAACCCGACCAGCCCCGGCCAGCGCGGCCTGGTGCTCGTCGACCGTTCCGCCCTGCACAAGGGTCGCCCGGTCAAGGCGCTCACCGAGGGCCTGAAAAAGACCGGCGGTCGCAACAACAAGGGCCACGCCACGGCGCGCGGCATTGGCGGTGGCCACAAGCGCCTGTATCGCATCGTCGATTTCAAGCGCCGCCTGTGGGACGTCGCCGCGACCGTCGAACGTCTGGAGTATGACCCCAACCGTTCGGCCTTCATCGCCTTGGTCACCTATGCCGACAAGGCGAAGACCCAGGCCTATATCATAGCGCCGCAGCGCCTCGCTGTTGGCGACCAGGTGATCGCCGGCAAGAAGGTCGACGTGAAGCCGGGCAACGCGATGGAAATCGGCCAGATGCCGGTTGGCACCATCGTCCACAATGTCGAGTTGAAGCCCGGCAAGGGCGGCCAGCTGGCCCGCGCCGCCGGCACGTTCGTGCAGGTGGTGGGCCGCGACAAGGGCATGGTGATCATCCGCCTCAACAGCGGTGAACAGCGCTATGTCCGTGCCGAGTGCATGGCCACTGTGGGTGCCGTTTCCAACCCGGACAACAGCAACACCAACCTGGGCAAGGCCGGCCGCAACCGCTGGCTGGGCTATCGTCCGCTCACCCGCGGCGTTGCCAAGAACCCGGTCGACCACCCGCATGGTGGTGGTGAAGGCCGCACCTCGGGCGGTCGCCACCCGGTGACCCCGTGGGGCAAGCCGACCAAGGGCATGAAGACGCGTTCGAACAAGGCGACGGATCACATGATCATCCGTTCGCGCCACGCGAAGAAGAAGAGGTAAGCGCGCATGAGCCGCTCAGTCTGGAAGGGTCCGTTCGTGGAGCTGTCGCTCCTGAAGAAGGCCGAAGCCGCGCAGGCCTCTGGTGCGCGCGCGCCGATCAAGACCTGGTCGCGCCGCTCCACGATCCTGCCGCAGTTCGTGGGTCTCACCTTCAACGTGTACAATGGCAAGAAGCACATCCCGGTTCTCGTCAACGAGGACATGGTGGGGATGAAGCTGGGTGAATTCGCGCCGACGCGCTTCTTCCCCGGCCACGCTGCTGACAAGAAGGGCAAGCGCTGATGTCCAAGCCAAAGTCCCCGCGCAAGGTTGGCGACCGTGAGGCGCTGGCCGTTGCCACCACCATCCGCGGTTCGGCCTACAAGCTGAACCTGGTTGCCGGCCTGATCCGCGGCCGCAAGGCGTCCGACGCGCTGAACATCCTCGCCTTTTCCAAGAAGGCGATGGCGGTTGACGTGCGCAAGGTGCTGGCGTCGGCGGTTGCCAATGCCGAGAACAACCACAATCTCGATGTCGATGCGCTGGTCGTCAAGGAAGCCAGCGTTGGCAAGGCGATCACCATGAAGCGCTTCACGCCGCGGGCCCGTGGCCGCGCCTCGGCCATCAGCAAGCCGTTCAGCCGCTTGCGCGTCGTCGTGCGCGAAGCCGGTGAAGAGGGAGCAAACTAATGGGTCACAAGACGTCCCCCATCGGTCTGCGCCTGCAGATCAATCGCACCTGGGACAGCCGCTGGTTCGCCAAGGGCGATGACTATGGCAACCTGCTGCTGGAAGACCTGCGCATCCGTGAGTTCATCCTGAAGAACCACGCCCAGGCCGCCATCTCCAAGGTGGTGATCGAGCGTCCGGCCAAGCTGTGCCGCGTGTCCATCTATGCCGCGCGCCCCGGCGTGATCATCGGCAAGAAGGGCGCCGACATCGAGAAGCTCAGGAAGCAGATCGCGCAGATGACCCGCAGCGACGTGTCGCTGAACATCGTCGAGATCCGCAAGCCGGAAATCGATGCCAAGCTGGTTGCGGCCGGCGTGGCTGACCAGCTGGAGCGCCGCATCGCGTTCCGCCGTGCCATGAAGCGCGCGGTGCAGTCGGCCCTGCGCCTGGGTGCTGAAGGCATCAAGATCACCTGCTCCGGCCGCCTGGGCGGCGCCGAAATTGCCCGCACCGAATGGTATCGCGAAGGCCGTGTGCCGCTGCACACCCTGCGCGGCAACGTCGATTACGCCGAGGCCCAGGCCCACACCGCCTATGGCGTGTGCGGCGTCAAGGTGTGGATCTTCAAGGGCGAGATCATGGCCCATGACCCGATGGCGCAGGACCGTCTCATGATGGAAGCCCAGACCTCGGGCGTCCGTCCGGCGCGCTGAGAAGGAATAGACGATGCTGCAACCAAAGCGCACCAAGTTCCGCAAGGCGTTCAAGGGCCGCATCCATGGCAATGCCAAGGGTGGCACGGCGCTGAACTTCGGCGCCTTCGGCCTGAAGGCCATGGAGCCGGAGCGGATCACCGCCCGCCAGATCGAAGCGGCCCGCCGCGCGATCACCCGCCACATCAAGCGCCAGGGCCGCCTGTGGATCCGCGTGTTCCCCGATGTGCCGGTGTCGTCGAAGCCGGCTGAAGTTCGCATGGGCTCGGGCAAGGGTTCGCCGGAATATTGGGTGGCCCGCGTGAAGCCCGGCCGCGTCATGTTCGAGCTTGACGGCGTGCCGCACGATGTGGCGGCCGGCGCCTTCGAACGCGCCGCTGCAAAGCTGCCGATCAAGGTGAAAATGGTGGTTCGTCTCGGCGAACCGACGAGTCAGGACTGAGACCATGGCCAACACGTTTGCCGATCTGAAGGTTTCGACCGACGATCAGCTCGCCACCCAGCTCGCCGAGCTGAAGCGCGAGCAGTTCAACCTGCGGTTCCAGGCGGCCACCGGCCAGCTGGAAAAGCCGGGCCGGGTGCGCGAAGTGCGCCGCACCATCGCCCGCATCAAGACGCTGCAATCGGCCCGCAAGGCCGTGCAGACTGGAGCATAAGACATGCCGAAGCGTGTTCTGCAGGGCACCTGCGTGTCCGACAAGGGTGACAAGACGGTTGTTGTGCTGGTGGAGCGCAAGGTTGCGCACCCGGTGTACGGCAAGATCATCCGTCGCTCGAAGAAGTATCACGCCCATGACGAGGGCAATGTGATCAAGGCTGGCGACACGGTGCGCATCGAGGAATGCGCTCCCGTGTCCAAGCTGAAGACGTGGAAGGTTCTGGAAAAAGTCGGCTGAGCCGGCGTTCCGGGTGAGAGTTGAACCCGTCTGCCGGTCGGAATCGGCAGACTTTTTGGAAGGATCGAACGCATGATCCAGATGCAGACGAACCTCGACGTGGCGGACAACAGTGGCGCCAAGCGGGTGATGTGCATCAAGGTCCTGGGTGGCTCCAAGCGCCGCTTTGCCGGTGTGGGCGACATCATCGTGGTGTCGGTCAAGGAAGCGCAGCCCAAGGGCAAGGTGAAGAAGGGTGATGTGCACCGCGCTGTCGTGGTGCGCACCGCCAAGGATATCCGCCGTCCCGACGGCTCGGTTATCCGTTTCGACAGCAACGCGGCTGTGCTGATCAACAAGAACGAGGAGCCGATCGGCACCCGTATCTTTGGCCCGGTGGTGCGCGAGCTGCGCGCGACCGGCCACATGAAGATCATCAGCCTTGCGCCCGAGGTGCTGTGATGAGCGCTGCCAAGATCAAGAAGGGTGACACGGTCATCGTCCTGTCCGGCAAGGACAAGGGCAAGGAAGGTACCGTGACCCAGAACCTGCCGCGCGAAGGCAAGGTGGTGGTGGCCGGTGTGAACCTGATCACCCGTCACAACAAGCCGAACCAGGCCAACCCGAACGGTGGCATCGAGCGCGTGGAAGCGCCGATGGCGGTCGCCAAGGTGGCGCTGAAGGATCCGAAGACCGGCCAGCCGACTCGCGTCGGTTTCGCCACGGTCGATGGCAAGAAGGTGCGCGTCGCCAAGAAGTCGGGAGCCGTGATCAATGGCTGACAAGCTCACACCCCGCATGCAGACCCTGTATGCCGATCGCGTTCGTCCGAAGATGATCGAGCTGTTCGGCTACAGGAACCTGATGGAAGTGCCGAAGATCGAGAAGATCGTGCTCAACATGGGCGTCGGTGAAGCCACCCAGGACAAGAAGAAGGTCGAGCAGGCCGCCGCCGAAATGGCCCTGATTGCCGGGCAGAAGCCGGTCATCTGCCGGGCCAAGAAGTCGGTCGCGCAGTTCAAGCTGCGTGAAGGCATGCCGATCGGCTGCAAGGTCACGCTGCGCCGCGAACGCATGTATGAGTTCCTGGATCGCCTGGTCACCATCGCGCTGCCGCGCGTGAAGGACTTCCGTGGCCTGTCGGCCAAGTCGTTCGACGGCCGGGGCAACTATGCCATGGGCATCAAGGAACAGCTGATCTTCCCGGAGATCAACTATGACCGGATCGAGCAGATCCGCGGCATGGACATCATCGTGGCAACGACCGCCCGGACCGACGAGGAAGCGCGCGCCCTGCTCGCCCTCTTCGGCTTCCCGTTCGTTGGCTACACCCTGGAAAAGAAGGCGGCCTGAGCCATGGCAAAGCTGTCGATGATCAACAAGAACGAGCGTCGCAAGGCGCTGGTGGTGAAATATGCCGGCAAATATGCCGTGCTGAAGGCGATTGCCGGCGACGCCAGCCGTTCCGACGAGGAGCGTTTCCTGGCCCGCCTGAAGATGGCCGAACTGCCGCGCAACGCGAACCCGACCCGGGTGCGCAACCGCTGCGAACTCACGGGCCGTCCGCGCGCCTATTACCGCAAGTTCAAGCTCTCCCGCGTCATGCTGCGTGAACTGGCCAACAAGGGCCTGATCCCCGGCGTGATCAAGTCGAGCTGGTAAGGATAGACAAGATGTCGATGTCTGATCCCCTGGGCGATATGCTCACCCGGATCCGCAACGGCCAGCAGGCCCGCAAGGATTCGATCGTCACCCCGGCCTCCAAGCTGCGCGCCCGCGTGCTGGATGTGCTGCAGCGCGAAGGCTATATCCGCGGCTATGCACCGCTGGCCGACGGCGCCCACCAGAATCTTCGGATCGATCTGAAGTATTTTGAAGGCCGCCCCGCGATCCAGCACCTGGCCCGCGTGTCCAAGCCCGGCCGCCGCGTCTACAGCGGCAGCGCCGAGCTGCCGCGCGTGCGCAACGGTCTGGGCATCACCATCGTTTCGACGCCCCAGGGCGTTCTGTCGGACGCGGAAGCGCGCGAGAAGAACGTGGGCGGCGAAGTCCTCTGCCAGGTGTTCTGACCATGTCGCGCATCGGAAAGAAAGCAGTGCCGGTTCCGGCCGGTGTCACCGCCACCATCGCTGACCGTGTGCTCAGCGTGAAGGGCCCGAAGGGCGAGATGTCGATGCCGCTGGTGGACGACATCAGCTACACCATCGATGGTGGCCAGATCGCCGTGCAGCCGGCCAACGACACCAAGCGCGCCCGCGCCTTCTGGGGCATGCAGCGCACCATGGTGGCCAACCTGGTCACCGGTGTCACCGACGGCTTCACCAAGGTGCTGGAAATCAGCGGCGTCGGCTATCGCGCGTCGGTGCAGGGCAAGAACCTGAAGCTGCAGCTTGGCTACAGCCACGACGTCGATTTCCCGATTCCGGACGGCATCACCATCAAGACGCCGGACCAGACCACCGTGGAAATCAGCGGCTCTGACAAGCAGCGCGTTGGCCAGGTGGCCGCCGAGATCCGCCGCTGGCGCAAGCCGGAGCCCTACAAGGGCAAGGGCATCAAGTATCGCGGCGAGTATATCTTCCGCAAGGAAGGGAAGAAGAAATGACCAAGCTCACCCCCTTCGAGCAGCGCCGGCGCCGCGTGCGCACGGCCATCCGCCTCAAGAGCGGCGGCCGCCCGCGCTTGTCGATCCACCGGTCGTCGCAGCACATCTATGCCCAGATCATCGACGACACCAAGGGCATCACCGTGGCTGCCGCCTCTACCCTGGAAAAGGACGTGCGCGGCGCCACCGGGGCCACCACCGACGCGGCAGCGGCGGTTGGCAAGCGCCTGGCGGAACGCGCCAAGGCTGCCGGCGTGTCGGCCGTGGTGTTCGACCGTGGCGGTTTCCTCTTCCATGGCCGCGTGAAGGCGCTGGCCGATGGCGCCCGCGAAGGCGGGCTGGAGTTCTGATATGAGCGAAGAGATCGAAGTTGCCGGCGGCGCGCCGGAAGGCGAAGGCCGGGGTCCTGGCGGCCGCGGTCGCGGTCGCGGCGGCGAGCGAGGCCGTGGTGGCCCGCGCGGTGAGCGTGGCGAGCGCGGCCAGCGTCGCGGTCGCGAAGCCAGTGGCGAGCCGGCCGGCGAAGAGCTGATCGAAAAGCTGGTCCATATCAATCGCGTCTCCAAGACCGTGAAGGGCGGCAAGCGCTTCGGTTTTGCGGCGCTGGTCGTGGTGGGTGACGGCAAGGGCCGTGTCGGCTTCGGCCACGGCAAGGCCCGCGAAGTGCCGGAAGCCATCGCCAAGGCGACGGCGGCCGCCAAGAAGGCGATGATCCGCGTGCCGCTGCGCGACGGCCGCACGCTGCACCATGATGGCTTCGGCCACTTTGGCGCCGGCAAGGTCTATGTCCGCTCCGCCACGCAGGGCACCGGCATTATCGCCGGCGGTCCGATGCGCGCCGTGTTCGAATCGCTGGGTGTTGCCGACGTGGTCACCAAGTCGGTTGGCACCAACAACCCCTACAACATGATCCGCGCCACCTTCGCGGCACTGACCGGCCAGGTCAGCCCGAAGAGCGTGGCCCAGCGTCGCGGCAAGAAGGTTGCCGACCTGCTGGCCCGCCGTGGCGACGTGTCGGCCAAGGCCGCCGAGGCCGAAGCCGAAGCAGTGGCGTGAGGAGGACATCATGGCCAAGCTGAAAGTCACCCAGATCGGCTCGCCGATCCGCCGGGCACCGATCCAGGAAAAGAACCTGATCGGCCTGGGCCTGAACAAGCTGCACCGCACCCGCGAGCACAATGACACGCCGGAAGTGCGTGGCATGATCGCCAAGGTGGCGCACCTGGTGAAGGTGGAAGAGCTGGCGTAAGCGCCGGAAACATCAAGCGCGTAAGCGAAAGCGAGTGCAGACAATGACGACCAAGCTGAACGATCTTCATGACAATCCCGGCGCCCGCAAGAAGCGCGTGCGCGTCGGTCGCGGCATCGGCTCCGGCCTGGGCAAGACCGCCGGGCGCGGCCAGAAGGGCCAGACCAGCCGTTCGGGCGTGGCCATCAACGGCTTCGAAGGCGGCCAGATGCCGCTGCACATGCGGCTGCCCAAGCGCGGCTTCAACAACATCTTCCGCAAGGACTATGCGGTGCTGAACCTGGGCACGCTGCAGGCCGCCATCGACGCCGGCAAGCTGGATGCCAAGCAGACGATCGACGCCGATGCGTTGGTGAAGGCCAAGGTGCTGACCTACGCGCGCGATGGCGTGCGCCTGCTGGGCGTTGGTGCGCTCACTGCGAAGGTGACGCTGAAGCTGGCCGGTGCCTCAGCCTCGGCCAAGGCGGCCGTGGAAGCTGCTGGCGGTTCGATCGAACTGCCTGCGCCTGCCCCTGCGCCGCTGAGCCGTGACGAGCAGAAGGCCGCCCGCGCCGCCGCTCGTGCCGCGAAAGCCGGCAAGTAATCCACGTCTTGGGTCAAACGACCCCATGGCAATTGCGCCGCGTGTCGCCTACATGGGGCCGATACGCGGCGCTTTGCCGTTCTTGACCATGTTTTGATCGGGTAGGTGCAATGGCGTCAGCCGCCGAACAGATGGCCGCGAACCTGTCGTTCGCGAATTTCTCCAAGGCCACCGAGCTGAAGAACCGCATCTGGTTCACGCTGGGGGCGCTGATCGTGTTCCGCCTGATCAGCTTCGTGCCGCTCCCCGGCATTGATCCGCTGGCGCTGTCCAGCCTGTTCGAACAGACGCGCGGCGGCGTGCTCGACTTCTTCAACATGTTCTCGGGCGGCGCGCTCGAACGCATGAGCCTGATTGCGCTGGGCGTCACGCCCTACATCACCGCGTCGATCGTGGTGCAGCTGCTCACCTCGCTGATCCCCAGCTTCATGGCGCTGAAGAAGGAAGGCGAAAGCGGTCGCAAGACGCTCAATCAATACACCCGCTTTGGCACCGTCTTCCTCACCATCGCCCAGGGCTATGGCATCGCGCTCGGCCTCGAAGGCTGGGGTGCGGGGCAGGGCGTGTCCGCGGTCATCGATCCGGGCTGGTTCTTCCGCATTTCCACGGTGATCTCGCTGCTGGGCGGCACCATGTTCCTGATGTGGCTGGGCGAACAGATCACCAGCCGCGGCATCGGCAACGGCATCTCGCTGATCATCATGGCCGGCATCGTCGCGCAGCTGCCAGTCGCACTGGGCACCATGTTCGAACAGGGCCGCACCGGCGCGCTCTCGCCGGGCTTCGTGCTGCTGGTGGCGGTCGTGGCGCTGGCCACCATCGCCTTCATCTGCCTGATGGAGCGGGCGGTGCGGAAGGTTCTGATCCAGTATCCCAAGCGCCAGGTCGGCAACCGCATGTTCCAGGGTGACAGCAGCTTCCTGCCGCTGAAGATCAACACCTCGGGCGTGATCCCGCCGATCTTTGCCAGCTCGCTGCTGCTGATGCCCTTGACGGTCGCGCAGTTCCTCAGCCAGCAGGGCAATGCGCCGGAATGGCTGACCACGGTGACGACCGCGCTCCAGCACGGCGCGCCGCTCTACATGATCCTCTATGCTGCCGGCATCATCTTCTTCAGCTTCTTCTACACCGCCGTGGTGTTCAACCCGGAAGAGACAGCGGACAATCTGAAGAAATATGGCGGCTTCGTTCCGGGGATCCGCCCCGGCGCGCGCACGGCGGAGTATCTGGATTATGTGCTCACCCGGCTGACCGTGATCGGCGCCGCCTATCTGACCGTGATCTGCCTGTTGCCGGAATTCCTCATCAGCGAGCTGAAGGTGCCCTTCTATTTTGGCGGCACCTCGCTCCTGATCGTGGTCAACGTCACGATGGACACGGTGGCCCAGATCCAGAGCCACATGCTGGCACATCAATATGAGGGGCTCATCAAGAAGTCCAAATTGAGGGGGAATCGTCGTTGAATCTGATCCTGCTGGGCCCGCCGGGTGCGGGCAAGGGCACGCAGGCCAGCCGGCTCGTCAAGGAGCGCGGCATGGTGCAGCTGTCCACGGGTGACATGCTGCGCGCTGCGGTCGCTGCCGCCACCCCGGTCGGCCTTGCCGCCAAGGCGGTGATGGACGCGGGCGGCCTGGTGTCGGACGAGATCGTCAACGGCATATTGTCGGACCGGCTCGACCAGCCCGATGCCCGGGCCGGCTTCATCCTTGATGGCTATCCGCGCACCGATGTGCAGGCCGATGCGCTTGATGCGATGCTGAAGGCCAAGGGCCTGACGCTTGACCATGTCATCGAACTGGTGGTGGACGAGGACGCGCTGGTGGAACGCATCACCGGCCGCTTCACCTGTGGCAGCTGCGGCGAAGGCTATCACGACCGCTTCAAGCAGCCCAGGCAGGCCGGCATTTGCGACGTTTGTGGCGCCACCCAGTTCAAGCGCCGCGCCGACGACAACGAAGCCACGGTGCGCCAGCGCATGGCCGAGTATCGCGCCAAGACCGCGCCGATCATCCCGCACTATGAAGGCAGGGGCATTGTTGACCGGGTGGATGGGATGGCCAGCATGGACGACGTGGCGGCCAGCATCGATGCCATCCTCGATCGCTGAACCGACCTTGCTGCCAACGGCTTGACAACGCCGCGACTCACCGCTAACGCCGCCACTTCCGCTGAACGGAACATGTGACCGGCACCCAACTGGGCTGTCGGCATATTGCTTTGAGATAGCGGCCCCTTGCCCAGGGCTGCTGTGGAGCATGAAAGGACTTTATTCGTGGCACGTATTGCGGGTGTCAACATCCCGACCAACAAGCGCGTGGAAATCGCGCTCACCTACATCCACGGCATCGGCCGCACCACCGCCAGCCGGCTTGCGGCTGAACTGGGCTTCCCGCCCGAGCGCCGCGTGCAGGACCTGACCGACGCCGAGATCCTGTCCATCCGCGAGAAGATCGACCGCGAGCTTACCGTGGAAGGTGACCTTCGTCGCCAGACCGCGATGAACATCAAGCGGCTGATGGATCTTGCCTGCTATCGTGGCCTGCGGCACCGCAAGGGGCTGCCGGTGCGCGGCCAGCGCACCCACACGAATGCCCGCACCCGCAAGGGCAAGGCCAAGCCGATCGCGGGCAAGAAGAAGTAAGCGCGTTACCGCTGCTCTTCTTCACATCAGGTTAGGGACACACATCACATGGCTCGCGAAGTAGCTCGCATCAAGCGCCGGGAGCGCAAGAACATCACCAGCGGCGTGGCCCACGTCAACGCCAGCTTTAACAACACCATGATCACCATCACCGACGCGCAGGGCAATGCCATTGCCTGGTCGTCGGCTGGCACCATGGGATTCAAGGGCAGCCGCAAGTCGACGCCGTTCGCCGCCCAGATGGCGGCCGAGGACGCCGGCAAGAAGGCCGCCGAACATGGCGTGCGCACGCTGGAAGTTGAAGTGCGCGGCCCGGGTTCGGGCCGGGAATCGGCGCTGCGTGCGCTGCAGGCGGTGGGCTTTACCATCACGGCCATCCGTGATGTGACGCCGATCCCGCACAATGGCGTGCGTCCGCCCAAGCGTCGTCGCGTCTGAGCCGTCTGCCCTGGCGCCGGGTGCCGCTGCTGGCTCCCGGCGTTCAAGACATCCATGGACCAACGGAACGCGCGGGTGACGACCCGCTCCTTCCAGAACCGAGGTGAACCCCGTGGCAGTCATCGCCAAGAACTGGACCGAAATGAAGAAGCCCAACCGCCTGGAGCAGCGCCCCAGCGGGGACGGCCGCCACAAGGCATCCTTCATCGCCGAACCGCTGGAGCGAGGCTTTGGCCTGACGCTGGGCAATGCCCTGCGCCGGGTGCTGTTGTCCTCCCTGCAGGGCGCCGCCGTGACCGCCATCAAGATGGACGGGGCGCTGCACGAATTTTCCAGCCTGCCGGGCGTGCGTGAAGACGTCACCGACATCGTGCTGAACATCAAGCAGGTGGCGATCCGCATGGCCGGCGACCAGGCCAAGCGCGTCTATCTGAACGCCACCGGCCCGGGCCCGGTCAGCGCCGGCCAGATCGCCGTTTCGGGCGACATGGAGGTGATGAACAAGGATCTGGTGATCTGCAATCTCGATGCGGACGCCACGCTGAACATGGAACTGACGGTGGAGACCGGCAAGGGCTATGTGCCGGCCAGCGCCAACCGTCCGGCCGATGCGCCGATCGGGCTGATCCCGGTAGACGCGCTCTACTCGCCGGTGCGCCAGGTCAGCTACAAGGTCGATCCGACCCGCGTCGGCCAGGAGCTGGACTTTGACAAGCTGACCATCACGGTGGAAACCGATGGCAGCGTCAGCCCGGAAGACGCGCTGGCCTATGCCGCCAAGATCCTGCAGGACCAGTTGCAGCTGTTCGTGAACTTCGAGGAAGCTGCCGTCGCGCCGCCGGTCGCCCATGCCGCCCCCGGCAGCGCCGTCGAGGTGGACGACACCGCCAGCATCAACCGCTACCTGCTCAAGAAGGTGGACGAGCTGGAACTGTCGGTGCGTTCGGCCAACTGCCTGAAGAACGACAACATCATCTACATCGGCGATCTGGTGCAGAAGACCGAGAGCGAGATGCTGCGCACGCCGAACTTCGGCCGCAAGTCGCTGAATGAAATCAAGGAAGTCCTGTCCCACATGGGCCTGCGGCTCGGCATGGAAATCCCCGGCTGGCCGCCCGAGAATATCGAGGAAATGGCCAAGAAGCTGGAACAGGAGTTCTGACAAGCCGGCCGGGCGCGTGCCGCGCCCGGACTCGGCGCAGTCCGGCCAGCGGGGCCGGGCGGCCGCAGCAGCGGCCAACCGGAACCCGTCTGACGTCAGGACGCGGCTTTGCCGCGGCCACGCTGCCCAAAGCAGCAACAAGGGGCCTCTGGCTGACCCCATCATCAGCCTGGTTCCGGGTGCCTGACACGGCCCGGAAACGAACGGAGAGAACAACATGCGCCACGGCGTTGCACACCGGAAGCTCGGCCGCACCACCAGCCATCGCATGGCGATGCTGCGCAACATGTCGGCCAGCCTGATCAAGCATGAGCAGATCAAGACCACGCTGCCCAAGGCCAAGGAACTGCGCCCCTATATCGAAAAGCTGGTGACGCTGGCCAAGCATGGCGGCCTGTCCAACCGCCGTCTCGCCCACGCTCGCCTGCAGGACGATGCGCAGCTGACCAAGCTGTTCGACGTGCTGGCGTCCCGCTATGCGGACCGCCAGGGCGGTTATGTGCGGGTCATCAAGGCCGGCATCCGCCGTTCCGATGCCACGCCGATGGCGATCATCGAGTTCGTTGACCGCGACGTCGACGCCAAGGGCCAGGATTCCGGCCCGGTCGAAAGCTTCGGTGACGACGAATAAGCCCTTCGGGAAGGATCGGACACATGGCCGACGAGATTGACCTGGGCGCCACCCCTGAAAATGGCTTTGACGGCGGCGGTGAACCGCTGCCGCAGGTGGCGATCCTCACCCAGTATGTGAAGGACCTGTCGTTCGAGAACCCGAACGCGCCGGGCAGCCTGCAGGTGCAGGCCCAGCCACGCATCGACGTGAATGTTGGCGTCAATGCCCGCAAGGCGGCCGACAACGTGTTCGAGGTGGAACTGAAGATCAGCGCCAAGGCCGATGTGGACGGCAATGCCGCCTTCATGGTGGAACTGCTTTATGCTGGCCTGTTCGGCCTGCAGAACGTGCCGGACGAGGCGCTGGAGCCCTTCTGCATCATCGAGGCGCCGCGCATCCTGTTTCCCTTCGCCCGCCGCATCATTGCGGACGCCGTGCGCGATGGCGGTTTCCCGCCGCTGATGCTGGATCCGATTGATTTCGGACAGCTCTATCTGGCGCAGCAGCAGGGGCAGGTTGGGAACGCGTAGCGCGGCGTCAGTCCAGCGCACGCGCTGGGCTGCGACTCGCGCAAGCGCGGCCGGCGAGGCGGGCGTCCTTCGGGGCGCCCGAACGCGTTAGACGTCACGCCGCGGCTTTGCCGTGGCGTCTTGCGCAAACCTCGCCAACCCTGCATCCCCATCCGGATGTCTCTCGTCCGCGCCACCGCCACCATCGGCAGCCTTACCCTGCTGTCGCGCATTGCCGGCTTCGTGCGCGACGTGCTGCAGGCCACGCTGCTGGGGGCCGGCATGGCGGCCGATGCCTTCCTGATTGCCCAGCGCCTGCCCAACCTGTTCCGCGCCCTGTTTGCCGAAGGCGCCTTTGCGTCGGCCTTCGTGCCGATGTTCAACCGGCAGGTTGGCGCCGAAGGTGGCCGGCTTGATGGCGCCCGCCGCTTTGCCGAAGATGTGCTGTCGGTCCTGCTGCCGGTGCTGGTCCTGTTCACGGCGGTGATGGTGGCCGGGGCTGTGCCGGTGGTGTGGGCGCTCACGGGCGGCTTTCCGGACGCCAGCCCCGGCAAGTTCGCCCTTACCGTCGATTTCACCCGGCTCGCCTTTCCCTATCTGGCACTGATCAGCCTGGTCTCGCTGCTGGGCGGCCTGCTGAACTCGGTGGGGCGCTTCGCGGTCAACGCCGCAGCGCCCATCCTGCTCAACCTGGTGCTGATTGCCGGCCTGCTCTGGTCCGGCGGCGGCGATGATGTCGCGGCGGCGCGCGGGCAGGCTCTGTGCGTGACGCTGGGCGGCATTGCGCAACTGGTCTGGCTGCTGTGGTCGTGCCGTCGTGCCGGCATTGGCCTCACGCTGCGCCGTCCCCGCCTCACGCCGCAGGTGCGCGAACTGTTGCGCCTGATCCTGCCGGCGGCGCTGGGGGCCGGCGCCGTCCAGGTGAACCTGCTGATCTCCACTGCGCTGGCCGCCCGCTTTCTCGGGGAAGGCGCAGTCAGCTGGCTCTATTATGCGGACCGTCTGAACCAGTTGCCGCTTGGCATCATCGGCATCGGTGTCGGCACCGCCTTGTTGCCCACCATGTCCCGCCTGATTGGCGCCGATGATCCGCAAGCCGCCATTGCCCAGCAGAACCGCGCGATCGAACTGGTGCTGTTGCTCACCCTGCCGGCTGCGGCTGGCCTGGCGTTGCTGGCCGGGCCGATCATCAACCTGCTGTTCGAACACGGCCAGTTCACCGCCAGCGACACGCGCGCCACCGCGGCGGCGCTGTCGGCCTTTGCGCTCGGGCTGCCGGCCTATGTGCTGATCAAGGTGCTCACCCCAGGCTTCCACGCCCGTGGTGACACGCAGACCCCGGTGCGCGTGGCGCTCGCTGCCATGCTCGTCAACCTTGTCGGCAACCTCATCCTGATCTGGCCATTGGGCCATGTCGGCATTGCCGTGGGCACCGCGATTTCGGCGTGGAGCAATGCCGCCGTGCTGGCCTGGCTGCTGCTGCGCCGCCGCCAGTTCGCACTGGATGCACCGGCTCGCCGCCGCCTGCCGCGCTTTGTGGCTGCCACGCTGATCATGCTGGCGGTGCTGCTGGTGCTCCGGGAACTGCTGCCGACGCCGCCCGCCGGTCTTGTCGGGCGCGGCCTGTTGCTTGGCCTGTTGCTTGGCGCGGGCGGCTTGGCCTATGTGGCGGCGGCACGCGCGCTGGGCCTGTTCACGCTGAAGGGCCTGGTCGCGCAACTGAAACGGAAGCGCCAATGAAACGGGTCTTTTCGGGCATCCAGCCCACCGGCAACCTGCACCTGGGCAATTATCTGGGCGCCATCCGCAACTGGGTGCGGATGCAGGACGAGGCTGATTGCATCTTTTCGGTGGTGGATCTGCATGCCATCACCGTGTCGCAGGATCCGGTGCAGCTGCGGCGCGGCATTCACGAGATGGTGGCGGCGCTGATCGCCGCCGGGCTTGACCCCGAACGCTGCATCCTGTTTCCGCAGAGCCAGGTGCGCGTCCATGCCGAGCTGGCGTGGGTGCTGATGTGCACCGCCCGCGTCGGCTGGCTCAACCGCATGACCCAGTTCAAGGAAAAGAGCGGCAAGGACCGGGAAGGCGCCAGCGTCGGCCTCTACACCTACCCGGTGCTGCAGGCGGCCGACATCCTCGCCTACAAGGCCACCCACGTGCCGGTGGGGGAGGACCAGAAGCAGCATCTGGAACTGGCACGCGACATCGCCATCAAGTTCAACAACGACTTCGGCGTTGAACTCTTCCCGCCGCCCGAACCGGTGATCGAAGGCCCGGCCACGCGCGTGATGTCCCTGCGCGATGGCAGCGCCAAGATGTCGAAGAGCGATCCCAGCGACCAGAGCCGGATCAACCTGACAGACGATGCCGATACCATCGCGGCCAAGGTGAAGCGCGCCAAGTCCGATGCCGAGATGCTGCCATCGGACGCCGCCCGGCTGGCGGGCCGGCCGGAGGCGACGAACCTCGTGAACCTGATGGCGGCCCTGTCTGACCGCACAGTGGCCGAGGTGCTGGCCGAATTTGGCGGCAAGGGCTTCGGCGCCTTCAAGCCGGCGCTGGCCGATGTGATGGTGGCGAAGCTGGCGCCGATAACGGCGCGCTTCAACGAGCTGAAGGACGATGTCACCGCCATCGAGGCGATCTGCGCGCGCGGCGCGGAGCGGGCGCGGGCGATTGCCGAACCGGTATTGGCGGAGGTGCACGCTGCCATTGGCTTCACGCGCTGAGCTGCGTGACGCCGCGGTGGTTTTCCCGGGTTGAACAACGCCGTCCACCGGTTCACTGTTCATCGTCCAGTCAGTTGCCGAAGCCTAGCTTCAGCGATAAGATTGCATTTTCGTAAGGTGGAGCTTCACCCCATGATCACGACCCGTTCGACGCTTCGTCTGATCCTCCCGCTGGCCGCCGCGCTGGCGCTGTCGGCCTGCGTGTCGCCGTTCGAGGCGCGCGTCGCCCGCTTCCAGCAGCTGCCGGCGCCGGCGGGCAACAGTTTCGTGATCGAGCCGCGCGACAAGGCCAATGAAGGCGGCCTGGAATTTGCCACCTATGCCAACCTCGTGCGCCAGAAGCTGATCGCGGCCGGCTATCAGGAAGCCAGCAGCCCCGAAACGGCGGCGCTCACCGTGCAGCTTGATTACAATGTCTCGGCCCCGCGTGAGCGTGTGCGCACCCGCCCGGGTCTGGGCTGGGGCGGCGGCTGGGGCGGCTGGGGTCCCGGCTTTGGCTGGGGTCCCTACTGGGGCGGCGGCTGGGGCGGCTGGGGCGGCTGGGGCCCCGGTTTCGGTGGCTGGGGCGGCGGCTGGGGCAATGATGTCTACAGCACCACCCACTACAACGCCGTGGTGGCCATGCGCATCAACCGCAATGCCGACAAGAAGGCGGTGTTCGAAGGCCGCGCCGAAACCGAAAGCAGCAGCAACAACCTGACCCGGCTTGTCCCCAACTTGGTCACCGCCATGTTCACCAATTTCCCCGGCAACAGTGGTGAGACGGTGCGCGTGCGTTTCGATCCGGCCAAGCCCGAAAAGCCGCCGACCGTGAAACCGATGTGAGATGTGCTTGCCCTGGACGGCGGGAAGGGGAGGCCCAGGGCCTCCCCTTTTCGTTGAGCCGGGCGCCGCCTCAATCGCGCGGCGTTTCCTCTTTGTAGCCCATGCGGTTGGTGCGATCGGCCGCCCAGGCATCCACCTGGCGCGTGTTGCAGCCGGTGATGCCGCCGGGGCCGACGACGCTGCAGCTGCCGATGCTGCCACCGGCGCCGCCCGTGCCATCGCCCAGCAACAGGGACCGGTTGCGGCTGAACACGCTCTGCCGGTTCTGGGCCTGCCGCAGCGGCTCCGGAATGCGGTAGACCTCCGACTCGGGCAGGCGCGCGCACACCACGATCTCGTCGGCCGACGTCGGCTTGGGGCATTCCTCGTTGCCGAACACGGTCACCAGCCGCTGCCGGGGCTGGGTGCCATCACCAGATGGCAGGTCGCTGGGCTTCAGCATGCTGGGCCGCGGCGGCGCGGTGGTTGGCACCGGCGGGCGTTCCTGCGCTGGCAGCGGGAGCGCCGGGAGCGCCGCGGCCAGGGCAACAAGGGCAGTCAGGCGGCGCATCAGGTCAGGCTCCGGTGGTGACAACACGCTCGAGGATAGGCGGATTTTTCGGCAGGGGAAACTGCCAATCCAGCGTGCAGCATCACCGCCGGGGCCTGTCTGCGCCCTGAATGAAAAACCCCCGCGCCGCCGGCACGGGGGTCAGTCTGTGGCCAAATGCGGCCCGCCTCAGTTGGTGGCGGCCGCCTGCATCGCTTCCAGCCGGGCGATCGCGACATCATCGCCGGCCGTGCGCGCGGCGGCCAGTTCGCTGGCCACCGCTGTCACGTCGATCTCGGCCACGGGGGTGGCCTTTTCGGCGAGGATGGTCAGTCCGGTCTCGGTCACCTCGGCAAAACCGCCGTCGATGAAGAAACGCTGGGTCGCCGGGCCGCCGTCGCTCTCGTGGATGGCGATGGCGCCGGGGCGGATGGTGGACATCATCGGCGCGTGGCCGGGCAGCACACCAAAATCGCCTTCGGCTCCAGGCACCACCACCATGGCCACCTTGGCCTTGGCGAGGCGGCGTTCCGGCGAGACGAGTTCGAAATCGAGCAGTTCAGCCATGGTCCGTTCCTTTCCCCTCCCGCGCGGGCAGGAGGGGCGTATGTCTTAGGCGGCGTCGGCGGCCAGCTTGGCGGCCTTGGCGATCGCGTCTTCGATGGTGCCGACCATGTAGAAGGCGGCTTCCGGCAGATGGTCGTAATCGCCGGCCACGATGCCCTTGAAGCCCTTGATCGTGTCTTCCACGGCCACGAACACGCCCGGCGTGCCGGTGAAGATCTCGGCAACGTGGAACGGCTGGCTGAGGAAGCGCTGGATCTTGCGGGCGCGGGCCACGGTCAGCTTGTCCTCTTCGCTCAGCTCGTCCATGCCCAGGATGGCGATGATGTCCTGCAGGCTCTTGTACTTCTGCAGCACTTCCTGGACCTGGCGGGCGACGCCGTAATGCTCTTCACCCACCACGCGCGGTTCCAGCACGCGGCTGGTCGAATCGAGCGGGTCGACGGCCGGGTAGATGCCCAGCTCGGCGATCTGGCGCGACAGCACGGTGGTGGCATCAAGGTGCGCGAACGAGGTCGCCGGCGCCGGGTCGGTCAGGTCGTCGGCGGGCACGTAGATGGCCTGCACCGAGGTGATCGAGCCCTTGTTGGTCGAGGTAATGCGCTCCTGCAGGGCGCCCATGTCGGTGGCGAGCGTCGGTTGATAGCCCACGGCCGACGGGATACGGCCCAAGAGCGCCGACACTTCCGAGCCGGCCTGGGTGAAGCGGAAGATATTGTCCACGAAGAACAGCACGTCCTGGCCTTCGACGTCGCGGAAATATTCGGCGATGGTCAGGCCCGACAGCGCAACGCGGGCGCGGGCGCCGGGCGGCTCGTTCATCTGGCCATAGACCAGCGCCACCTTGGAGCCTTCGGAAATGGCGTTGCCATCCGCGTCCGACGCGATGACGCCGGCTTCGAGGAACTCGTGATACAGGTCGTTGCCTTCGCGGGTGCGCTCACCCACGCCGGCGAACACCGAGGTGCCGCCGTGGCCCTTGGCGATGTTGTTGATCAGTTCCTGGATCAGCACCGTCTTGCCGACGCCGGCGCCGCCGAACAGGCCGATCTTGCCGCCCTTGGCATAAGGCGCGAGCAGGTCGATGACCTTGATGCCGGTGACGAGGATGCTGGCCTCGGTCGACTGGTCGACGAATTCCGGGGCCGGGGCGTGGATCGGGGCGGTGTTGGTCTGATCAATGGGGCCGCGCTCGTCGATCGGCTCACCGATGACGTTCATGATGCGGCCGAGCGTGGCCGGGCCAACGGGCACGCGGATCTGGCTGCCGGTGTCGGTCACTTCCTGGCCGCGCACCAGGCCATCGGTGGCGTCCATGGCGATGGTGCGCACGGCGTTTTCACCCAGGTGCTGGGCGACTTCGAGGACGAGGCGGACGTCGCCGACGCGGGTTTCCAGCGCCGAGAGGATGGGCGGCAGCTCGCCTTCGAAGGTCACGTCGACAACGGCGCCGATGACCTGGCTGATGCGCCCGACATTGTTGGTGGTCTTTGCCATGTGGCCTGCTCCTTAAAGCGCTTCGGCGCCCGAGATGATCTCGATCAGTTCCTTGGTGATCGCGGCCTGTCTCGTGCGGTTGTAGGTGATGGTCAGCTTGTTGATCATGTCGCCGGCGTTGCGGGTGGCGTTGTCCATCGCGGTCATGCGGCTGCCCTGTTCGGACGCGGCATTTTCCAGCAAGGCGCGGAACACCTGCACGGCGAGATTCTTGGGCAGAAGATCAGCCAGGATCGCTTCTTCGTCCGGCTCATACTCCACGCTGGCATCGGCACCAGCCGAACCGCCAGCAGGCAGCGCGGCCGGGATGATCTGCAGCCGCGTCGGCTCCTGGTTCAGGGCCGAGCGGAAGGTGGAGAAGAACAGGTGGGCGACGTCGAACTCGCCAGCCTCGAAGCGGGCCACCACGTCATCGGCCACGGCCTTGGCATCGGTAAAGGCCACCGTCTTGATGTGGGTCATGTCGACGGTGTCGACAATCAGCTCCTTGTGGGTGCGCATGAAGCTGGCGCGGGCCTTCTTGCCGACGAAGAGCAATTTCACCGTCTTGCCCTGGCTCTGCAGCTCCTCAAGGGTGCGGCGGGCCAGCTTGGCGATGTTGCTGTTGAAGCCGCCGGCAAGGCCACGCTCCGACGAGCAGACGACCAGCAGGTGCACCTTGTCGTTGCCGGTGCCGGCGAGCAGGCGCGGGCTTTCCGGGCCCACGGTGACGCGGCTGGCAAGGCTCGCCATCACCGCGGCCATGCGCTCCGAATAGGGGCGCGCGGCCTCGGCGGCTTCCTGGGCGCGGCGCAGCTTGGCGGCGGCCACCATCTTCATCGCCTTGGTGATCTTCTGCGTCGATTTCACCGAGGTGATGCGGTTCTTCAGGGACTTGAGACTGGGCATTATCGTAAATCCGCGATTACTTGAGACAGCGCCCTGTCAACAGAGGTCTCAGGGTTGTTTAGGCAAACTCTCATCACAAGCGACGCACGTTCTTCGATAGGCAACCGGGAGAATCTGATCCCGCGCTCTCTCCCGGCACAATCACTTGCAGAGAGATACTCAATTACTTGAGCGCCACGTTTCTTCATCTCGGCGTCAGCCATTGAGCACGAGACTTGGAAACCATGAATCCAGCCTGCAACATATGTTTCGAAGTAACGCATAGTTTCCGCTTGTTCATTCGGCTTTTCCGACATGAACGTCCGACAATTCGCCAAGGCCGAGTTCGCAGTCGCGCTGGCAAGTATAACTGCCATCGCCGCCTTTCCAGACCTGAAGATTTGCGGATGCATGTTTGGGAAGCTTATGCGAACGTCTTCACGAAGGCGCCGATGACGTCCTTCAGCTTGGCGGTGGTGTCCGCGCTGAGATCCTTCTTCT
>ERZ1066122.258-NODE-258-length-57973-cov-29.627145_pt1 | contig 57973 bp, 43 predicted proteins | sample MGYA00382769_ERZ1066122 | MGnify/ENA primary metagenome ERZ1066122 (study PRJEB33369, sample SAMEA5778352) | biofilm metagenome | biome: Industrial cooling water; feature: Water cooling tower basin; material: Biofilm | place: United Arab Emirates | collected... | reverse complement strand
TGGCCGATCCCGACGGGACGATCGTCGCGTGGCAGCCGCACGGGGTCGCGGGGGTACTGGTGCACGACCTCGACCCGTCGCGCGCGACGGCGGCGCTGGCGCGGCGCTGCCGCACGGTGGGCTGACAGGGGCGCGCGCGCGGCGCGCCCCGCCGATCGGTGAGCCCATCGACCCGGTTCGTGCGTCACTCGTGCACGGGCCGTGGCGACGACGGGAGGGCGGATGGACGATCCGGAGCGATCGGCACCTCTCGCACGACGCTGGGGACGCGTGACGGTGGCGTCGTTCCTCGTCGGGCTCACCGGCAACTTCACGTCGGGATGGTGGCAGGGCGTCGCGGCCGTCGCGGCCGTCGTCTTCCTCCCGGCGTTCCTCCTCATGCAGCACCACGATCGGCGCGCGAGGCTGCTCGATCGGCGGAAGCAGGCCGCGGCCGCGCCATCGGCCGAGCGGCCGCCGGTGGTCTACCTGCGCTCGTTCGACGACGACCACGTGGCGGGACGGCTGCGCGGCGATCGCACGGAGGAGGAAGCGCTGGTCGCGGCGCTGGCGCACATCGGGCCCGTGGTGGCGGTCGCTCGCCCCGGCGAGACGCTGCCGATGGCGGGCGCCCACCGAACGCGTCTGGGCGATGCCGTGTGGCAGGAGGAAGTCGCCGCACTCCTGCGGCGGGCGTCCCTGGTCGTGCTCCGTACCGGGGGATCGCCCGGACTGCGATGGGAATGGGCGGCGGTGCGCCGAATCGTCCCCCCGGGTCGCACGTTGCTCGTCGTCGATGACGCCGCCGAGCTGCGCGAGATGCTCGTCGCCCTGTCGCCGTCCCACGGCCTCCCCGGGTGGCGTCTCCGGTGGCCGTTCCTTCGTCGCCGCGTCGGGTCGCTCCGCGGCTTCGTCGTCTTCGACGGCGACTGGCGGCCGCGCACGCTCCCGCTTCCGCGAGCCGCGGCGTGGCTGCTCGACCTCAGCCGTGACGACGCGCTGGTGCACGGCGTGCTGCACCGCGCCCTCCGGCCCGTCTACGCGACGCTCGGTGTCGCCCCCGCCCCGCCACGGCGCGACGTCGCGAAGATCGCCTGGGCCCTGTTCGTGATCGTCCTCTTCGCGTGGGCGCTCTGGCGGGGCTGACGGTCGCCGGTGGCGGCGGTCGCCGAGCGTCCGCGCACGATCGTCGCGGCGAGGCGTGCACCGATGGCCACCCGTTCTTTATTCACGTGCCGTATCGTCGATCCGCTCGCGCGCGCGCGGCATCATGCCCACGGAGCGCGCGCACGCGGCGCGGTCACCCCGTTGGCGCGGCGTCGAGCAGGTCGATCACCAGCAGCGCGTCGGCGGCGTCGACGATCAGCGTCCGGTCGTGGTGCGCGTCGTCGGCGACGATCTCGACGCCGGTCACCTCGTCGATCGCGTGCGTGAGCCGCGCGCCCGAGCTCCCCGGCGCGTCGACGACGAGCTCGACGCGCCGCGCGCGCGGGTCCCACGTCACCGCCCCGAGCCGCCCGTCGCGCACTGCGAGGCGGAAGCTCCGCGTCATGGGCAGCGTGCACTCGACGCGGATCGGGCGGCCGCGGTTGCGCCCCGTGAAGGCGTCGAGCACGGGGCCCCACTCGGGGGCGCTCGACGCGGCGACCGCGCCGCCGACGGCGAGCTCGAGGCGCAGCCGCTCGCGTGCCTCGGGCATCGGTGCCACGAGCACCGTGCGCGTCGCCTCGCGCACGAGCGTCGTCGCCGAGCTGCCGAGGAGGAGTCGCTCGAGCCACGTGGGGCCGTGCGTGCCGACGGCGACGAGGTCGGCGTGCACCTCGGTCGCGACGCGCGTCAGCTCCTCGACGATGCCGCCGGCGACGACGCGCGCGTCCATCACGACGTGCGGGCCGGCGACCGGTGCGAGGAGGGCGCGCAGCCGGTCGACGCGATGCGCGAGCGCCGAGCCGGGGGCCGAGGCGTCGGCGCCGCTCGTCGCGCTCCGCTCCGGCAGCGGCGGCCGCACGTGCACCAGCACCAAGGCCGCGCCGGGCCCCGCCGCGTGCAGCAGCCGCGCCGCGCACTCGGCGGCGCGCACGCTCGCGGCGCTGAAGTCCATCCCGACCACCGCCGTGCGGAAGGTCGCCGGCACCGCCGTCCGCGGGACGACGAGCACGGGCACGTCGGCGTGCCGCACGACCGACACCGCCACCTCCTCGCCCGCGATCCGGTCGAGGAGCCCGTGCGCGCCCGTCCCGACGACGACCAGCGCCGCCTGCGCGTCGTGCGCGGCCTGCGCGATCGACTCGCCGATGCGCCCCTCGCGCACGTCGAGCGACCACGCCTCGGGGGCCCCGAGCACCGGCGCGAGCCGCGCCGCGATCGCGCCCTCGCACTCGGCGATGCGCTCGGCGCGCAGGGCCGGCGCGGCGGCGACGAGATCGTCGCCGAGCGATTGCACCGGCATCGGCGGGACGACGCCGACGACAGCCAGCGTGGCGCCGAGCGCCTCGGCGGCGTGGCGCGCGGTGCGGGCGGTGGTGTCGGCGCGCCCCTGCCCGTCGCTCGCGAGGAGGACGGCGCCGGTCGTGCGCGGGGTGCCCGGCGTGAAGCGGGTGACGTCCTGCGTCGTGATCGACATGGCCGGGCCCTCGCGCGTGCGGCGCGTCGCGCCGGCGCCACGGACGGGCGGCCGATCGACGCGCGTCTGCCGACACGGTGCGACGTGGCCGGCGCGTGAACCATCGGGCGACGGGGCGGCGCGGTGTCGGCGGGACGACGACACCCCCGACGGGGAGGCGCGCACCCGTTCCCGGACCGCCCGCCCGCCGCTACCCTCCACGCGTCCCGTCCGGTGCACGCATGCGATCGCTCGTCCTCCTCACGCTCGTCGCCGCCCCCCTCGTGATCGGGTGCGGTCCGTCACCCGCAGCCCCGGACGCCGCCTTCTCCGCCGACGAGCGGGGCGCCGTGGATGCCTTGCTCGCACGGCGCCGGGGCTGGCGCCTCGCCACGCTCGCTGACCATGGCGACACCGCCGGCGTGCGCGAGCTCCGCGCGCGCGAGGCCGGGTACCACCCCTACGTGCGCCGCGGCGACTGGAATCGCGACGGCCATCGCGACCTCGCGATCGTCCTCGTTCGGGGGGACCGCTACGAAGCCTGGTGGATCCCCGGCTCCGCACGCGGTCCCGGCGCGGCGCACGCGCTCGGCGAGACGACGACGCTGCGCGCGGGCGGGCTCTTCGAGTTCGGCGGCGAGCTCGCGATCGGCCCGTTCGAGAGCGACGCGATCGATCTCTATCGCTGGGACGCGCGCACGGCGACGCTCGAGCTCGTGCCGGACCCACTGGGCGAGGGCGCGGACGACGTCACCGGGCCGACGGACACCGCCGCTCGCGCGCCCGCCGGTCGCTGAGCACCTCGGAGACGCGCGGTCAGCGCGTCCCCGCCCCGCTCCCCGTCGTGCGGCCGCGTGCTCCGTCGCGGGCACCGGTCACCTGCTGCCGGCGCGGCACGCGCACGCTGTCGATGATGGCCCCCGTCGTGTCGCGCGCGGCGAAGTGCGCCGAGGTGCGGTCGATGGTGACGATGATCGCGTGGCGCTCGGAGGCGGTGCGGTGCAGGTACCACTGCGCCTGCCCCTTGTGGTCGCGGCCGATGGGGCGCGGTCCCGCCCCCCAGGCGCCGTCGCCAAGGTAGGTGACGCCGCTCGAGTCGGGGCGGCCGGCGCGGATGGGCATGGTGCGCTTGTAGGCGTGGTCGTGGTTCTCGAAGGCGGCGCGCACCCCGTGCGCCTCGAAGAGGGGCGACCAGTGCTCGCGCACGGCGGTGCTGTTCGACGCCTCGAAGGCGCGCACCGACGGGTAGCCGGGGACGTGGTAGATCGGGAAGAGGTGCGGGACCGAGCGCCGGGCCTCGAGCGTCGTCCGGAGCCAGTCGGCCTGCGGGCCGGCGATGTCCATCGTGTGGCCGGTGTTCAGCAGCACGAGCGAGAGGTAGTCGCCCACGTCCATGACGGCGTGCTGCCGCTCCCGCGCGTGCGCGTGGAGCACGCGGTAGTAGGTCGCGTCGCCGTAGCGGACGCCGGTGCGCGCCATCATCGCGCGGAAGGCCTCGGACGTGTCGCGGTTCGAGAAGACCTCGTGGTTGCCGATCGCCGCGATCACCGGGATCAGGCGCCCGGTGGCGGTGACGAGCGTCCGCGAGACGGTCTCGAACCACTTCTCCTCGAGCGCCACGAGGCGCGGGTCGCCGTTCGAGTAGGCGAGGTCGCCGCCGACGAGCGCGAAGGCGACGTCGTGGCGGGCGACCATCCGGTTGGTCGCGCCGAAGGTCGAGTCGTCGGCGCGGGTGTCGCCGCCGGCGGCGAAGGTGATCGGCGCGTCGAGGCGCGCGGGCATGGTGCGGTAGGTGTACGTCCGCTCGCCGAAGCGCACGCGGTACGTCGTGCCGGGGCGGAGCCCCGTGATCCGGGCGCGCCGGACGTGACGCTCCGAGTGCGGGAAGGCGATCGAGTCGCCCGCGACGCGGCGCCACCCGCGGATACCCGGGCCGCGCACCGCGATCGCGGGGAGGCGCGTGCCGCGGCGCAGGTGCCAGTCGATCGACACGGTGGTCGTCGGGTCGCCGTCCCACGTGACGAAGAGCGCGGCGGGGACGGCCGTCGAGTCGGCGGCGGGGGCGCCCTGCGCGATCGCGAGCGTGGGGGCGAGCGCGAGGAGCGCGGCGATGCGAAGCGGAGTCATGGCGAGTGAGTGTGCGCGACGGGACGGGAGGAACGTGCGCGACGTCCGCCGGCGGCGGACGTCGCCACGAGGGGCGGGACACCGCGGCGACGGTGGCCGCGGTGCCCCGCGCTCCTCAGCGGGTCGTGCGGATGCCGATCGAGAAGGTGCGCCCAGTCAGCACGTGCACGTCGTACTGCGTCGCGAGCCCCTGGAAGCCGACCTCCGGGGCGTTCGTGAGGTTGCGCCCCGTCAGCACGAGCTCGAGCGCCGGGCCGCGGAGCTGCCACCGCAGGTTGACGTCGAGCGTCGTGCGCGCCTCGGTGAAGCGGTCGAAGCCCGGGCTGGTGAGCGCGTTCAGGAAGGCGCTCCGGCGGGCGACCGCGACGCGCAGCTCGAACGGGCCGCGCTGGTAGTACGGGATCAGGTTGAGCACCGAGTTCGGCTGGCCGATGAACGGCAGGTTCTCCGTGCGGCCGTCGACCCGGAGCTCGGAGTCGATGAAGGCGACGTTGGCGGTGATCCCGAGGCCGTTGAGCGCGCCCGGGAGGAAGTAGAGCGGCTGCGTCCACGACGCCTCGACGCCGCCCAGGCGCCCGGCGTCGCCGTTGCGCTGCTGCGTGTAGCGGAGGACCGAGAAGAAGCGCCCGTCGTAGGTCACGTTCCGCTCGGTCGAGCGGAAGGTAAAGATCGGGTTGTCGATGACCTTGTAGAAGAACGCCAGCGAGAGCTGGCCGCCGGTCGACGGGTAGTACTCGGCGCCGAGGTCGAAGTTGGACGCCGTGAAGGGCTGCAGGTTCGGGTTGTTGTCGGTCACCGTCCCGTCGAACGCCCCGGGGTTCAGCTGGTCGGGAATGTAGTTCGCGCGGGTGAAGCTCGCGATCTGCGTGAACTGGGGACGCGCGATCGAGCTGGTGAAGGCGCCGCGGAAGAGGAGGTTGCGCGACGCCTCGTACTTGAAGATCGCCGCCGGGAGGAAGTTCACGTACGAGTTGCGGCGCTCGGTGCGGCCGGTCGGGAACTCGAAGCGCTGGCCGAGCGGGAGCCGCGAGTTCTCGCGCAGCTCGTAGAACGACCCCGAGGCGTCGGTCTGCTCGATGCGGACGCCGGTCACCGCCGTCAGGCGCCCGATCTCCGCCGTCCCCATCGCGTACGCGGCGGTGATCCGCTCGCGGACGAAGGCGTCGTTGTCGATCGTCTGGAGGCGCGTGTTGACCTCGTCCCGCACCAGCGAGTCGCGCCCGCGGTTGCGGTCGACCCAGTCGGCGAAGGGGTCGACCGAGCCCTGCACGAAGGGCGACGCCGCCCCCTGCAGTCCGCCGACGACCGGCTCCGACCAGGGGCCGAGCGTGAGCGCGCTGTTGCCGTACCGGTCCGACGACTCGTCGATGTCGCGGCTCCGGTCCTGGATCTTGGTGCCGACCTTCACGAACGCCGGGAAGCGGCCGAGGCGTGTGTCGATGCGGACGTCGGCGGCGCCGATGTAGAGGTTGTCGAGCGAGGACCGCCGGTTGAACGAGAGCCCGTTCAGGTTGTAGCTGCGCGGGTCGGCGACGAAGCCCGGGTTCTCGGGCGTCACCGCGAAGAAGTACCGCGAGAAGTCGAGGCCGACCGGCGCCTGCACGTTCGTCGCGGACGGGTTCTCGAAGGTCGCGTCGGGGCCGAAGCTGCGCGCGCGCCCCTGCGTCGCCACGCCGGTGAGATCGAGCGTCACCGCCCCCCACTTCTGCGAGCCGCCGGTGCTGATCGAGTACAGGTCCTCGGTCTCGCGGTCGCGGCTGATGTCGAGCTCCATCGAGCTCGCCGTGTTGCGCCCGACCCGCGAGCCGCGCGCGAACTGGTAGTCGCCCGTGAAGGTGATCTCGAACTCGGAGTTGCGCTCGAGCTCCGTGGTGCGGGTGTAGAGGCCGCGGAGGTAGAGGTTGGTCTCGGGGCGCGGGCGGTAGTCGAACGAGGCGTTCAGGCTGTTGCGCGTCCGGTCGTTGTCGGCGACCTGGAACTCGATCTCGTTCGAGACCGTCATCGAGTCGCCGGTCGTGCGGTTCAGCACCCGGATCCAGCCGTCGGGATCGAGCACCGAGACGGCGTTGTCGCGCCGCGACGAGCTGCCGGAGACCACCACGCCGAACGCCTGGTTGCGCCCGAAGCGGCGCCCCGCGACGACGTCGAGCTCGTAGGGCTGGCGGCGGTCGCCGTACGGGACCTGCCGGTTGTGGATCAGCCCCTCGCCGATCGCGAAGAGGAAGGGGCGCGGGCGGTCGAAGGCGGTCAGGGTGCGGAGGTTCACCGTCCCGCCGATCGTGTTCGCGTCCATGTCCGGCGTGACGGCCTTGATCACCTCGATGTTCGCGACCATCGACGCCGGGAGGAGGTCGAGCGTCTGCGCACGGTCGGTGGACGAGGTGGCCATCTGCTGGCCGTTGAGCGTGACGTTGTTCAGGTTGGGCGCGATCCCGCGGATCGAGACCGTGCGCCCCTCGCCGCGCGTCGTCTCCATGTAGATGCCGGGGACGCGCTGCACCGCCTCGGCCACGTTCTGGTCGGGGAGGAGCCCGATCTCGTCGGCCGAGATGACGTCGCTGACGGTGTTCGACTGCCGCTCCTGCTCGGCCGAGCGGAGCTGCCCGCCGCGCTCGCCCATGACGCGGATCCCCTTGAGCTCCTGCGTCGCGATCTCCATCGCGATCGCGAGCCGGGCGGGCTGCGTCGCGCTCACGGAGACGGCGCGCGTGGCGGGCCGGTAGCCGACGGCGCGCACGACGACCGACTGCGTCCCCGTCGGCACGGCGCCGAAGCGGAAGACGCCGTCGCGATCGACGCGCGCGGTGAGCGCGGTGCCGGTGACGCTGGCGGTCGCGGTGACGACCGGCGTGCCGTCGGGGCCGACGACGCGACCGCTGACGACGCCGGTCGCCTGTGCGGCGAGCGTCCCCGCCCGTGCGGCGAGCGAGGCGACGACGAGGAGGAGTGCAGGGACGGCCCGGCCGAAGCCGAGCCGACGGACGAACGACGACGACATGCTCGATCCCCTGGGTGTGGGTGCATCGAGAGCATGCGGTCCCGTCCGCGGTCCCGTGTCATCGTGTCGTTCCCCTCACGGCACGCGCACGTAACGTCCCGGCGACGTGCCCGGCGCCGTCATCGCGTCGTGCGCGACGTGGCCGCACCGTCACGCGATGCGTACTCCGTCACGTCCGTGCGACGCCGTCCCCGTCCGTCGCGTCGGCGTGCCGTGCCGCCGACCGCCGGTCGCGTCCCTGGCGGCGGTCGTCCGGGCCTGGACGTCCATCGTCGCCGCGCACGTCGTGCGGCTCGGCGGCCCGGAGCACCACGACGAACGTCGAGCCCTCGCCCGGCGCGCTCGTCGCCGTCAGGTCGCCGCCCATGCCGCGCGCGAAGTCGCGGCTGATCGCGAGCCCCAGCCCCGTCCCGCCGTGCGCGCGCGTGTGGCCGCTGTCCACCTGCACGAAGGGGGCGAACGCCGCCTCCATGCGCTCCGGCGCGATCCCGATCCCCGTGTCGGCGACGCGGATGCGGACCGTCCCCGCCGCCTCGTCGCGCTCGACGTCGACCGTGACCGTCCCGCCGTCGCCGGTGAACTTGCTCGCGTTCGAGAGGAGGTTGAGCAGCACCTGCACCAGCTTCTCCCGGTCGGCGAGCACCGGGCACGGCGCCGTCGGCGCCGCGACCGTGAAGCGCTGCGTCCGGAGCGCGAACTGCGGCGCGAGGAGCGCGGCGACCTCGGGGAGGAGCGTCCGGAGGTCGACGGTCTCCATCGCGTACTCGACCCGCCCCGCCTCGAGCTTGGCGTAGTCGAGGACGTCGGTGATGAGCGAGAGGAGGTGCTGCTGCGCCCGTCCGATGCGCGCGAGGGCGTCGCGCTGCGCCCCGCTGACCGGGCCGTGGATCCCGATGTCGATGAGCTGCGCGTGCCCGCCGATGGCGTTGAGCGGCGTGCGCAGCTCGTGGCTCATGTTCGCGAGGAAGTCGCTCTTCGCGCGGTTCGCCGCCTCCGCCTCGCGCCGGGCGCGCTGCGCGGCGTCGTAGGCGAGGGCTCGCTCAAGCGCCTGCGCCGCGACCCGCGCCAGCGCGAGGAGGAAATCGATCTCGTCATCGGCGATGGGGCGCGCGGCGACGAAATCGAGGGCGAGGAGCCCGAGCACGCCGCCCGGTGCCACGGCCCGCGCCCCGGCGCCCTCCGGGTCGGCGTCGCCGCCCGCGACCAGCAGGGGAAGGATCGCCGCCCCCTCGTACCCCGTGGCCTCGGCCCAATGGGCGATCGCGGGGTAGCGGGCCGCGACCTCGGCACGACCGCCGAGGATGACCGGCGCGCGCGTCCGCACGGCATCGCCCGCGGGGAGCCCCGGACGATCGCTGAAGCGGCGCCACGGCGCGATCTCGTCGTCACCGTATCCGACGTGCGCGAGGAGCTCGAACGCCCCGTCGTCCTCGTGGTAGCGCAGGATGGTGCCGCGGACGGTGCCGGCCGCGCGCACCCCCGCCTCGAGCGCGACGCGGGCGACGTCGGCCATGCTGCGCGCGCCCGAGAGGTCGGCCGTGAGCGCCTGCAGCCGCTCGACACGCTGCCGCAGCGCGCGCTCCGCCGCCAGGAGCCGTTCGCTCTCCTCACGGCCGGCGACGTGGCCGGTGACGTCGACGCCATGGGCGAGCACGCCGGTCACCGTGCCGTCGGCGTCGGCGAGGGGCTGGAAGACCATGTCCACGAAGCGCCGCTCACGCGGCGACCCGGGCGTGCGTTCGAGGTCGACCGGCGTCTCGCGGAACTCGATGGTGCGTCCCGTCGTGAGCACCTCGTCGAGCAGCGCCGTGAAGCCCTGCTCGCGCGCCTCGGGGATCGCCTCGTCGAGCGGGCGGTCGAGCACCGGCCGATGCCCCACGAGCTGGTAGTAGGCGGCGTTGACGTACTCGAAGCGGTGCTCGGGACCGCGATAGATCACCGCGAAGCTCGGCGCGCGGTCGAAGGCCTCGGCGAGCCGCGCCCGCTCGCGCTCGAGCGACGCCACGAGCCGTTCGCGCTCCGTCTCGGCGGCGATCTGCCGCGTCACGTCCTGCTCCGCCACCACCGCCCCGACGATCGCCCCCGTCTCGTCGCGCACGGGCGCCGCGTTGTTCAGGAAGTAGCGCCGCGCGCCGGCCTCGGCGAACGACGGCACCGGCGCGCCCGGTGGCTGCGTGCCGAAAGGGAGACAGGCGACGAGTTCGCCCCGCACCGTCTCGCCCGCGCGCAGCGCGCGCGCCATTCCCCACTCGTGCGCCGCGATGCGCGCGCCGGTCGCGGGCCACCACCCGACCCACTCGCCGTACTGCTCCCAGCTCGTCGTGTCGGGCGGCACCCCCCAGAGCGCACGGTTGGCCGCGTTGTCGCGCACGATCCGCCCCGACGCGTCGGCGATGATCACGCCGACCGGGAGCGCGTCGAGCACCGCCGAGAGGAGCGTCTCGCTCGCCCGCACGCGCGCCTCGGCCATGCGACGGTCGTGTACCTCGACCACCGAGCCGATGAAGCCGGCGAACCGACCGTCCACCACGCGCGGCGCGGCGGCGTCGATGCACCAGCGGTACGTGCCGTCGCGATGACGCAGGCGGTAATCGAGGCGGAACGACCGCTCGGCGACCGTGGCCTCGTGGAAGACGCGCGCCGACTCGGCACGATCGTCCGGGTGCACGGCATCGAGCCAGCCGAAGCCGTCGCCGAGCGCCTCGGCCTCCGTCTGTCCCGTGAAGTCGTACCACGGGCGGTTGAGGAAGGTGCAGCGTCCGTCGGCCCCGGTCACCCACAGCATCACCGGCGCATGGTCGGCCATCTCGCGGAAGCGACGCTCGCTCTCGCGCAGCGCGGCCTCGGCGCGGCGCCGCTCGGTGACGTCGCTGAAGAAGACGGCGAGCTGCCACGGCGCCGCGGGGCCGAGCGGGAGCGCGTCGACCTCGAAGGTGCGCCCCAGCGCGGCGGCCGACTCCTCGAAGCGGAGCGGCACGCCGCGCACCGCCACGTCGGCGTAGCGGTCGATCCAGTACTCCTCGATGCCGGGGACGAGCTCGCGGATCGTGCGCCCCACGACGTCCGACAGGCCGCTGTGCTCGGCGAAGCGCGCGTTCGCCTCGAGGAAGCGATAGTCGCTCGGCCGGCCGTCGTCGTCGTGCAGGATCTCGATCACGCAGAACGCCGGCGCCATCGCATCGAGCATCAGGCGATGACGCGTTTCGCTGTCGTGCGGGACGCCCGCATCGGCCGGCGAGTCTCGGGATTCGGAGTGCACGGACCGATGACGGCGGGCAGGAGCAGGATGCGGGGACGACGGCCCGGGCATGCGGCGCCCCGTGCACGGAGGACGACGGCGGAGGGTACTGCCCACCTCGCTGACGGGCAATCGTCCGCGACCCGAGGGTCACATCGTGCTCTTCACGTCGACGCCCGCGTGCACCGCACGACGCCATGCCGGGCGATGTCGCACGCCGGTCGCCACCGCGCCGTTCACGATCCTCGACGGGGACGGGGCTCACCGCCGGTGCGGCGCTCGTCGAGCGTGACGACCTGCGGAGCGCCGTGCGCCGGCCCAGGTCCCGGATACGGCACCACCGACACCGGCCATCCGTAGACGCGCGAGACGATGTCGGCGGTGAGCACCTCCGCCGGCGTTCCCGCCGCCGCCACCCGTCCGAGCGAGAGCAGCGCAAGGCGGTCGGCGTGCCGCGACGCGAGGTCGAGGTTGTGCGTGACCAGGAGCACCGTCGTCCCGGCGCGCGCGAGCTCGCGGACGAGCGCGAAGAAGGCCATCTCGTGCGCCAGGTCGAGCGCCGCCGTCGGCTCGTCGAGGACGAGGGCGGCCCCGGGCGCGGGGAGGCCGTCGCCATCGGCGGCGACCTGCGCGAGGGCGCGCGCGAGCCGGGCACGCTGCCGCTCGCCGCCGCTCAGCGTCGCCACGCCGCGGTCGGCGAGGGCGCCCATGTCGCACCGCACGAGCGCCGCCTCGACCGCCGCACGATCGACCGCGCGCGCCCGCTGCCACGGCCCGAGGTGCGGGTACCGTCCCATCTCCACGAGTGCGCGCACCGTGACGGGGAAGGCGAACGTCTCGCTCTGCGGCACGACGCCCACCGTGCGCGCGAGCGCGGCGCGCGGCCACTCGGCGAGGGGCCGCCCGCCGAACGTGACGGTGCCGCGCTGCGGGCGTGCGGTGCCGAGGAGGAGCGAGAGGAGCGTCGACTTGCCGGCACCGTTTGGACCGAGGAGCGCCGTGAGCTCCCCCGCGCGCGCCTCGAGCGAGACGCCGTCGAGCGCGGGGCGCGCGCTGCCGGGATACGCGTGGTGCACGTCGCGCGCGACCCACCCTGCCCCGCCCTCCGGCACGCGCCGCCCGAACGTGGCCGTCATGCCGTCCCCGGGCGGCGCAGCAGCCAGACGAAGATCGGGACGCCGACGAACGCCGTCACGACGCCGATCGGGAGCTCGGTGGCTCCCGCGAGCGTGCGCGCGAGGGTGTCGGCGCCGACGAGGAAGACGGCGCCGAGGAGCGCGGCGCTCGGCAGCAGCGCGCGCGTGTCGCTTCCCCAGAGGAGGCGCACGACGTGCGGCACGACGAGGCCCACGAAGCCGATCGTCCCGCTCACCGACACCGAGGCGGCGGTGAGGAGCGTCGCCGTCGCGTAGGCGAGCAGCTTGGTCCGCTCGACCGAGGTGCCGAGGTAGGCGGCCGTCGGCTCGCCGATCGCGAGCAGGTCGAGCGGGCGCGCGAGGGCGAGGAGCACCACCAGCGCCGGTCCGAGGCACGCGGCGAGGATCGCCACGCTCCCCCACGACGCACCGGCGTGGCTCCCCATCATCCAGAAGATCGCCGAGCGCGTCGCCTCCGCGTCGGCGAAGGTGAGGGCGAGCCAGATCGCGGCGACGAGGAAGCTGCTCACCACGACGCCGGCGAGCAGGAGGACGCGCGTGTCGAGCATGCGCCCGACGCCGAGCGCGATGCGGAGGACGAGGAGCATGGCGAGCACCGCGCCGGCGAAGGCCGCCACCGGGAGCGCCCAGACGACGCGCGCCGCCCACCCCGTCACCACCGTCGCCACCGCCCCCGCCGCCGCACCGCTCGAGACGCCGAGGATGTAGGGCTCCGCGAGCGGGTTGCGCAGGAGCGCCTGGAAGGTCGCGCCACTCGCCGCGAGCGCCGCACCGACGAGCGCGGCCTGCAGCGCGCGCGGCAGGCGCAACTCGCGCACGATCGTCACGATCGTCGCGTCACCGCGCCCGGCGAGCGCGTCGAGCAGCGTCGCCGTGTCGAGCGGCACCGCCCCGAGCCGCACCGCCGCGACGATCGCGACGGCGAGGAGGAGGGCGAGTATGGCGAGGCGGAGCGCCAGCGACCACGCGGGCGACGGGTGCGCGTCCGCGGCGGCGTCGCGCGCCACCCGAGCCGCGGCCACCGCACGCGCCGGCGCGCCCACGGCGCCCGTCTCCGCCTCGCCGGGCGGCATCAGCGGGTCGCCATCAGAACGTCGCCGAGATCCGCAGGCGCAGCGCGCGCCCGGGAAGGTTGAAGCCGCGCTTCTCGTAGAAGTTTTCGTCGGTGAGGTTGCTCACCTCGCCGTCGAGGCGGTAGCGCGCGGTGACCCGCACGCCGAGCGAGAGGTCGGTGACGAGGATCGGCGCGTAGAAGACGTCGGCCGGATCGGCGAAGTTCGAGAAGTCGCTGTCGAAGCGGCGGCCGAGGTAGCGGGCACCGAGCCGGCCGCGCAGGCGGCCGATGCCGTCGACCTCGAGGGCGCCGGTGACGGTCGTCGGCGCGACGTTGCGGATGCGGACCGGACGCGCCGCGCTCGCGTCGAGGCGGATGCGGTCGAAGATCAGCTCGGGCGTCGCGTTGGCGAGGCCACCGAGCCCCGCGGTGTCGACGCGCGCCGCCGGCATGAGCTCGTCGAACGCGAGGAGCCGCGTCACGTTGCCGACGAGCGCGAGCGACCATGACTTGCCGAGGGCGCGCGCGACGTCGTAGCGCCCCTCGACCTCGAGGCCGCGCACCGTCGCGCGCCCGGCGTTGGCGGCGGTGGTGATGGCGGCGATCTGCTGCCCCTGCGCGGTGACGGGACGCCCGCCGGGCGCGAACGAGCCGCGCACGGTGGTGAGGCGGTCGCGCACGTCGGTGTCGAAGTAGGTCACGCCGAGCGTGGCGCCGTGCTCCGGGCGCTCCCACGTGATCCCCGCGTCCCACGTGCGCGAGCGCTCGGGGTCGAGCGTCGGGTTGCCGATGGTGAAGCTCACCGCGGTCGCCGACGTGGCCGTGGAGAAGCCGGCGAGCTGGGTCGCCAGCGGAATGACGAACGCCTCGCCGTAGGTGCCGTGCGCGCGCAGGCCGCGACCGAGCTGCACCTGCACCCCCGCGCTCGGCGTGAAGGCGCCGAAGCGGTCGGTCCCCGCGGTGACGTCGGGGCGGAGCGCGGTCTGCCGGAGCGCCAGCTCGACGCGGTCGTAGCGGCCACCGACCGTCCCCGTCACGCGCCCGTCGAAGGCGCGGAGCTGGAGTTGCGCGAAGCCGGCGGTGGAGCGGTAACGGGAGTTCGGGCTGAAGGGGGCGATCGGCGAGACGACTCCCGCCGCCCGGGCGAAGCGGCGCGAGTCGTCGGTGACCTCGGTGCCGTCGATGCCGACGGTGAGCACCTGGCCGCCGAGACGGATCGCGTCCTGCACCTGGAAGCCCTGCGTCCGGTTGCTCCCGGTGAAGTTCACGAAGCCGGTGTCGGCGGGCGTGTTGTAGAACTCCGTTCCCTCGCGCGCGCGGAAGACGCGCAGCAGCGGGAGGTGCCGCGCGCCGGCGGCGCGGGCGGGGTCGCGGCGGAGGGCGATCTCCTCGCCGCGTCGGAACACGTTCGTGCGCCCGTTGCCGCCGCCGCCCACCTGCACGATGTCGCCGGGGCTGAGCACGTCGTTCGCGTCGAGGACGTCGGCGCGCACGTCGGCACGCCAGCCGGCACCGAACGAGGCGCCGAGGCGCAGGCCGCCGCTGTTGGTGCCGAAGGTGGTGAAGGGGCGCCGCTGGCCGTCGCCGATGGCGTCGTTCACGACCTGGTCGGGGCGTGTCGTGCCGGTGAAGACGCGCGTCACGCTGTCGCCGCCGAGCGCGTCGCGGAAGACGCCCCCGCGCCCGAGGCGGATGTCCTGCGCCTGGTCGAAGCGGCGGGCGTCCACGTCGGCGTCGATCGCGACGCCCCCGCGGCGGAACAGCTCGCCCCCGGCGCGGAGCGAGAGGTCGCTCGTCTGGAAGCTGCCGTAGAGCGCGCTCACGGTGCCGCCGACGCGCCCCGTGCTGCGGCGCGTGATGAAGTTCACCACGCCGCCGACCGCACCCGAGCCGTAGAGCGCCGACGCGGGCCCCTTGAGCACCTCGACGCGCTCGATCGCGTTGAGGTCGAGGAGCGCGAGGTTGAACGACCCCGCCGGCCGCCCGTCGACGAGGACGAGCGTCCGCGGCTGGATGCCCGTCGTGGGGCGGAAGCCGCGCACGCTCACCGACGCGAGCATCGTCGGATACTGCACGACGTCCACGCCCGCCTGGCGCTTGAGCACGTCGACGACGTCGTTGGCCGGGGTGCGCTCGATGTCCTCGCGCGTGACGACGATCGTCCGCTGCGCGAGCTCGTCGGCGCGGACGGGGGTGCGCGTGGCGGTGACGACCACCGGGCGCAGTCGCGCGGTGTCGCGCGCGGTGCGTACGCTGTCGCGGCGCGCGGGCTGCTGCGCGGCGAGTGCGGTCGGGGCGACGGCGACGCTCGCCGTCGCGGCGAGCGCGAGGACGGCGCGGCGGGCGTGCGCGAGGCCGGGCCGGGCGGACGTGGGCATGGTCAACGGATGGGGGGAGCGACGGTGTCGGCGGCCCGTGCCGCCGCGGGGTGGATGGCGTCGCGCAGCGCGCGCGCCGCCGCGCCGAGGTTGGCGCCGGGACGGTTGAGCAGGTCGGCGTCCACGGTCACGATGCGGCCGTCGCGCACCGCATCGACGTCGCGCCACGCGGCGCGCTGCCGCAGCGTCGCCACCGCGTTCTCGCGAAACTCGCCGACCGGGAGCACCACGACGTCGGGGCGACGCCGCACGACCTCCTCCATCGAGACGGTCGGCCAGGGCGCCGTCAGGTCGTCGAAGGCGGAGCGACCGCCGGCGACGCCGATGAGCTGTGCGATGAAGGTCGTGCGCCCGGGGACGAGCGGCGGGTCGGCCGAGACGACGTAGAGCACCGAGGGACGCGGGCGCCCGGCGACCGAGCGGCGCACCGCGTCGAAGTCGCGGCGCAGCGACGCGGCCACCGCGGCGGCGGCCGAGTCGCGCCCGGTGAGCCGGCCGAGCGCCGCGATGCCGCGGAAGACGTCGGTGGTGTCCTGCAGCCGCACGGTGAAGACGGGGATGCCGAGCCCCTCGAGACGGTGCGCGAGCTCGCTGCGCGTCTCGCCCTGCCAGGCCAGCACGAGGTCGGGGCGGAGCGCGACGATCGCCTCGACGCTCGGATCGAGGCCGCCGCCGACCGAGGGCACGCCGCGCACCGCCGGCGCGTCGTCGTAGCGCGTGCGTCCGACGAGCCGATCGCCCGCCCCGATGGCGAGGAGCGTCTCGGTGACGCTCGGCACGAGCGAGACGATGCGCCGCGCGGGGGCGGCGAGGCGCGTGGTGCGGCCGCCGGCATCGGCGATGGCGATGCCGGAGTCGACGGCCGCGCGTGTCGCGCCCGCGGCCACCTGTCCGCGCGCCGTCGCCTCGCCGCCGCACGCGACCAGCGAGACGCACGCCGCCACGAGCGCGGCACCGCGGCGGATCGCGCGGAGGCGTGCGGTCGGCGAGGAGGGCGAGGCGGGAAACACGAAACCCGTTCTCCGGGGCAGCCGAGGAACGGGTGGGGGCGAGGACGCGACGCGACGAACCGGTGCCGTGCGGCCGGGTGCACCGGAGCGCGCGCGAGCACGCCGCCGGACCGCCCCGGCGTGCGTCGTGCACCGCCGTTCGCGTCGAGCGCTGACCCCGCACCCCTCCCTCGAGGGGTCATCACGCGGGCGCGAACCGGGCCGGTCTCCTGACTCGAGGCGGTGCCGCTCGCCTTCCCGGTGTGCCTCGCGGGCACCCCAGTGGCCGATGAGCGGACCGGCTGCGCGACGCGACCCGAGGGCCGGCGTCGTGCGCCTCTCACAGTGGCGGGGCCGTGCCGGACTCTCACCGGCTTCCAACAGCGTGACCCCGTTCGCACGATCGATTGTCTGCGGGCAACCGTACCGCCGGCCCGGAGGGGGCGCAAGGGTGCGCACCACGGGACGACCGGACGCATAGCTTCCCGCCGTGCCCACCGCGTCCGCCGTGCTCGCCCGAACGGGGCGCGTCGCCCGTCACCCCGCCGCGCTCGCGATCGGGCTCCTCGCGGGGCTCGCGATCGGCCTCGCGGCGCCGTCGACGGCGCGTGCGCTCGCCCCCCTCGGGCGCGCCTTCGCCGACCTGCTGCGCCTCGTCGCCCCGGTCACGCTGGTGACGATCGTGCCGGTGGCGCTCGCCGCGCTGCCGTGGACGCGGCTGCGCGGGCCGGTCGTCGTCGCGGCACGGCGCGCACTGGCGCTCGCGGCGCTCGGCGCGACGACGGGTGGCGCCGTCGCGCTGCTCGCCCGGCTCCCTGCGCCCCCGGCGGCCGTCGCCGTCCCCGCGAGCCCATGGCGCGCCGTCACGCGCTCGCTCGACGACCTCACGCTCGTCGCGCTCGCGCTCGTCGCGCCGCTCGCGTGGTCGCTGGCACGCGCGCACGACGGCACGTGGCGTCGCACCATGCAGGGCGCCGAGCGTGCGGCACGACGACTGGTGGACGCGATGCTCGTCGTCGCGCCCGTGGGGGTCGCGGCGCTCATGGCGGGCTTCGCCGCCAGCGCCGCGGGTGCCGCGGTGCGCACGGTCGTCGCGCTCGGCGCCGTCGTCTGGGGGGCGCAGCTGGCGGCGAGCGCGATGGCCGCCGGCGCGGCCGTGGCGGCGGGCGTCTCGCCCCTCGAGGTGCTCCGCGGCGGACGCGACGCGCTCATCACCGCCTTCACCACCGGGAGCAGCGCCGCGACGCTGCCAATCGAGTGGCGGTGTGCCGAGCGCCGCCTCGCGGTGCCGCCGCCGATCGCCGCGCTCCTCCTTCCCGCAGGGAGCCTCGTCTCCAAGTTCGGCACCACCACGTTCCTCGCCGCGCTCGCCGTCGCGGCGCTGCGCTGGTCGGCCACGTCGCTGACGCCCGCGACGTGGCTCGCCGCGGTCGCCGGCGCACTCCTCCTCGGTGCGGTCACGCCGCCGGTGAGCGGCGGCGGCCTCGTGATGCTCGGCGTCCTCGCCGCATGGACCGGCGCCGACCCCGGCCTCGCGCCCGTGCTCGTCGCCATCCCGTTCGTGGGCAAGCTCAACACGCCGCTCAACGTCCTCGGGCGGCTGCTCGTCGCCACGAGTGCCCGCGGGCCGCTCAGCCCCCTGCCGGCGCCCGGGGCTCGTCCGACGCCGGCAGCACCACGCTGAACGTCGACCCGACACCGGGTTCGCTCGCGGCCCACGCCCGTTCTCACACTCCTGCACCGCTCGTCACTCGAGGGTGAGTCGGCGCACGGCGATCTTGCCGGCCCCGGATCCGGCACCTCGCCCTCCGTCGTTCGCGCACGTCCGGGCGCGACGGTAGCTTGGCCTCGTGCGACGCAGCCCCCTCGGCCTCCTCGCCTGGTTCGGCGTGACCTTCCTCGCAGCCAGCACCGGCGCGATGGCCGCGCGGACCTCGCGCGTCTTCTACGAGCAGCTCGATCGCCCCCCGTGGGCCCCGCCGGGGTGGCTCTTCGGGCCCGTCTGGACGGTGCTGTACGTACTGATGGCGATCGCCGCGTGGCGCGTCTGGCGCGCCCGCGGCTGGACGGGGGCCCGCACCGCGCTCCTGCTCAACCTGGCCCAGCTCGTCGCCAACGCCTGCTGGAGCGTCTTCTTCTTCATGTGGCGCGACGGCGCGCTCGCGACGCTCGACGTCGTCGTGCTGCTCGCGCTCGTGGGGGCGACCGCGGCCGCTTACGCACGTCACGACCGCGCGGCGGCGGCGATGCTCGCGCCGTACGCGGCATGGGTGGCCTTCGCGACCGTTCTCACCATCACCGTCTGGCGGCGGAACCCGACGCTGCTCTGAGCGACGCGGCGCGGGAGCGGTCGCGTCAGTCGAACAGCGTGCGCAGCGGGAGCACGAAGCCGGGCAGCACGCCCTCCCCGTCGAGCGTGCCATCCTCACCGACGTGCGTGACGGTGCCGTCGCCGCGGTGGACGCGCGCCTCGCGGCGCTCCGGGTCGATCGTCCAGACGAGTGCGGTGCCGGCGGCGAGCCACTGGTCGATCTTCTCGCGCACGGCGGTGCGGCGGTCGCGCGGCGAGAGCACCTCGATCGCGAGCGAGGGGGCGCCGTCGAGAAAGCCATTTTCCGGTGCGAGGGGGACGCGATCGCAGGCGACGTAGGCGACGTCCGGGGCACGCACCGTGTCCGGGGCGCGCTCGATCCAGCACCCCGGATCGTTGCCCGCCGCATGGCCGGGGCGACGGCCCTCGCGCGCGGTCACCTCGTCGATCCACCGGACGATCGCCGCGCCCGCCCGCAGCGCGACGCTCCCGTGCGGCCACCCCGGCGGCTCCGACACCACGAGGCGCCCGCACACCAGCTCGACGCGGCGGTCCAGCGGATCGTGATGGCGCAGGAGCTGGGCGGCGGTCATCGCCGCACTCGGCGGGCCGGCCGCGTCATCGGTGAGCGTGTCGGTCGCGCGTGTCATGCCGCCACGATACGTGCACGACGATCTCCGTGCGTCACCATTTCGCTGCACACCGGAGCATTCGCGCGCCACGTCGCGACGGCGACCGCTCACGCCGCGCGTCAGGGGCGCGCGACGCCCCCGTCGGCGCGCTCGCGCGCCTCCATCCGCGCCCGCCACCCCGTCGGCGGGCGCGTCGGCGCGAGCGGGTCGAGCCGTGCCGGCTCGCGATCGGTCGCGTCGGGGGCGAGCGTCAGGCGCCACCGCTGCGCCACCGTGGCGAGGATCAGCACCGCCTCCGCCGTCGCGAAGTGCTCGCCGATGCAGACGCGTGCCCCGCCGCCGAAGGGGAACCAGGCGAAGCGCGGTCGCGACGCGCGCGCCGGGTCGTCGAGCCACCGCTCGGGGCGGAAGGCGGCGGGATCGTCCCACCACCGCGCGTCGCGTTGCGTGACCCAGGGACTCAGCACCACCACCTCGCCGCGGCGGAGCACCACCCCCGCCCCCGCCTCGCCGAAGGAAACGTCGGCGATCGCGCGCCGGAAGAGGAAGGGGACGGTGGGCCAGAGCCGGAGCGTCTCGTCGAAGACGGCGCGCGTCCACGGGAGGCGCGGCAGGTCGTCCATCGTCGGCGCGCGCGAGCCCAGCGCGTCCACCTCGGCGTGCAGCCGCGCCTCGGCCGCGGGGTGCTCCGCGAGGAGGCGCCACGCCCACGCCAACGCGCTCGCCGTCGTCTCGTGCCCCGCGAGCACGAGCGTCATGATCTCGTCGCGCACCCAGCGGTCGTCGAGCGGGCGCGGCGCCGCCGCGTCGCGCGCGGCGGCGTCCGTGCGGGGCTCCGGGGCCGCAGCGCGCTCGGAGTCGCGCGCCTCGAGCATCATCGCGAGCAGGTCGTCCGGGCGTGGCGCGCCCGCGCGCGTCGCTGCACCGCGCGCCGCGACCATCGCGGCGATGCGCGCGTCGAGCCGGTCGCGCCGCGCCACGAAGCGACGCGACGCGGGGAGCGGGAGGTGCTCGAGCCAGCGGGCGATCGGCAGCGTGAGCGGGCCGTAGAGCGCGAGCCCCGCGTCGAGATAGGCGCGCACGTCGTCGACCGCCGCCGCATCGGCGTCGCCGAAGAGCGACTCGCCGACGATGGCGAGCGTGAGCGCGACCATCGTCTCGCGCAGCGCGAGCGTCTCGCCGTCGCGCCGCGCGTCGGCCCAGCGCACGGCGTGCGCCGTCATCACGTCGCCGTAGCGCGCGAGCCGCTCGCGGTGGAAGGCGGGCTGCAGCACGCGCCGCTGCCGCCGGTGCTGGTCGCCCTGCACCTGGATCACGCCGTCGCCCGCGATGCGGCGCGTCGCCTCGAAGGCGAGGCCGCGGAAGTCGCGCTGCCGCGTGACGAGCACCTCGCGCACCGCCTCGGGATGCGCGAGCAGCCGCACGCGCGCGGGGCCGAGGAGGAGGCGCGTGGCGTCGCCGGCGGCGGCCGCCGCCTCGAGCGCGGCGATCGGGTCGCGGAGGAAGGCGAGCGGGGCGCGGGTCGACGCGCGCGAACCGGAGGCGGTCGTCGGGGGCACGCCGCAAGCTACCGTGCGCACCGCGCCGCACCGCCGCACCGCCGCACGGCCGAGGCCGCAGCCGTCGGGGTGCCGCCGACTTGCCGGGTGCACCGGAACGCCGCACCTTGGCCCACCCGTACAAACCCCGAAGACTCAAAAACGAAGGAGCCGTCATGCAGGCCGCGAACAACACCGCCGTGCTCACCCCCGCCGACCTGCTCGCGCACTGGCAGGGGCTCCGTCGCCTGACGCGTCGCGTCATCGAGGCCTTTCCCGACGACCGCCTCTTCACCTTCTCCGTCGGCGGCATGCGTCCGTTCGGGGTGCTCGCCGCCGAGATGCTCGGCATCGCCGTGCCCATGGTGCGGGAGATCGTCGGTGAGGGGACCGCCGCCTACGTCGAGTCGGCGGCGACCGACAAGGCATCGCTGCTGGCCGAGTGGGATGCGGCCACCGACGCCCTCGCGCACTGGGTTCCGCGCATCCCGGCCGAGCGCTACGGCGAGACGGTGACCGTCTTCGGCCAGTTCACGGCCCCCGTCTGGAACCAGCTGTTCTATGCGATCGACAACGAGAACCACCATCGCGGGCAGGGCTACGTCTACCTGCGTGCGCTCGGCATCGAGCCGCCGCCGTTCTACGAGCGCGCGTGAGTCCGCCCTGGCCGCGTCCGTGCCGACGCGGGGCGCGGTCCCCGGGGCTCGCGCGTCGCGCCGTCCCCGGCGCATCTTGGCGCTGGGACGGCCGCTCTCGCCTCGACGAGGGCGGCGATGCACGCGCACGTACGGGAGCACGACCATGCACACGGACCACGGATCGGCCGGCACCGCGCCACGCCGTCGGCCGCACCGCCGCGAGCCACGATCGGCGCGGCGCCTGCCAATCTCCATCGCACTGCTCGCATGCACGCACGGCGCGCTCCCGGCGCAGCGGTCGGTGACCGTCGCGCCGGCCAGCACGTTCGAGGCCACGCCGTGCCCGTTCCCCGTCCTGGGCACCGACTCGACGGCGATCGCCTGCGGCATCGTGCGCGTCCCCGAGCGTTGGGACGTGCCCGGTGGGCGCCGCATCCGCATCCCGGTCGCGGTCGTCCGCGCCGTCTCGCCGCTCCCCGCGCCCGAGGCGCTGGTGCTCCTGGGCGGCGGCCCGCTGCCGACGCTGCGCATGGCGCCGCGCCTCCTCGCGAGCCCGATGCGCGCGACGCGCGACCTCGTGCTCTTCGACTACCGCGGGATGGGCGCCGGCGACGTCGTCTGCCCCGACGTCGGCGCCCCGTACGTGCGCGCGATGCTCGCCGACGCCCCGCTCGCCGCGACGCTCGAGGCCCGCGCGCGCCTCGCCGCGGGGTGTCGTGCGTGGGCCGACTCCGCGCGCGTCGACCTCGGCGCGTACCATGCGCGCCACATGGCGCGCGACGTCCTCGCGATCGTCGCGGCGCTGCGCCTCGGGCGATGGCACGTCGATGCGCTGTCGTTCGGCACGCTCGTGGCGCAACACGTGCTTCGCCTCGCACCGCCGGGGCTGGCCTCCGTCGTCCTGCGCGGCACCGTCGCACTGGACGCGGAGCGGGTGCCGGGGAACGCGGTCGCCGAATCGCTCGAGTGGATGCGCCGCGCCTGCGGTGCCGACCCGGCGTGCGCGACCACGTACCCCGCCCCGCTCGACGACTACCGCGCCCTGTACGCGCGGCTCGAACGGTCGCCGCTCCCCGTCACCCTGACGCCCGACCCGCGCGTGGCGCCCGACGGCCGGGCCCACGTGGGCGGGGCGGCGCTCCAGTTCTCGGTGACGTTCGCGCTCTACTCGCGTGCGACGCTGGCGCTGGTCCCGTACCTGCTGCGCGAGACGCTGGCGGGAAACGCGGCGCCGATCACGACGCTCGTCACGCGCACGATCGGGCTCGGGCAGGAGCTGTCGGGGACGAACTGGGCGGCGCAGTGCGACGCGATGGGCGCGTGGGCCGCGCGCGGCGACGCGACCGCGCTCGCCGACCCGACGGCCGACTACTGGCGCATCGAGCTGGCGCACCGGTGCCCCGCGCTCGGCGTGCCCCCGGCACCGGCGCCCGCGAGGCGCCCCATCGCGTCGGACGTACCCACGCTGCTGCTCGTGGGTGACCACGACCCGGTGACGCCGCCGGCGTACGCACGGGCGGCCGCCGCGGCGCTGACCCGTGCGACGATCGTCACCGTCCCCGGACGCGGCCACGAGTACGGCGGCGCGTGCCTCGACGGCATCGTGTCGCGCTTCCGCGACGCCCCGGGGCGCGGCGTCGACGCGGGGTGCGTGGCGTCGATGCCGGCGGTGCCGTTCGCGAAGTAGTCGCCGCGCGCCGGCCCGGCCGCGTCAGCGTCCCACCACGAGCGGCGCGGACGCCGTCGCCTCCACCGCGTTGAAGCGCCCGCCGACGCGGTAGGTGTCGGGCGGCAGCGCGCGCCTGCCGTCTTCGGGTCCGACGCGGAAGTCGAAGATCCGGGTCTTCACTTCACCGGGCGCGAACTGCGCCTCGGACGGGTCCCGCACGCGCTCGTCGAACCAGAGGAAGCGCTCGCTCCCCTCGAAGATGAAGCCGAAGCTCCCCGGCGGCCCCGCGTCACCCGAGGGGGCGAGGTCCACGATGACCGGCGTGGTCGCGGGGTTGCGCGCGGTCACGATCACCTCGAGGAAGTCGCCCGTGTCGAGCGCGCCGGTATCGGTCGCCTCGGCCCGCACGGCCACCTCGAGCGCGCGCGGCGCGACGCGCACCGCTCCCGGCGGCGGTGCCGGCGCGGGTCCCGCTTCGCGCACGCACCGCTCATCGCAGAGGACGACGCCGGCGCAGCGACCGAGGAAGAGCGCACGCGGCCTGTCCACGGCGCGACGGAGCGCATGGAGCATCACCGTGCGGACCATGTCGCCGCTGAGGTGGAAGCTGTCGGCAACGAGGACGCGATGCCCGCGCGGCTGGTACGTCGCGGTGAAGACACCGCCCCGCTCGCGGTCTGCGGCGCCGGGGACCATGTACCACTGCACCGCCGCGAGGTCGCCGGTGAGCCCCGAGCATCGCTCGACCGTGCGCCACCAGCGCGCGTAGACCGCGGGCGGCTCGAAGCGTCGTGCGGAGGACGGCAGCGGCGCGGTGGCCTCCCCACAGGCGAGGAGCGCCGGGACGGCGGCGATCGCGAGGAGCGTGGCGCGGGTCGACATGAGCGGTCTGGGGGAAGCGCCGCGCGATGCGGCGGGCCTGGCGAGAACGACGAAAGGTACCGTCGGGGTGACATGCCGGTTCGAATCGCGGTCGTCACGGGGCGTCGACCCGCGACACTCATGCACGTCGAGCGACGTGGACGCCCGTCGCACGCAATCGTTCAGCAGTCGACACGATTGCGATGGTTGCTGGGCGCTCACGTCGCATCACCGCCGCCGGCACGCGCGCGTGGAGCGGGCATCGGCGGCGCTCCGCACCTGGTGTGGCGAGCCCGGGCGTGCCTGCGCGCCGCGCCGTCGATCGCGCGGGAACGCACTCCTCGGCGCACGGAATCGCACCGGCGTGTCTCGATCGCGCACCGTGTCGCAGCGGTGACGTGGGCGGTGGCACCATCGGCACGCACGCCGGGTATCCGGCTCGCCCGCCGCGTTGTCACCGGCGACGACGACGGCGGCCGCGGCGGCGTCGCGTCACGCCGACCGCGATCGACCACTCCCGGACACGAGGATGCCATGTCCACGCTCGTCGCGATCGTCTACCCGTCGGAGCAGAAGGCCGAGGAAGTGCGCACCCTGCTCTTCGACCTCTCGAAGCGCTACCTCATGAAGCTCGGAGACGTCGTCATCGTCACGAAGGACGAGGGCGGGCGGGTCAAGCTCAACCAGCTCGTCAACACGACGCTCTCCGGTGCGGCCGGCGGGAGCTTCTGGGGGCTGCTCATCGGGCTGCTGTTCCTCAACCCGCTGCTCGGTGTCGTCTCCGGCGCCGCGGCGGGGGCGGTCGGCGGCGCCCTCTCGGACGTGGGGATCAACGACAAGTTCATGAAGGAGCTCGGTCAGGCGCTCGAGCCCGGCTCGGCCGCCGTGTTCGCGCTCGTGCAGGACATGACCGCCGACAAGGTGCTGGCCGAGATCCAGCCGCACGGCGGCACGGTGCTCCACACCTCCCTCGACGAGACCCGGGAGCAGGCGCTCCGCGATGCGCTCGCCGCGGCGCAGGAGACGGCGGCGACGCCGGCGCAGTGATCGGGTGGGTAGGCGCGGGGGGTCGCGCGCGGCGTGGCCCCTCTCGCCGTTCCCACGCGGCGCGAGGGTGCGCGCTCCGGCGTCGCGACGCGGGACGATCGCGCGGGTGGCACGAGGGACCGTGGGTGGTGCTGCATTCATGGAGGCGCGGGTAGCTTCCGCGGGATCCCGCGCACGCGTGCGGCACGCGCCTCCTGCGGCTGATCGCGGCGCCGCTCCCCTCCCCGTCCCTCCATGCCCGTCCCGATCGCGACGCGTCGCACGGCGACCGCCCTCGCGCTGCTTGTCCCCCTCACGCTGCCGGCGCAGCGCCCCGCCGCACCGTCGGCGCCGGCCGACGCGCGCGCGATCGTCCGGAACATCCCGATCTCGAACTCGATCCGTCGCGCCCTCGCCGCCGGGACGCGCGACTCGAGCGGGCGCCCCGCCGCCCGCGCCTGGCAGCTGCGCGTCGACTACGCCATCGAGGCGCGCCTCGACACGGCGACGTCGTCGCTCACGGGGCGCGAGCGCGTCACGATCCACAACACGAGCCCCGACACGCTGCGGCAGGTCGTGCTCCGGCTCGACCCGAACGTCTTCCGCCCCGAGACACCCAAGGCGGCGCCGTGGGTGCCCGCCGAGGCGACCGAGGGGATGGTGCTCACGCGCGTCGCGGTCGACGGGCGCGTCGCGCGCCTCGCCGGCGCCCCCGCCGCCGCGGGGGGACAGGGCGCCAACTCGCTCGCCGCGGCGGCCGCGGCGCCGTCGGCCGACACCGCCCTCGCCGTCACCGGCCTCACGTCGACCGTCGCGCGGGTGCGGCTCGCCGCGCCCGCGCTCCCCGGCTCGCGCATCGTCCTCGAGATCGACTGGCGTCACAAGCTCCCCGGCGGCGAGATCGGGCGCGGGCACCGCATGACGCAGCGCTGGGGCGACACGCTCTACCAGCCGACGCAGTGGTACCCTCGCGTCGCGACCTACGACGACCTGCGCGGCTGGGACACGGAGCTATACCTCGGCCCGTCCGAGTTCAACAACCGCTTCGGGCGGTGGGACGTGCGGCTCGACGTCCCCGCCGGCTGGCTCGTGAGCGGCACGGGGACGCTGCGGAACGCCGCCGACGTGCTCACCCAGGCGGCGCGTGCGCGCCTCGCGCGCGTGCTCGAGTCGGACTCGCTGGTGACGATCGTCGGCGCCGACGAGCGCGGCCCCGGGCGCGCGACCGCCGCGTCGGCCGACGGGCGCCTCGTCTGGCACTTCGTCGCCGACTCGGTGAACGACTTCGCGTGGGCGACGTCGCGCGCCTTCGTCTGGCGCGCGACGCGCGCGACGATCCCCGCCGACACCGCCGCCGACGGGCGTGTCGTCCCCGCGCACACGGTGCCGGTCCACATGCTCCACCTCCCGGGGCGTGCGCGGCTCTTCGACGACGCGGGGGCGATCACGCGGCACGCGCTCGAGTTCTACTCTCGGCTCTGGTTCGCCTACCCCTTCCCGCAGCTCACCCTGCAGGACGGGCCGAGCGCGGGAATGGAGTACCCGATGGTCATCAACAGCAACCGCGGCGCGGCCGACCACGAGACGGGGCACCAGTGGTGGCCGATGGTCGTCGGCACCAACGAGACGCGTTACGGCTGGATGGACGAGGGATTCAACCAGTACATGAACATCCTCTCCGCCGCCGACGCCGCGCGCACCGCGGCGCGCCTCGATGGGCTCGGGCAGTCGTACGGGCGCATCGCCGGCGACGAGGACGAGCCGGCGATGATGTGGAACGCCAACTACGCGGGCCCGCAGTTCTACGGCTTCACGACCTACTCCAAGGTTCCGCTCATGCTCTCGTCGCTCGGCGCGATCGTCGGCGACAGCGCGGTGATCGCCGCGCACCGCGCCTTCGGGCGAGCGTGGCGCTTCCGCCATCCGTCGCCGTGGGACTGGATGTTCTTCATGCAGCGCGCGCTCGGCCGCGACTTGGGGTGGTTCTTCCACGGCTGGCTCTTCACGACCGCGAGCACCGACGCGTCGATCGCCGCGGTGCGCACGACGGGGCGCCGCACGACGGTCACGGTGCGGCAGGACGGCGAGCTCCCGTCGCCGGTGGTGCTCGACGTCACGCTCGCGCCCGGGGCGACGGCGACGCCGCGTGCGCTGTCCGGCGCCACGGTGACGATGACCGACAGCGTGACCGCGCGCGTGACGGTGCCGGTGGACGTCTGGTTCGACGGGCGTCGGACGGTGGACGTGGTGCTCGACACCGGCGGGCGCGCGATCGAGAAGCTCGTGCTCGATCCGGGGCGGCGGTTCCCGGACCGGGAGGCAGCGGACAACGTCTGGCCGCGGGCGGGAGCGGGGCGCTGAGGGGCGGCGGAGTCGGCGCTGTGGATGCACGCGCACCTCTGCGCGCGCTCGTCCAGCTTCACGGGTTCGGTCGCGAGCGCCTTCGCTAATGGACGCGCGTGCGCCTACGTGCGTCGCGCGAGCCGGATCATGTCGTCGTCCGCAGCCTGCAACCCCAACTCGCGCACGTGAGCCGAACCGGGGTGGACGTCGGCGATCCGGCTTACGAGCGCCGAGCCGAGGTTCTGGTCCGGCAGCAGGCGAGGCGACTCGGCCGCGCCGCTCCTGGCGCTCACGCACCTCCTCACCGAGCGACGATGGGCGGTGCCGACCATCGGCTCGAGCCCATCGTCAGACGCGCCCACACCTGCGAGCGAACGATTCCACAGCTTTGGTGCGCAATGCCCTCCGCCCCCCCATCCGTCGCCTCATGGCTTCCTCCACGGACGTGGTAGCTGGGGCGGGCGGGCGAGTCCGTCGCGCGCTGGCGGTGTGCGCACCCCACTCTGCGGCGAGGCAGCCGGCGACGTCCAGACACACGACTGTGTACTCCCGGTCTCGACGCGAGCGAACCGAGCCTCCGAGACCTCGCACCGTGCCCCATCCCGATCGAGCAAGGTACTGAGCCCTTCCTTGGACATCACGGTGCGCCGCGAGAATTCGCGGCCACGGGGCAACGGCACGCAGGCCACGAGGACGCACAGAAGCGCAAGAATCCGACGTGACACGCGACGAGGCTCCATGGCGAGCGAGGACAGCACGCCAGCAGCCGTGGGACACCCTAGGAGCGGACCGAGGTTCCTGCTACCGAGCGGGCGGAGGGCGGGTGGTCGGTCCAAGAGGCGGGACTCGGTGACGGTACGCGCGGCCACGGGCGCATCTGCGTCGGCTCCGCCTCCTCGTCGGGCGGGCTCCGCACGGGCGACATCGTCCCGGCCGAGATGAGTCCCGGCAGCCCGTACGGCGCGCACTACGCCCGGCTGCCGTTGGTGGCGTGGGAGGGGATCCTGCGTGACGACAAGGTCGACCTGCTGCTCAACGTGTGGGCGGCGGAGATCGACGAGGGCACCGATCAGGTCCCCGTCGCCCCGTGCGAGTGGACGCCCACGTTCCTGCGCGCCGAGGTGGCGGCCGAGCGGCAGGCGGTGGGCATCCGCGCGCTGCGGCTGGTCGAGTCGTGTCGCGACGGCGTCCTCCCCCGGGCGGGGACCCGCCTGATCGGCGCGAACGCGGCGGCGGGGGCGTCGCACGCGACGCTGAACCTGCTCGCGCTCACGCGTGCGAAGGTCGAGGGGGCGCTGGGCGGGCGCTCGTGGGCGGTGGTCGGCGTCCCGATCGAGGATCGGGTGCCGGGGCACGCGGGGACGTACACGGTCTACGTGCTGATCGAGCGCGTGCCGTGAGGGGCGGGGGCGGGGGCGATCGTCAGCTCGAGCGTCGTGCGTCCTCGTCGCTGGACCCGACGGGCGGTAGCTGCGTGCTCGCGTTCAGTGCCTGCGTCCGGCTGATGGCGATCCGGGCATCGGCGCACGGCTCGCGCGTGATGGGACCTTTCCGTGCCGAGGGCAGGTGCGACCTCTCGTTGTCGAGGCGCATGTCCAGCCAGCTGACACCCCAAACCGAGGCAGCGGGCGGCTCGACTCGACCGCTGCCGCATGCTGCGTACGCCGGTGCTGCCAGTGTCTGCCTGAACCCGACGTCAGCGTGCCCTCACCCCGCGCGATCAAGCGGCTGCAGGCGCCGAATCGCCGCCGCCTCGGTCGAGCGCAGCGCATGCCACAGGTCCCAATCCTGCTGCAGGCCAAGCCAGAAGTCCGCGCTCATGCCCGTGACCTGCGCCAGGCGCAGCGCCGTGTCCGGCGTGACGCCGCGCTTGCCGTTGATCACCTCGTTCAGCCGCGGGAACGAGACACCCAGCCGGATGGCGAACGCCGACTGCGAGATCCCGAGCGGTTTCAGGAACTCCTCGAGCAGCATCTCCCCCGGGTGCGTCGGCGGACGATGGCTGGGCAGTCGCCGCGCGACGAGCGGCCGGGGCTCATGCGACTTAGTGGTAGTCCGTGACTTCGACGTCGTCGGCATGGCCGTCCTCCCAGCGGAAACAGATGCGGTACTGGTCGTTGATTCGGATGCTGTGCTGGCCCCGCCGCGCGCCCTTGAGCGCCTCCAATCGATTCCCCGGCGGCACCGCGAGCTCCCGCAGGTCACGGACTCGGTTGAGCTGCGTGAGCTTGCGGGCCACGACCGCCCACAACGTGACGGGGCACGCCTGCCGCGCCCGCCGGCTGTCGATGCCATTGAACAGGTCTTCGCTGGCCGCGTCGGCGAAGGAGCGTATCACGGGGTGTATTATAACCTAGCCCGTGGTAGCGCGCCGGCACGCGGTGGCCCGCGCCGGTGACCTTCCGGCTTCTGTCCACGCAGGGCTCCCAGAAGCGGGCACCAACTTGGGATTCGCTGAGGGGGCATCATGCCGCCTGCTCCAGCCTCGGAGCCGAGCCCGCGCTTTCGAGCTCCCGACCGCGCCCACGCCCCTCGGCGACGTGCCCCGCGCGACCGTCGCGATATCGGAGGTGCGGCACGGCCGCCCCGCGCCTCGCGCGCGGCGGCCGCCATCGTCATGGAGCGTATCGGGATCGAACCGATGACCTTCCGCTTGCAAAGCGGACGCTCTCCCAGCTGAGCTAACGCCCCTCGTCGCGCGCAATGTAGCGCGCCCGCGCCCGACCGAGCAGCGGGTCCCATCGCAGCGGCGAAGTGCACTCGCAGGGAGCCACGGCCGCGCACACGGCTCCCCCGCGAGCGACCGAGCCGGCGCCCTCGCGTCCCCCACACACCGCGACGTCGCCGCACACCGCGCGCCCGCCCAGAAACGGATGCGCGAACCGACCTGAACCGTTTCCTCCCCCCCGCCCGATCGTCCTCCCCGACGGTACGGGCGACGCTGCCCCCGCCTCGCGGTCGGTGCCCCCGCGCGCCGCCCCCCGGCTCGGCGTCCCCGCGTGCTCCCCTCGCCGCCCGCGTCGCCGATGCCCCCTGCGCCGTCGCCGTCGTCCCGCCCCGCGCGCGGGCCCCGCCTCGCCGCCGCGCTCCTCGTCGCCCTCGCCGCGACCGCGCTCCCCGCGCGCGCCCTCGATGCGCAGTACCGCGGCCTCGTCGTGGCCCACGTCGTCGACGAGCGCACCACCGGCCCCGGCGAGCACTTCACCCTCGTCCCCGACGCCGGCGCCGCGCGCCCGCTCCTCCCCGCCGACGCCGGCGCGCGCGAGGCGCTGCTCCGCGTCACCGGGGGCGAGGCCTTCGTGGACGCCTCGCCGTGGCGGGGCGACACGCTCCGCGTCAGCGGCGCCCGCCCCGTCGCGGGGCGCCCCGCCGACGTCGCCCTCTCGGTGCAGCGCGCCGGCTCCGTCGCCACGCCGTACCGCATCCTCACGGTCCTCTGCCGCTTCCCCGACGCGGCGCCGCTGGCGGAGGGGCCGGCGCACTTCGAGCGGCTCATGGGGACCGCCGCGCCCGGCGTCCGCGCCTTCCTCGAACGGGCGAGCTACGGCCGCCTCGCCACCGACGGCTCGCGCGTCACGGGGTGGGTGAGCACGACGCGCCTCCGCACCGACTACTACACCGGCAACGGCACGGGCCTCCCCACCGGGTCGCCCTTCGGCTCGACCTTCGCCCGCGACACCGCCTTCGCCAACGACTGCCTCCGCGCCGCCGTCGCCGCCGATCCGTCGATCGACGTCGGGCAGTTCGAGGTCGTCAACGTCCAGCACAACGCCAACCTGAGCGCCTCCTACGCCTACCTCGGCCCCGTGCGGCTCGTGCGGCCGGGGACGACGACCGCGCTCTCGATCCGCCTCGCCTTCGAGGCGTCGTGGGCCGCGCGCGCCGCGGGGACGCACGCGCACGAGATCGGGCACACGCTCGGCTTCCACCACGCCGGCGGCAACGGCGAGTACGACTCGCGCTGGACCGTCATGTCGAGCTCCTCGGGGGGGACGCTGGACGGGCTCTCGTACGGCTCCCCCTTCCTCGCCTTCGAGCGCGAGCGGCGCGCCTGGCTCGACGCGGGCGAGATCCGCAGCGTCGGCGCGGGGGCGAGCGACAGCCTCGTGCTGCGCGCGCTCGATGGCGCGCGCGCCGGCACGAAGCTCGTCCGCCTCCCGCTCGACGCCTCGCGCGCGATCACGCTCGAGTACCGCGTGCGCGGCCCCGCCGCGGGGCATCCCGACTGGCCGATCCCGTTCAGCGCCGTCGTCCTCCACGAGGTGACGGGGACGCAGGCGCGCGTCCTCGACGCCAACGCGAACGGCAACGTCAACGACGCCGGCTCGGCGCTCGTCGCCGGGGGCACGTGGGTGGACACGACGCGCATCCTGCAGGTGCGCGTCGTCGCGCTCGCCGACAGCGGCGCGGTCGTCGTGGTCGACCGGCGCACGGTCGCCGTCCCGCTCGCGGTGCGCGACACGGTGCGGCGCCCCTACGCCGTCGCGCGCGCGACCGCCGACACCATCGTCGCCACCGGCGGCGCACGACCCGCGGGGGCCGTGCCCGCCTTCACGCTCGTCGACGGCGCCGTCCCGCGCGGCATGACGCTCGCCGCATCGGGGATCATCGCCGGCACGCCGGCCGACACCGGCGCGTGGACCGCCACCGTGCGCGTCACGCTCCCCGCCGACACCGCGCTCGTGCGCCTCTCCGGGCGCGTGACCCGCGCGGTGACGCTCGCGAGCCGCCGCTGGCGCGACAGCGTGGCGGTGCGCGACGCGATCCGCGACACGCTCCGCGCCACGAGCACCTCGGGGGCGCTCACCTGGCGCCTCCTCGACGGCGCGCTCCCGGCGGGGCTCACCCTCTCGGGCGCCGGCATCGTGAGCGGCACCGTCACCGCCGCCGCCACCACGAGCGGCCGCATCGAGGTGCGCTCGACCGGCGGCGACGCCGACACGCTCGCCCTCGCCGTGCGCGCGGTGCGGCTCCCCTTCACCGCGCGCGTCGTCGCCGACACCGCCACGATCGTCGAGGGCGACTCGCTGCGCCTCGTCCTCGCCTTCGCCGGCGGCGACGCGGGCGCGGCGACGCTCGCGATCGAGGAGGCGCCCGCCCTCGACACGCTCCGCGTCGGCGGCGCCGCGCCGCACACCGCGGGGACGACGGTCGTGCAGGGCGTCGCGCGCGGCCCCGGCTCGCGCGTGCTCCGCCTGCGTGCGACCATCGGCGCCGACACGGTGCGGCTCCGCCACGAGTGGACGGTGCTCCCGCTCGTGAGCGAGGTCGCCGGGCTCCCGGACCGCGTCACCTTCGGCGACACGCTGCGCGCGACGCCGCGCTGGACGACGCGCCGCCCGGCCACCGTCACGCTCCGGCGCGACGTGCCACCGCTCGCGCGCAGCGCGACGATCGACACCACCGGCGCGCTCCTCGTCGTCGCCGACCGGCTGGGCGGCGACACGCTCCGCCTCGCCGTCGACGTCGTGCGCCCGAACGGCTACCGCGCCCGCGGCACGGTGACGCGCGCGATCGACTTCGCGCGGCTCCGCCTCGACGCCGCCCCCGTCCTCCGCACGCTCGTCGGCGCCGACGACGCCCTCGGCGCGCGCGAGCGCGCCTTCCTCGACGCGCAGGGGAACCGCAACGGCCGCGCCGACCTGGGCGACGTGCGCGCCTGGCTCGTGGCCGAGGGGCTGCTGCGTCGCGACGCGCCGACGGCGCAGGTCGTCCCCGCGCTGCAGGCGGCGGCCAAGGGCGCGCGTCTCCCCGCCGCCGACGGCGGCACCGAACCCGTCACAACGCCGGAGCCACGTCCATGACGACCGACACGCGCCCTGCGCCCCTCGCACGCCTCGTCGCACGCGCCATCGCCGTCGGCTCGGTCTCCACGCTCGTCGCCGCGTGCGCGAAGGACTCGCCCGTCGCCCCGCCCGCGAGCGAGATCGCGCCGCGCGTCGTGCACCTCGAGCTCGACGCGCCGCGCGCGGTGGGCGCCGTCGTCGTCGAACTGTCGAACGTCCCGGCGGGGGCGACGCTCGTCGCCATCCCCGCGGGGCGCTTCGTCGCGATCGAGAGCGCGGGCGAGGGGGTGCGGCGCGTCCTCGTCGTGGGCGACAGCGTGGGCGGGCGCGCGGTGCGCATCGAGCAGCCGGCGACGGGGCGCGCGAGCGCGATCGCGGCCACGGTGCGCGAGGCGGCCGACACGGCGAACGCCGAGGTGGCCGCGGCGACGGTGCGTGCGGTGCTGCGCGCGTCGCCCTGAGCCGCACGGTGACGCGAGGACGCGGCGAGTCGCCTACACGCGCCCCGTCACGCGCACCGCCTGGGCCGCCGCGTCGAAGGTCGCCGTCAGCTCGACCAGCCCCGTCGTCGCGGGGCCGCGCACGAGCCCCCCGTCAGCGGCGAAGCGCGAGCCGTGGTTGCGGCAGACGAACGCGCGATCCTCGACCTCGACGAGGCTTCCCGCGTGCGGGCAGAGCATGCTGAAGGCACGGAAGCGGTCGGCCGCGGTGCGCACGACGGCGACGGTGCGCAGCCCGCTCCCCGTGCGGACGATCCCGCCGACGCTCGCGAGCGCGGGCGTCGAGGCGAGGGCGAGGGTGACGTCGATCGTGCGCTCCTCGGGGCGCGCGGCCGACGGATCGACCGGGCCGTCGCCGCCGCCGCAGGCGGCGAGGAGCACCGCGGCCGCGGCCCCCTGCACCGCGTCGGCGAGGAAGGCGCGGCGCGCGAGGCACGGGCCGGCGGCGCACGGGGCGGCGCGCTCGGGCGACGGTGACGGTGACGACGGCGACATGCGGCGGGGCGTGCGGGCGCGGCTCCGTGCCGCGCGCCGGAGCATGACGCGACGAGGCCCCGGATCGATCCCGACCCGGGGCCCCGTGACCGTCGCGGCACGCGATCGTGACGCGTGCGTCAGACGAAGCCGGTCACCCGCACCGTGTTCGCGGCGGCGTTGAACTCGGTCGTGAAGCGGCGCATGCCGTTGCGCGTCACCGTGTTCTGCGGCGCTCCCGAAAGGTCGAACTCGGCGCCGTGGTTGTTGCAGACGAAGCGCTGCGACGCCCCCGAGCCGCGGACCGACCACTGGTTGTTGGCCCGCTCGTGCGGGCAGACGAAGCTCAGCGCGCGGAAGCTGTCGGTGCCGGTGCGCACGAGGAAGAAGCCGCGTGCCCCGCTGCCGATCTGCGCGACGCCGTTGACCGTCGCCAGCGCGGGCTGGCTCGCGAGGTTCACGGTGACGTCGAGGTTGGGCGGCGTCCCCGGCGGCGGCTCCGGCGCCGGCCCCGTGCTCCCCTCGCCGCCCCCGCCGCACGCGGCGACGAGCACCGCCAGGGCCGAGGCCTCGAGGGTGCCGCGCAGGAAGGCGCGGCGGTCGATGGGCGCGTCCTGCGAGAGGACCGGCAGGATGCGCCCGGGGCGCGACTCGTTCGTCATCGTGGTGATCCTCTGCGTGAGGAAGCCGTCGGCGCACCACCGGCGATGCGCCACCGAGAGTCCGGACGATCGAGGGGGCCGTCGCGCCACGCGCCCGACGTGCGCGGGGTTCAGGCGCGGGCGGTCGCCCCCGCCCACCCGGCGGCGTCCTCGTCGCTCCGGACGAAGGCATCGAGCTCGACGACGACGGAGGCCCCCTCGCGCCGCACGCGGAAGCGGTCCATGTGCCGCGTCGCGCGCCCGTCGATGAAGGTGCCGTCGGGCCTGTAGCGGCTCTTGTGCTTCGGGCAGCGGAAGACGCCGTCGCCCTCCTGCCAGCGGAGCGCGGTGCGCTGGTGCGGGCAGCTCAGGTTGAAGGCGTAGAGCCCGCCCTGCCAGCGCACGAGGATCACCTCGTTGTCGCGATCGATCGTCACGCCGTCGCCGGCGGGGACGGGGTAGCTCACCGTGCGCGCGTCGCGCCGGGTGCCGGCGGCGGTCGAGAACGGGAGCCGCTCGAGGGGGAGCGCCGCGAGCGGCGTCGCGCTCCCCGCGACCGCGGCGAGGGCCGCGAGCGCCGCGAGCCCGTCGCGCAGGAAGCCGCGACGCCCCGGGAGGGCGCACGCCGCCTCGTCGGCGCACGGCTCGAGGTCGGGGTCGTGGAGGCGTGACATGCGTGGCTCCCGCCGCGTCGTCGCGGCCGCGTGCGTGGGTGCGAGCGATCAGAGGTTGACGAGGAGGACGCCGAGGAGGCAGATCGTCGCCCACCCCGCGAGGCTCGCGGCGCCGTGCGCGCGCAGCCGGCGGAAGGCGCGCGCGTCGCCCGCGGCGCGCACCTCGGCCCGCCGCATCGCGACGCCGTTGGCGAGGAGCGCCACGAACGCGCCCATCTTCGTCCAGAACACCGGCGACGCGAGCAGCGTTTCCGCGTCGGCGGCGGCCATCGCGAGGCCGCTCGCGACGATCGCCACGAGCCCGGCGATCACCGCCCCGTGCGCCCCCGCGACCTCTCGCACGAGACGCGTGCGCTGCGAGGCGTCGGTGGCGTCGGCGCGGAGGAGCCGGCGGTCGGTCGCGACCGAGATCCCGCCGCTCCAGAGCATCGCGAGCAGGTGCACCGCGATCGTCGCCGTCGCGACCCCCGGGGCGTCGCCGAACCACTCGCCGAAGGCGACGACCGCCGGGGGGATGTCGATCGTCACCGCGCGTTCACCGGCCGAGGAGCATGAAGAGCCAGCTCGCCGTCGAGATCCCCATGCTGCCGATCGCGACGCTGCGATGGCGAGTGCGCACGTCGCGATCGTCGCGCGCGCGGTCGCCGAGCGAGCCCGCGTAGACGAAGCCCGCGCTCGCGACGGTCATCGCCGCGGTGTGGAGGAGCCGCTTCGTGCGCCCCTGCTTCTCCTTCCACCCCTCGACGAGGTTCCAGATGCCGGTCACGGCGTTCGCGCCGAAGACGACCGCGCTCCCGGTGGCGAAGAGCGGATGGGTGCGACGCACCCACGCGGGATCGTTCGTCGAGCCATCGAGGAGGCGGTCGCCGGTGACGTAGCTCCCGATGAAGAGCGGCACCATCGCCCACGAGAGCGCGCGGTGCCAGCCGAGGCGGCGGTAGTACCAGTCGGAGTGCTCGACGGCCGGCGGGGCGGCGACGCGTCGCCCCGCGATCGCGCTGTCCGCGAGGGGCGCCGGGGCGAGGCCGATGCGGGTCGCGATCACGAGCGGTCCGGCCGTCGGCACGCTGTCCGGCGACACGGCCGCCGCATCGGGCCACGCGAGCCGTGCCGGATCGTCGGCGTGCCACCCGGAGACCGGCCCGTCGAACGCCACGGTGTCGGACGGTGCGTCCGGCGCGGCCGACGGGGCGAGGGCGAGCTGCAGCGACAGGGCGAGGGCGACGAGCATGCGGACGGGCTCCGGCGTCGGGGACCAGTGGCGGGACGACCCGCGCGGGGGCGGCGCAACGCGCGTCGTCCGTCGAAGCATCGCGCGCCGCGCAAGGGGACGCGCGCCCTTGCGCGACCGCCGGCGCTCGCGCGAGGATCACGCACCGCGGCCCCGCCATGTCCGCATCGCGCTCCCGAAGGATCGGGCCTCACCTCGGAGGCGCAGAGAAAGCCGGCAGCGAACGCACGATCCGCGTCGCCACGACTGCCATCTCTGCGCCTCCGCGGTGAATGGCGATGCTCGTTACCCGCCACCGCCGGTTTCGCATGCGCACCCGCACGCTCACCGCACGCGCACGAGGCGCGACTCGACGGGCGCCCCCGTGCGCCGCGCGAGCTCGGCGGCGTAGAGGGCGAGCTGGCGGCGGTACCCCTCCTCCTTCGCCGGCCACGACGCCTCGTCGCCGTCGTCGGTTTTCCAGTCGACGACGAGCCAACGGTCGCCGAGGTCGAGGGCGAGGTCCATCACCCCCTCGACGAGCACCGGCGTCCCGTCCTCGCCGGTCTCCATCCAGCGCACGGGGCACTCCGCGAGGCGCGCCGTCGCCCGCTCGATGTCGCGCCAGTCGAGCGAGGCCATGGTGCGCGCCACGATCGCGTCGAGCGCCTGCACCACGTCGGGGCGCGGCGTGCGCGCGTCGTCGGCGACGAGGGCGTGGTCGCGCACGATCGCGCGCAACGCGCGCGCGAGCGCCTCGCCGCGACGCCCGCGCACCGCCGCCTCAAGCGCGCGGTGGACGAGCGTCCCCCAGAGCAGGGCGTCGAGGTCGGCGGGGCGGCCATCCGGGTACGTGCGCGATGACGGCTGCGCGTCGTCTCGCGCCGGATCGTCTCCTGCAGCACCGTCGCTCGCGGGTTCGTCGACGCCTTCGCGCGCCTCGCGCAGCGCGGCGACGGCCGCACGCGTCACCGTCGTCCGTCGCCACCCGCGCCGCCCCGCGGCCTCCCACGTGGCCGCGTCGACCGGGGCCGGCGCCGCGTCCACCGTTTCGACGCGCGCCCCCTCGACCTCCGGGATCGCCGTGCCGGCGAGCGGATGCCCGCAGTCGACGAAGTGGCTCCACGCCTGCCCGGGGGCGTCGGTCCCGTTCCTGACGGCGACGGCGATCACCAGCTCCTGCGCGGCGCGCGTCGCGGCGACGTAGCGCAGCCGGACGCCCTCGGCCTGCTCGAGCGCGGCGTCGGCGTCACAGAGGGCATCCCAGTCGCCCGGTTGCGCCATGGCGGTACCCGTGCGATCGGGGACGACGCGCAGCGCGCCGATCGCGCCCGCCTCGCCCCGCCGCACGATCGTCGTCGGTGCGGGCGCACGCTCCGGGAGTGGCTGCGCGAGCACGACCACCGGCGCCTCGAGCCCCTTGGCGGCGTGCACCGTCATCACGCGCACCGCCCCGCTCCGCCCCGGGCGCAGCGTCGGCACGCCGCCGCGCGAGTGCATGTAGTCGTCGAGCGCCGCGACGGCGTCGTCGAGCGTCGTGCGCCCGTCGAACGAGGCCGCGCGCAATGCCTGGACGGCGCCGAGCAGCGCCGCGGCCGCGCCGTCGCCGAGCGGCTCCCCTGCCTCGTGCAGCAGCAGCGCGCGGTCGTCGAGGATGCGCTCGACGAGCAGGTCCGGTGGCGCCTGCACCGCCGTCTCGCGCCACGCGGCGAGGACGTCGAGCGCCTCCACGACGCGCGCCGCGCGCTCGTCGTGCGCGGCGGCGGCGCGGAGCGCGCCGGGGACGGGCGTCGCGAGGGCGAACGGCGAGAGCCCGGCGCGGTACGCGGCGAAGAGATCGGCCGGCGTGCAGGCGAAGCACGGCCCCTCGAGCACCGCCGCCGTGAGCACCCGATCCGACGGGTCGGCGAGCAGGCGCAGGACGAGCGAGAGCTCGTGCAGCGACCCCGCCGGCCCGTCCTCGCTCCCGCCGAGCATCGCCGCGACGCCCACCTCGGCGAGCGCGCGCACGAAGTGGCCGAGCGCCTTCTTCTTGCGCGCGAGGATCATGAAGTCGCCCGCGGTGCGCCGCCCGGCGTCGATCTCGCCGCGGATCCAGCGTGCGATCGACGGCGCCTCGATCCGCGCGATCGAGTCGGCGCCGCGCTCGGACGCGACGGGGACGTCGAGGCAACGCACGCACCCGGGGGCATCGCCCGCACCCGGGACGACGACCATGGGCGCGTAGGGCGCCTGCCCCCGTGTCGCATCGCGCGGGAAGCCGAGCGGATGGCCGAATGCCGCATTCACGAAGTCGCGGATCGCCGTCCCCGAGCGGAAGTTGCGCACGAGGGGGAGCACCGCGCCGTCGCGCGCGACCAGCGCGTGCGTCGCGTCCCAGGTCGCGATGTCGGCGCGGCGGAAGCGGTAGATGCTCTGCTTCGGGTCGCCGACGACGACCAACACACCCTTCGCGAGCGCCTCGTCCACCGCGGCCGGGTCGTCCGCGCGCGCGGGATCGAGCGCGCGCAGCCGCACCGCCCGCCAGTCGCGCTCGTGCGCGTACGCGGGGTCGGCTCCGAGGAAGGCGACGACGGCGGCCTGCACCGGATCGGTGTCCTGGAACTCGTCCACCAGCAGGTGCGGGAAGCGCTCGGCCAGCTCGACCCGTGCGCCCGCGTGCTCGCGCAGGAGCCGCTCGGCGCACTGCAGCAGGTCGTCGAAGGTGAGCCGCCCCGCGTCGAGCCGCCACGCGCGGAACGCCGCGTGCGCCTCGTCGAGGAGCGGCATCACGAGCGCGTAGCGGTGCGCACGCCAGACGCGCACGAACTCGTCGCCGAACTCGCGGCAGGCGACGCGGGCGAGGTCGGCGATCTCCTTCGGCTCCTTCTTGTCCGCGTCCTTCCGTGCGCCTCCCGTCCACGTGAGCACCTTGAAGCGACCGTCCGCATCGGGATCGCCGTCGAGCAACCGCGCGATCACGTCGGCCCAGCGCACGCCCGAGGCGCAGGTGCCACCGAAGTCCGTCCCCGTGCCGCCGTGCGCACGCCACGTCGCGAGCTCCGGGGCGAGCGTCCGCTCGAGCTCGAGCACCGCGCACATCAGCGGATCCCAGTCGTCGAAGACGCCGCCGCACGACGAATGCAGTCCGCGCCCGCGCAGGTAGTCGGTGGCGCGCGCGACGCAGGCGCAGAGGGCGTCGACGAGCTCCGCGGTGACCGGCGGCGCGTCGTGCCACTCGGCCGGGAAGGTCGCGTCGCCCTGCGCCACGCGCGCGGCGAAGGCGTCGCCCAGGCGCCCCACGTCGATCCCCGCCTCGTGCAGCGCGCGGAGCCGCGCGTCGCCCGCGCGGGTCCGCACCGCGAGGAAGTTCGCCCACCACGCACGCCGGTCGGCGAGCGCGTCGACCTCGTCGAGCTCCTCGAAGGCGGGATCGAGCCCGGCCTCGACGGGGCGCTCGCGCAGCAGCCGCGCGCAGAAGCCGTGGATCGTGCCGAGGTACATCCGGTCGAGCTCCGCGAGCGCGGTCGCGAAGCGCGCGCGCACCGCCGCGTCGCCGGCGTCCCACGGGACCGGGTGCTTCGGCGGAACGCCGCGCAGCGTCGCGTCGAGCTCCCCCACGACCCGCTCGCGCAGCTCGCCCGCCGCCTTGCGCGTGAAGGTGATCGCCGCGACGTGGTGGGCCGGGACGCCGGCGGCGACGAGCGCCAGGATGCGCGTGATGAGGAGCGTCGTCTTTCCCGACCCCGCCCCCGCCTCGACGAGGAAGGGAGTGACGAGGTCGCGCACCGCGCGCGTGCGCGCGGCCGCGTCGGCGGCGAGGGCGGCGGGATCGGCGCTCACTGCGCGGGCGCCTCGCCGGCACGACGGCGACGGAGGGGAACGAGCAGCCCGACGCCGTCCAACCGCTCCTTGCTCCACGCGGCGCGCGGGGCGTCGGTCTCGTGGCCGACGACGCGCGAGCGGCAGACCTCGCCCACGTCGCAGGCGCGGCAGTCCTCGGCGTCGTCGGTTGGGAGGAAGGCCCCGTCGCGGAGCTGCGCGACGAGCGACGGCAGCAGGACGGCCTCGCCGGCGTCGAGCATCGCGCGATCGACGCGGCGCGTCCCGTGCGGCGGGGCGGCGAACGGGAAGCGGTACTCGAAGCCCGACACCGCCGTGCCGCGCGCCGTCGCGAGCGCGAGCGCGTACAGGAGCGGCTGCACGAGGCGCCCCCCGCGCAGGTGCCGCCCGCCCTTGCCGAAGTACTTCGGTGCGCCGCGGCGCGTCGTCTTGTAGTCGACGACGCGCAGCGTCCCGTCGGCGAGGCGATCGACGCGGTCGATGCGCCCCGCCACCTCGACGTCGAAGTCGCCGAGCCGCACCACCGTGCCGGCGAGGTCGGCCTCGACCTCGAGCCACCGCGCGCCGTCGGCGAGCGCCTCGCCCTCGACGGCGACCCACCGGCGCAGCGTCTCGGCCAGCGCCTCCCGCTCGGCGTCGCGGATCCAGTCGGAGGGAGGCGGGAGCTCGAGCGCCACCTCGGCGAGGCGCGCGTCGAGCAAGGCGAGCGCTCGCGCCGTCGCGACGTCGCCGTCGCGCAGGTCGAGCGTCCCCGCGATCACCTCGCGCCCGACGCGCTCGAAGACGGCGTGGAGCACGTCGCCCTGCCGCCCGGCGTCGAGCCACGCGAAGGGCTCGAACTCGGCGTCGAGCGGCGGGCGGGCGCGCAGGAGGTAGCGGTAGAACCACTTGCTCGCGCAGGTGCCGAGCGCCTCGAGCTCGCTCGCCGAGACGCGTCGCCCCGCGAACGGGTTCCCGGCCGTGGCGAAGTCGGGGACGTGACCGAGCGTCTCGAGCGCGAAGGCGTCGGTGGCGGCGCCCTCGGCGTAGGCGGCGCGCTGCGCGGCGGCGCGCGCGAGGTGCGGCCGCACCGTGCGCAGCGCGGCGCGGGCGTCGCGCCAGCCGCGCGGGTCGCCGTGCATCGCGTGGAGCCACGCCTCGCGCGCGTCGAGCGGCACGAGCGGGGCGCCGGCGCGCGCGAGCGGCACCGGGCCGTGCGGCTCGCCGAGCCGCTCGCGGAGCTCGCGGGCCCCGAGCTCCGGTGCACCGAACGCGACGCGCGCGGCCTCGACGACGCGCGCATCGGGAGTGAGCTCGGCGTCGCGCCCCGGCTCGAACGCCGTCCACGACAGCGTCACCTCGCGCCCCACGCAACGGACGAGCGCCCAGTCGAGGCGTGCGCGCGCCTCGCGCACGCGCGCGTCCGCGAGCGGGAGCGCCTCGACGCGCATCGCCGCGTCGACACGCGCGCGGAGCCCCTCGCTCAGGAAGGGCTGCGGCGCGGTGCCACCCCCGGTGCGCTCGGTGTCGAGGCCGAGGAGCGCGACGACCGGGCGCCCGGTGATCCCCGCGTCGCGCAGCTCGACGACGTGCAGCGCCCCCGGCGCCGAGGTGCGCACCGCGGGGACGAGCGGCCACGCGGGCCACCAGCGCACGTCGGCGAGCGCCTGCTCCACCACCGCCAGCGCGAGCGCGGTCGGGCGCGCGATCGTGTCGCCCTCGACGACCCGCGCGAGGCGGGCGCGGATGCGCGCGACGATCGGCGCCTCGTCGCGGTCGCCCGGGCGCTCGGCGAGCGCGAGCCACGCGAGCGCCGCGGTCGCGAGCGCCGACGCGGTGGTGACGGTGTCGGCGAGCGCGCCGCGCGCGGGGAGCGGCGGGAGCGGCACGAGCACGGCATCGAGGAGCGCGACCATCGCGGCGGCGCGCGCGGCGAGGTCGGCGTCGTCCACCTCGCGCTCGGCGTCGCGGGCATCGCGCGCCGTCGCCGCCGCCCAGCGCCCGTCGGCGATGCGCGCGCGCGCCGCGTCCCAGCGCTCGCGCCCCCACCCGACGCCGAGCGCACGCAGGTCGTGCGCGAGCCGCTCGGGCGCGACGTCGTGCGAGGGGGGCGCGGCGATGTCGCCCTCGAGCAGCGCCGTCCAGAGCGCACGCGCGTCGCACGAGGCGCGCACGAAGGCGCTCCACCGCGCGAGCGCACGTCCGAGCCGCGTGCGCGCGAGCGGGAGCCCGGCGGCGAGCGTGCACGGCGCACCGAGGCGCACGCAGGTGGCGTGGATCGCCGCCCCCCACGTGTCGACGTCGGCGACGGCGACCTCGAGCTCGTCGAGCGGGCGCCCGCTCGCGATGTGCGCGCGCAGGACGGCGCGGAACTCGTCGTCCGGGGTCGCGGCGCGACGGATCGTCCAGTCGCGCGCCGCGGGATCGAGTGCGAGGGGCGCGGCGCCGCCGTCGTCGCCCGCCTCGCGCTCGGCGCCGTGCGCGAGCAGGCGCTCGGCGAGGCGCGCGAGGAGCCCCGTGGGACGGAGCCCCGCGGCGAGGACGACGCGTGCGTCGCCCAGCACCCACGGCGCCTCGTCGTCGAACGCGGCGAGCGCGGTGGCGACGAGGTGCGCCGGGTCGGCGAGCGCGCGGCGCGCGAGCTCGTCCTCGTAGCGCGCGAGGACGACGGCGAGGAGCGCGGCGACCTCGCCCGGCACGTCGCCGAGCATCGACGGGGCGACGCCGGCGACGCGCAGCGACTGCACCGCGTCGTGGAGCGCGGTGCGGAAGCCGAGGCGCGCGGCGTGCGAGCGCCAGGTCACGGCGTCGAGCGCGCCGTCCGCGAGCGCGCCGTCGAGCGCGGCGCCCGTCGCCTCGACGAGCGCGACGTCGTCGCCCTCGACGCGCCCGTCGTCGGCGAGCGCGGCGAGGGCGAGCTGCGCGGCGAGCGCGCGCAGCGTGACCGGCTCCCACCCCGTGGTGTCGTCGCCGGCGCGGGCGCGCGCGGCGAGCGTCTCGCGCCCCGCGGGGAGCGAGCGCGCGACGAGGAGCGCGCGTCGCGGCGCCGGCACGGTGCGCGCTCCGCGTCAGCGCACCTCGAGGCGGACGGGGATGTCGATCGGCGAGTTGGTGACGCCCGGCGCGTCCGACCGGACGCGGATGGTCGCGCGGTACGTGCCGCGCGCGAGCGCCCGCGCGTCGTTGTTCACCTGCACGGTGAGCGTCGCCCCGCTCCCCGAGGCGCTCAGCTGCGGCGCGAGCCAGGTCGCCTGCAGCGTCTCGACGATGACGAAGCTGAGCCCCGTGAGCGGCTGCTGGCCGCCGTTGGTGATCTGCACCGGCACCGGCGCCGGGAGCGCGGCGCCCTGGTTCATCGCCAGCGCCACCGCGCCGTCGCCGGGATTGCCGGGGATGGCGATGTCGATGCGCGGCGGCGTCGCGGTGCCGCCGATCACGAGCCGCACCGCGATGTTCCGCGTCGGGACGCCGGTCGCGCTCACGGGCACCGTCGCCGAGTACTCGCCGGCGGCGAGGCCGGCGACGCTCGCGATGCCGAGGACGACCGAGTCGGGGGCCGTCCCCACGGGCGCGCGCCGCACGGCGAGCCACCCGGCCGGGCCGGTGTACGCGATCGCGCCGACGGCGACTCCCGTGAGCGGCGCCGGATCGAAGCGGTTGTTGTTCACGAGGCGCACCGTCTGGTCACCGCTCGGCGTGCCGCCGACGGCGGCCGTGAAGGTGACCGCACCCGCGGGCTGGAAGGCGATGCCGCGCGGCTTCGCGTTCACCTGGAGCGCGACGTTCACCGTCTGCGGGGAGTTGGACACCCCCGTCGCCGTCGACGTCACGGGGACGGTGGCCAGGTAGACGCCGGGGATGAGGCCGGCGGTGCTGGCGTCGAAGGCGAGCGTCGCGGGTGCGGTGGTCGCGCCGAAGCGCGGCGTGAGCCATCCCGTGACGGCGTTCGGCCCACCCGCGTAGGTCACGGTGCCGACCGCGAGCCCGCCGAGCGTGCCGCCGCCCGCGTTCTGCACCTGCACGTTCTGCGTCGCCGGGGCCGTGCTGTCGACGATCGCCGTGAGCGTGACGTTGTCGGGCACGAGGCGGATCGCGGGGGGCGCGCTGACGGTGAGCGTCACCGTGACGTTCTGCGCGGCGACGCCCGTCGTCGTCGACGTCACCGGGACGGTCGCGGTGTACGTCCCCGCGGCGATCCCCGCCCAGTTGGCGGCGAGGTTGAGCTGCGTCGGCGCCGTCGCCGACGCGAGCGTCGCGGTGAGCCAGTTGCTCGCGCCGGTCGAGTAGGTGACGGTGCCGACGGCGAGGTTGCCGAGCGCGCCGCTCGCGCCGTTGGCGACGGTGACCTGCGTGGTGGTGCTCGTCGGCGCCTGCCCGGCCTGCCCGCCCACGGCCACGGTGGTCGGCGTGAGCGCGATCACCGGCGTCGGCGGCGGGGGGGGCGGCGGGGTCGAGTCGCCACCTCCGCCGCCGCAGGCGGTGACGAGGGCGAGGATCGACGACGCGAAGGCGAGGCGCGCGACGTGGCGGCGCGCGGCCGGACGGGCGAGGAACATGAGCACTCCGTGGGGAGACGGCGCGCCGGGCCCCACCGTCGGGCCCGGTCCTGTCGCCCGCATGATCGCCCGTGGGACGGACGCTGCCAAGCGGGGCGACTCGTAACCGCCCCACGGGAGGCCGGGGTGCGCGCACCGCATCGCCCGAACGTCGAGGGGGCGGCCCCGCGTGCTGCGGGACCGCCCCCTCGCGCGCCCGTGCGGGCGTCCCGGCTCACTCGTGGGCCGGGAGCGGCTCCATGGTGCGCACGTCGACGGGGATCTGCACCTCGTCACGGTACCGCGACGACATCCAGACCACGCGCAGGCGCGGGAAGGCGTCGAAGAAGCGGGTGTAGGCCGTGATGAAGAGGCCGAGGACGAGGAAAAGGCCGCCGATCTCGGGGAGGCCGAACGGGATGCCGTCGGCGGGGATGCCGAGGACGCTCGGGTAGACCTCGATGTAGCGCGTCAGCCAGGTGCCGAGGAGCGAGATGCACGCGAAGAGGACGAACGTCGGCGTGTACATCTTCGCCCCCTTCGACACGAGCCCCGGGAAGGGCGCGAGGAAGACGAGCCAGAGGAGCGAGAACGTCAGCGGGAGCCACGGCTCGATCAGGCGGAGGCGGAAGTAGTGCGTCTCCTCGCCGATGTTGCCGTACCAGATGATCAGGAGCTGCGCGAAGGTGCTGTAGCCCCAGAAGCCGGTCCACGCGAAGGCCATCTTGCCGAGGTCGTGCTGGATCCCCGGCACCATGATCTCGTCGATCACGGGGTTCGCGAAGTGCTTCTGCCACATCAGCTTGATGAGGAGCGTCGACATCAGCGCGCCGAGCATCCCCATCATGAAGCTCCACCAGCCGTAGAGCGTCGAGAAGAAGTAGACGTCGAGCCCCATCGCGAGGTCGTACGCGAGCATCATCCAGCCGAAGCCGAAGGTGATCGCCATGGCGACGGCGATCTTGCCCTGCAGCGAGTGCTGGCTGTGGAGCTCGCGGCGCTCCTCGCCGAAGCCGCGGCGCATGCGGGCGAGGAAGCCCTGCGCCCACTTCGCCCCCTGCCACTCGGGCATCAGGCCGACGTCGAGGCGGAGCGAGTTCCAGACGAACCAGAGCTGGAGCCCGAAGATGAGCGCGGCGAGCCCCAGGTTGCGGAGCGTCCAGAAGGTGCGCTCGTACCAGATCACCTTCTCGACGTTCGGCAGCGAGTCGGGCTGGCCTATGTACGGGAAGATGTGGTGCGCCCCGACCGTCATGCTGATGACCAGCATGAGGAACGAGATCGGGAGGAAGGCGGCGAAGCCCTCCTGGAAGCGGGCGATCGGGCGGCTCCAGCGCGCGGTGACGATGCGGTAGATGCCCGTCCACATGACCGCGCCGCTGGCGATCAGGGTGAGCCACATCCAGTTGAAGTGCCACGCGAGCCACGCGCGCTGCGGCGTGGTGAAGAGCGCGAAGCCCCAGGCGAGGGCGCCGACGGCGAGCAGCCCCAGGCCGATCGACTTGACCTTCGGGCTGACCGGCTTCGAGGAGGCCGCGATCAGGTCGGCGCGCGGCGGATACGTCGGGTTGTGGATGCTCACTTGGTCTTCCCCGGCACGGCGACGTCACCGCCGCGGGTGGTCGTCTCGGCCGCCCGCTCGGGGGCGGGCTGGGCGAGCGGGGTGGTGCCACGGTACGGCGCCGGGATGGTCGGCGCGGTCTCCGTGTACGTCGGGACGGTCCAGCCGCCCTGGCCCGGGTAGCCGAGCGGACCGGTCTTGACGGCGTAGCGCGCGTCGAGGCGCCCCTGGAGGCCGCGGACGTAGTTGACGACGTCCCAGCGCTCCTTCTCCTCGATCCGGTTGTAGCTCGGCATCGAGCCGCGCCCGTTGCGGATCATCCCGTAGATGTAGCCGTCGCTCCGCCCCTTGCTCATGTCGGTCATGAGGTTGATGCCGGGGACGCCGTACTTCGTCGCCGGCCCGTTGCCCATGCCCGCGTCGCCGTGGCAGACGGCGCAGTTGACCTGGTAGTAGCGGCGGCCGCTGGCGAGCGACGAGTCGCTGACCGGCACGGGGTTGGGGATCGTCGAGAAGCTGTCGATGACGGTCGGCAGCATCGCGTACGAGATCCGGTAGCCCGGCGTGAGGCGGCCGTTGATCGGCACCGAGTTCACGGGCTGGCCGCGCGGGGCGATCGTGTCGGCCGTGGTCTCCCACGGCTGGATCGCCGGCTGGTCGCGGAAGTCGGTGAACCACGAGCAGGCGCCGAGCGCCAGCGGCGCGACGACGACCAGCGCGCGGCGACGGAGGCGGAGGTCAGCGCTCACCGCGCACCTCCACCGCCCCGTGCTTCTTCATCATGCTCTCGATCTCCCCGAACTTGTCCGGCGAGGCCTCGACCCAGATGCCGTAGTCGCCGTGGGTGAAGCGGGTGTCGTACCCGAAGTTGAGCACCAGGCGCGGGATCCCGGCGAGGATCATCATGCCGAAGACGGTGCTCAGGCAGCCCACCATCACGAACATCTCGAAGCCGATGATCGTGTAGGGGATCCAGCTGGCGATCGCCTTGCCGCCCACCTGCAGCGGCCAGTACTGGCTCGCCCAGATCGAGACCCAGTAGCCGAAGGTCCAGCCGAGGAGCCCGCCGACGAGCGTGAAGCGCCGGACCTTGCTGACCGGCTCCTCGAGCGCGTCCTCGATCTCGTGGTGGATCGTGGGCGAGTAGACCGTGATGTCGCCGACCCGCTTCTGCTTCAGCTCGCGGGCCGCCTCGATGACGGCGTCCATGTGGTGGAAGACCGCGACGACGCCCTGCATCAGTGGTGCCCCCCGTGCCCGTGGCCCTCGTGGAGCATCTTGGGCGGGATGATCTCCTTGACCTCGGCGATCGCGATCGCCGGCATCTGGCGGATGAACAGCAGGAACCACATGAAGAACCAGCCGAACGAGCCCACCAGGAAGCCCATGTCGACCCAGGTCGGCACGTAGTCCGTCCACTGCCACGGCTCGTACTCGTGGCTGAGCGACGGGACGACGATCACCCAGCGCTCGTACCACATGCCGATGTTGATGATCGCGCCAAGCGTCCAGAGCCAGTAGGTGTTGCGGCGGAGCTTCTGGCTGAAGAGCGACAGCGGGAAGACCATGTTGCAGAGGAGCAGGATCCAGGCGCTCCACCACCACTGCCCGAAGACGCGGTTCCAGAAGTACTCCTGCTCGGGGGCGACGCCGCCGTACCAGGCGATGAAGAACTCCGAGAGGTAGCCGCAGCCGACCATGATGCTCGTGAAGAGCACCACCTTGGCCGTCGCGTCGAGGTGGTTGAGCGTGATGTAGTGCTCCAGCCCCCACCACTTCCGCATCGGGATCGCGAGCGTCCAGACCATCGCGAAGCCCGAGAAGATCGCGCCGCCCACGAAGTAGGGCGGGAAGATCGTCGTGTGCCACCCCGGCACGATCGACATCGCGAAGTCGAACGACACGACCGAGTGCACCGAGAACACCAGCGGCGTCGCGAAGGCCGCCAGGAACAGGTACATCCGGGCGAAGTGCCGCCACTCGCGGTCGGTGTTGCGCCAGCCGAGCGAGAGGATCGCGAAGATCCGCTTGCGGACCGGGTTCTTCTCGTTGTCGCGGAGGACCGCGATGTCCGGGATCAGGCCGACGTAGAGGAAGGTCGTCGAGATCGTCAGGTAGGTCGAGATCGCGAAGACGTCCCAGAGGAGCGGGCTCTTGAACTGCGGCCAGAGGAGGCGCCAGTTCGGGTACGGGATCAGCCAGAAGAACTTCCACGGCCGCCCGATGTGGATGATCGGGAAGAGCCCCGCCGTGAGCACCGCGAAGACCGTCATCGCCTCGGAGACGCGATAGACGGTGGTGCGGTAGCCGGCGCGGAAGAGGAAGAGCACCGCCGAGATCAGCGTCCCGGCGTGGCCGATGCCGACCCAGAACACGAAGGTGATGATGTACACGCCCCACATGACCGGCGGCGCGTACCCGGCGTTGCCGAGCCCCCAGTAGATCTGGAAGATCCAGGTGCAGGCGCCGGTCAGCATCGCCGCGATCGCGAGGCCGAGGCCGATGAACCACTTCGGCGTCGGCTTGAGCGTCGCGAGGATCTCGCGGTCGACCTGCTCGAAGCTGGTCACGGCGGGGAGCTGGATCCCCGCCTCGGTGATGTTGGGACGCCGGGTCGGGGCCGGCTGCGCGATGGATGCCATCGTGTGGTCCGTCCTCAGGCCGTGGCCGGCGAGGCGTCCGCCGGGTGGTTGATCTTCTTGAGGTAGACGACCGCCGTGTACGTGTTCAGCACCTCGAACACGTGGTACGCCCGCTCGTCGACCGCCAGCTTCGCCACCGTCCAGCTCGGGTCCGCCGCGTCACCGAAGGTGATCGCGCGGCTCGGGCAGGCCTGGGCGCACGCCGTCGTGAACTCGTCCGCCTGCAGCGGCCGGTGCTCGAGGTCCGCCCGGGTCTCCGCCTCGCGGATGCGCTGCACGCAGAAGGTGCACTTCTCCATGACGCCCTTGCCGCGGACCGTGACGTCCGGGTTGAGCGCCATGTGCAGCGGCTCCGGGAAGGCGTACTGCCGGCGCGCCGGCTCGCCGAAGCCGAACCAGTTGTAGTAGCGGACCTTGTACGGGCAGTTGTTCGAGCAGTAGCGCGTGCCGACGCACCGGTTGTAGACCTGCACGTTCAGGCCGTCCGGCGAGTGGTACGTCGCGTACACCGGGCAGACGGGCTCGCACGGCGCGTTGCCGCAGTGCTGGCACATCATCGGCACGAAGCGCGTGTCGAAGCCCGGGTCGAACACCTCCTCCGCGTCCTGCGCCCCCTCGAAGTAGCGCTCGAGGCGGATCCAGGTCATCTCGCGCCCCTTGAGGATGTTCGCCCCCGGGCGCGTCTCCCACGTCGTCGGCGAGAGCGCGCGCCCCTGCCACGTCGCGCCGACCGTCGGGATGTTGTTCTCGCTGTAGCAGGCGGTGACGCACGCCGAGCAGCCGGTGCAGCGGCTCAGGTCCACGGTCATGGCCCAGCGGCGCTTCGCCATGCCGGACCAGTGCTCCGTGGAGTACATCATCTTGTCCTTCGCCTGCTGGTTCGACAGGTCGCCCTGCGCGTCGTTCGCCACCGGGCTCTTGAGCCCCGGGAGGAACGCGAACGGCGCGCCGCCGACGAACTCGTGCTCGTTGCCGCCCCACTCGCGGTTCCCCGTGTTGTGGTGGCCGCCCTCGGCGCTCGCCGCGACCGTGCCGTGCTTCTCGCTCTCCCCCGCACCGCCGTGCGCCGCGTCGCCGCCGTGCGCGCCGGCCGCGCCGTGCCCGGCCTCGCCGCCGCCCTGCCGCTGCTTGAGCAGCTCGGCGACGGTGATCGCCTGCCCGATCCCGCGCGAGTGCTGGCGCGCCGAGCCCTCGGTCGACACGAGGTCGACCTCGTTGCCCGTCGCCGTCACCGTCGCCTTCGCGATCGTGTAGGCCGGCGCGCCGGCCGCGTTCTCGACCGCGCCGAGGAGCGTGTCGACGCGCACGCCGACGTCCTGGGCGTAGCGGCCGTAGCCGCTGAAGTACGGGATCTTCTTGTCGGTGTCGGGATCGTACGTCGTCCCGGCCATCGAGGCGTGGCCGAGGCCGAGCTGCATCGCGATCGTGTCGGGGCGGATGCCGAGCCAGACGTAGGCCGGCACCGTGAGCGACTTGTTGCCGACAGTGACCGTGACCTCATCGCCCGTCTTCACGCCGAGGTCCTTGGCGGCCATCGGGTGCATCTCGACCCAGTTCTGGTACGAGATCTTGGTGACCGGGTCGGCCAGCTCGAGGAGCCAGGGCTTGTTCGCCCCCGCGCCCGTGCCGAGGAGCGGCGACGGGTTGACGACGAGGAAGAACTTGCCCGGGGCCTGCGCGATCGCGGGGGCCGAGCCACGCGCCGGGGCGACCGTCGCGGGGCGCCGGTCGCTGCGGAGCGCGGAGCCCGACGCGACGCCCTTGGCGAGCGCCTGCGTGTGCGCCGTCTCGCCGCCCGGAAAGCGGCCGACGAGCCACTCGCGGTACCCCTTGAAGCCGTAGCGCGCCGCGAGCGCCTGGTCCTTCTGCGCGACCTGGATCAGCACGTCGGCCGTCTGGCGCGAGTCGAAGACCGGGTCCATGCCGGGCTGCTGCAGGTGCAGCACGTTCGGCGTGAGCTCGGCGTCGCCCCAGCTCTCGAGGCCGTGGTGGTCGGGGAGGATCAGGTCGGCGAGCTCGGTCGTCTCGTCGGGGACGTTCGTGAAGGAGACGCGGAAGCCGGCCTTCTTCCACGCGTCGGCGAAGCCGAACGCGGCGGGCATGCTGTGCACCGGGTTGGCGCCGCGCACGAACGCGAGCGGCACCTGCCCGGCGGCCATGCGCGCGGCGGCCTCGCGGAGCACCGCGGGGCTGTCGAGGCGCTCGTAGACGCCGAGGGGCTGCGCGGGCTTGATGGTCGTGCCGACGGCGCCCAGCGACTTGGCGAGCTCCGCGACCTCGACCCCCACCTCGACCGCGTCGGCCCCCGTGCCGCCCGCGAGGAGGAGCGTGCGCCCCGCCGCGGCGGTCACCTCGGCCTTCATCTTCTCGAGGATCTCGACCGGGACGTCGGCGGCGGTGGCCGCGTCCTGCGCCGTGGCGGTGCCGCGCAGGAACTTCGCGATCACCAGCTCGCTCCCCGGGCGGCAGGCGATCCACGTGTCGGCGTTGAGCCCCGTGAGCGAGCGGCGCGGGCCGACGTAGATCGCGCGGGGCGCGTTCTCGAGCTTCGCGCGGGCGTCGGCCCACGCGAGCTGCATCGGGACCTGCGGCCCCCACGTGTCGAGGAAGTCGGCGCCGAAGGAGACGACGAGGCGCGCGGCGTCGAAGTCGAACGTCGGCCACGAGACGCCGTAGGCCTGCCGGTGCGCCGCGATCGAGGCGTGCGGCGCGTCGGCGTCGTAGGCGACGTGCGGCGGGAGCCCGTAGGCGCCGAGCCACTGGTCGAGGAAGGCCGGGAAGGAGCCCGCCTCGTGCTGGTTCACGAAGACGACGTTCGCCCCCTGCCCGCGGCTCCGCACCTCGCCGAGCTTCTGGGCGAGCGTCTGGAGCGCCTCGTCCCAGGTGACGGCAGTGAGCTTGCCGTTCTTGCGCGCCATCGGGCCGCGGAAGCGGTCGGGGTTGTAGAGCCCCTGCACGCCCGCGAGCCCCTTGGAGCAGACGGCGCCCTTGTTGAAGTCGGAGTAGGGGTTCCCCTCGACCTTGATCACGCGCCCGTCGCGCGTCTCGACCAGGACGCCGCACCCGCTCGCGCACTCGCGGCAGGTGGAGGCGTAGTAGTTGGAGACGCCCGGGACGGTGCTGTCGGGGTTCTGCACGTACGGAATGAGCTTGCGCACATAGTCCGTGTTGCAGCCGACGGCACCGGTGGCCGCGGTCCCGGCCCCGAGGATCTTCAGGAAGTCGCGGCGCTTGACGCCCGGCGTTCCCGTGTCAGAGCTCATCGAACGGTCCTCAATCGTGGAACACGACCGGCGGTCGCGACGCGGAGCGCGCGCGGCCGCCGGGGCGGGGGCACATCAGTAGTGGCAGGTGCTGCAGTCGTAGCGCGCCTTGCGCTCGATGTGGCAGTTCACGCACCAGCCCATGTTCAGCGAGGCGTACTGGAAGACCTGCTTCATCTGCTGGACCTCGCCGTGGCAGGTCTGGCAGGTGACGCCGCTGTTGACGTGGCGCGAGTGCGGGAAGTGCACGTACTCGGGGACCTTGTGCATCCGCTCCCACGGCACCGGCTGCCCCTTCTTGTAGTACTCGGCGAGCTTCTTGATGTCGGGGCTGTTCGTCGCGACGAGGTTATGGCACCCCATGCAGGTCGCGACCGAGGGGAGCCCCGGATCGTTGGCGCGCGGCGCCGAGTAGTGGCAGTACGTGCAGTTCATCCCGAGCTTCTGCACGTGCTGCGGGTGCGGGAACGCGATCGGCTGGTCGGGCGAGTAGTTCTGCGGCGAGCTCGCCCCCTGGTAGGCCCACGGCCCCCGCTTCGGGTCGAGCTTGAGCCCCGAGTCCTTGGTGATCTTCGGGAGCGCCTGCGCCTCGGTGTTGTTGCGCACGCCCTCGAGGCCCTGCCACGCCGGGCCGGTGCCCGAGGGATACGCCGTGGCGCTGGCCGCCGGCGCCTGGGCCGCGTCGGCCGCCTTGGCCGTGGCACCGCTGTACGCGGAGAGGCCGGCCGCGATCGCGGCCACCACGAAGAAGGCGGGGATGGCTGCCCACTGCTTCCGCTTGCTCATGCGGGGAGACCTGGCTGGAGTCCGACAACGCCTGCGTCGGGCCGCCTTGTGAACCGATTCACAAGCCGCCCCGAAAACGCGCGAAAGAAAACCCGCCTCGACCGCGACTGCAACCCGCGTCGAACGCGTAGCTTCCGCAACGACAACCACTTGACCGGTTACGGGGTCGCCCCCGCGTCCGCACGGGTCCGTCCGCAACGTTGCGGAGCCAACGACCGAACCGAACCAACCGTTCCGAGTGTCGGACGCATGGGTCGCATGCGCGACCCGCCGCGCTATCGGACCGACGCCGCCCGCGCCGCCGCCGAAATCGCGTCGCCGTCGGCGTACGTGACGGCGGGCAAATCACTTGCGCCCAGTGCCGCGACCGCGATCGGCGATTGGACCAGCCGCAGCGGCCAGTGCCCGCCGAAGACGAAGCGCGCCCCGCCCAGCCCCCGCACGAGCGCCGTGAACTGGTCCTCCGGCGGCCCCCAGAGCCACGCCCAGTCCCACCAGCAGCGCGCCTGCTCGGCCGGGGTCAGCGACCAGTGCGTCTCCTCGAGCAGCTCCTTCCCCGCCCCGCCGACGACGACGTGCACCCGCGGGTCGGCGCGCACGAGCGCCCGCACGTGCGCGGCGGTCAGGTCGCCGGCGGCGTCGAGCCAGTGGCGCTGCCGCAGGTCCTCGAAGCGCACCGTGAGCCGCACCACGAGCCCGCGCTCGGCGCACGCGCGCGCGAGCGCCGGGAGCGCGTCGCCCGTCGCGGCGATCCCCTGCTGCATCGGGTAGGTGCACACCGCCCGCTCGCCGCGCGCCACCGCCTCGTCGAGCACGCGCTCCCACCCGGGCCAGTCGGGGCGCACGCACGGCGTCGCGTGCAGCACCCCCGCGTGCGGCGCGAGCTGCGCGCGGAGCCACGCGTTCGACGGCGCGGGATCGCGGTGCCACGGCGCCTGCATCGCCCCCACCCACGCGGCCCCGATCCCCTCGCGCTCGAGCACGCGCACCAGCACCGCGGGCTCGGGGTGCGGGAGCTCGCGGAAGGGATAGGGGCCGATCCACGCCATCGTGTCGACCGGGATGCGCACCGTCGTCATGCGTCGACCTCCGTGCCGTCCTCGCGCAGGCCGAGCGCCCCGGCGGGGAAGAGGCGCACCGCGTTCCGCCAGCAGACGTCGTCGAGCGCCGCCTGGTCGATGCCGGTGTGCGCGAGCGCGTGCAGCTTCGCGAGCCCCGTGCAGAGCGTCAGGTCGCACGCCCAGAGGAGGCGGCGGGGGCCGAGCATCGCGAGCGCCGCGTCGAGCATCCCGCGATCGACGCCGCTCCCGCTGAGGTCGGGGAAGATGTTGGGATGGTCGGCGACGGCGGGGTTCGTGTGCGCCCAGTCGCCGCCGCCGCCGATGTGCGCGAGCACGAAGCGCACGTCGCGATGACGGGCCGCGAGCCGCGCGAGCTCGAGCGCGTCGCTCGCCTCCTGCATCGGCCACTCGCGCCGGCGGTGCTGCCAGACGTGGTGCAGGATCGGCCAGCCGCGCCGCGCCGCCTCGCGGCAGACGGGATCGAGCAGCGGGTCGTCGGCGCGGCGCGACGCCGAGAGCTTGATCCCGATCGCGCCGCGCGCGGCCGCGCGCTCGATCTCGACCAGCGCGTGCTCGCCGTGGTTCGGGTTGACGTGCACCCACCACCGCACGCGCGCCGGCTCGGCCGCGGCGATCGCGTGCATCGCGTCGTTCCCCGCCGTCACGTCGCCGGGCGAGGCGAAGTAGGTGGGCGACGTGCGCCCCCACGAACCGAGGATGGACGCGACGTGCACGCGGATCCCCATCCGGTCGCCCGCCGCGAGGCGGCTCGCGTTGTAGCGGGCGAAGTCGTCGCGCGACCCGGCCCAGTGGAAGTGCGCGTGCGGGTCGACGAGGTGGCGCGGCTGCATGGGCGCCAAGCTACCCCCCGGCGCCGCCCCCCGCGACCGCGTGCGCGGCGTGCGCCGCGGCCTCGGCCACCTGCGCCACCGCCGCCGCGTCGTGCGCCAGCATCGCGAACTGGTACGCGCCGCGCTTGAGCAGGATGCCCCGCTCGCGCGCCGCCGCGAGGAAGCGGTCGTGCCGCGCCTCGTCGGGCCAGCGGAGCCCCCACATCGCGTCGTCGCCGAAGTCGGCGACGTCGTGCAGGCCCTGTGCGTCGAGCGCCGACCGCACCCCCGCCCGCAGCGCGGCGCCGGTGCGCGCGAGCGCGCCGCAGACGTCCTCGCGCGCGTGGCGGTCGAGCACCGCGTCGCACGCGGCGAGCGCCGCCGTCTCCCCGGCGAGCGTCCCGCTGATCCAGGTCCGCGCGGCGCTCGCCATCACCGTCGCGTCGCCCACCACCGCCGCCAGCGGCCAGCCGTTGGCGATCGCCTTGCCGATCGTGGTGAGGTGCGGCGTCACGCCGAGCCGCGCCTGCGCCCCGCCCACGTGCACGCGCCCGGCGGTCTTGATCTCGTCCATGATCAGCACGGCGCCGACCTCGTCGCAGTGCGCGCGCAGGCGCCGCAGCCACGCGACGCTCGCCCAACGCTCGACGATCGGCTCGACGATCACCGCCGCGAGCGCGTCGCCTGCCTCGTGGAGCGCCGCCTCCCACGCGGGCCCGTCGTCGAAGGGGAGCGCCCGCCAGTCGCGCGCCGCCCCATCGGGGACGCCGGCGACGCCCGGGTTCCACCAGTCGAGCCAACCGAAGTAGCCGCTGCCGAGCACCAGCGAGCGCCCGGTGTGCGCCCGCGCGATGCGCACGGCGGCCTGGCACGCCTCGGCGCCGCTCTTGAGGAAGCGCACCGCCTCAGCCGACGGGATCACCGTCGCGAGCCGCTCCGCCAGCTCGACCTCGCGCACGCTCGGCAGCCCGCACACGGCCCCGTCCCGCACCGCGCGCAGCGCCGCCTCGTCGACCTCATCGTCGGCGTAGCCGAAGGCGACGGCGCCGAGCGCGGCGATCAGGTCGACGTACTCGCGCCCGTCCGACGCGACGACGCGGCAGCCGCGCGCACGGACGTAGTGCGTCGGCGCGCCGTCGGCGAGCGCGCCGAAGAGCGCCGCCGGGCGCTTGCTCCCCGTGCTGCTCCCCCCGGGGATCGCGCGCGCGGCGCGGGGGGCCCAGCCGCCGGGCGGTGCGGCGTCGCTCACGCCCGCCCGCTCACGTGGCGACGTCGTCGACGGCCGCGACGTCGGCCTCGCCCGCGGCCCGCGTGAGGAGCGGGGCGACGCTCGCGATCCGGCGCGGCGGCGGCGGCACCGGCTCCTCGGGGCGCCCGACCTCGCGGTTGACCGCGTTGCGCCCCGCCGTGCGCGCGATCCGCGTCTCGCGCTCGATCGTCCGCTCGACCTCGACCGCCATCGCCTGCAGCATCGCCAGCTCGCGCCGGTTGGGCTCCGCACGGCCGATGAGCGCGCGCACGCTGCGCAGGACCAGCTCGGGCTCGCGCGTGTCGAGGAAGGCGATCGCGTGCAGCGCGCGCTCGATGCGGAGCATCGCGTACTCGCGCTCCTCGACCGTGGGGGGCGGCGCCACCGTGCGGCGCTTCGGGACGCGCCGCAGCCGCTCGCCGTTGGCGACGTGCAGCTCGTAGCACCCCACCAGCACCGCCTGCGCGAGGTTGAGCGACATGTGCTCGGTGGTGGGGATCGTCACGACCGCGGTGCTCTGGTCGAGCGCGTCGTTCGAGAGCCCGTTGTCCTCGCGCCCGAAGAGGAGGGCGACGCGCGCCTCGTCGTCGGCGTCGATCCGGTCGAGCGCACGCGTCGCCATCTCGCGCGGGGCGACCACCGGCCACGCCGCCGCGCGCACCTTCCCGGCGAAGGCGTAGACGTGCGTGCAGCCGGCGAGCGCCTCGGCCAGCGAGTCGTGGTGCACGAGCCCCGCCACGAAGTCGCGCGTGTTGTGCGCGATCCGCTCGAGCTTCTCCGGGTCGTAGCGCACCGGCTCGACGAGCCGCAGGTCGGAGAGCCCCATGTTCTTCATCACGCGCACCGTCGCCCCGATGTTCACGGGATCCTGGGGCTGCCAGAGGACGACGCGGATGCGATCGAGGCGACTCACGAGGCGGGGACGGGGTCGAGGCGGACGGCGCACGCGCGGTCGCGCGGCTGGCGGTCGCCACGAAGGTAGGTCCATTCGCCGCGCCCGCCACTGAGCACGAGCTGCCCTGCGCGCCGTTCGAAGCCCGGCGGGCGGACGTTCACGCAGAGGTCGAGGCGGAGCGTCGCCGCGCGGTCCGTCGGCCAGTCGAGCACCAGCACGGCCTCCCAGCCAACACCGGGGCGCGCGTGCCAGCGCCCCGCCGGGTGGCGATCGCCGGCCCCGGTCGCGGCGATGCGCAGCCGCCCCCCGGGCTCGGGGACGGCGAGGAGCGTGCACCACTCGTCGCTGTCGGGATCGACGTAGTGCAGCTGCACCCCGTCGGCGTTCGTGTCCGGGTGCTCGTTGTCGAGCGGATTCTCGTCGAGCGCCGGCTGCAGCGCGACGTCACGCGTACCGAGTGCGATGTCGACCGCGACGACGAGCGAGGCGGGCTGCGCGTCGAGGCGCACGGTGGCGGTCGGCCCG